>Ga0179591_1265740_pt1 | contig 11324 bp, 9 predicted proteins | sample CZOMad2_1_08_16f_FD_182891 | JGI IMG/M metagenome (GOLD analysis project Ga0179591, IMG submission 182891) | Vadose zone soil fungal communities from Angelo Coast Range Reserve, California, USA - CZOMad2_1_08_16fungal (PacBio error correction) | ecosystem: Environmental > Terrestrial > Soil >... | reverse complement strand
CTGGGCTTCTGTCCCTTCAATTCCCCCTTTTTTTTGACCCCTTCCAGTCCTCCTTTCGGCTTTTATTTTTCCCCTGTTTAATTTCCCTTTTTCGCTATTTCCGCCAACTACTCCCAACAAGTAGAATCGTTGTCCGGCTTTCTCGGGCCAGCTTCCAGGATAAATCACCTGTTGCCCCTTCCCCTTGACTGTCATGTTTTTTTCCTTAATAGTCTTATTCCCGAACGATGTTTTCTCGCCAAGTCTCGTTTCCGCGGTATTTCTAAGATCCTCTAGACCCCTGTCCCCGAGCGGCCTTCTTCCTCTCTCTCAACCCTCCTCTCCGCTCTACCCGCCGACAAGACTCTTAAGACTGAGCGTTTTTTAAGGTGAGGCGAGGCCGGTAAGTCCTCGATCGTTCAGGGACACCTTTGCTTTTCACTGTTCAATCTCACGAGGTCCCCCCCCTCTCGATCCCTCTCTTTCCCTCCCCAGAATCCCTTTCTAGGCTGCCCAGCGCCACCGGGCCACGAAACGGTCGTAGAACGACATTCTCCTTGAGTTGTCTCCATCTGTCCCTTTCCCCCTCTTCCCCTCTAAGTTTACGCGCCCCTCCCTAACGTCTATCCACAGAATGTGGGCGCTGGGCCCCTAATTCTCTCTTCTCTTCTTCAGGGTTCCCCCCAACATCCTTCTTTCTATGCTTACCTATTTTTCTACTACCTTTTTTCCTCTTTATCTTTGTAGATCATCCTCAAACTTTCCCCTTTTCTACTTCTTTCCTGCGATCCCCCTTTTCTTTCTACCGCCGCTTTTACCCACCGAGACCTGCATGTTTTTTCTCCTTCCCCGACTTCTCCACAAGGAGAAGTCGTCCTTTTTCCCCCAGATAGTCCTTTCCTTCTTTCTTCTCTCCTATCTTTTCCCCCCCCCTCTGTGATTCTTCGTCATATCTGCCCCTGTCTCCTCTTCTCCCTTTTTAGTTCGAACTTCTGTGGCTAGGAGAAAAACAATTTTTTCCCCTTCCACCCTCTCTTTCACCATGCCGATTTTTCCCCCTTCTATCTTTCGCGACCGGACGCATTAGGTTCGAGAGATCGTCAATCCGGATCTGGCCTCTCCTCCACTTCCCCTTCTTCTCCTCGCCCAGAACATCGAGGCTCGTTGAGGGTTTGTACCCTTAGCCCCCCCCCTACCTCCCTTTTCCTTTTCCTGCCACACCTCTTCTGCCCAGTGTGGCGTTGTCCAAGGAGCTCTTTTATGACCGAGACTTGCTCCACTTACCCTGATCCCCAATGCAATCCCCTCCCCCTCTCCTCACGGGAGGGCTCACGGAGGCCTTTATCTTTGTACCCCTCTGTGGTCCCCCTTTGTTTCCCCCCTGTGAGAACTGCCATTAGCTCGGCTGCACGATGGAGAACGCTTTTAAGTTAGAGATGCCTCTTCTCCCTGTTATTTTGCCAGTGGTTTTTTTTTCCTTTTTCTTCCCCCCCTTCTTCTTCCTCCCCAACCGCGCCTTTTCTGTTCGGCGAGTGGGTTTCCCTCCCATATCAGATTTTCTTCACATTTCACCCTCCTACCACTTTCCCTATTTCTGACCCCCCTTTTCGCTTTTCTTTTTGTGCTGCTCTTCCGCTCTGGGTTTTAAAATTCTCCCTCCCCGGTAGATCTTATGACCCCCTCTCTCCTCCAGTCGGCCCTTTTTTTCACGGAAGCCCTTGCGTCGGCGCCCCAGCCGTGGACCGACCCAGATGAAGATCTGATGTCCTTCCCTCCCCCCCTAAGACCTCTTTTCTCATTCCTTGTACCATCTTCTATTTTCTATTTCTCACAGATTCTGTCATACGTCGATTCAGGCATTCTCACGTGTCCACAACCAGGAGTATTCGGTCTTTTTTACTCCTCCCCTTTTTGCCCCCCCTCCTTCAGAGCTCAGTTTTTTTTCACGAGTCCTCTCTAAAATAGTAAGCTTCTTAGTGCCTCACCGCCTTTCACCTTTTTCCCCCCTCTTAGGTGCCCCGACTCTTCAGCCTTCACGTCCCTGCGCGTTTTTCTCGATGGGAGCCTTCATAACCTCATTAAAGACAGACATTGCTTTTTTCTACCAGAATACCCTCACGCGTTATTCATAAAGGAATATGTTATGATTGTGTTAGGCTCCATTCTTCGTCCTTTCCCTGAGCCTTTTGATCCCTCCCACTCTCCCCTCCATGTCCCGCGGCTGCCCTAGGTGGAAATATTTCCAACGGCCGTCGGCGCTCGCTACAGATTGCTATATATCTTCTAATATCCCCTCATTTTTCTTGCGGATCCTTCCCTTCTCCTACGACGACCCCTCCCTAGCTTTCGGTCCTATCTTCAAATCTCTCCTCTGCGCATGCGCGAGTGCATATAGACGTCGCCCGGGTACTCTCTTTTCCGTTCGGAAGTCCCGTAAAAAGACTCGACCATCTGCCTTCCTCTCCGCTTCTTTTTCCAGTTTTTTTATTTCCCCTCCCGCTCTTTGGGGCCTTTTTTTCCCCCCTAGGTATCCACTCTACCCCTGGCTTTATGGAGTCCTAATTTCCTTTTCTCCTTCTGACCCGTACTTCTGTCCCCTCATCCATTCTCTCTCCTTTTTTTTTCTATCGCGAAGCCTTATTAGCTTCTGAGCGAGGCGCGACGTGAATGCGTCTGGCCCTTCTCCTTAACGTCTAAGTAGCTCCAGCCCCCCTTCTTTCTTTTTTTTTTCTTCCTTTCTTAGAGATAGCCTTTGACCGTCGCTTCCTTTTTTTTTATGATCTCTGAGCTGTCCCGCGACCCGATCGGGATCAATAGATCGATTTCTCTTTCCTAGTCTATGCATTCCTTTTTTCCCACTTTTTACTTTCCTTTTTTTCCGTTTCCTTCTCCTCTTTATTTCCCTTTCTGCCTGCCGCTTCTTAGGTTCTACCTAGCCCTTGAAGTCGATTGACTCTTCTTTTTGACGACTCCCAAACCCCCCTCCGAACCTCCCTCCCCTACCGTGGCTTCCTCTCTTGACCCCAAGTTTCCTCCGTTCCCGCGCCCTCGGATCTTCTCTTCCCCCTCTCGAACAATGCCCCCGTTGATCCCTCCTTGTTGTCGTCCCCCCGAGTGTTCTCTCTGCCCCTTTCCCCCGTGAGTCCATCCCTCGAGCAGCTCTTAAGGACATGCAGTTCTCCCGCCCTGTCCGCCCCCCTCCCCTCAAGTCTTCCCTCCATTCCCCTCCCACTCCGTTTCCATCTCTCCTCCTGGCCCTTGCCTCCCCCCTCGAGCCCCTCTCTGCTCTTGACTCTCTGCTTGATATAGTCCTGCTGATATGATTTAGTAAGTTGCTTTCCTGGTTACCCTTTCTTTCTCCTCTGCCCTTTTATTCTCGACGTAGTTTAGAGGATCGATACCACCCTCAGCACGATTAGAGAGGATATTCGGGTCGTCCATTGATCCTCTTTCCTTTTTCCCTACTACTCCCCCTAGCTCTGGCCTTCTCGAGAGACCCGTCGTTCGTCGGTCTGCCTGATTTAGAATGATCTCAGAGTTTCATAATAGAACTTTACTCCCCCCTGTTCTCCTTCCTCCCACCCTTGAGTTCCCCCCCTTTTGCCCCTTTCTCTTGAAGATTCCCCTGTTTGCATCGATGTCTCGATCCTTCCAGACTTGTCTGTCCTTTTCCTCTTCTCTCTTCTTGAACCCCCCCCCACCCTAGATGAGAGCCTCTTACGTCTGCTTCCTTGGTGGATTCAGTAGGGAGCCTAAGAATCCACCGCACCTTTTCATTTCTTAGCATGAGTCGGGCGAATGACCCTCTTGATCATCGCCTTCTCCGTTATGCTTGGTCGTAGCCTCGACCTGCCTGCCCCCTAGAGCGTTTCGAAATCTTTCCCGAGTGCTCTAAAAGAAGTGTGTAAAGAACGAGAGTCGTCTCCGAGATCTTCATGTCTCCCAGCATCATAGAAGCTTCTCTGAGTATGGGTTTAGTACCCTGCGCCGATTCGACCCTCTCGCGTCCCCTGATCCCCCTTTTTCGAGGCAACTGGACTGGTCGTCTCCCCACTTCTCGGTGAAGTTAGTTCGATGTAAGTTGAGTGGACTCCCCTATTATTAGGGGTCTCTCCTCTTCCCTTTCTTCTGTGTCATCTTCCTTTTCCCCTCTCCCCTCTTTGTCTCTTTTCTCGGCAGTCGGCTCTGGCGGGCCAGCGTTTTACGATCTCTTCTTCCCTGTTAGCTCCCCCCTTTTAATCTTTTCTCTTTCTTCCCTTCTTCTGGCTTTTTTCGTCCTATAGTCTCATGTGGCGCTCGCCTGTGCGATCGATTATTCGAGGCGCTTCTCAGCCTCTAGCCTTCGGTGCTTTCTTAAAACCGATCTCCTTTGGAGTAGTGTCTCCCCATCGTGTGCTTGACCGCCGAGCGTACGGAAATCCAGGCCGACCAATGCTTTTCCTTAGTGCCCTTCCAGCCTTCGTATATTATCTTTCGTCCTTTTGTGCGGCTTGGACTGCATAGAGACTTTTTTTTTTTATTGGACTTTAGTACTTCCCCCTTCCTATGGCCCCATTTTAAGAAGGTCTCTCGACTCTGAAGAAAGACTTTGTTTCCCTTCTTCTTGGTTTGTTTGTGATTTCTATCTTGGATTCCCCTGAGGTACCCCAGGCCACTCTATAAGGACTCGAGAGGGTTCCTAACTAGTCTCTTCCTCTGAGATGACATCCCCCTCCCTTCGCACCAAACACATCCCCCCCATTTCCTCACTAGTGCTCCGTGCCTGGGCAGCTCTGTGGCTTCAATGTATACAATGGGATCTTTATGCGGCTTCTTTCCTCTCACTTTACTTATACATTCCCCGAGTTTTTTTCCTCGAGCTCGCGTTTCTTCCTACAGGACGAGATTAGGCCTGCCCTCTTTTTTATACCCTCAATCTCCCCCTCTCCTCCACCGCCTCCTCTCCTCTCCGCATTCGACCAGATCTCGTACTTCCCATCCGCTGAGACGTCTTCCTGATTAGCATTTCTTTCTCACTCTCGTGCAGCGGCGGACAGCCCGGCCGACTTTTCTCCAAATAGGGACACCAAAGATCTCTTCTTAGCTTTCCCCCCCCCCCCCGCAAAGCTCGTGCGCTCCGCGCGAAATAGTTGCGGCAACGCCTTAAACTTTCTTTCCCCCGAACTTTACGTTCCCTCTTTCCTGACCTACCCTCTTTTGTGACTTTTTTGCTTACCGATAAGTTTGAGCGAAAGCGATCGCCGCCGCCAGAAGAGGCATCGTCTCTTTTTTCTGGTCTCCCCTTTTACTCTCTCCTATCCTTTTCTTTGTACCCAACCCAATGACCGAAGAGAGATAAGACGGTCTACCTCCCCTGATCCTCTTTTCTCTTCTAGCGCGCGACCGGCAATCGAGGATGCGTCCGTAGAATCCCCGTGTTTATCCCGTCCCCTCTGGAATCCCAACCGCTTTTTTTTTCTTTTTTTTTCCCACTTCTCCCAAGTATTTAAGCAGGACGTGCACGCGATGAATTTTTTATGATGTTTCCTGACGGATCCCTCAATATACTGCTGCTTGCTCTCTCCCCCTCTTGTGATCCCCCCCTTTTCTTTCCTCTCGCCGCAGCAGTTTCGACCCTGTGAGAAAATTTTGCTGACGGTCTGAGAACTTAGATTGCTATCTCTTTCTCCTCTACGTTACGCCTCGGCCCTCCGAGGCAAGCGGGGAGTCCGTTCCCTCTCCGCGGCCCTTCCTTCCTCCCTACCTCCTCCTCCTTATTTTTCTTCTTCGGGTTTGGGAACGATCTCGACGCCTCTTCCGAAAATGAATGGTAGCAGTTCAGCCTTCTTTGTCCCCCCCTTCTAAGCCCTTAACGGACATGCATCCCCTGAACGAGACCTCTCCTCACTAGCCGGCTCGGGGGCTATTGAAGTCGGGTTCCCTCCTCCGATTTCTCTTCCCCCCCCTTGCTTTTTTCCGGTCGCCGACTCCACAGAGTTTTTTTATTGCACGTGGTTTTCCTCACGACTGTCCCCCTTCCCTTGCTTTTTTTCGTATCCTCCTCGGTTGAGTGCTGGCGTCCCCACCTCGAGTCCGACAACGTCGTATCCTTTTGCTGTTCCGTTCGATTTAGGTGGGAGTTCACTCTAAGAGTTACCCTTCCAAAGAGCCCCCCTTTCTATTGTTTCACTCCCTTTTTGCGTGTTTTTTTGCTTTCTGCCTTTCTCATCTGTTCCACCTGTCTCGGGCGTCCCGTACGGGAAAGGGCGGGTCCCGAACAATAAGTTTTCTTTTCCTGACACTAGGTCCCCAAGTGAACTTCCTTCTCCAGCTACTCCCTTTTTCTCCCCTCGCCTCTCCTTTTCTCCCTGGTCGACCTGCGCGATTCATCGATCGGTAGCGGGAGCTCTAGCTGACTAGCCCGCCATCTTTTTTTTTCCGAAGGCTATCCATCCTTTCTCCTTGTTTTACAACCCCCAGGGCCGTCCGTTCGCCGTCTCGTTGCTGATTTTTGTCAATGATACTTCTTTTCCTCTGACGCTCTCTTATATTTTCCTCCTCGCCGCGCCAAAACGATCATCGTCCCGCGGCGGCATGCCCCTATTCCTTTAGACGATCGTAACTGCTGCCTCTTTTCTTCTAGCGGTCCCTCCCTCCTCCCCCTCCTCCTTCCTCCAGAGTGCGTTTACTACTACGGACACAAGCCGTAATATGATCCCTGCCAGCTGCCTTTCTTGATTTTTTGATTCTTCCTCCGGCCGTTCTTCCTTCCCTTTTTCTCATTCTTTTCTACTGAAATAGATCTTCCCTTTCTGCCCGTTCAAGTCCTTCGAGCTCGTGACGGTCTGTTCTTTCCACAGCCTCTTCTCCTCTTCCATACTCTCTTTTTTTTTGTCTCTCTTCCCGAGGTTTTCTTCTCCCCCGGCCGCTTTCTGTTGAGCTTGACCTGCTCTGTAGAGCAGGGCTATTTTTTTTGCAGCACTTTAGGGGGCTCCTTTTTTCTGCCGCGCAACTCCCTTCCCTCTGCCCCTTCCTTACGTCTTTCCTTAGGTCTCTCGTACACGCACACGTGATTGACATTGTCGAGGAATTTTTTTCCATGGCCCAACCTTCTGCGCCCTGATTCCCTTTTCTTTCGGAGACAGTCCTTCCTTTCCCACCCGAGTCTGATCTTTATCGTGTTGCGCCCTCGCGAATTCGTCGAGCTATGAGCTAGAGTTCTTCTAAGTAGACATTGATGGACCAGATTTCTCCCCGCTACTTCTTTCTACGAATTTCCCTTTTTTTTTGCGTCGCGTAATCGCATCTTCAGTATTGGACTTCTGCTTTGCTTTCTACCGTCTACTCCTTTACCTCCTCCTCATTTTTTCTCTCTCCGCTTCAATTACTTCCCATCGATGACTTTGCCGGTTCACGGCTTTCGTGGACTTGTGGCGTCCTTGCCCCTAGGCCTGTATTTTGATTGGCGAACGAGAACTTTTTCCCGTCCCCTCTTTTCTCCCAGTATTGGTCTCTTTTTCCCCCTTCCTGAGACCCAGCGCGACGGTCCAGCAGCTGAGGTGTCTTTTTATTTTGAGCTCTCTTGGTCTCCCCCAACCTTCCCTAATGTTTCTCCCTTTTTCTTCCTCTATGTTTGTAATCTGCGCCAGCCGCCCCTTGAGGCAGCCGCAGGTCGCAATTCATGAAGCTCCGTCCTTCCCGCCAGACTCACAGACTTTCCCTTCCCTTCTCCAGTCACCTGAACCTTTTTTTCCCCCCTCCTCTTTCCTCTAGGAAACGTCTGAATTCTAGACATCTTGCGGCTCTTGATTATTTTTTTCTCTCTAAGGATTGATTCTTGAATTGTATTCCTTTCCCTTGGGAACCTTTTTCTTGCTGCTTTTTTCTCCCCCGTCCTTTTTTAGGATCTCTTTGTCCGAGGATCGATTACCACCCTCAGCGATTCCGACTGAGGCTTCGGTTTAAGTTCGCTGCTCTGTTGACCTCATTCCTCCTCTTTTCATATCCCCTTCCCTCTCTCCTTAGGTCTCGCCTGACTAGCGTCGCTGGTGTCTTTCGCCTTCAAACTCCCCTTCTTTATCTTATTCCCCCCCCCCCTCCTTTCGTTCTGTATGTTCTCGATGAAGCTTGCCCCCCCTGACTCTCTGATCTCCATCAGCAGCTTGAGTATCTTTACTCAGTTTCCTGCTCCTTCCCCCTATAGTCATTTCCCCTCCCAGCGGCGTCCCTTTTTTTGGTTCTCATAGTTTAGAAGAAGAAGACCGCCAAGTTCGATGTTTGAGTCCGAGATTGTACGAGTCAATCCCCCCCCGATCTTTCGCAGTCTTTTTTCTCCTATTTCCCTTTTCTTCGCGCACCAGCGAGACGGTCAGTAGAACCCTCGGCTAGATTTCAAACAGTCTTCACTCCTCTATTGTTAGATACTTTCCAAGTTTCTCCAGCCTTTTGAGCCTTGGTAGTCTGCTCGAGCTGAGTGATTTTAACTTTTCTCTTCTCGAGACCCATTTTTCGTCCAGGTACCTCGCGGTCGAATGTTCCTCCTCAGTTTCGTTTGAAGACTCTATTTAGCCTTTTTTTTTTAGATCTCTTTTTAGTTTGAATCACTCTTTTCTCTCTTCTTTGGAATCGTGCTCGTTTCCAGTCAGGACCGTTTTGGTCCATCCTGAACTTCGACTGCGCGCGCTCCTCACCTTCACCTTTTGTACCCTTTCTAGTCTTCTTTTTTCTCCCCTTTCCTTTTTTTTTAGTCTATTGTGTCTGCCGTGTGATCTATTCTAGACGTACATTTCCGGCCTCCCCCTTCCCTATCGCGTTTTAGCTCCTGCCCCCGTACCCGCGAGATTTCCGAGTAGCACAATAGTTCTTACGCCCCCAGTTCTTTACCTCCCCTTTTCTCCTTAATATCTTCCTTTTGATAAGGCTATCCCTCGACGCGGGAGCACGACTTTGCCACGTGTGTGATCGTTTTACGGTCCTTTTCAGTCTCTCCTATGACGTCGGCCCGTCTCCGCCAGTCCGGACGAGGCCGTAGAAGAAGTTCTAGAGTTAAGAGGTCTCCAAGATCTTCTAGTTTTCCCAATACTCCTTCTTTTTTCTTTTGCGCGATCTTGATCAAGATGTCCACATCCTTCCACCTCTTCACGGCCTGTCGCGGGTAATGATAGACCTCTTTTACCTGTCTGATCTTCCCCCTCCCCTTTTCCCACCCCCAGGGAGCCACTGTGCTCCTGCGAAGTGCAGCTTCCTTCTAAAGCCAATTTATAGTTCTTTTTCTTTTCCTCTCCTTAGTATTCCTTCTCCTCCTTTTTTTTTCCTAGCCCATTTAGTTTGTTGAATCAGACGATACTCTTCCAGGCCCCCGACCAGAGCCCCTTCTCGTCATCCTTCTATCGCCCCTTAGAGATGAACACGAGCTAGCTCCTTCCCCGTACCTATGCCCTCCTCCCTCTGATATGCTGTTTCCAACTCTGAAGTTTTCCTCAGACATGCATAATGAGCGAGTTTCCTCCGTTAACTAGTCCCTCCCTTTCTTCCTCTCACCTCGGCCAACTATAGCTTCCTGAGATTCGTCCCCTCATAACCTATCGATCTCCCAGTCCGAAATACTCTTAGGCCGACGGGCGTCGACGACCGTATCCCCCATCCCTACTTGTAGATACCCTGAACTTTTCTAGTAGGACAGTGTAAGAAGCAAGTCGCTCGTGACGTTCTCCGTACATCCCGAGGCTCGTCCCCTCGGTTCTGCGCTTTTTCTTGCCACGGTACTTCTCGACTTCTCGGCAGGGGCCACTGACTTAGTGTTCTCTCTCCAGATTTCCTCCCCCCCCCCCTCTTTCTCCTTCCCGCGTTCAGTCCTCTCGGACCAGGACGCCTAGTGGCGAGCAGTTTCTAGCAGTTAGCAGACTTTAATCCCCAACCTGAAAGGATTATTTTTTTTCCTTTCAACTCCCCTTCTCCCCCCCTTTTGCGCATTCCTGCCTCTACCGCATGCTCGTATTTGGGCCGACTGAGAATCTTCCCCCCTCTCACTCTGATCCTTCCCCTCCCCTTCTTGGTTTCCTTTTTTCCCAACCCAGAAGTTCTACGTTGTATAAGTCAAACCCCGGTGTCTCACCCGTGTCTTTACCCTTTCGATCTCCCCCATCGAGATATTCCTGATCGGACGACTAGATATCGGTTCTCTAGATACTTTCGAGGATTTTATCCCTCCCTGTCCCTCTTCTCTTCGCCCTTCTACCGCCCCATAACTGGATTAATCGTTGCTGTCGGCGGGACAATCTATACTAGAAGAATCCTCTCCTCCCCCCTGCCTTTCTCTACTTCCAGAAGTACACTTTTTCCCCCGGCTCAGCTGACCCTCCCTTCGCAGATCAACACGAGATCAACAAGATCCTCCGTATGCTCTAGTTTCCTTTTCCTGACTTTTCCTATGAAATCTTTTTCCGGTTGATCTCTTTTTTTTCTCTTCCTTAATTCTTCAAGTTCTTAGGGTGTGGGACGCAATGTCTTCGTGATGCTAGATTCTCTTTTTTTCTCCCCCGTTCTTTTCCGACTACCACCCTCGTTTTCCTCCCCACTTTTCCTGTTCGAGTGTCCTGTTCGGCTATTGTTGCTCACATCTAAGCGTTTCTCAAAACTTTCCCCGAGCCCCTTTCCTCTGTTACCTCCTGGTAGGCTCTGGTCTTCCGGGGGTCGGGATAGAGACCAGCCTAGTTCTACTCTACCTTTAATTTCTTTTTGAGCCCCTCTATCTTCAGTCCCCGGCGAGTTCAGGGTTACGCGAGTGTCGGCAAGCCCGTTTACCGCCCCAGATTGCCCTTCCCTGGTTTCCTGCATACCCCCTTTTTTTTATTCCGTCGATGATCCCCCATCTTACGTCTCGGACAGCGCTGTTGTTTCCCTTCTACAGCCCTCTTTCCAAACCCTTCCCCATTTTCTCTACCCTCCTTCTCGTCCAATCCCCACCAGGAGTCGTTTCGTCTTGTCTAAGTTTCCTCCCTTCCCTTTTCTGTCGAACCCGTAGTAGCGATCCCTCTTCCCTCCTTCTCCTCATTTTCCCTTCGTCCCCTGAGACTTTACCTCTGCGTCGCCGAGGAAGCTAGCTACACTAATATTAGACGTCCTTTTTTCCGCGCTTTCTCTCTTCCCTCACTCACTTGCCCTCCCTATGGGAGTTCTAAGACCTGACCATCACGAGTTATTCATAAAGGCAGATGTCGCATTGTTTCTCCTCCCCTTATCACGCTTCCCTACGATTGAAGAAAAGGGCTTTTGACATTCTTCTACCTGCATCGCTTGCTATTCAATAGTGAGTGAGCTCGTTTCCCTCTCCCTTTCGCTGCTCCTTCCTTGTTCACCCCTCGATT
>Ga0179591_1358187_pt1 | contig 11325 bp, 14 predicted proteins | sample CZOMad2_1_08_16f_FD_182891 | JGI IMG/M metagenome (GOLD analysis project Ga0179591, IMG submission 182891) | Vadose zone soil fungal communities from Angelo Coast Range Reserve, California, USA - CZOMad2_1_08_16fungal (PacBio error correction) | ecosystem: Environmental > Terrestrial > Soil >... | reverse complement strand
TGTTACGCCACACAGGGACCGTGCGGTGGTGTTTCCAATGGTGCTGTGGGGGCCCCCTCCTCGCCTCGTCCTTCTTAACGGATGTAAAACCGCCTGTTCTCAGGTCAGATCGCCCCTTTACGCTTCGACCCCCCTCCTCTTTTTCAGTGACCCTCGCTACTCTTTCCTCACCCGGCGGTGAGCGGTCACATCAGAGTTTCCTGTTTTGACTTAGACTTTGCCCCCGCTCCCCCCTTTGACACGGTTGCTAGCTCCACCCTCAATTGAGTTGGACGTTCCCCCTTTCTATTTGTGCAGTGCCAAATCCCCTTTTTCAGTCCCCTGTCACGACTTTGAGATAAGAACCACCGTCACTTCTTGGGGCGGTCTTGGTCTCCATGACCTCTACAGAAGTACTTTTTCCCGCCCTCCCCTCCTTCGGCCAGTATCGATCCCTTAAAGTGGCACCCCCATCGGATCATGGTACCCTTTCAGACCTTTGCCAAAGCCGGCTTGATCCCCCCCCACAACCCCCCTTTTCCCTATATACGTGTCCCCCCCCCCACCGCCCCCCCCCCCCACCCCCCCCCCCCCCCCCCCCAAACCCGTAATCTTTTTTCGACCCATCCGTTTTTTTTAAAGTCCTCACTGAAACCTATCAAACCCCCGCACCCTCAAAGCGCTCACCTTCCTCTTTCTCAAACAAGTAACAGTCCTCCCTCCGCTATCCCTTACGCCGCTTTCCCCTGCCAGTGTTGCTTTATTTCTTGTCCCCACCCCCCCGACCAGTCGTACCCTTCATCCTCCATGCTTACCCGATTCCAAGCCGGACCTTTGCCCGTAGATCGCCCCATTTTCCTTTGTTTGACCTGAATCGCTGGCTGTGGAGATTAGTCTCCTCTCGACTTTCATGCTGCTTACTGAGCAGCTTTGATCATATTTCCTTCCTTTTCTCTTTTCCGAATGTACTTACGACTCTTAGCTTCTCGGACTGACTTTGGACCACATGTGCATCCTTTTTTTTTTTCCCCCGGGAGATCGACCTGATAGCCGAGTCTTTCTCACGTTTTCCCTACACCCCCCCCCCCCCCCCCCCCCCCCCCCCCCCCCCCCCCCCCCCCCAACCCCCGGCACCGGCCTTCTGACCCGCCGATATGGATGTCTTTTCACTGATGAACGTGTTTTTTTTTGGAAATTTTGTTTTGCTGGTAGCCTCCTTCTCTTTTTTCACCCCTGACATTTAGTTCGAAAAAAACCCCAGAGCGGAATTTTCACTGATGCTCCGTCGTAAACCTTATGAGACGGTGGCGCCATCGACTGTGTTTCTTTTCGAAGAGTGGTTCGAAGCCACGAGGGGGCCCCACCCCCCCCCCCCTTCACCCCTCCCCCACCCCCACCCCACCCACCCCCACCACAATACACACCTCCCTAACACCCCCCCCCCCCCCACCATCATCCCCACCCCCCCCCCATAACACCACCCCAACTTTACCACCCCCACCCACCCACCTCCCCCCTTCCACACCCCCCTTCCCCCCCCACACTAATTTCTCTCCACCTCCCCCCCCTCCCACCAACCCAAACTCACCTCCCCCCCACCCCCCCACCCACCGCCCTCCACACAACCCAACCCCAACCTACCACCCAAAAACACCACACCCACCCCCCCCCCACAACCCCCTTAAAGTTTGTGCCACTGATCATCAGCCATAAGGGGTGTTGCAATCCCCTGAGTCGGAAACAGTCTCGCCCGACCCACGCTACAATCAACGGTAAACAACGCCCCCTTAGGGGGACCTCAGTGGGATCATACAACTGCAGCAATCTGATCTTGAAGCCCAGAAGCGGGTGGTTGTTTTAGAGATGTGGATCGGCTGCACTGAGACAAGAGGAAACATTGCCTGGAGTTTTAAAGAGTGTTACAAATAATAGGCAGGCCCCCCGACTTTAATCAAAAAGACTAAGGAGTCGTGCAAAAAGGGAAACCCCAGGCCTGCACGTCCACAAGAGCTATCTAGCATTGCCACAAGTATTCCCCCCCAATCGGGGGGTCCGAACCCTCAGACCAGTAACAAATTTCCTTTTCTCTTTTCTCTAATTCAGAATACTCACCTATAACTTTGATAGCTCTCCGAGATAAGCCTCGTATCCCTCCCCAGCAACCCCAAATTTCCGATAACAACCTTCGGGCGAAGTCACTTACGAATAAATTATTTTGGGCAGCAGTTGAATTTCTCCGCCCCTCATGGCCTTTCCCACCCCGATGTTCTCTACCTCTCCTGGCGCCTTCACGCGGCCATTAGTTTCCCACCCTTGCTTTTTTCTAACAAGATCGTACCCCACACCAGCTGTCTCCCTCTGGCTCCTGCCTGCCAGACTGCCCTGTCACTCCGGCGGTCACAAGATCTACTCCCCTTTCGCTTTCCGCGCGTAGTTTTTTTTTTTTGTCTCACATCCCCCCCCGCCGCTTCCTTAAATGGCCTGGCTGCATACAGGACTCTCTAGTTCAGGATGTTTTACCAGCGTTACCCTCACCGCACTTTTACCCCAAAGTGACAGTCTGAAGGAGATTTTGGTTGTGAGGCCCGTTGGCTTACCACTCTAAGAGCTTTTTTTTTTTTCTTACCTTGCCCCCAACAGCCTGAAGTTGGATGATAACTTCCTCCGAAGATGGAACCCCCTCCGATGTCTTGAAGTACCTAGTTTCTTACGAACTCTCGAGGGACCGGTTCTTCTTAACCCGCGGTTGAGTTGAATTGTCAACTTAATCTTTTTATACAACGCTAGTCTTTCCCCTTTCTTCCTTTTCGCCATAGGGAACCTTTGTGCAAACTTTGTATGGCCACGTATCTTTTCTGGCTTACCATCCCCTCACGCTTCGTCACACAGGGCCGTCGATGGCCCCTCGTTAAGTCGTCATCTCTCGACATACGCCCCCTTTCTTTTTTAAGAGGACCCCATTTCTCGTTCTAACACCCCCCCGAGCTCCCAGCCGATGTGGTACCGTCCTTCCCCCCTCATCTCCAATAGTTACAGTGTTCCCCTACGCAGGTCTGAACGACTGGTGGCCCCAGGCAACGGCTATTAAAGGATGAAGGGAAAGGATTCACCCCCGTTCAGGTGGTTAGATTCGGTCACTTCCCCACGGATTTTTCTTTCACGGCACCGGGTCAGACTCTGCTACCTGAAAGTGGCGCATTACTCGATTGCGTCCGTCTCAAAAGCATCTTTTGCGTCATGCGTTACCTCGGCCCAATACCGTTCTCCAAGTTCGTTGCGTCTCTGACGCCCCCCTGAAGTTCCTCGCCCTAGGAGTAAATCACCCTCAGTAAAGATTTTCATTGAGGATACCTATGTCCTTGTACCGTCACCCCACGACTCATGATTTATTACAAACCAGACACTCCCCCCTTTATTTCTTTTTTTCCCCCACTCTCACTTCTTTTCTAATAATTGGGTGTCTTTTTGAGGAATTTTTGCCCCGTCCCACCTCGAGTTTTTACCAGCTGCTTGGCTGCTCCCAAAGAAACGCTTTTGATCCGGCTATCTCCGCCAGGCGACACCTGCATTTTTTTTCAGAGAGGATGTACACACCCTCAGCGTCTTTTCCCCTGCAATCGAGTTTCTCTGACACTTCCCCCGTTTTTTTTTTTCTTTTTGTAGTTTGGGAGTTTCGTTCCCTGCGCATGAAGTCTTTTGACACCCCCCGGCTCTTCTGATTAAATCTTGTAAGTAATGCGCCCCTTTTGACCCCCTTAGACTGCTCGTCTGGAGAAGTTACTCCAAATGTTTATCCTCCCATCTACAACAAACCCCTCCATTCCCCGATTTATTTACTCCTTTTAGATACAGTTGATCCCTCCAACTAATAGTCGCTTTTTCTTCCACATGTACCCCCTGTTCCTTCCTAGAAAATGAGACGTCCTTTTCCCACCTTGTTTTTGTTTGCTCGGTGGGGCCCCTCCACCTCTCCTCCTTTCTTTCCCCACCCTTCTGTCTCCTCTCTTGACATTTCGTCCGCCCTTCTCCTGACCACGGGGAACTTCTCGTCTCGGCCCTGGTCACCATCATCGACTGGTCCCGCCCCCCACGCCCCCTTTTTTAGTCACCCTACTTTTGTCCTATGGGGCATTTCACGAGGGCCCCACTCTGCTTTCTCGACCTCCACCTTGTCAATGCTTTTTATTTTCCTCACCCGCGTCCACTGCCGCACCTCGGGAAGTGCTCATTGCCCTAGCCAACTGTCCAAATTTATAGACTTCGTCTCCTTCCGTTGCGACCTTTTTCACATCTCAGCTTTGAAAGGGGACACTTTCCTTGTTGCACCCCCCCTCTCTTTAAGCCTTAAAATGTTGGTGACCTCACCCCGACGCAGGGCCCCTCGTTTCCGCCTATCGCCCCCCAGTGCCATGTGGTTTTGTCTTATCATGAGAGATTGTGCGCCCCGAATCTCTGAACGTTACACTCTTCTTCTAGATTCATTGACTGGACCGATCGGGGGGAAGGCCCGTTCTTACCACTTGACCTTTTCAAATAGACTTTTTCTCTTCAGCCTCGGAGATTTACAAACTGCTCCTTAGCATTTCGTCGATTCAGCACTTCTCCTTCTCCCCTCCCCAGAAGTTCCCCTCAACTTCCTCGAACCCTTCCCTAGCCCCCACCGTTTTGCTTCTGGATCCGTGAGCGGTCCCGCTGGTTCTCTTGCCATTGTGCTTTTCTCGTGAATAGCGAAGCGGTTCAACCCAAAGTCCTCCCCGATCGAATATCAATTCTGACCTTACTGCGTCGTAACACAACCGGGGAAGGTTTTCTTACAAAGTTTATAGACTCGAGGAGCATGTTGACATTTTTCCCCTTTTGGATATTATCCCTTTTTTTTAACCTATTTTCCGACTTCCTTAATTCCTCAAGGTAAAGTCCGTGCCTGAATCCCATTTTTTACTACCTGAAGAGAGATCTTTTACATAACTCCTCCCTTTGTTTATTGTCACTGAGGATGCCCTCTTTGGATGTGAGAACCCCCCGCTTTTTACTCGTTTCTCGTGACGGGGCAAACCTATTAAGTACAAAGATGGCCAAACACCCCCCGTACGTAGACTTCAACCCTCAATGCAACCAGCCATGCTTACCCCCAGGATATTCCAACGTGCTACACCGACATTTTTTCCGCAATTCCCCCCGCAGCCATCCGCCTTAGTCGAAGGCTTTTCCTTCGGTTTACCACAGTTAGGATTCTTACAACCTTTACACACACAACGTTCGTGTCCCCTTTCCTCCCCCCCCCTAAGTTTCTCATCCGCGTTAAGGACTGCGCCATAGTACGTTTTTTTCCCCCTCCTCCTTTTGCTCCCCGTCGAGGAGCGCCACGGTGCAACGATACATTGGCTGATTCCCTTGTCCCCACCTATCTTCTGCAACAAAAAGTCCTTTCCCTTTTGCAAGTCCTTCCGAGCGAAAAGTACTCACGTTTACACAGGGCAGGTAACTTCTGGTTATTTCCCGACTTTTATGAGCCCAGAGACAGTTTTATTAGAAGACCCGCCTCGTCCCAGATCTCTCAGCGACCCCTCCCGGATAAGCACTTCCCCCCAAACTTTCCCACATGATGGCAGATCCAGGCTTTATGTAAAGGCAACTTCTATCTAATTGTCCCACCCTAAGGACGTCCACGCGGCTGGCGTGGGGGAATTGGTGACGCCCCCCAAACAGGACCCTGCGCCCAATCAAAGGCCCACAGAAGTGCAGGTTCCATACCGCTAGTAAGATCGGATACTAGTTTCTTTTCCAAAAAAAAGCCTCTGCTTGCCTGATTGCTCCCTGCTTCTGGAACAGGTTAGAGAGGAATCTAAAGAGCTCTCTGCGATTCTCTTAGTGGCCACCTCAGTGGGTAGAATCACTTCGTTGTCATCCTTTGAATTGACTTAGACAACTATTCACTGACAATGGGGTGACTTTTTCAAATTGAGCGGGAAAAGTTCCTCCTGATTTTTCCATGCCGTAACTCTTTCCTCCGTTCTCCTTAATGATCATCTCAGTTCACACTCGCCGAGCCTTATCGAACACCCATACTCACAGATCGTGCGCTCCTCTCTCGCAAACTGAACGCGCCCCCCCCGCCCCGTCCTATTTTTTCCTCAGAAAGGCCTCCCCTTAGTGTACGCTTTTTTTTTCAACGCTGCTCTTCCTCTTCCAACGATTCCAGGGCGTAATGTAACAGTCCACCTCCCCCCGGTTCCGGTCTTTTTCCCCCCTCTGGGGCACACCTTTTGGTAACAGTTGAAGTAGACCTCCTGTCGAAGGATTCTGACCCAGGAAGCATGTTCCTCAGCTGATTTCTTTACCTCCCACCTGAAGTGAATCAATGACATGGAATCTCCACTACCTATTATGCACCTTCAGCTATGGTCCTTTAGTTCAGATTCCACAAGACAGTTGTGCCTGCCCTTTCTGTGATTGTACTATAGAAACCCGCTCAACGTTATCGGTGCGGCTGTATCCCCCCTCTTGATTCCTTTTACCCAACCACCCATTAGATTAGTCTTACAATAAACAACCACTACCTCCTTTTAACTTCCCAGTCCCAACTTCTATTTTAATCCCTACGTTGTTTTTGTTTTTGATCTCTCTTGCCGCCGTCCAACCTTAACCCTTCGTTGAGTTCCTACCCGCTTTTTGACCTTTCTTGCTCCGTCCTGCCACTTGTCCCCCTTCTGGACAAGAACCTACCACTATGTATTTTACCACCGCCCCCCCCCCCGGAAGAGTTGGGAAAATCGAGGCCCCTTTTGCTTTCTACCCCTTTTCTCCCCTCTGAGACGGAACTTCATCACTCCCAGTCCGTCACCCCCCTTCTATGTGCAGCTTACTCAGAGACCTGTCTGACTCTTCGAAAGAGTCTTCGGCCCCCCGTTCCAACTTTTTTTTCTGACATCTCCCCCCCCAACGAAACATTGTTCAGAAGTTTGTTACTTTTTTCCGTCCCAGGCCTCTGAAAGGGCCCTTAACTCTTCCTCTAGCTGCCCATGGGCACGTTCTTTCCGCCTTCTTCTCATGCGCCCTCTCGCTCCCCAAACCTACCCTTGCTTCTCCTGTCGGGGCTTCCGACCTACTTTTAACCTGAAGTATTCCCACCCTCCGGTGGTATTGCAGACCTTAGTTTTTCCCCAGTTCGTTCCCAGCACCCTCGCGGCCCCTAAGGCCGTTTCGCGTCCTTCGTCAAAAAATCTCCCTTTTGCACCTGCCCCTCCGTTGTTTCTGAACCCAGCCCTTTCCTATGCCTGGCACAACCATCCTTGGTCCATTTTGGCACTCGTTCTCCCCCGACAATCTTTCAATCCTCCAGCAAAACTTGTGCTCATGAAACGACCCTCTTCCCATTGATCATTTCCTGTTCGCAACGTCCAACACGTCCACGGTGTATTGCCCCCCGTCCCTGCGTCTTTTGGATGCACCTGTCCCCTTCTCTGAAAGTTTATTCACTTGTAACACGCCTATTTTCCCTCACTTAACTTGGTTGTCCGAATCCGCAATCGAAGGCACTCCCTGCTCGACGCCCTTGGACGTTGACATTTTTTTTTCCTGATCCTGATTTCTGCAGAGATGTCCCTTCCTCACGTTTCGCCTCTTCTGTCCCTTTTGATCTTCACGTCCCGTTATCATCGGCCCTTCTTAGCCTTCCCGAAGAACTGTTTAGAAATCTCCTTTTCCCCTTCTTCCCCCGCTTTCTGCCGACCTTTCAAACACTTCCCTCTGTTCTGGGAATGGTTCTGATCTTCCCCCGATCTGCGCCCTTCGATACTTCAAGCATTCCAGGTTGACCCTGACTTCTTGTTGCTTTCCTTCCCGAGAGGCCAGAGAATTTTTGCCGGGCCCCCCTTTTCGCGGAGTAGACTCCGGACCCTCGTCTCTTGCTTCTTGTGATTGCAAAAGAACGGTTCGCCCACCCTCCTCTTCGCCCGAGAGGCAATTCTCCTTCTCTTGCTCTGCTCCACCCACCAAAACCACAAAAAGAGAGCGAGGTTTAGCACCACCCTCCGAAGCTGATTCGCGATCTTTGTCCTCATTCTTGACCCGTCTCACTGTGGTCCCATCCAATCATTCCATTCCTAGCTCCCTCATTTTTCCCAACACCCTCCGTCCATAAATCTCTCCCCAGGACTATCCTTCCCCCAATACGTTTTGTTGTTGCTTATCTTCATGACCATATGTTCGAGTAAAACCCGGTGGCTTGCTGCCCCCCTCCGTCACCCCTCCTCCTGATCTGGAAAAACCCTGATAACTCAGACAAGGCCCCAAATGAACGACCCCAAAGATACCCTAGACAAACCTGGCCTCCCCTTGAAGACTGCCCCTAGAGCCGAGAGTTGTCTGAAGACCTCCAAGTAAGAAATTTTCACTCCGTCTGAAGACCTTGGTCTGATTAGCTGACCACAGGAGAGTCTTTTATAGCACGGCAAATATTTTTCCATGTAAGCCAACAGCTTACTAGGCAAGTACGTAAAAAAGAATCCATAGTACGTGGGGCTACCTTCCCCTGTGACTCTCCGCATCCTGAGAGCGATTGCGACCAAGTTCTCTTTTTAATGATGACCCCCCCCCCCCCCCCTCGGAACAGTGCATCTCACTCATGCCATTCTCTTTTGTCCGGATGGCACTCTTGTAACACATTTCCGTTTCCCGTACCGTACTTTGCCTTGGCGGAAGAACCCCTCAATATTGCTACCGGTCCGTGCCTGATAGACTCATCACCTATTTTCCCCGAAGCGAGGCGCACTCCACAGCTACTTCGAGTCCGTTAAAACAAGGCCAGTCGAGTCCCCCTGGCCCCCTACCCGGTCACGACCTTCAGTCCTAGTCTCACCGAGGGAAAAGGTGTAGGAGGCCTTCTTCCCCCTCACCATCCCCTCGCGGAACAAGATTCTTGCGGCCGAGGGTCAGTCTTTGCGGGTTGCATAGACCCCTTATTTTTTACGACCAAGTCCAAACTTCAGAAAATTCGGTAAACCTCTTCCCAGAACTAGATTTCCACACACAACTCTCCCTCTTCTCCCTCACCCCATTTTTGATAAAAAGGTAGGACGTTGACCGTCCGGTTTGCTCAACTTTTCATCTGTCCCCAGGTATGGTTTTAGCCAAGGTGGGTCCGGCCACCATTCCTGTCAGAGGACCCGCGTTTTTCTTCGTCGAAAAAGGCGTCTTTTTCCGCTGGAACCCCTGGCCCCCTTCGAAAAAATTCTTTCCCTTGCTCCCCCGGGTTTTTCCCCACGTAGCTTCTTTTACCTTTCTACCCGCTTTTCTTTTTCCCCGTTGTTCCCGTAGGCCCTCCTTTCAGCTCTGCGACATCCTCCCGCGCTTTCTTCCTCCGGCCGCCTTTCTTTTGTGTCCCCCCCCCTACCCGCCTCCACTTGTTTTGTCTTCGAGCCATACCTCCACAGTTGAAATTGATCTTCGGAGCAGATTCTTTTCCTTCCCCTCCAGCTTTTTTTTAAAGGCTGTAAAGGTCAATTCGGAAAGTCAGTTGTTAGGTCTTATTGGGAATGCTCGTCCCAACCCCCTTTTCGGACCTTTAGACAGTCAGAACTGTTCTTCCCCCCTTCCGGAGATACAAGCTTTCACTTCGAAATGATTTTGAAACCCACTCCCTGCCCCCGGCTGCGACGTTGGTCGCCGTTTCCCAATCCCCATTTTTTAGGGCGTCGACCATCTTTTTGGACCATCTTTAGTAAACCCCCCCCCTCATAGAGACGGAATTTCCATAGAAGATTGAGTGGCTACTGTCTCATGTTCGTGTTCTTCCCCCCCGGACCCCAAACTTTTTCGATGTGTATGAATCTCTCCCCCCCCGCCCTGTTTTTATTTTTTTTACCCTCCCCTTATCTTTTTTTCTACGTTGTTTGTTGTTTCTCTTGTTTCCTTAACGGGCCGTCCGTTGCTGGAGACTCCTCCTCTGATGGTGCCGTGCTTTCCCCTGAATTCCATCCTGCAAGACCCAGCTGTCCCTTACTCTTTTTTTTCTTTTTCCAACGCTCCGCTGTTCGAAGGCCGATCCGCTTTAACTCTTCCTTCTGACCAAATTTTTGAGGGGAAGATTGTAGCCCCCTTCGGTTCTTCATCTTCGTAGTCCCTTTTGGGTCATTCCTCCCCTGGTCATTAGAAGCGTCGACCCCTTCCCTCCGGCCTTTTTCTGCCCTTTTTATGAACGGCTTCGCCCCAACTCCCCTAGTGTGGCCGTTCTTTCGGAATTCCATTAAAATCTAGTTGCACCTACTAGTCCGATATTTTGCCCTTGTACGACGGGCGTTCCGTTTCCTAGTCCCCCGGCGGGAGTGGCTTCACGCCCCCGTCCCGTCCCCCTCTAGCGGGATCTACTCTTCTTAATATATTCAGGAAAAGATCCCATGTGAGGCCCTTTTAGAATTCTCGGATCGGCCCTTTGACCCCCCCCCCCAGTGTCCGTCCAAGCAGTTCTCACCCCCAGGTGTCTCCTTATGATCAGTGGCAGCATCGATTTGCCCCTGAACTTTCTTTTTTTTTTTAGAATCCCCCACCGGGAAAATAATTCATCCCCTTTGAACCTGATATTTCTCAACCACCGGTCAAAGTACCTTTCGAGTTGCTTCCCTCTTCATGCTGGGTATTACTTCCCCATGTGTTTTCATTTCGCCCTTTAAAAAAGCCCTTCTACATACTTCATGCTGTGATCCTCCGCGGGTCCAGACGATGAATAGATGCCAGCCACTTGCCCTTTTTAATTTTCTTTGCTTCTTGCTTATGATGTCTATTGTCGCTTCGACTCGTACATCTCCCTCCTTCCGATTTTACATTAATACGTGTTCTAGGATCCTCGACGACGACACGTTATCGACTTTTTTTTGGCTTGTAGGTTTTTTTTTCGTTTTTTTGGCTATGCGTGGAAACAACCTTTAAGATTTTTTTGAAATAAGTCTATAGAAACGCTAGGAGAAAGCTAGCAGTCTTTCTTTCTTGCTGCACACCGTCCCTCCTCCTAATACACTTAACTGAGGTCTGGAAGTGCATGGCCTCAGACTTTATTTCTTCTTTTACACTCCCGGCCCTCCTGTTCAACGTGTCCGAGCCTCCGCCTCCGGCTACAGTCAGGTATCCCCTCCTGACGATTCCCCACTTGGATTCCTGAGTGGTATTTACCACATCGGTCCGTCTCGTTTTGACACAACTTGAATCGTCGTGTGCGCGGCTGGGGGGTTTGCCCGCATTGTCTCTTTTTTTCGAATAGATGTGGCATGCGGTTTGAGGTGGGCCTCAGGGATAACTCACACCAAACCATCCCGGGGTTTTTTCCCTCCCCTCTCCCTTTAGAGGGGAATC
>Ga0179591_1304389_pt1 | contig 11325 bp, 6 predicted proteins | sample CZOMad2_1_08_16f_FD_182891 | JGI IMG/M metagenome (GOLD analysis project Ga0179591, IMG submission 182891) | Vadose zone soil fungal communities from Angelo Coast Range Reserve, California, USA - CZOMad2_1_08_16fungal (PacBio error correction) | ecosystem: Environmental > Terrestrial > Soil >... | reverse complement strand
GTCACGAACCCAACCTCCTTTTCCTTCTTTCTCGTTCGCGAGTCAAAAGACGGTCGCATCAGAGGTTCCGAAATGAGAAGATTTCCACTGCCAAATCTTCCCTCGGGCATCTTATCTTTTAATCTTTTTCCCTCAGTTTTTGACTGCCCTCTAGCTCCCCCGTAAGATGGATTTTCCGCGCCTTCTCTTCTTCGCTCAAGGTAGTGTTTGAAGATTATCCCCAACGATCTCGCCGGAGATCTTCCCGCATATGGCGTTGCTGTTCGAGATCCCCCGACGAACTCGAGAGTTCCCTCCTCTAGGCCAAGGATTTCCGCCCAGCTTCCTTTCAAGGTCCTCCTTCACCCCCACTGCTGTGTAAAGAAATCGAAGACATCCTGCCTTTCTCCCCCTCTGACAGGATGCGCTGCATGACACCTTTTTTCGCGTTGATCGAAGGAGTAAGACAGTCTTCCCCTGGACGAGGAAGATTCCCGCTCTTTTTTTTCGTTCCCTTTCAGAGCGATAGAAGATGATCGTGGACCGCGTTTTTCCATCGTGTTGTCCTTTATTTGAATTGAAGCGCATTCGGCTCTCCCGACTTTCTTAGGGTGTAGTAGACTGATCGCCCTCCGGTCCTCCCTTCTCGGCCGGTGTCAACGCCTTTTTCGACGAAGTCTCCGTAGGCGTGGTTTCACGACTCGAGCACGTTCACAACTCAAGTCGATCCCCTTCCCGTTCGTTTCGTTCTCTTCTTCGGACGCCCGGAAGAAGAAATTTTTCTCTTGAAGTCATCTCCCTTCCTTCGATACTGAAGCCGTCGTCAGTCCTTCCCTCTTCGTTTGCTCGTTCCGCCCCAAGCGCGGCTTTCTCTCGATCCGGAGCAGGTGAACTTTTAGACGTAGATCCTGACAAATTTCCGTGTTTCTTATCTTTTCGGTTTCGTGTGAAATCCCGCGTATTCTTCAGGATTCTCTTCACGCCGATTTATGGGGCTGTAGTTTTCTATCTTCCGCAGGCAGTGCATTTTTTTTTCCCAAGCTCGATTGCGGGAAATTGTTTGTAGTAGCGGGCTTTTCCCCCTTTTGTGGGTATTAGTGTCCTTCCCTAGGTGGAGAAGACAAGATGTCTTTTCCTTCCTTCGTCCTCTCGAAAGGTCCCCGCATTCTCGTTTAGAGGGAAGGGATGTCCACTCCCCCTTTTTTCTTCCTTCTTTTTTTTTTTTCACGGATCGGGCGGTTTCCTCCGATTCCCTATTCAGCAGTTAAGCGGGCGCGCCGTACGGAAAGTGCGTTCTGACGTCTCCCGAAGAAGTAGAGGTCGAGGGACTTCTGATACTTGAGAAGCTCTGATTCCCTCTTTCCAAGGATGTTTTGCGCTCCCCTCCTTCTATCTTTTCTATAATAAGTTGTTGTTTTTTTATCGGGGGAGTAGTTCCCCCTCCGGTCAGCTCATTAGTCGGTCCTTTCTCGAGATAGACCGTAGAGGTATTTTTTCCTCACCTACTCTTGTAGAGGCATGTGAAGAGTCCGTATTTTCCTTCTGTAGACGCACTACGAGAAGATGCAGTATTGGCCCCTTCATAGCCCCTCCTCTTAAGACTGAGACCGGTGCCACTTTCCTTTGAAAGTTCGACCTTGCAACTCTGACGCCTTTCTTGTATTCCGGACTCAGACGTCCGGCTGAACAGGAAAGCTCTTACTCCTAGCAGGATCGTGTTTGACCTCTTCTAAGAAAACCCAAGCGCAGCGCCAGTCGGCAGAGTCCGACTTCCGAGGGAAATCCCCTCTCCTTGCAACCCAAGCTCGTAGCTCTCCGGAAAAAAATCGACCCTCCTCCCAGATCAAGTCCTCTGTAGTCCCGTGAAGAGTTCGGAGCCACGACTTCTTCCACGACTGTTCCCCAGTCATTGATATACTTAATCTTTTTTCTTATTCCCCCCCCCCTTCTTTTTTTCCGCGAACGATCCCGAGTGCTCCCTTGCTACCAACTCTAGCAGGAGAAGGCGTGTTCAAGAGTTTATTCTCCAGGATTAGTACTTTGTAAGGAGGGGACTCCTTTTCGAGGATTTCCTTCTCTACTTTGACCTTGAAGTAGGAAGGTCGTTCTATCTTTCTCCCTTCCCGCGAACTGCGGCACACGTTTCTGGCATGCGCGGTCGGCAAAGGTCTTTCCGTCCTGCGCGGAGTAATTGACAGCACTTTTCGCTTTAGCTCCCTAGAGAAGTTGTGGAAGGCGTAGCATCGGCGTCTCAGCTCGCGGTTTTGAGAAGATGTTTCCCTGTTCTGCCTTTTAGTCCCGGAGCTGAGGACCTTTTTTGGAACGCTCCGCTTGACTCGTCTCTTTACAGTCATCTCTTTTTCCTCCCGGAGGGTTTCGAGCCCCTGCCCGGCAGTCGGAGGACATTGTCTCCGAGCAGCCCTTCTCGGAGAAAGAGAGTCTTTCCTTCGGCCCATCTTGGTTAGTAGTCTCATGAGTTGAGCGGTGTCTCTCCTTCCCGTCTCGAGCCCGTCTGACTGCCGTTCTTTTGTAATTCCTGTCCTTCCTTTGGCTTTTTCCATAGTTATAGCGCGCCCCTCACCGGTGCCTGATAAGCGGGCCCCGCCTTTCTCAGCTTGTTCCTCTGACTGTTCTGGCGTCTTGAATATCTACTCTTTTCCCTTCATCTTCGTATATGCGGCTCTAGGGAACCCCTCTGAAGCCTGAGTCTGATTGGCCGCAGTGATAGCTTTCGAGACCCCTTTGTTTTTCTCGGAAGAAAGATCGAGCATGGCTTTGTACCTTGCTCTCTTTCTCGACCCTAGAAGAAGAAGTGCCCTTTCGAGCCCCCCTTTTCTCCGCTCCTTCGAAGGCAGGCTGCTGCTTCTTTACCTCTGAAACCGAGGTTTTCAAAGAATAGCCGTCGCTTCGCCTTTCCTTAGTTGACTTATAGGCGGATTGCTGAACTTTAGCCTTCCTCTTTCGCTGATGATCTATGAGACGAAGCTACCTTCCCTTTGTCTTCGTTATTTCATCCCCAATCGGAGTTTGGGGAGGCGCAAGGTACCCCTCCCCCCTCCCTCTTCGAGTCCCCTCTAGAACGAGATGGTGCTTTCACTTCAACCCCTAGCGATAGGATTGCCCCAAATTCTCATTTAGCCCTTCCTCCTGAGTTGGTTCGTTCTCTGGGCCTCCGGACGACGTCCGAATAGTCTAGATCCTTCCTACGCCCCGGGGGGGGTCTTTCCCTGCCTGTTCGAGGAGACGTTCCCCAGGCTACCGAGAGCCACTCTTATCCCTTCTAGCGAGACATCCCTCGGTTTCTTCTCTCCTCCAATAAGCAAGTTCCCTTCTCGATGAAGACTTTTCTCCCCTCTGGAGGCGTGGTAGGTGAATTCCTTTTTCCCCCAGACGCTTTACCTGTCTTCGGCTTGATGACGTCGTCAGGCCCACCTTGTTCTTGCTTGCCGTGGTCGTGTGAGACGAATTGCGATTTTTTCTTTTTTGTAGGCCCTCCCTCTCTCGTTTACGGTTCTATCGATTGGTTGTTGCCAGAGTCCCTCTCTTTGGGTGCCACGATTGATCACTTGTGTTCGAGCGGCAGGTTTTCTTGTTTTATGCGCGATTGACTTTGACGGGCCTCCCGGAAACTCCCCCTGTTCCATGACGGACGAGGGACGGACTCACTTGTCCAGCTTTCCACGCGGGGAGAGTCCTAGTCTGCTTTTCCACTGTCGTTTGGAAAGGGATCGGGTCGCGGACTTTTCGATTTCCTGGCAGCTGCTTTATGAGGAGAAGTCCGGGTTCGATCTTCTCCCTTGATTCCTCCTTAGGCTCGTACAAGCCGCAGTCGAGGTTTGAGCGAGATCTCTTTCTCACTTCGAAGCTCGAGAAGAAATTTTTTCCCCTTGAAGCTTTTCCCGAATCTTCTTTCTTCTTAATATAAGCCTTTTTCTGGACCCTCTACGAGTCATTTCCAAATTGTAGATCTTGTCCCGCTGCAAGTTCTTTGTTGTCCTTCGTACGTGCCCTCGACATTTCCTTTGTCGCCGACGAGAATTCCTTCTATCTCTTTCATTATTCGCCGCCCCATCCGAGATTCTAGGAACTCTCTTTAAGACTCCCAGAAGGTGACAAGAACAGTTCCGTTCTTTCCTACTTTTCCCCGAGCCCGCGATGAAAGATTTCAGTTCTTTTTGCAGCCCCCCCCCCTCCCCCGATGCCGTCCGACGGTAGTCTTTATAGAAAGGACAGCTTTCTTTTTTCAACGACCTAAGCTCCAAGAAGAAGAGATTACTTGCCTTACCTCACTATCGTCCAGCTCGTCGATTCCCTGACTCCGTGATAACTCTCTCTTCCTAGCGACGCGATACTCCTGCAGAGTTTCTACCTCCTCGGCACGACACGCCGGTTCCTGCTCGACGGCATCCAAGCATTTTGGCCCTTGCTAACAGAGGCTTCTCCGAGCCTTTTTTTTAACCGGCGGTGCCAGCTTTTTCGTCCGATAGAGGAGGCCGGATCTTTCTCTGGGATCTGTGACATTCTTTTTTAGGAGGTCTCTCCGGAGGATAGAAGGCTTTTATTTCTTCCAGTTGATCGGGTTGCTACTTTCGCAACTTTCTTCACCCTCCTCCTTGGCATTTCCCTCCCTTTCGTAGGATTGGTTCACCTGGACGGATGATTTTCCGTTCCTACGGAGAGACGCGCTTCTATTTTCGTCCAGTCATGGTCAGGCTAACTTCAATCCGAGCTAGAACTCTGTAGCCCCCGGTATGCCCGAGATTTATTTCTAGATCCTCTCAGAAAAGAATTTGCTTCCCCTGTGTCCCTCTCCCTTAATCGGTCTTGGAGCGGTCTGAGAGCTCTCTCTTCCAGTTCCATCGGGCGACCTTTAACTTGCATTCCCTTTTAGTTTTCCCAGCTGCTTCTCTCCCTTTACTTGAGGCGAATTCTTTTAGACTATTGCGAGGAGCGTCTTCTTCACGTTTTGAGGCGGCGAAAACCGCACTTTCCCTCTTCCCTCCTGATGCCGGCCTGGCCCTTATCTTTCTCCCCTACTTCCTTCAGAGATAAGTTTTTTTAGTCCTGGACTCACTTAATATTTCTCTGTCTCTTCTAATATCTCTTCCCCCCATCTTCCTCTTTTGTTTATCAGCGATTTAATCATGACGGTCTATTCTAGTCTCCAGATGAGATGATTGCTCTTCCTCTTGCTCCGAGGGTCGTCGTCCACTTCTGTTCCTCTCTGACCTTCTTTATCCTGCACGGACTCTTTTTCGCCGCCCGGCTTCGGTTACGTAAAGACTCGCTTCTTAGTTGCCTTCCGAGCGCTCAATAGATCTAATTTTCCGCAGGGGCCGCATCCCTTCGCTAAGGTGATCCCCCCCTGCCAACGCTGTTCATGACTGCGCGCTTCAGGAGGAGATGAGATCTTTCAAAAGTGTAGCCCGCTGCCAGTGGCATCTTGACTTCCGGTAGAAGCTCACCTACATCCGCAGCTTTAAAATCGACTTTCCATTCTTTCCCAGATTGGAGTTCGAGGATCCTTCAAGGTCCTCGATGAGACGAGCTAGTATTCCAGTGTCCCCCGAGAACCTTTTCCGCTGAATCGCCGTCGAGAAGAATTCAGTATGTTTCGGTCGAGCGTCGCGAATAGTAAGGTCTTCCTTCACAGCTCTCTTTCTCTGGGTTGACGGCCTGTAAGACGTCACGCTTTCTAAGTCCCGGGCGTGTGCAGCCTCCAGTGAGCCTTCCTCTCCGCGTCCCTCCGTCGATCTTTAGATCCGTGTATGAAGAGACCTTTTGTCTTTTAGCTTTTTCAGATCACCCCCTTGTTACCTTCCCTCAGCCCTCGCTGGGTCACTCGCCGGGAACAAATTTAATGCTCCGATCGGCGCCGTTGAGGACGACGGAGGACCTCTTGATTTTTGCCGCGGCTTGAACGCGGTCGTTAGCTTCCCTGCGCTACTCTTTCTTCCCTCCCGACCGCTCGAGTATCGTAGCAGATGCTTCTTTCTTGCGGGCGCGGCAGCTGAGTTCACATTCGCCAGTGTTAGTCTGAATTCCCCCTTCGGGGGGCGCACTTTCTCTGGTTCAGTGATTCCTCCTCTCGAGATCTTATCTCTATTTCAGTGCTTTGAAGCCGGAAGGAATTTTTTTCCCCTATCGTCCTCTCGGGCGCGGCACTTTTCATGATGTCCTCTTTGGACGGCTTAGGGCGGCTTCCTTTTTCGACCGAACGAAGGGCTCCTTTCCAGCGGCTCGTGCGCCGCCACTCCGTCGTAGCATTTCTCGCTTCCCGGAAAAACGAGAGTAGAGGCGCGTTTCGGACATCTCGCTCTCTCATCTCGGGACTGGGAAAAGAGATACAAGTTTTTTTTTTCCCGCGTAGGCATCATTTCTACTCCTCGTTTTGAGAGAGATTCGGGTCTATTGTCAGATCCCTTTTTTTTTTTGTCCTTCTCGAGCTTCGCTTTAATAAGGGCACTAATCTCTATGTCCTAGCGCTTAAAGAGGATATCAGATTTTTGGATTTTTTCTCTTGATGACAGTCGGGAGTTTCTTGTACGCGCTTTAACACCTCCGTCGCGAAAAGTTGTGTTGTTCTTTTTACCTTGACTCTCTGCCCCGCCCGGTGTTGCATACGCTGCGGACCCTTCCCGATTTCCACGTCTTTTCTGAAAGTACGATCTCGGCTCAGCCCTACCAAAGAGCTCCACGAAGAAGCCGCTCCCCTTTGAACCTATTCTCACGATCCAAAAAGATACGGCCTGCTTTGAGCCCATCTCCCCTCCTTGCACTACAGATCGCTCCCGCCGCGCCTCTTCTCCCTCCGCGGTCCTTGACACGACCGGTGCAAGAAGAAGCTTTGTGTAGACTTCAAAAGAAGTCGTTCCCCCCCCGGAGGACTGAAGATGAAGAGTATGTTCGCGTTCGACCCGAATGACAGCCCTAGTCGCGGCGCCAGGTTCTTATATGAGGGAGGATTCCCCTTGCTGTTTCCCCGCGGGACTAGGAAGCCCTGGACTCCACTAGGACTTCTAGACTTAGTTGCCTCCTTTCAGGCTCGGTATAAGATCTCCCAGGGTACAACCACGGGGCATGAAAAGTCGTATTTTCTCTGCCGCGCGGAGAGTAGTCTTGACAGAGGCGTCGAGGCTCTCTCCGGACTGATGAGTAGAAGCCCCTTCTTTCAATTTTTCTTGGTTTCTACCGCCGTAGCAATAGAGGTTCTAGTTTCGTCCTAGCGCGCGGGAACGCCTGACCTCTCTACATCGTCCGCTCACGAGTGGAACGGACATTTTGGAGTTCTCCCCTTCCTGCGAGAGTAAGAGGATCCTTTCTCCCTTTCAATCTCAGCGTCCTGAAGACGGAGCCTTGTCCTTCCGTCCTTTTTATTAGTGTCCCTTCTCCCTTCGTCAGCGGTTAAGCTCTTTGCGCTTCTTTGCTAGAGACAGGTCTGATTCCGAGTACTCCTGCCCCCATTTGGGCGCGCTTTGGCCCTCGATAGCGTAACATCTGTCCCTCCCGTATCAGCGTTCCGAAGCGCGCAGCTGAACTCGAAAAGATGGTCTTGCTTCCTCCTCTCTCTCCTCCTCCTCCGTTGTGGGTCTTAGTTTTAGCCCTTCGGTAATCTGAAGTTGCGAGTCTGCGTTTCCCTGCCGCCCTGGGCGAATTTTTTCCGTGTGTGTCCTGCGCGTGCTTCCCTGCCGGCACCCTTCGAGCCTGAATGTTTTTATTTACTGGTCCTCGATTTCTTGCCGTTTCCTAACTGACGAACCTCTCTCCTCCGGCGAGAGGCCGAAGACTTTTTCCCGAGCTCCGTCTCCTCTCTGTCCACTCTGACTTCCAAGGTCGGCTAATAGGAGGATTTTTTTAGACCTTTCGCCCCTTTGAAGAGGACCTCGCTTTTCCCTCCAGGTATCCTCCCTTTCTTCGAAGGATGACCTCCTTTTACGAGTCAGATATCTTTTGATTTTCGATATTTTTCAGGTTCCCCGCGCTCGAAGGTTTTTTCTCTCCCTATGGAGACCCTCGTAGACACTCCCCCTTGAGATTTGCGTCTCGCCTCAAAGTAAGAGCTCGTGGCCTTTCCAGAGATCCCTGTCAGGTACGAACGCGGCTCGCGGCCGGTCTTTCCAAGCGCCTTGGGAATTCCTTTTTTTGGTGTTTAAGCCTTTGAGATCCGCATGCCGATCCCATTCTCCTCTCTCCAGACTGAGTCCCTTCTTTTGACCTCCCTCCCTTGTCGAGCCCGACGGAAGCCAGCCAATCGAGTCCCTCCACGACTCCTTTTTCGCCGCGCGAGGTTTTTTTTTCCCTCCTTGGCTTTAACAAAGAGGATAGTCCCCGATTCCTCTTTTCCTACGACCCGGCCTTTAGGTAGATAAATTCCCCTTTCAACGCTTCGAGTTCTTTAGCCGAATTTCCGGCTGACGTTTTTATTTGGTGGGGGGCGAGTTTCGACTTTGCGGTAGTTATAGAGATGAAGGCGTTTCTTTCGGCTTCCTCGCGGGTGCCTCTATGATAGTGTCTTTCGTCTTTTCGATTCTTGCTGGCGCGGATTTTTTTTTCTTACTGATTGATAGCTCTTCTCTCTAGCCGTGATGTCAAGCTGCCGGTGAAGCCTTGGTCTATTGAAGACCCGAGGCAGCGATGGTTTTTTTTCCAAGGTCAAGGTGAAGCGGTAATAGTGGCATTGGGGAAGAGGAAACGATGCGCTTCTCTTACTCTTCGGCGAAGCCCGACGGCCAGCCTGATCGTCGGCGTTCACAAGAATTGAGTCTTTCCACTGACATGACTTTTTTTTTCGGTAAAGTACAAGTTGAGAGCTTCTCCGACAATGCCAAATGAACGCGGTAGGCTACTCCGAACTCTTTTTTTCCTTTACGTCCTGTGTTGAGATACTGAGACGTCAGCTTCAATCTTTCTGCACGTGCTTGCTCGAATTCATGTAAGTGAACTAGACTCGACCTTTTTTTACAGTTTAACTTTACGTTTGACTGTGTATTATCCGAGAAGCTGCCCTTTCTTCATTACCTGAGTCTGGAGCCACCTAGTAAGAGAAACATTTTTTCATTGTCCTTGACCCGACTTTTCGTGATGACGGGAAGATCCGGTAAACGTGCCTTGAGGTCCTTTATGAATTTCTCTCCCGGCTCGCCGCCAGCACGAAGAAACCAAGTTCTACTTACCTACACGTCACCAACCTCTCCCCAGATCGTTCAAGCTCGGGCCCTCCATCATCTAGCTAAGATAGAAGTTTTGCGCCTTGACAGGAACCTTAGCTGAAGAATAGGGAAGAGTTCGGTCTCCCTTTCACCGCGCCCTTACGGGCACGGTGGACCCCTCTCCGAAGCATTGTCCTCCTGATCAGAGGCAGAGAAGAGTTTGTTTACTTCAACTACCAAGACTAGAGCTGAGGAATTCTCTATCGAGGCTCTTTTCCGGATTCGAATTGATGGGCTATGCGTTCTAGGTTTTTAGTATCAGCGACGTTTCCGTCTTCTCGTCAGGGGCTGCGCGGTCTTTCCTGCGCCGCCTGGCACCAATGCTTTTCTGCATTTCGAAGGATTGAAACACTCCCCCCCCCGTTTTCCTTCGCCTATCTTCGTCGCTCGGACTATCTCCCAGGACTAAGGTAGCAGCAGGCTTCTTAACTTCTCTATTCGGCGTTTGATTACCGACTGTAGCCCCTCGGTCTATTCGAGAGCGCGGTGCTAGTAAGAATAATATAACTTCTCCTACTCTTTTTCCAGAGTGAAACGGAGTTTTTTTGCATTTTTCTTCTCCTCTTTGCTTTTTCTCCCTTGAGAGGGATGGAACCTTCAAGTCCTCATGAGACTTCTCCGGAGAGAAGAGCTATTTCTTGAACTTTTTTTTTTCCCTTGATCGTTTTGCTTCTTCTCATTTTCCTTAGACTATAGTTCGGATGCGTTTGGAAATGGCTGAGCTTTCCGAACCCTGCAAGAAATGACGGGAGACATCTCTCCTCCGCAGATTCGTTATAGACAGAGTACCCCCCCCCATCCTCCAGCGATTCGGTCTCTATCTTCCTCCTCTTTTTAAATTCTATCGTTTACGCCGGCATATCTTCTGTTGTTTGCTCAGAGATGGCTTCTCCGGGACCCAGGCAGTTAAGCTCTCCGGACTCGGCTTGATAGAGGACGAATTAGTAAGTGTGTCAAGCCGGAGAACGATCTAGAGCGGCTTCTCCCTCCGGCCCCATTTGAGTTCAACGAATAGCCTGAAGTAAGCAGACCCTTTCGATCCCCTCTCTCCGACGGACAAGAAGGCGTTCGCAGTTCCTCTTCTTTCCAGTTAGAGAACGAAGCCCCCCCTGCTGTTCAACTTCATGACTAGCTCGCCGTTGCAGGAGGCGATGATAGGTGACTCCCCCAACCCTCTTCCCGACTGGACAGAGGAAGCAGTCTCTCCCGCTCCACCCGAAGCCTCTTAAGTCCACACTTCGGATTCAGCGAGCGTTTAGGGAACTGAATTGAGCGATAGACGAGCTCGTGCGTTCCACTCAGCTGGTTTTTCGTTGGTCGCACCTCTTTTTCGTATTGAAATTTTCGGCACAGAATCCTTCTCGTCTTTGAAGAGATAGAAGTTTTTTTGAGCGAAGAGTCCGCCTAGAGGCCTTTTGCCCTCCTTCCCTGAAGAATTTTGTCCCCGTGTGTTCTTTGGTTTGCTCCCCCTGTTACTGAGAATCTAAGCTAATACGGCAGAAGAGCGCCTCCGTCCGGCCTATCGCAGAATGCGACTTTTTTGCTCCGCCGGTAACCAGCAAGTCGATTTCCTCCTCCCTCAAGACCCGTAGCCGCGTCGAAGTCCCCACGTTTCTCCCTAACTCTGCCCCGCTCGCAGCCGGTTTTGATGTCCTTTTCCGACCTCTCCTCCCCAAGAAAGGTCAAAGTGATTTTTTTTTGCCCAGATGTGTTCTGGCCTCCGAGGACGAGGAGCAGGATCTTTAGAGATCCCTTTGCGTCGCGTAGAGCTGTAGGCGGTTTCACTCGGCCGAGCGTTGCCGATGATTTTTTTTTTTCCGGATTCTTCTCCAGTGAGTATGTTCTCTCTTTGTTCCGATAGACGGTACAAGAATGAAGGAAGACCCTTTCATCCTATTCGAGGGCAGGAATCCGTTCCTCGGGATTTCTAGGTGAGGTTAGTAAAGACTTCCCCGCTTCCCCGTATTTCCACTTTCGCGTCGGAAGCGGTTACTCGGGCAGGGAGTCTCTCTGCGGAGACTAACGGAACGATAGTACTACCACCGTCCTCTCTCCTTTCTACCCCTCTCATTAGTATTTCGGGAAAGGAAATTCCTTCCTTTCAGCTAACTCCCTTCTAAGTAAGAGAAGGCCTAGA
>Ga0179591_1382860_pt1 | contig 11326 bp, 18 predicted proteins | sample CZOMad2_1_08_16f_FD_182891 | JGI IMG/M metagenome (GOLD analysis project Ga0179591, IMG submission 182891) | Vadose zone soil fungal communities from Angelo Coast Range Reserve, California, USA - CZOMad2_1_08_16fungal (PacBio error correction) | ecosystem: Environmental > Terrestrial > Soil >... | reverse complement strand
CGTAAGAGAAGCTCTCAATCTCCTATTTCTTCTGAGGTAATATCTCCCAGGATTTCCCCATACCCCCTCTTACATTTACACAGGTTAAAGAAAGTTGTGATCTATTTTAATTTGCCCTCTCCGAGTCTTTTTGCCTTTTTTTTTTCTCTTGTGGTAAACATGTGAGAAAGGGATTTATCAGCAAATGTTCCTTCCTTTTTTCCCCTTTATGACCCCCCTTGCCCCTTCTCGTAAGATCTTTCAGGAGTCGAAGGTATTTCCCACGGCCTTTTCAGTCCATTTTCCATTCTTCGTTATCTCCTGCATCGAAAACTTCCCTCCAAAACTACTTTTCTCTTTCCGGTGCCTCCGCCACTTGTTACTGTACTAGGCTGTTCTCGACTTCCTTCTGGAATTCTTTTAATGATTTCCCCCTCAGTTTTTCAGGCCTTTTTTTTTCCTTTCTCTCCGCAGGGGTTGAATTGTGAGTATCTTTTTCTATGCCTGTTAGACCTTTTTCTCCCCCCTCCCTGAATTACAGGGCTTTTTCCCAATGTGTCTTATTTTTTAGTTCACCTCTTCCTCTCGCTTTTAAGATGCATGAACTGCGGCCCCTTTCTTTTTACCTTAAAATGTGTGTGTGGAATGCCTCGGTATCTTCTCTTTTTTTTACCTCTTTTATATTACGTTTCTCCCTCGCATCAATCAAAAAGCAAAGTCGATATTTGATTTACACTCCCTCTCCTTTCATCTTCGGTCTTTTTTTATCCGGCAGAAAAAACGCAACTGCCCTTCCCTTTTGAACACCCTTGACCACCGTGAGCTGGTATTGCAGCGTATTTCATTTCTTTCATACTTCAACACCTAAACCTGTGTTCTTTTCCTTCCGGTCTCTGGTCGTTACGCCCCTTAGGAACCAGGCCGCTTTCTCCGCCCTTCCCCCAACCCATTCTATCCCCTTCAAAATGGGATCCCCTCACAACAAAATGAGACAGGCGTCCGATTTTTACACTTCCAGGAAGGAACGTGACTCATTATACTTTTCCCTCGAAGATATACCTTCCCCCCTGATTTTTTTGTGCGTCAAGATCTAGACGTCGTCTGCTCAGGAGCTGCCTCCTTTCTATACATTTCACCCCAAGTTTCCTGAAAGCACTTTCTCCCAACGCCAACCGATCCCCACTTCCCTGCGGGACTCCCTCTAAATTTTCAGATATTTGAACCATCAATGAGTACTCGTACTCCTCCCAGGGATGCGAGGTTTCTCAAAAACCCCTCCCCCTCTAATCGTAGAAGACACTTTTATTAAAGGGAACCTCACCTCTTCCTCAATCCCTGAAACCGCCTAGCTATTGTTGTTTTTTTTTTTTTTTTTTTTTTTTTGCTTGTTCTTTTTCTGTCTTGACTGATGACAAGTGGGACTTTTTGCTTTCTTGTTGAGCTTTTTCCCCCCAGCTCTTTTTGCTCACACAGCCTTCTTGCTGAAAATTTGGCTTTTTCTTCTTCTCCCTGACCCGAATCCCTCTCCTTCTTCTGATATTGCAATCATTATCGGATTCCTCTGGGGGAGGAGGTTGCGCTGTCTCTCATTTCCCGGAACTCCCATTTCGGCTTTTCCTTCCTCCTTTCCAAATAAACCGTATTTCGTACCCTGCCAACTTCTCCCTTTCTTCTTTGTTTTATGGCCCCCGGAAAAACTCTTTCCTGCAGCTGCGGTATCAATTCTTTTTGTAAAGTCTCCCCTATCCTTTCGTGATCTTTCATTCCCCTTCTGAAATGTTCTTCTCCTTTTTTTGAAATTCACTTTGTGAGAACCAGCTCGTCTCTCCTTTTCTTTCCTTTTACTTTCCTTTTTTTGTTGCTCGATGGAACTTTTGAATATCGGCTTATCCCCCCCCTTTCTTTTTTCTTTTCAATTTCAGTGAGCCCAACGAGCCGATATTCCCTGATAGTTAGTATTTTCTGTCCTCCCCCCCAACACCTATGCAATTTTCGACTCCTTTTTCACAGCTTTTCAAGTTCCCCCATCTTTTTTAAAACCTATAGTATCTTTTCTCTGCAGGGGTTACGGTACCTTTATTTAAAGACCTCTCATTTTTGACCGGTCTTAGATTCCTCCCCTCCCCCCCCTCCCTTCCTTAACCATCACCCTTTGAACTCACACATTCTTTTTCGACCCTATGCCTTACTTCGATTCCATGTAATATTGAACTAACACCTCCCCATCTTTATACACACAATGGGACAGTCATGTGGATTGCTCCAAATGGAGAGAATCCTTAAGTCTCCCTTCCCCCCTTTCGCCAACTCCAGTGTCAAGTACACACTCAAAAACAACCCCTCTTATCTCTCTTTTTCGGGGCTGATATTCTTGAAGGTTTCGTGGGTTGTTCCCAGTAGGAATGAGATCCTCTTTCGCGACGAGATGATTGTTTTTTTTTTGACTTACTTGCCCGCCCGTTCCTGATAAATCTCCTATACTTTGATGATGGTTAGAGAAGTGTCTCCTGTTCGCCAGTCTGTCTCTCCGTTTTCTTGTGGACTTAGGTAATAATCATTTTATTTTTGCCTTTTCTTCTTTTAAGACGGGCACTCCCGTGAGCGAACGCGTTTCTCTCTCTTTTGCTCCAAAACCTCTTTTTTTCTCTATAGGGAATAGGTACCAGTATACTTTCCGCCGCGGTTCCTTCTTTTTCATTTCCCCAACTCAGTCCCCTTCTTCTTCCTCCGTAGTAGAATTTTTTATTTACACTTTTTCTCTGTGTTCGCCCCTGCTAATTTTTGTTGGATGAGAAGCTAGGCCTTTTTTGCCCTGTTCAGAACCCCAGCCTCGTCCTTCCATAGACCCATTTATGTCTGCCTCTTCCTTCCCCCATGTCTAAACCAAAAAATCCCTGGCAATTCAAGACGCGTCCCGGTTTACTTTTTCACCATATTCCCGAACCCTCCCCCCCCTCTAATCTGAACTTCGTTTTCCCCAAATCTAGACTTTTTCTTGTTTCCTTCCTTTCTTTTTCACTCCGATACTCCCTCTAAGAGTTTGGTTCACCCCCATCCCTTCCCCCTCCCCTATTCCTATGTGCTTTGTCAATATTCCTCCCCGAAGTTCTAGAAAGATCTCATGGACACTATGAACGCCCCTTCTTCTTCCCCTTCTGGAAAGTCCCCTCCATCTCTCAAATAAGCAACTTCTTCTCTTTGTTAGATCTGACTGCTCAAACCACACATTTTCTCGACACACCCCCCTTTTCAAAAGACCTTAAATAAATCGCCTCGTCCCCAAACCTATTTTCCTTCTACGCCAGAACCTTTACTTCCTTCCCCCCCTTTCTTGCCTTTAACTCCCCCCAAGGTAGGTGGTACTCGATCTATCGCGTCGTGAACTCCTTTTTATCCTTCCAGAAGCCAAGTTCAGAGGAGTTTCATGGTCTCATTACACGAGTTCTCCCTCCCTTTCTTAGTTTCCCCCCTTGCTCCCCTTCTTTCCTTTCAGGAAACCCCCCGCAAATCACCTCATCTTTTACGTGAAGAAAGTTCTTTTTTTCCCCTGTATTAAAAAGGATTTTTATCCAGGTCCTCTCACCAAAAGACTTAGCGTTAGTTTCTTTCCTTTCCCCCCATTTTTCAGGGCCGTTACCCTGGCGATCCTTAATCCCCTGCTGACAGGATGTCTTTATAATCTTCCTCTTTCTCATAATAGTTGGTGCTCTGATCCGCCTCCCTTTTTTTTAGCCTCATTTGAATGTTGTAGCCTTCTCTGCTTTTTACTCTTTTCTCCTTTTCTTTTACCCTACTTCTTGAACCTTCTCCCGTGCTTACCTCTGTTGATTTTTTTTTTTCCAGAGCTTGCCTTCAGCCAGGTTTGTTTTTCACTCCGTTGTCTCCAGTTCTTTCATTTCCCTTCCCCCCATAAGTTTAGTTTCTTTGTCTGCACAGTCCTCCGTTTCGAACCTAAATTTAACTTAGAAAACTATTCAGCTGTTTCTTTTTCTTGAATGCCTCGCGCTCCGAATCTGTCCGCCACTCGACCTGTCTCGACGTGCTTTGGGCCTTCATGCCATTTTTAATGCAGCCCTTTCGTCGACGGAATTATTTTTTGCTCTCCTCCTCTTTTTTCTTTAATCTCCAGATCCATGTGGTGGCTGGAGACCTGAGCTTTTGAAAGTTCCTTTTTTTTTACTTTGAGGCCTTTTATCCCTTTTCCCTTTCCCCAATGATCCCTTCATTGCCTCCGACAGGGCTTTCCCTCTCTGATTGGTTCCTACTCCTCCTCCTTCAGTTTACTTGGCTCTTCCTAACCCTGCTTTTCCTTTCTTTTTTTTTTCTATGATCACTAAACCCTGGCAGCTTCATTTCTTATTAGAAAAGATCTATATTATAGCTTCAGCGAACGATTCCATACCTGAACAAGAAATTCTGATGGTGTCCAAGACCTGAAGTGAACTGTCGTAGGACGCGGGAGTCGGGCAACATTTTTACCCTTTCTCCCCTTTCTAACCTTTTTCCCCCCCCCCCCCGCCAACGTAAGTTTGAGTGTGTATTGCCGTGTTATTTTCATTTACTCATCTCTACACCATCCTTTAGATGCTATTGTTTCTCCCCAATGCTTTACCCCCCAAAACACCCACCCCCCCCCCCCCACCCCCACCACCCATCAACCTCCCATCCCGCCACCATACCCAAACCCCCCAAACCCCCCCCCCAAACCAAACCCCCCACCCCCCCCCACACCCCCCCCCCCACACCCACAAACAACCAACCCCCCGCCCCCCCCCAACCCCCACCCCCCACAACCACTTTCTAGCTTTAGCAGCCTCAACCATTTAGGCCAATCAAACCCTTCTTCCTCCCACCCCGTAATTCGTCTAAAGGGCTGCCAGTCAAAGATTTTTCACTTTTTTGCCCTTACCTCACGTCTCTTTCCGAGTCCTGTCATTCCCTAGTCAAAATATTTTCCAGTCTTCTTTCCCACGTCTGAGATCACTTTTTTCCTATCCATTTTTGAACTTACCATTATTATTTTTTTATTTTCAGTCCCCTCTCAGACTCCACGAGACCAAATGCGGGGCCTCATCAGGCTACCGATCAGATCCCTCCCCTCTATTCAGTTACCTATGTAATTTGACTATCTTCTACTTTTTTTTTTCTTATCTCGTCGACTTTTCCTTTAAGTCGGCCCTCAAACGATAACCCTCAAATTAACCTCCACAAAATCTTTTTCACAAGCTACCGGTAAGCTAGTGCTTCTTTTTCTGCCCCGTCTTTTCTCCCGTTTCCATTTTTGACTCTTTTTACTTATTTTCTTTGGAGAATAACATTTCACCCGAAATTTGAGGGAAAATTTTTTTTGGATGAGACCTTTGAATCTTTCCATCCGTCCTGCTATTTATTTCAATCAGTTTTCCCTTTCCTCTTTCGGATTGTTGTGGCTGAGTCGCATGTCTCCCCTTTTTCTTTCTGTGCCTTTCCAACAGTGCCGTAGTGCAGTAAAAATCTCCCCTCCTCTCAGGTTTTTCTTTTTTCGCCCCAAAAAATGGACCTTGAATGTCCTTGGATCAATCATATCATTGTTGTCTACCTTCTATTTCTTCCCCCCCCTGATAAATTTCTGATATAATTCCCCCAGCTAGTTTCTTATCAATGCTTTCTTCCCGGTTCCCCTTTTTTGCGACCCCGATAGCTTAGCCCCAATTCGTCACTCTTCTCCCCTAAGCCTTTGTTGTTGTTGATGTTTCCCTCCCATGGTATATTTAGCTTTTCCTCACCAAAGTGAGATTTCCCCCCGAATTCGACTCCCTCTCTCCTGTATTCTCAAGTCATAGAGTATGGATTTAATCTTCACCCCCTTAAAAGACAACTAGATCCGACGCCCCCTTTTCTAAATCTTTCCTATTCCCCACATATTTGTTTCGCACCGCACTAGGCCCATTAGATTCGTTTTTATCTCCTTGTTCCGTTTCTTTATTACAGAACTCCCAGACTCCTCCCTTTCTCGACCCGAATCAAGCCCCCCAGAAAATCCTAACTTACCTAAACAGCTTAGGTAAGCCATTACGGATTGTCCTATTTCCCTTCTGGGACCTGTTCCCCCCCCAAGAATTTTCCCCTTAATCACCACCCTGGGTTCTCTTTTTTTAGCACAGTCGTGTAGAGAGAACTCCTCCCTTGATTCCAATGGGCCCCTTCAACCATTTTGGCAAGAGACAATGAAACGACCCTCTACCGGTATTTTCTTTATTCTTTTCCTTTTCTCAATTTTATCTTTTCGGTGTTACAAGTAGAATGAGATTACATCTAGTTCGACTTTTCTCCGGTTCTCTTTGGAGACTCGGCCAAACCAAAAGCTTTTTCATTCTTACCTCTTTTTTCCCCCAGTGATGAGGGGACTCGAATATCTGATCTGCGCTTCTTCTTCCCTAAGATTATTGTCTTCTTTTCTTTTTTGGGCTACGTACTAACTCTACGGTTATTGCGAATGTCGCGAGAAATTCCTCTTCCCTTTCTCTCTCTATTATTCCCCCTCCCACCCTCTGGGCGTATATCGGACATCGTCTGATACTCCGTCCTTTTCTCCTCCACTTGTAATTTCACCCCTCTCCCTCAGTTATGCAGAATGTATTCATTGCTTGACGGCTCATTTGATTTTCTTTTTTTTGGTGTAGCGTGAGCCCCTCTGGCCTGTGTCCCTCTTTTCCTTCCCAAGAACCCCCTTTCCCTTCCTGTCAGATCCCAGGTTTATTTTTTTTCTTTATGCTTCCCCCTTCCCCCCCCTCTTCCCAAATAACCCCCTCTGTTGAGTTTTTTTCACCAAGGTGCTCCCTTTCGTTAGTAGTTTTCCTTTTTCCAGTTACGACTCCCCCAGTCCTCATCGCACAATTTTTCTTTCTTTAAAAACCCAAAAAATCTTAACTTTTGCTTGTGCTTGCATTGTCTTCTCTTCTCCCTCTACTCTCTCTAACTTCCCACCTCCCTACCCTAAAAAAAAACGTAAGCTGTACTTTTTTGGTGTCAAGAGAAGAATTACCCCCCTGCAGACCTATTCTCCCCACCACTAACCTCTCTCTCCCGACTTTCTTATTTACCTTGCTTTTCTGTCTTGAACCTTTTCCCCTCTTTTCTATAAACCCACTGCCCCCTAGACGTAGAGGCATCTAGATTTCTTTTCCCAAGCACACACAGTCTCGACCACTTCTGTGACCTCCCCATCCACTCTCTATCTTCCCCCCCCCCACTTCCTTCGACGCTTTCTCTAAGGATGTCGGCCCCCCCAGCCTTCTCCCCCCTTTCGCTGCTTTCTTCTCGATCGCGAGAAAACTAATGCAACCTCTTGCCTTTTGATTTCCCTCTTGTGATAAGAGTCTCAACTTCTTTCCCTTCTTAAACCTTTCTTTTTTTTTTTTGACAGACACCGCAACCCAACCACGGTTGTTTTGCCCCCTTGCCTCCTTCCCTTTTTCCAGTGTTTATCCACCAACCCTCTTCCAGGAAATTCCTCTCGGCCCCAAATACCAGATCCTAGCTGGTACTACTCTGACGGAAATTTTCAAAATGTGATGTGGAAATTTCCTTTGCTTTCCTCTACGATCTGACCTCCTTCTCCTTTATGTTAGTACTATCTTCTTACGTCTTCTTCTTTTCATCTCAGCTTTTTTTTTCTCTCTGACAAGTTGCCCCAGAAGACATACGGCGAATTTCTTTCGTTTCTATGATCATCCTTACACATCAGACAGATGTTAACCCTTTCCCCCCCCCTTTCCCGAAAAGTTTCGTCCCAGTTTTAAGGGATGAGTATGGCCGCTATGTTCCTTGACTGGACTTCATATCCCTTTTTTGGTATAAAGTTTCTCCCAGGGAATTAGTGAAGAAAATCTTCTTTTTGATTTTCCTCTTTTCCGGAATTGTGAGAAAGGACAAGATATCTTTTTCTTCTGAACATTACTAGGTTCCCCTTCTTACTTTCTTTCGTGGCATTGCTCCCCTTGAGTTCTTCCATCTACAATCTCCCTCCCCCTCTCAATGTTTCTGTAAGTCTTTTTCCCCATTTTTACGGCAATCCCTCGTGCTTGTTATCCGGCCCCTTCGCTCTATGCATAATATATGTCAGACTGTTTTTTCCTCTCCCTTGTTTGTTCCCTTTGAGCCTCCCTTTGATGCTTCGCGGCTTCCCGACCGTCGAGGGGCTGGATCTGGTTCTCTCTTTCCACCCTGGGTTTGCAATGAAGCCGAGGGCTTTTCTTGATTTGTAGGAATCCGTCGGTACTTCTTCCTTCCTCAACCCATTTTTACCCGCCATCCTTGCTGTATTGGGGTTTTCTGTTTCCCCTTTCGATTCGATTTCCGTAAAAGCTTTCTTTATATCGCTGCGCAAAAGATGCCCTAATTTTTCCACAAAAATGTTCCCCCATGTCCCCTCCTTTTTCCTTTCGCGGAGTCGTAAAGATGTACCCAGGTCCCTTTTATCCTTTTTTCGTTTTTTCCCCCAAAAATTGACAAAGTCCGAGTATGGACAGTTATTTCAATTTTTTCGCCCCTTTTTCCCCATAAAATGGGTTCTCCGTCCGCCGTTCTCCCTCCTTCCACCCGGCATTCTCTTTTTAAAAAGAAACCCCCCACCTTGGAACTTGCCCATCATCCCAGGGAGATCACACCCCATTACCTTCATCCCTTTTTTGAAAGTCCCCCTCTGGACCCTTTTTTTCTGGTCCTGAAGAAAGCGCTTCTCTGATTCAACCCTGTTTCCCCTGACAGATAGGGATAGTTCGTTAGCTCATTCAGCTCGTAAGTTATACGTTTTTTGGACCTTCGAAATGCACAGAGGAGTTCTCCAGTACTCACCTAACTTCCCTCTCCCCCCTGGTCCCCTTCCAGGAATAGAGCTGAACAGATCAAGCCTTTAGTCCCATTCCACTTTTTTTCTCACTTCCCAGTAACCGGGCAAAACGACGAACCTTTTTTTCCCTCGTTGAAGAAATCTCCCCCCCGGACCACCCCAAAAGAGCCTTCAATCCCTCCATATCAGCCGAAAAGATACCCTTTTCTATGTGTATTTTTTCCTTGTTTGTAATGTATGGCTAAGTGAAGTTAGTTTTTTTTGCCCCCAGCCCCGCTAACAGTGGGATGCTGTCCCCTTTTAGGTTTCTTTGTTTTTTTTCAACTTTCTCGAACCATGGAAATATTCCTCCCTTTCTCTTCTATGTTATCCCCTTTTTCAGAGAGCTGGGAGGCATGTTTCTCTTTTTCGTCAGAGCCACGTCATCACTTCTCTTGGAGAATGATTCTCCTTTGTAAAATAACAGTATTTCCGTACCCTGCTATCAACTCTCTGCCTTTTTTCCCTCTCTGTTTTCTACCCCAATTCCTGGCAATTTTAGTGATTATTTTAACCCTAGCCAGTTAAAGGTGCTGACATCCCTGTGCCGATTTTACTTCCTTTCCCCAAAGTTTTCTTCCATTCGTTGAGTCCCTTCTCCCCTTTTTGTGTAGACCCCCAATATAGCAACTGTTGGAATCTATATCTTTAATACCTAATCAGTTCCTCTTTCGCGAGTATAAAGGTGCTATTTCGGCTTTGTTATCCCAAAAGGTCTATTTTATTCAACTCTTTCTCAGCACTTTTGAGTGACTGTGAGATATCACTTCTAGATCCTTTAATCCGACCCCTTGATTACACACCTATGAATTTATTGACACACAAACTCTGTTTTTCGGTCCCCTTTTTCTCCCCCCTCCTTTCTTCAATTTAGGTTTCTGCATGTTACTTCAATAATTTTGTACTACATTTCTTTCGCAAGTCCTCCTTTATTCATCCCTCGTTTATCACTCCCACCGTCCCCCTCCCGAACCCCTCATTACAAGTGATTTTGTTCCCCATATCGACATGCGTGTCTACATCTTTCATTGGTCCTCCTTTCCCCAATCCCCATTTCCCCGGCCCCCCCTTTTTATGTGTGAGCCCCCTTCCTTTGGGAATTGCAAAAGAACTACGCCTTAGCACCGGTTGCGAGCAGACAGTAACTCCCCAACCCTCCCAGGGTACTCTTTTTTTTCTTTTTTATTGACTCTGGTCGTTTTGCGTTTCCCATCTGATTTCTCTTTCTTTAGTCGAGATGAGATGGTTTTCTAGTTTTGGAGATCCTCGGGTCAAGCGGTAGTAAGATTCCCCTTATTCTTGGTCATCTCTTCTTCCGATCGGTTCGCCTGCGGTGTCTTAGTGTCTAGTTTTGTCTTTCTGTCTCCTTCCTTTTTTCTCAAAGTCCTTATGTTTTTTCCTATTTAGCGGCAAGAAGAAATTTGCTTCCGTGCTCTTGGCTAAAGACCACGCACCTATCTGTTCCTTTATTTCCTTTCATAGGTCCTTATCATTTCCCTTCTCTAGATCCTTTTTGTCCAGTAGCGTTAAGCATACCTTGCCATGTCGTTCTTTCTGTTTTTTTTTCTTTGAATTGTCTTTGATGGCGGAGTCCGGTTGGCCATTCGTTCCCCCCTTCCAAGAAACTTCGGGACAGGTCCAGATTTTCTTTGATCGCTTCCTTTTCCTTCCCTCATGCCCCGTTAATTTGTGGTCTAAACTTTTGCCCCCTTATCACTTTTCCCTTTTTCCCCGTCTGGTTTGCCATCTACCTTTGACTCCTCCCCTTCTCCGTCCTTTCTTCACCTTTTCATCTAGATTTTTTGCTTGTCTGCCTTTTCCGAATATACGATAGTTAGAATTCTCCCTCCGCGCCCTCTTTTTTTCCCCCTAACTTCCGTCCTGCCCGGATTGCAGTCTTCCCCTCTCCTCCTCCACTTCCCCTTGATAAACCGTTCTACAAAATCAGAAACTATTGAACCTGGTTCGGGATTACTGGTCTGCTTACCAATACCTCCACTTTTCCCCTTCCCTCGGTCTTCTTCAGATATGTCTTCTCAACATTCCCAACACGGTTTCTCCAAACCCTTCTTCACTCCTCCCATCCGAAACCTTCACGTCTCAAATTTTTCTCCTTCCACAGGCTTCCGCCCAAGGTTTTCCTCTTGGTCGTGGACTTCCTTTCTGATTCTTAGATCGCGAAGAAACAGCATGGTCTCTGCCAGCCTCATGTCCGAGTCTTTGCAGCACTAGTATAATCCTTAGCGTCTCTCCAGTCTTGTCGGTTTTTTTTGAAACTTTTTTAAAATCCACGGCTTTCTGAACTGATCTTCTCACAGCTCCCCCCCACAATTTTCTCTGATTAAAGGAACCCCGTTATTCGCTGCCACATACCTCTCATTAGCTCTGTATTATTTCTCCTCCCCCTTTCTCCCCCTTGGCATTTTGGGATTTCAAGATGCAGAAAGGCTCGTGTCTTATCCTCTTTTTCTTCTTCCT
>Ga0179591_1359704_pt1 | contig 11326 bp, 14 predicted proteins | sample CZOMad2_1_08_16f_FD_182891 | JGI IMG/M metagenome (GOLD analysis project Ga0179591, IMG submission 182891) | Vadose zone soil fungal communities from Angelo Coast Range Reserve, California, USA - CZOMad2_1_08_16fungal (PacBio error correction) | ecosystem: Environmental > Terrestrial > Soil >... | reverse complement strand
GACCCTCCTGTTCGTTGGCACCCTTTTCTTTTTCTTTTTTCCCCCTCTCCCGACGTCACTATTCGACCCGTCCCTTCCCTTTTCCGAGCAGTAGGAGGGCTTCTGCCGCGGCCCCCCCTTTCTCTCCGTCTTGGACCCGAAGGCCTTTATTTTGACTGTCTGTCGCCCCCCTCCTTGCAGGGGGCGACGTGAAGGTGTGGAAGCTCGACCTCCCGGCGGCACAAATTAACTTCCCTCCTCCCCTTCCTGCACAGATGGCCGCTCCAGGCAGCGGCCTTCTTTCCCCTTTCCCACACAGAGGGGGATGAGTTGTTTTGCGAAGGGCATGTCACTTTTCTTTTCCCTCACCTTCGCTGCCTTTCTTTTTCGCGTAAACAGAGGTCGGTTCCCGGGTGGAGGAAGGATGTGTTATTACAAGGATTCTTCCCTTTTTTTATGGATAGGTTATATGCCTTTTGGTGGCAGAGGAGGAACTCCACCTTTTCCCCCCCCCTCTGAGTCGACTTCCCAGCTTTCCCTCCTTGTCCAGAAAAAGAAAATAAGGAGATTCACCGAGACGTGATCAGAGGCCTTCATCTATGAGGGAGACCCCGAAAAATGATATTCCTTTCCCCTTTGGAAGAGGGCATACTTATCCACCCTCTTTCTTCTCCCTCCCTGTAATTAGAAGGAAATGTTCCTGCTAGGTATCAGAGACTACACCTCATGTGGAGGGGGGAAGGTCCCCCTACCCTCGGTTTTATCAGGAGTCTAAACCACCTTTCCCGTCCTGCTGCGTTTAAAAACGACGGCTTTCCTTTCTTTCTCTCGAAGGAGAACTTTCGGTCTCGCTTCTTGGAGAGGTGATGGGAGAAGGGATGGACTTTTTATCTCCCTCCTCTTTCTTTCCTCCCGAACGTGTTTTACTAACCGCCGCCTACTTCTCGTCAGATGGTGCGTAAATTTCCTTCCTTCTTTTCTTCCTAGGCAATATTGCTTCCGCACCCTTTTTTTAAATTTTGAAGGAAGTGGCCCCTGTGATGAGAAGACGGGATCTCCTCTTTCTTTTCTGGTCGCGGGCGGTAAACCTCTCTTTTTTCCCCCTTCTCCGAAAAAGACCTGGTTTCAATTTGCAGGGCTTGCTTCTCCCTAGGCAAATGACAATCGTCCAAGCATTTCTTCCATTTCTTTCCCAGGGAGGTCCCCCAGGCATCCTTTCCCCCCTCCCCCCGCGATGTCACCACCGGCCCTCCTTAAGGGAGAGGGTTACGGTCCCCCTCTAAGAAGTGGATCCCCGGGGGACCCCTTCTTCCTTTTCTCTCTTTTCTCCTCGACAACCAAACACAGGCCCTCCCCCCCCCCTTCTCCTTTGGCTATCCTATGGCACAAAAGACATTTTTCCCTGCCGCGTAAAGAATCCACCACCCCCCCCTTCCCCCCCCCTCCAAAGTTCCTGTCAAGCGGTCCTGGTTTCAGACGGCACCACCTTTCAACGACGTTTTAGTCCCTGTACTTCCCTCTCTTCCTCTCTTTTTTTCTCACAATCCTCGACAAAGCCGCGTTCTTTTTTTTCCCCATTAGTGCCGATCAGACGGGATCACAGATGTTTTTCCCCAGGCTTGACTGATCAAAAAACCCGGTTCTCTTCCCCCTTCCCCTTCTCCATTCGAAAAGGGGCCTCTTACGAAGATTGATCACCTCAAGGAAATTGGTCACCTTTCGTATGTTATTCCACAGGCCTCCTTCTTCCCCCTTTCCCCTTTCCAATGAAAAAGTTCCAACTCTGCAGGGAGAGGGTTACCTCCCTCCCCCCTCCTAAAAGAGAAGGAAAAGGCAATCCCCCCCCCCTTTCGGCGCCGCGGCTGTTGCCCTTCCTCGGCCCTCTCTCTCCTCCCTTTTTTTTTTTCTCGAGAGAGGCCTATTATGGCCAACCAGCCCGCACCCCCCACTTATCATGGGGGGATTTGAAATCCTTCCCCCCTCTCTAGAGCGTGATTATCGGTCCTTTTTTCAGATGTTCAACGGGGGGCGACCCCCCCCTTTAATAATTTGAAATGAAGGATCCCTTCTCCTTCTGGGGATAACCCTACAGATTTTTTCCCCCCTCCTGGAGTTAGGCCTTGTTTCTTCCCTTAGGAAAATTTTATGACTTTGTCGATACAGTTTTTTTTTCCTTTCCTCCTTGGAAGACCCCCTTAGCCCCTGGACCCCCCTTCTGGCTTCGTAAATAAGGGAGCATTCCTTCCTGCTTTGTCGGACCTCCTCTCTCCTCTCTTTACCCCCAGAAACTGATACCCAGGCTAAACGTTCTTTTTTCCCCCAATTGTGGAAAGTCATTTCCGCCCACGGGTGGCTTTGTCGGAGAAAGTTTTTGATCATTTTCTTTCCCCTCTGTCCGTGAACTTCCAATTTTTGGGGCCATCTTTTCTCTTCTCCCTTGAAGAATGTAAATGAAGGTTTTTTTCTTCTTTTCAGGGTAGGCGCAAGGATTTTTCCCCTCTCCCTTTCCCTTCCCCTTCCTTCTTTTTTTTTTCTTAGGGTAGTCGATTACCCTCTCCTTTTACCCCCCCCTGGAGGTGTTGCATAAGTGGTTTTCCCCCCCTTTCCTCCCTTAGGACTGGTATTGCACCTTTTTTGACTAAGGAGTGAGAGGTGCCTTGGAACGTAAATAGACGCACCCCTTCCCCCCCCCCCCCTCTTCTTGTAGGATCCTTCCTCAAGAATGGGGACCCCCCCGTCCCATGGGTAACAAATCCCTATTCCCCCTTCCTTCCTTTCCTTTCTCTTCCTTACGGCCAGTGTCCCCCGAAGCTTTTTCTTCTTTCGGGGGGAAGAACCTTGTTTCAATGCTGGACCACAATATGAGAGTTCCCCTCTCTTTTCCCCTTCCCTTCACTTCGGCGGGTAGCTTCCAATTCGGCTTTTCCCTTCCCGCCAGGGCGCCCCCTTTTCAACCGCTCCGGAGAGGGTCAATTTTGTGCCAAAGACGCGCCCGGCGCCGTTCTCTCCCCGCCGTAGGGGTGATGACCCTTTTTTTTTGCCCGTTTTTTTCCGTGGAATAACCCCCCGTCCGAGATTTTTTAAAAAGAAAAAGCGGTTATAGTTATCATCTCCCTCCCCCCCTTTTTTTTCTCCTTCGGGGAGGTCACACCTCCCCCTTTTCAAATAGGAACACCTTCCCCTTCCGCCCGAAAGTAGTCTTATTCCCTCTTTCTCCCCCCTTCTTCCCCCTCGATAGCGTCTGTCCCTGACAGGGGCCCCTTTCCTTCCATGAAGGAAGATTTACCGCGTGAGCAAGTAGACGGAGCCGTTTCTTTCCTTTCTTCCCCCCCTCTTTCCTGAAAGCCGCCACGTGTACGATCACTCGTAACCGCGGTAATCTTGGTAATATGCTAAAAAAATGCCCTCCCCATTGTGAGAAAATCCTTTCAAAGAGAAGGACACTCCGTTTCTACCCCTCCCTTCCTCTTAAGGCACGGAACCTTCCCCATCTCTCAAAGGGTAAAACAACCTTTTTCCCCTCTTTCGGTTAAGAAATCCCCCGAACTGCCCGGTTTGCTCTCCGTAGGGAAGACCTCTTCGCCGGAGAAGGGGTAAGAATTCCCCTTCCCCCTCCTCTCCCCCCAAAGTCAACTTTTAACGGCCTATAACCTTCCTGCTTTCCCTAGAAAGGACCATCAACAGGAAAGTTTTCCCCTTCCTCCTCCTTTCGCTTTCCCCCTCCCCCCCTCCAGCCATCCTACCGACAAAGGGTTCCTTTCAGAGCGGAAGTGAGGGCTCCACCTGACACAACACGTTTTCCACCCCCCCCTTCCTTCAAAAACCATGACCGCTTCCCCCTTTCATAAGTTGGTTGTTGTTGAGGTCGGTGGTGACCTTACCGGCGGAACTTCCCCTTTGGAATTAGAGAAGAAGTTTCTCCTCCCCGTAAAGGCAGAGAAAAGGACTTTTTTTACTTTTTTCTTCTCGAGCAAGAACTTTTTTTATGTGCCAACAATTTTCAGTATTGTAACCCGCTGGCCTGTCTGGAGCCGTTCCCTCCCTCCTTTCCCTGACGGGGTGGCCGCTCGCCTTCCTTGCTGAAAAAGTATAGGTTTCTGACTATAGGCAACCCCCCCCACCTTCCTCCCCAGTATGGAAGACGCCACAATCAGAGGCTTTTTCGGAGAAACAGATGGAGGTGTGTTGCCTGGTCAACTTTTCTTTTCCTTCCCTATTCCCGAACGTTGCGTTCCCCCGGAGGGTAGGCCTTCAACCAGGAGGTCAACTCCCTTTTGCGCGGTTGTCTTTTTCTTAGTGAAAAGCTGAAAGGGGCCGGCGTCTGAGAATCTTTTTCCTATTGGACGGAGGGCCGGATAGTTTTGAGAACCCGCAGATCCTAATTTGAAGACGCGACCCCCAAAAGTAAAGTAATGCTTTCTCCCCCTCTCCTTCTCTTTTTGGCCCTTCCGGCAGACTCTTTTCCCTCTCCCTCAGGGAAGAACTCCGCCTGCCAGGTGGTGGAATATTTCCTTATCAAATCCCCGAGTCTCCCTGTAATTAGAAGGAAATGGTTTTCTCTCTTCATCAAGAGACCGTCTTTCTCTTTTTTCCTTCTCGGCGAGTGGGATGACGGTCTTTACCTCCCTTCAGTAGGAAAGGTAAGCCCTCCGTGCAGGGTTTTTTTCTTCTTTTTTTCCTTCCGAACGGGAGGTTATCTTACGAGGAGCATTTTTAACTTTTTTGGGAGAAGCGGATGGTATCCCCCCCCCCCCTAGTTACATCCCCCCCCCCTTTTTTACTAAAAGAAAGTCTTTTCAGTAAAGGCTTACTCTCTTCTTCCCGGGACCACTCGTGGTCCTAAGGAAAGGAGGTAGTCAAGTAAGGTCAGGGAGAAGCCCACCCACTCCCCAAAAGAGGACTTTGGTAAATGGTCCGTGAAGGAAGATCCCCCCCCAGGGGGGATGCTCCTCCGGGAACGCTTTTTCCCCCAGGGGCTTCTCGTCAAAATGCGTATGTGGTTCCCCCCCCCCGGATCCCCAGAACCTCGTTTTTTCGCGAGGTTTTCCGAGGAAATTGCACTTTCCCTTCAAGGTAGGCAGGTCGGTTTTTTCAGGAAACCCCAGAACACCGGCTTCCCCCAGCAATGTATTATTTTTTGAGGGTTTACTTCCCAAGAAGAAATCTCCTCCCTCGTGGAAGGATATTCTTGGTTTTAAGGGAGAACTCAAACCCTTCTCCCCCCCCCTATTTCCCCTTTTCCGGGAAGACGAACAGGAGTGGCCCCCTGACCTTGGGAATTTTTACGGCACCTCCTTTGCCCCCATTCTTCCCCTTACCCCCACCCCGAAAAAGCCCCCATTATGACCCTTTCCCTTACAGTCACACTTCACAGGATCAAAAGGTACTTTTCCTTACAGGTCGGGGCTTCCCCCCTTTCTTTTCTTCCCCCCCCCCTTACAGAGTAAGACCCCCACAGCCGCAGTTCACCTTTTCTCAGATAGAAGGGCCCCCCTTACGACAATTTGGGGCGTACTGGCGTACCCCCCCCCGGGCTGGCAACAGCCTCCCCAAAAGGAGGCAGACGATGGAACAACGAGTTTCCCTTCCCTTTCGGTGCGGACATTTTTTTCCCCAGGAAGAATTGATCACCTTTCTCGGGCATGCAAAGTATTACCCTTCTCTTTCTTCCCCTCCCCCCCCCCCTTTTGAAAAGTCGGCCCCGATCCCACGCACCTCTCCTGCCCTTCCCCCAAATGATAATGTCAAGCCTTGAGGCCCCCCTTTTTTTCCTAGCAGAAGATCTCTTTTCCTTTTCCCTTCCCTTCTTTTTCTCTTTTTCGTGAAATGGACACCCCCCCGCTTTTCGTCAAGGAGGGAACATGAGCATTTGCGTTCGTCTTATCGGGCAGTTCTGTCTTTTTCTCCCTTTTCCCGAAGAATGTAATACTTGCCTAGATAAGGGTTTTGATCAATCTTTTTTCCTTTCCAATGGAACAAGGTGTTGTTATTCAATCGTGTCTGTATTTTTCCCTTAAACTGCGGGATTTGTCATGGTTTGATCATGTACTCTCTTTTTCCCTGGAAAAAAATCTTTTTTCTCCTTCCGCTTCCTGGCCAGATGTAAAAATGCTTGCTTTTTCCCCTCTCCTCTCTTCTCCCGGGAAAACGCCCCCTCCCATGTCAGTCCCATGGCCTCCCTTTTTTCGGTAAATTGTGAAGTATAAGAAAATGTGCCTTTCCCCCTATCCCGGGTTTTTGATCATTTTCTCATGGGTACGTCCCCAATGTCGTCCCCTGATACCCACTTTTCCCCCCCTCAGGAGTATTAAGAACCTTTTTCCTTTTCTGATCCTTGGTTTTTGATCAGGTAGGCTCATTCCCCCCCCTTTCAAAGTATTAGAAGGTCTCTTTTAGTCCCCTAGAGAGTAACCGCCTTCCGTGCCTTTTTATGACATGGTTATGCCCCTACCTTTTTTTTTCCTGCCTTCTTGGAGAGTCCCTTCAATCCCACGGAACGTCCCTCGTCCCCCCCCTGAGGTATGTAGGTTAATGGGTTTTTCCCCCTTTAAGCAAAAGAGTGTTTCTTTCCCCCCCCCCCCTTCTCCCGTAGTATTAATCAGCGACACTTCCTTCCTTCAACATCCCCTTTCCCTATCAGATAGGTATAGGGAAGAAAGAACTTTCCCACCACACATCTGAGAGCCAACTCTTTTTCTCCCTTCCCTTCCCTTTTTTTAGGAGGGCACCCGGTGACCCGTTTGGTGGGTGTGCTGGGGTCGTTGTTGTTTGTTTTGTCCTGCTCCCCAACCCAAGAGTAGTCAACCCCTCTCCCCCTCCCTTTGCCAGAAGCGAACCTCGGTCGTCCTGTCGTCTGTCTCCCCCCTGAAGAGTAGGAGGGAAACGTCCCCTTCGACTGACGCAGTGAAGAACTCCTTCCTCTTCCCTCCCTCACAGTTCAAAAGTAATTTAGGGAGACGCTAGCCAGCAGCCTTCCCTTTTCCCCCCTCAAAGTAGAGGTAGGTCCCCCCCACCACCTTGTCCCGGAAGAAAGCAGTAGTCGGTCTTTTTCTCCTCTTTCCTCCCCCTCCCCTCTCTAGTGAGAAAGCCCTTGACGATCCTCGGTTTTCTTCCCTTCCTTAGATTAGTGAGAAAGGAGACGGCTTTTTCTTTCTCTCGTGCCCGCCGCCAAGTAATATAACCTTCCCTCTTTCCCCCTTTCAGCGGTTTACCGTCCCACCTTGGGCCTCCCCCCCCCCCTGAGTTGGAAATAATGGTTGACCCTCCCCCCCCTAGGGCGAAAGACAGCCGCGCTTCTCTCTTCCCTTCTCACCGTGACCTGGCCTCGCCCAGTTGGTAGGCCTGTTTCTTCATGCAGGTAAGACCTCACTCCCCCCCCTCTTTTTTTTGGACCCAGTGGCCCTCCCGTTTCCCTTTTCTTTTTTCGACGAGAAGGTGTAAGACAATCTTCCACAAAGTAAAGAGTCCCCCCTTCCCCCTTCTCCCCTCCCCCCTTCCTCCCGGCAAGCGACGGCCTTTAAAGAGCAGCATACCCCCCTTCCACTTTTTCCTCGCAAGGAAAGAAACGAACTAGTAAACCCTTTACGGCGAAAGAGAGGCAGTAGGGCCGCCTCATTCCCCCCCCCCCCCCCCCCTTTCCCCTTCCTTTCCAGGTCACCACCCCTCTGATTTTCTCTTTTAATAATCCTCCTTTTTTTTTTTCCTTTCGTTGGAAAAGGGGTGTAAAGGTTCCTTCCCCCGACGAGCACAGGAAAATGGTTACGAGTTCGGCTGTTTCCCCCTTTCCTCCTTTGCAAAATTGGCCTTTTTTTTAGTCTTGTCAACTTGACGTTCCTTTTCCCTTTTTAGAGGGGAAGGGGAGACGTGATTTCCCCTCTTTCTGACCCAGTCAGGAGAACACCTCACTTCCTATCTTTTTCCCCCCCCCCTTTCCCCCTTCCAACAGGATGGCCTAAAAAGTGGCCGCGTTTGGCGCTTCATCGGCTTGATGGCGGACCGCCAGGTCTCCCCTCTTTTTTTTTACAACAAATGTTACTTGCTTGGTCACGGTCCTGTTTTTTTTCTCTTAGACAAGGAGGGTCCCCCACCATTATGCCACACTAATGGGACCCGCTCTTTTCTTCCTTTTTTATCTAGGGAAAGATGACGGGACTGACTTTTTTCCTGAAAAGAGGGTTCTTCCCTGCCAACAGGATCCTTTCCCTCTCGACGGAAATCAATTCAAGTAAGTTCCCCTTTTTTTGAAAGGGATGGCCCATTTCCTTTCCTTCAGCGAGAAGGCCTCCCCCTCTTCTTCCTGGGACAAGTTTTCCCCCCGAGTGACGGCTCCCTTTCAAGAAAGTACAATAGCACTTTAGCGTGCCCCGAAAAGACTTTTTCTCCCCTTTTTTTTTCCTGAGCGTTGCTTTGTAGGAAAATGACGGTCCCCTTTTTTCTGGCTTTTCCCCAGAGGTCTTTTTTTTTCTTGACCGTGAGACCGGGCGGTTTTCGCTTTCATTGGACCGGCTTCGGTTTCTTTTGGACTTGAGAGAGAGGGAAAGAGTTACCCTCTCCCTTTCCGTCCCGGCTGACGAACACGCTTGCTTCGCTTTTTTTTCCCCTTCCCCTTTTTTTGTTTTCTTCACGAGTACTAGCTCAGAAACCCTTCCCCTTTCTCGGTTTACATTTTGAAAAGGAAGGAATCTTTCTCTCCGGAGTTGACCCCTGTTCTTCCCCTTTTCTTTCCCCATTTATTTTTAAAAACCCATTCCCTTTTGAAGGGAGGAGTTATCTCTTCAATGCACTCGCAAGCCTTCGTAAAGGGGACGTGACATTTTCCCCTTTTCCCCCTTCCCGTGATAAAAAAAGAACCCGGGCAACCCCCCCCTTATGAAGGGAGCGGTCCCTCCAATAAGAATAGAATACTTCCCCCTTCCCTTTCTAGGGGATTCTAGACTGATCAAAAACCCAGTGCTCCCCTTCCCCTCCTCAAGGGCGGATAAGCCCGATACGATTTCCCCCCCCCCCCCCCCTCCCTTTTCAGGGGACTCCTTTGGGCGTCCCTTTCCCCCAAAAAAGGGATAGACCCCTTCCGCAAGGGGGAGGAATACAGTCAACAATTTACGCCTCCCCTTCCCCTTTCTTCCCTTTCCTTCCCTTTCGGGGCGTTCCCGCTTGACCCCAAAATTCAGACTTTCCTCCCCTTGCAAGGAGAGGAATGAAAATGCTTTTCCTCTTTTTTTCCCGGGGACGGACAATTTTTGTCTTTCCCCCTTCCTCTTTCCCCCCCCCCGGGATCTGCCCCATCTTTCATTTAAAAGTTTCCTCCCTACGGGACGAAAGACCTCCATCGTAGGCTCCCCCTTCCCACAACCCTGTCCGGCAATGCCCCCCTCCGGGAGAGGGGTTATCCCCCCCTTTCTTCAACTGCCGATAAAGCGCCTTCTCCTTCCCCTCCCCCTAATGTAAATCTTTTCGGGCAACGCTTCTTTCTCGATATATATAGTTTGAATACTACTCCTCTTCTCCTCTTTGAAATGGAAAAAAAGCGCTGCCTTCCTCCCCCCCCCCTTTATCATGGGGGGATTCATTCGTTGAGAGGTCTCCTTCCCCGAATGTAAAGCGGGAGTCCCCTTTTGCATGCCGGGCTCAAGGGTTTTTGATCAATTAGGCCGTTTCTTTCCCCCCCTTCCCCCCCCATTTTAGGCAGTCGTGTGCTAACATCGTTTTCCCTTTCAACTGAGGATTGGTAAGATACCTTTCCTCCCCAATTGTCCGTCAATGGACCACCTTTTATCCTTCTTTCCCCCCCTTTCTCTCCGCTCCTTGAAGAATGTCCTGACGTCCTTTGTAGGAATGATGAGTTTTTTCCAGGTCCCCCTTGACTAATTTCTTGGAAGGTAGGTCGTCATATTTTTGATGTCCTTTCCCCCCCCCTCCCCCTCTTTCCCAAAAGGTGATTGTCTTCCGGTTTTGATCAGGTACTCCCTTTCTCGGAAGGAAAAAGTACCTCCAGAGGATCGTCCCACCTTCCTCCCCCCCTTCCATCCTGTCAACGGAAGGTGCGATTCAAGGGTTTTGATTCTCAAAATGGATAGACTTCCCTTCCCCCTCGGCTATTCTTGTGTAATAGGAGAGTAACCCGCTTTTCCCCCCTTTTTTCCCACAATCGTCCCCCGGTGGGGATAAGGGGTCTTTTCTCCCCCCGACTGTAAGTCCCCTGGACGACTGGCTTTTTTTCTCCCCCCTTCCGCTGTCCAATCGGACCAGTAATCGCTCACCCCCTCGGTATTGGAGGATTTTTTTTCCCCTCCTGTGGGACGAAACGAGTTTTTTCCCTTTCCCCATCTTCCTACTTTTTTCCCTGGACGTATATTAATTAAGGAACCCCCTCCCGCTGTAGGTTTAAGGGTTCTTTTCTCCTCTTTCCTTTCTCCCCCCCTCCAATGTCCTTCCCTTTTAAAACATTTGCAGACAATAGTGTATCAATCTTTCGTAGGGGAAAAAAAGTGAGGACCTCCTTCTCCCAAACCCAGAGTAGTTAAACCCTCTCCCCCTTTCTCTTTTTTTCTCCCCTCCCAGGTAGCCGTCGCTATTAACAACAGCACGCCTTTTTTTTCTTTCCGAGAAAGGAGGAAGACTTTTCATACACTCCGTCAGAGCAGCTCCTCCCCTCCATTCCGGAGAGGGAGAAGACCTCCCCGCCATGGGCCTCCTACCGTCACGAAGTTCGAGGTGAGCCCCACCACTTGGCCCCGGCCCTTTTCTTTTCCCCTCCCTTCTCGCTGCGGCCTCCCTTTTCAGCCTTTCTCGTCGCCCCATCCCTCTTGGAGTGTACGGAAAAATGACTTTTTTTTTTCGCTCGTGAGAAGTAGTACGGCGTCCCCCCCCTTTTTTTCCTCGTCTCCCAACCTATTCTTACCAGACGCCACCGTCATAGCCCTTCTGGTAAGAGGGTAAATAAAGTCCCCGCGCGGTGTCCAGGAGTGGAAATCCTGTTTTTTGACCTTCCCCCTCCCCTCTCCTCTAGCCGCCCGTTCGACGACGCACTTCCCCTTCCCCCTCGAAAAGTTGGGGTAAAAAAAATAAGCCTTTCCTCCCTCTTTACTGTTTGCGCGGCCAGACTGTGCCCCTTTTCTTTCCCTTTTTGTGAGGGTCAGCCCTTCCCCTTGAAAAAACCGTAAAGTAGCCCCTTGCGGACGGCGAAAGACAGTCCCTCTACCTTTCCCCTCTTCAGCATCCACATTTGGGAGCGGACGAATGTCTTCTCTTTTTTCAAAAAGGGTAAGGTGCTCTTCTGACTCAAAGAGAGGAAGTAGGGCGCGAAGGCCACTTTCCTCCCCTCCCACCTTTTAGTCACAAAAAACTG
>Ga0179591_1371772_pt1 | contig 11327 bp, 8 predicted proteins | sample CZOMad2_1_08_16f_FD_182891 | JGI IMG/M metagenome (GOLD analysis project Ga0179591, IMG submission 182891) | Vadose zone soil fungal communities from Angelo Coast Range Reserve, California, USA - CZOMad2_1_08_16fungal (PacBio error correction) | ecosystem: Environmental > Terrestrial > Soil >... | reverse complement strand
TCCGGCGTACGAGTCTCCTTCTTTTAGAGGGCAAACCCTGAATTTCCCCTCTTTAGACTGCACCAGTTTCCCTATCTACCCCGCGCCCATGCTAGACTTTGGTCGAACCAGGGAAATTAGTTAGTACCCGGTTTCTCTCTAGGTCGAACAAAAGTGACCTCCACCCTAACCCGATTCAACTCGCCCCTTATTTTCCCCAAATATAAACACCACTTTTTAAACCCTAAATATTAAAAGCAGGCCACAACCTTCTCCCGGATGACCCCCTCCCGACCCCGAGAAATACAGATATCCTTTACCATCTTTCTCTAGGAAGGGAAAAGGAACGATCTGTCCCTGACGATGCATGGATTCCTTAGCATTAAATGGGGAAAGAGCGTACCTTCCAGGGTCGAAGTTTCCGTCACCGTGCGTGAAAGATCCTTGGTAGAGGATCTACCCACCAAGCAAGAATACCCGCCGTCCATCTCGAATAATCTTTACCCACACAAGAACCGCCCTATCATGGCCGGCTCGACGCCGCCCCCCTCCCTCTGCTTTTTGGGTTTCACTCTCTTCCCCCGAGCTTCGTATCATAATTCAGATTACCCACCCAAGAGTCGGTGCTCGAGCCACCGGCGATTGTACGCGATTCAAAGGCCGTCAAATTCGAGGAGGAATCCACCGTACCGCGGGAGCACTAGACGATTCCACACCCCCCCGAAGAAGTGAAGAACACGGCCGAACCGGCACGAGTTTCGGACGCAGGGTGAAGCTCACAATTCTCCAGGTCCCTAGATAGAATCCCGTTTGCTTGCCACACTAAAATTTTTGTGTTGCAGTATGCATATCCGTTCCCCCAAATAGTCCCGTTTCAAGGTCTAAAGCCTTTCCAGTTAGCAGCCGGGTCGTCCTGATTCTGGACCGAAGATCAAGCCCTTACAACAATCGAATCTCCTTAAGCCCCCACGAAATAATTTTCCTCCTCCTTCTTTGAGATCTTTTCATTCGGTTCTCGCACAATTCTTCACTTTACTAAGCCAATTTAGTCCCCTCTTTGGTCCCCTTCAGGGGTTACGTCTGAGAGTCGCGCCTCGGGCTAAGGAAGGGAAGCCAGGAGACGGCCTTCCGAGGGTTTTGAAAAACGGCTGTGAGCTGAGCGGCTGACCCCACGTTCGTGTTTTCACTGAATCCGGCGCCCTTTTTCGATCTGGACTGAACTGAGTCCACCCAGCAAGAAGAGGGGCCGGCGGTGGAGTGCAAGGACGCGTGCGAGGTGTTGACCCCAGCTGAGCCCCGCCTGGCATCCGGCAAGCGAGAATCCGATATGTTCTGAGATCGTCCTTCGAAGCCCTCTTTCAGAGCTGACTCATCTCTTTTCTTTCTTTTCCGGTCGAGAACCATTTCCTTTGAATAGCCTGTACGTGGCACTCCCTCGGAAACTCAGAAATAACATTAGAGCTGGGGTTTTCTGTTTGTTAGATACTAGGACCTACACCCCTAGGTTCTTCTTCCTTGTAGACCCCCCTTCCTGCACTTTGTACGAATATACCCATTCCTCCTCACTGAATATAGAAGTTTAAAATCGCGCAGAATCGTGAACTAAGTCTGGAAGGATTTGAAAGGACGTCTCCAAATCATTCACGATTTTTTGATAGTTCTGTAGCATATCCTCCTTTTCCTTGCAGTTCTCTTCGTATGTTGCGCAATATTTGAACAGCTTTATTTCCTTATCTAAAAATCACCCAACATGGAGCTCTTCTTTAGCTTCCATGCCCCAGGTTTATCCCGTAGAAAGCCACGACTTCCCTTTCTCTCGCGATTTCAATGGTCCACTACCCTCTTACCCGGGATCCTTACCAATGGTTGGAAAGTTCTACGTTCAAATGCCTTCTCCCTGACCCGGGTAAACCCCAAGCACTTGTTTTCCTCACCTCTCGTCCAGTATTTCCAAACATTATTCAAACGGAGCTCTCTCAGATTTCCTGCGTTGAAGCCCTTTCCCGAGCTAGCATGTCATCCTTGAGGAATACAGTTTCGTTGCCGGATCTCCTCGCGAATGCCGACAATTACACCACTGCTCCCTCCGCCCGGACATCGCTGCTTCCCAATTTTTCCGTCGGACCCCTCTTCGGTTGGATCAGATAGCCCTGTCTGCTCCCCCTTTCGCCTTTCTCCCGAGCCTGAAAAAATGTCGACATGCATCTTTTTCTTCTCTGTTCTATAGAATAAACCCCTTCGGTATTTTCCTCCTTGTGATTTCTCCCCCAGGACCCCTTGCCGTGTTTTTTGAGCCCGCTCTTTGTCCTTTTTGCCGGCACGAACAGGTGATTTCTCAGTCTTTGGCTTTATTTTTGTGCCTCTCCTCCCGGCCCCTGACCTTCCCCAGCCCATGTAAGTGAATCCCCTCCCCAACTTTCGTCCCTTACTCCGATCCGTTATTTCTGTAGTAGAACCTTCTTACGTCGTCTTTCTAAAATCCTTCCAGCACTGTGGTCCAGCTATCCTTTCGGCCCGAGGTTTTTTTTGCCCCAGCTTGATATGCTTACAAGATAAGGTTCGATGTGGAGTGGCGTAACTTCACCGCTCTTCTTTTGTAATCCTGTGCTTCTTACTCCCCCGACTAACGGGTCCCTTCTGTCCCGTTTCTTTGACCACAGGGTCCCGCAGTTGATGGCTTTCTCCTGACGAGCCGCAAATAGCGTGAGGTTTCACCAGCTTTTTATCAGTCCTCTGTCCTTCCTTCCCTTCCTTCCCTTATCATAAGTTGGAGCCCTCGACTTTCTTCTTTCAGTCTGAGAATATATATCATATTTTTTTCTCTTGCTGCTTTTCTTATATGTAACTTCACTCCTCCGCTAAGCCTCAGGACGCTCTGCGCTACCCTCCATGAAACGACATTTTCATTTAGGCAGGCGAGGTCACTGCCCCTGGAAACACAAAAGGGTAGGAACACCAGTACATGCTGAGGCAGCACGAAGACCAAAAGAGTTCCAGACAGCTGAGGGCCAAGTGGTGGAATCCCCGATGCATTTGGTTCCCATTTCCCTCGAATGATGGACCGGGCAGTTTTGTAAATGAAGACCTATTGAGCGCACCCCGTCGGGGGTCTGCCAAGGACGAGCACATGATTCTGGGGGGAAAGCTCTTCAAAAACCACAACGCCCGGACGGCGAAAACCGGGCCGACTTCATTAAACCCCCGATCCTAAGTTCTGTTCTTTTTGGGACTGTTCGGGTGATGATCTTTTTCCATGGCAGGTAGACTTTTACCTCCCCCGACCGTTGTCATAGGACTTCGTTAGTCTCAAGTTTCCGTTTCAAAGATTGACGGGAAGGGAGGAGGACAGCGCCGAGAAAGGGGGAAAGTCTGGAACGTGCAGCCAACGGTCAAGTGCAGCGCCGGTTATTCGGCCGACTTTTTTAACCCTTTCAATGCTCGACCGCGTTGAACAAAATCGCCCTCCTTTTCCTGGACGCCCTAGCCGCCGCCAGTTTAGTTCCCTTGCTTCCCCCCGTCATACACATACTCCCACCCTCCACTTTCACTGGCTTCTTTGTGTAGGATGACCCCCTCTCACCTCGACCCTACTGGAACCCACCCCCGCCCCTTCTCCTCCCCCCCATCCCACCACCCCCCCCCCCCCCCCCCCCCCCCCCCCCCCCCTCCCCCCCCCCCCCCCCCACTCTTTGGTGCCCCCTATGCCCCACCCCCCCCCCTTTCACTCCCGTGTCGATCTTGAGGAGTGCATGGCCTTTTTTTTTGAAGTTCAGGAGCCCTATTGTCATACCCTTTTCCCGACCTAGCCCCCCGTCGTTTTTTTTTTTTTTTTTCTTGTTGTCTGGTTGGTTGTTTTTGTTAGGTTTGTTGTGGTTCTCTTTTTGTTTTTGTGTTGTCCGTGAATTGCCCCCATACATCCGCTCGACATTTTTTTATAGGTTCCTCCGCTGAGGGTTTACGACCGTGGGGAGGGTAAGGCGGTTCCTTTTCAATGCTTTCTTTTTTACCGGCCCCCTGAGGAACCGAGAGACCCCGCAGAGAGCCCATGGACTAATAAACGTACCGCCCTGGCAGGCATTCACCGCGATACCAGAGCCCCCTCTTGTCTGCTAGTGGACGACACAAGGTCAGATCCTATCAGAAACAAGTTCTCTGCAGAATCAAGCCCGAATGTTACCGAGGGGCGTCGAAGTGGGAACAGGAAATCAAGCGGTTCCCATCAGAGGACAAACCCGACATCGGCGTAGTTGAGCCAGACAATGAGAGAGCTCCTCCGGGAACGTATATATCTGGCGCAGGTACGGAATGGAGTAGCGCCCGGGCCCTCTTAGCCAGCCATCTGACAGATTAACCCGTGGACGACGACGGTCTTCGCCATCCAGGTGTGTAAGTTTTCGCAGGCGCGATGCTGATACAGGCTGGCCTCACCTGAATCCCCAGCACGGCGAGGATGTCGCCATGAGGCTTTGTCGATGGCTTGCGAACGAACATATGCTTCCATCCTCGGCTTTTTTTTTGCCTGAACAGCCTCGTGCCCCCACTTTCGGAAACCCGGCCCGATCCGTGTTAATTCCCACTTTGGAATTATTAGGACCAAGCTTGACAGAGAAGGTTCAGACTTTTCCTAACTTCAAGGAGATCTGACGCTCCTTCGCTCAAGCAAGGACTCGGCAACCTTTTCATGTAGACTTACTGACCCCTAGTAGTCCAGCTAGAGCCCTGAGACGTCTTCCCTTCGCCATCTTTCGTGCGTGTTTTGCGAAACCGGTCGGTCTCTTTTTGTGTTTTTTTTTCCTCTAAGGTTTCCGGGCGTTGTCCCTCCAAACTTTGTTTCCTTTCTCTCCTCTTCCCAACCCCTCGCGCGAGGACGGTATAAGGGCATCCCTTAACCTCTCAGAGTCGAAGGAACGGCGTCAGCTAACCTAACACGCAGGAATTGACGACGTGCATACCCTAGTTTTTCCCCCCGATATATTTTTCAATAATAATTAGTTGTTGTTGTCTCTTCGATATTTATTCTGGTATGTGCTCCCCTCGTGCCCCTCAAAAGTCCCCGTGTGTATTCTTGCTGATTTGGATTCTTTCTTCCCCCCAGGATAGATCTTTTATTACTTCTGAAAACTATCCCCTCCCGCTCTATATTCATCCGTCTGTCCTCCCTATTCAGAAACCGGCTTTTTTTTGAGACCATACCTAATCCCCGAATTATATTTTTTCTTCTTCTGACGTTTCGTAACCCGCCCCGAAAGACTGGAACTTTCGAGAAGCTCGGAGTAGGTGCGTCATCAGGCAAACTCTCGGGGTGAAGGAGGAACGCCCTAGAAGGCCATCGGTGTCTATTCCATGAGAAGGTTTGCGCGGAGGTTCTTCGTAAGATGGGGGGAATGTCCCTGATGTAGCTTCCCCGAACTATCAAACACGTACCATCTTGTATATGTAACCTTTTCGCCTAACACCTCCTCCTAAGGGTCTAGTGGTGTTCGTAGCCGCGGGCTCCTGGAACAGGTCAGGCTTTCCTAGTGCGGGCGACTCTTTCCTTCCCAAAGGATGATCATTCTTTTTAGCCGACTCCTTTAATGATTACTTCGGACATGAGAAGTTTCATGCCTTCCGAGTGATCTGAGACACTTCAACCGTGTACTCGGCCGGTCCTTCATACCCCCCCCTAAGCACTAAGAGATAGTTTTCTGACCCCGGTTGAAGCAATCTATTCGCTCGTTTTGGTGAGTGCCTCCCCCCCTGTTGAGGCCCATGTATCGTTACCCTCCTTCTCCTCACTCCTTTGAGTGCTCGTGAATGTCTCCTCCCCTCTCCACGGGGATTTTTCCTCGCCGGCTCCCGCATCATTGCCCTTTCCCTTTCTCGTCTTTTTTGCGCTCTTGCAGAGTTTGCCGTGAGAAATCCTTTTTTTTCCGTTTCAGACCTTCTCCTCCCCTTCCCCCCTAAAAGAAAGTCTCCGCAGTGACCTGTAGTATCCCCGCCATGAACCAATACTGCAGAACTGTTCCCCGTTTTTAGGTGAGGCGGTAATGTGTTAGGATCATCGGAACGGTTGTGTTCCTAAGTACTCTGGCCTCGTTGACCGGACATAGCTAACCTGACCAAGCAAAATTCTCAATGGACGTCCATCTCCCTTTTTTCATCCGACCCTTCCCCGCTAACCCCCAGAGGAGGTTTTTTTTCTCTTTATTTTCAATGACCAAGTAGGAGACTACGTCCCTATGCAAACCCCGGTGAAGGGGGCTATCTTGCAGGTAGTGTTTATTCATTCAGAAGAATTATAATTTCCCTCTCCTTTTATAGTAGAGCGGACTGACCCAAAGTCCTTTCTTGCAGCCTCAGGGTGTTTGCATCTCTAAACATGAGTTGGTGGCCCCTGGCCCCCCCCATGGGATTTCTGATAGGATCTTCATCGTTCCGCTGGCCTACTTGGTACCCTCCCGGTTATCTTCCACCTGTAAGAAGAAAGTGACCTCTTAAAGTAAAGGAGGCCTACAGGATCCCCTTCCTATTATCTAGACTTCTGCGGTAGATGTTAACCTAAGGAAAGCACATGTTCGAGAGACCCTTCTTGACGTCTCTCGGGTGGAAGCAATAGGACAGCCAGGCCACCGATGGCGTGATAATTCAAGAAGATAAGTCCTCTTTTTCTTTAAGTGACTCTACCCTCGTCTGCGTTATTCTTTTTCATGGAGATTGCTATTTGACCTTGAATGTGCAGGAAGGATCGACGCGCCCCTTCGGTATGGTGAACATAGGTCCATCCGGCGGTCAGATTTGGTTGTACGTGCCGCGCCCTTCTTCAATTGCCCTGTGTTTTGCCTCCTGACAGGCTCCCCCCTTTTTCGGCCACAGTGACCCATGTTCTGTAGCGGGGTAGAAAGTCCCGCCTTCAGATTCCTCTTAGTTTTTGCGAGGAGACTTATCTACTTATTTTACCTCCTTTTGTTGTTCTCAGATTCTGGCCGAAGCGCCTCTCTGAGCTTTGACTTTATCCCCGTAAGCAGCCCGTTCCTGTGTCCTTCCGGCGCGTGTCCCTTTTCTTCAGAAAAAAACTGTCTTCAACCAGCCCGCGTGGCCATTGAACCGAAAAAAGTCTTTCTCACGCCGAATGAGGGAGACCGGATTATACCACCCCCCCACGATGGCAGGACTGCTCCGCAATCACGGTACCTGCAAAAGTTCCGTTGGCCCCCAGGATTCCTTACTTTGCATTACCCTCCAAAGACGCGAGACAGCCGAAAAGGTCTGATGCCTGTTCTGACCAAAGAGGCCAACATCGAGAACCAGCTTTAGTACAGGACCACCACCAATCTTTCGACAACCCTCCTAATCCCCTTGGCAGACAAGCTAAAAACGGGTTCCCGTAGCTCTTCTCTCCGGGCCATGGACGTGCGGTGCGTACAACAAGAACCCTTTTCCCCAAGCCTCTACTACATCCGACTTCGCCCCCGCCGGTGACTTCAGACCTTTTTCAATGGTTCCCTTTTCTCTAGGACGCTTATTTTTCTCCCTGTTTATGTCTTCCCCCCCCGTCAACGCGTCACCATTTTCTTTTTCTTCCTTTTTTCAACGCACCTTACTTCAACCCTACGTGGGGCTAATCAAGAAACCATTTCAATTGGTCTAACCCCCGCCATTGGAACCCACTTGGAACCAAGGTGTTCCCCCTTCACCGATCCCATAGCCTGAGAACAATATTTCGTCTCCCAGAAACCGAACTACCCCGGGCATCCTTTTAGCAACCTGGGCGCAGTACCCTAAGCGAGGCGCCCCGAAGGGAAGGGACCAGCTCCCCTGTAGATTAATCACCGCACCCCTTCTTCCTCCGGGAACCTTAGGAAATGGCAGTCCTTAGGCATTTTGATCTTCACGTTTCTTTAGACGGCGAATTGAGAGAGATATCGGCTCAAAAATTCCACTTCTCTTCTTACTCAAAATCTTTCAGTGAGGAATCTGTAATAAGAACACGTTTTCTCACGTGACGGAAGCAGGTGGCGGATTTAGGACCTGCGGGCAGACGGGCCTGGGGTTTCCCTGAACTTCCCTTTCTGGTTGAGGGTAAAAGGGTAAGCCTTAAAACCTTAGGGTTAGACCTTTCCCATACTGCCCTAACGCCCCCTCGTCTCCTGGCTCTTTTCCCCCGGTCTTGTGATGTGTACTGTCTTTGAGCGTACTTTTCCTTTCTGAAGTTTTCTCATTTCTTATACGAAAACGAGATGCTCAGCGCCCTTTCCCTCCTGCGGGTGTCCCGCACCCCTCCTCCCCCTCGCCCCCCACTTCCACCACTCCGCTGTTTCGACCCCGGGACGAGCTTCCCTCACGACTCCGGGTGACGTACTTTCTGAATACAGGACCGACGTCGTTCCCCCTTTCAGAGCGTAGATCGAGCCTCGCCCCTGAACTCCTTCAGCGATATTCCCGTCCCGTTGCACACCTCCTTCCAGTCCCCAGATGTTTTTCTATTTTAGACCGAACATTTCCGCCGATTCCCCGACGATTGGAACTTTGCTACGACAACTTCAGCTCTTCCCTGCGGCTTCTCCCTGACCCAGTGTTTCCCGCTCACCTATGATGTTTAAAGAGACCCGGCGAAGATTCCCCTATTTTCCTTCTTAGATAAGTGCTTTTGACACCCTTAGAAGTAACGCCCTGGGGCCCTTCCCCCCCGATTGGACTTTATTATTGGACTTCTGCCCCCGACTGTTACTATCTTCCCAGACATCGTGAAGTCTCCATTCTCCCAATCGGATTGTCCTCGCGCATCTTCCCTGTTTAGAATTAGTTAGTTCGGAGGCTGGCAATTTTTGATGTTTCCTCTCGATCTAGACTTTTTTTCCTGCGTCTGGCGGTGCATCCCTTCACGAGGTCCCTCCCCCCTTCTCGTTTTACGACAGACAGACATCTATAAAGACATTAAACCCTTGAGGCTTTCCTGGATCCCCGTCATCCGCCCTTTTCTAAGGGAGTTGTTGTTGTTATGGGGTGATGTTCCTCCTCCTTTCCCAAGTTATTTTTTTTAGGGAAGGATGTCGCCTTTCTGGGTCTCCCTCGGCGCCTTCCTGGATCTCCCCTAAGAGCCCCGGGTGGCACGCGAGACGGATCTCCGGTTATGTTGGCGCCATATTCAATCCTGTCGATTTCCGTGCCCGCTTCTTTTTTCCCTGGAGCTAGACTGATCCTTGCGTGCGTCCTGCGATTCTTCCTTTTGAATTCGAGATCGGCCGGCCTTTCTCTCGTCTCCTGTTTTAAACGCGGCGCACCTTGAAGTCGGATCTTATTCTTACTGCCCGTCTTCGGTCTATCCCCTGCCTCCCAGTCCAAGGTTTTGTCGCAACCTCCCCCACCATGATCTCTTATTCATCGTTCCCTCTTCTAGGTTGGAAAGCTTAACGGGCTCCTTGATGGTGGGGCGAACTCCCCAAACCCCCTTCTTCTGCTGTAATGGCATATATCCCTCAAGAAGGATCCTCTTTATGTAGCAGTTGCTCCTTCGGTCGTTCGATGAAGCCTCCTTCCTTCAGACGTCGGGGCACGTTTTGAAGCAATCTTCGAAATCCCCTCTATCGTTGTCACGCCTTTCAATTGGTTCTACAAGCTTGTGCCTTTAATTATTTTTGGGAACCTCTTGTAAGAGTTATACCCCCGCCCATTCTCCCGACCTTTTTTTTAGCCGGGCAGTTGTAGGGGAAGTAGCAGCTCCCATTCGGTTTCCTCCCTATGATTTTATCCATCCTTAAGTCAGTGTCTATACCCAGGGAGATCCCCCCTGTCTCTGGAGAGGAATGAATGTTACCCCCTGGATAAAACATGAGTAGCTTGCCTTTTTCAAAGGTTAACAATCCACGAAAGTCTCCCTGGTCAACATTATTCAAATTAATAACGGGCGTTGCGCCCCCCTTATCAGTCTCTTTCCCCCTTTAGAGAGAAAGGACTTGTCTTTCTGCTGTAAGGCTGAAGCTGATAGCTCCGGACTTCCCTAAAAAGAACCGGTAGCCCTCAGCCTCCGAATCCGTCTTGATCCCCAATTACCCCACACGAGTGACTGTTGGGCGCTGTACAATATTTATTTCACTTCTTCTCTACCCCTCTGACTTTTTCCACACCTGGTGAGACATTCTGTCACTGTTCTTGTTAGATCGACACCGGACGAAGTCGGTTTTTCGTATATCGCTTCCTTTTGCCCCTCCAGGGTACCGTAGTTTCTGTTGTCCTTATCCGACAATTGGATTTTCGCGGCTTCCAGTCACTTTGTCAGTCTTTCATGTTTCTTGAGGGACAGCTGCCTTTGAGTCACCGGTCCAATAAAGTTGCTGCAGCCCTTTTCGCCGCAAAGGGAAAACTCTCTAAGCGTAAAGTGGCCGTAAGCTAATTTTATGAGTTAGGTCTGAGCGGAAGTCCCCATTTCCGTCCGAAATTGCAATCAGTCCAATATGCAGGCATTGTTCCCACCCAATTTGATTTCCTTTTTCTGTGGGAGGTAATTGCCCAGAATTTTCTCCTTGGCTTCTAGGTTCACACCCGCCCCCCGTATCTGTCCTGAGTGCAGACCGAATGACCACAGGTCACAATGATAGTGGCGCATCCTTCGATTGAACACAGGGTAAGATGTCAAGAGGGTGGGTCAGCCCGACTTTGTGCGTCCCAGTTTGTTGTTTCTGAGTTTCTCTCATCCCGTCAACTGAAAGTTCTTTCCTGTAGCGAAACAGCAGGAGTGCTTTTATCTCGGCGGACTCCTGCCCAGTTCTGGGCATCTCCTTAATAAGGGTTGTTGTGAGAGCTGGCATAGAGCTTGGAAGACTCCCTTGAATTTGAAGCCCGGAGACGAAAAGTGGGGGCATGCCGACCGGCCACTGTAGAGTCCAGGTCCCAAGCAAGAGCGATTAGGCGTACGCAAAAACTCCCCATTCTGTTTTTCCAGTGTGGAAATCGAGGTGAAGAGTCCATTAGGTGAAGCCGCAACGCCTGACTGCCCTTTCCCCCCCCTCAGAAATCTACAGTCTCCCGCACAACCCCCTCAGGAGCCCCCCGTGCCCTGAAAAGAACTAAAAACTATCTACCCCCTGACGGGTTTTTTCAAAGAACTTTCCCTTGCAAACCAGAGCGGGCCGGGCAAAACCGTCCTCAGCACCCCTTAGCCCGCGAAACGGTGGACCTTGTTAGAAGAAATCTACGAAAGACTTCGCCCCGCCCTGAAAGGGAGCACTTCTATCCCCCCCCTTGGCCCAGGTAAAGCTTGTTAACTTTTTTGGACAGTTCGGTTTTTCTTAGAAATGCTCCCACCCCCTGGATCCTCGACATCCTTTCAAATCATAAGCCCTACGCTTCTCCTCTTTGAAGGGATTAGC
>Ga0179591_1358471_pt1 | contig 11327 bp, 15 predicted proteins | sample CZOMad2_1_08_16f_FD_182891 | JGI IMG/M metagenome (GOLD analysis project Ga0179591, IMG submission 182891) | Vadose zone soil fungal communities from Angelo Coast Range Reserve, California, USA - CZOMad2_1_08_16fungal (PacBio error correction) | ecosystem: Environmental > Terrestrial > Soil >... | reverse complement strand
AGCACCGCCCTTCCTTCTCTGGCTGCGTAGGGTCTTTGGCTCGCAAGTTCTTTATCTATTCGAGTTCCCCACTTGAACCTTTTTTTTTACGCTCCCCCAGCGAGGATCCGGCATGATTTCCTTTTTTCTAGCCCTCTTTTCCGTTGATGAAGTTTCCAGCCGCCCTCTTGTGCCACGGGCTAACCTCAGATAGGCTGCCAGACGGGACTGTACCTCCTCCTCGAAGCCGACCTCGCGTTGACCCCTTTCCTTTTTCTCTGGACGGTGCGATCGCCCTCTTTTTCCTTTCAAGTGCTCCTTTCTTTGAACATTCTTAGAGGGCTGATTCGAGCCCGTTCGCGCCTCAGGTCCACCCTTGCGTGGTCCGCTGATACGTTTCCTTCCTTCTTAGTTCTGCGTTCCCCGCCGGCTTCTACCTTTTTCCCCTTTCTGGCCGCCCCTCGAACCCCCTTGAGATTGCGACAGCGAAGTTGTCTTCGCTGCGGATCCATTGGCCTTGACTTCCTTTCCCAGTGTATCTGGATGTTTATTCCCTTCCCGGGATAGTCCCTTTTTCCTGCGAAGTTTCTTTTTTCGACGGGGACGAATGAGAATACAGAAACCCGCTGTCGTCCTCCTGCCGTCCAGGACTCGTCCCGCAGGTTTTTTAGGATACGCCAGTTTGGAATGACTTGCTTTTTTTTTGCACCGCTATCCGAATTCAAGCTGCTCGGTCCGACTTAACACCCCAACCGTGCTATCTCGCAAACCGCGTCCCTCTGTCCCGCTATATCGAATTTGATTGGCATCAGGTAATTTCCATCCCATCTGCTATTCCCGAATAAATCGGCAATGCCTATCCACGATGTTTACCTATCTGAACAAGGCGCATATTTCTTAATGTCTTCGCCCTAGGGAAAGTGGGGCGAGGCGTCGGTTTTTTTATGCCGATTTCGTTGAAGAATCCCTTATGAAGCAAAGGAAGAGACTCCTGGTCTTGGACCACATTTAAGAAGCAACGAGGAAGTAGGAATCGGATCCGTGAAGATTTATTTGCATCTGGCAGAGATTTTTCCTGTCTTTTTTTTTCGACTCATCACTCTTCTTTTCATAAATCCCGTCTAGAGTCATAATGCGGTGCTCTGCGCTACCTCTTCATCGATTTCTCTCCTTAGATACGTAGTTTGAGTCCTCTGTCGCAATTAGGAGGGAGGATGATGCGGCCTTGGTTTTTTTCGGATCGGTTCCCTGTTAGGTCCGGGCTCTTTCGGCATCAGGTATCTTCACCTGAAGTCATCGACCCCCTCGCCCCATATTTTCCCCATCGGAGTCGATGTTGACTTCCCCTATGCGCCTTGGGCTTTTTTTCAGAGATGGTTTCCCAGCGTGCCATTGCCGATGAGTCGGACAGGCGAGTTATATGTCCGTTAAATTGTCAACCCCTTTTTTATTGGCCGTGTTCTTCGTCGGCAGGGTTTCTAGGTTGCGAGACCTTCTGGTGGTTTCGGCTTAATTCTTCGTCCGGTTCTGAAGCCAATTCTCCATTCCTTAGACCTTTCGCTGCTGAATCGCCTTGGGATTTTTTTCCCCCTTCCATCGGATTTTTCCTCGCCTTTGTGTTCATGAATGGATCTCCTCTGCGGTTCTTGCGTTAAAGGTGGGCCTACCCCCATTTAAAAAAAATCATCCGCCCTCCATTGCAATACAAGGAATTCAATGGACGTTTTTTCTTTCCTTGTCTCTTCGCCGATACCTGTTTTCGTCGGCTCAGCTTTCCTTTCTCAGAAGTTGAGGTGACTCTGTTTTCTTCCTTGAGTTAATGTTTCATGAACACTCGGTAGTTTCCTTTTCCTTTTGTGCGCGCTTCCTTGTCTGTAGGGAATATCTCGCCGATTCTTCCTCTTCTTTCTTCTAAGGCGAGAGCACCCGGCCGTTGTCGGTTTTTTTCCGAGTTCGCGGCTTTTCTGCACGGTCGTGTAGCAATCTGTTCTCCCTCCTTTCCTGCTAGTTTTCTCTCCTCCCTCATAATACCTGGTCGAATTTGGTCCTCGACGCCGTCATGTCGGATCTGCCGATTCTAGCTGGCGCGTTCATCGGATATGGGTATTTTCCTCCATAATATTAAAATGGCGAGCCGTTCCAAGCACTACGCTTTTTTCCAGCCACTCCCCCTTTTTCCCCTTGTGCGTGAAATTTTTTCTCTCTATTTTAATAGTTTGGATCGAGGATGCTGTCGCTAAACTGAATGTTCTTTTTTTCTCGATCGCTTCGTGCGGCCGGCTCCTCCTTTTTCTTTCCAGTATATGCATATAGAAGAAGGACTTGCAGTTCTCGGCAAGTTGTTCGATCTGAATTAGTTGATTCTCCCATTTATATTTCTCAGTCCCCTCGGCCGGACACGTACGTTTTTCCGTCATATTCCGCACTCGTGCTCCCGCAGCTCCTTTTTTTTAGCGGAGACAAGAGCCGCGCTTTTTTTTTTTTTTTGTCGCCTTTCCTCCAGCTCAGCTCTTCGACATGGCGGGCCTTTTGCTCGCGCCGTTCGGTCAAGGTCACCTACTTTGGCAATCGCGCTTGGCTCTTCGAGCAGCAACCAGTTTTCCACTTTTTTTAAGGCCTTTCTCCGCCGACTTTTTTTTCGAAACCTGAGTTATCGACAATTTTGCATGGCTTCCCTCTGCGGTCCATGGTCCTTCTCTATTGCACCGATTTAGTTTTTCCCTGAGTTTTTAAATCCGTCAGGCACCCCTTGGCATCTGAGCCTTTTTTGCCGGCCGTCGTAGTTTTCCGTGAGAATAATGTCTCCATTGCCTACAAGCACGATGTCCTTCACGCCGGCTCACTTCTACTCGCAATCTGTTCGCGCGAAGGCCCGCAATTTTTTCCTGGCGGCTGGCTCCCCTGTAGATCCGACAAGCTTTTGTATTCGAACCCCTCTTATATCTTCGCACCTGACCGCCGAAGAGCTCCTATTCGACTGTTTTTCACCCGTAATGGACAAGTCATATTCCTTTTACTCCCCTTGCATTTCCAAGAAATCCGTTTGCCCCTCTTTCCAGGCCGCCTATTTTTCGTATTGACTACGCCCATTCGCCCCCTTTCCATATCTTTGCGATGGCTTTTTTATACGGTTGACGGCAACACTGCCGCCTTCCAGCGCTCCTAACAGGTTTAATACTTTTCAATTCCTAGCTCGTTTACACTCCTCCGATATCCCCGACAAGAATTCTCGCGGACCCAGTAGTACGGCGTTTTTTCGTCTTTTTCTTTTTTTTCGCTTCTTCAAATCCTCATCCTTGTGTAAGCCTCCGTGTGGTTGTTGCTTTCTTTACCGCGTTCCAGCTTCTCGTCGCGCGTCGACGCTGCCCGGGCGCAGCCTGTGACTTTTGCGGGATATAGTGCACCCAATTGGTTCGCTTTCCTTCGACCTTTCTTTACCGAGCCTTAATCGGACCCTAATTTGGTCCTTTTTCATCCCGACCCACGAGCGCCTCAACCAGATTTCGTCGCGCGGTCAAATTAGCGCCTTGGGATTTTACTGTTCTGTCGTGACTTATTTCCGCTGGACCGCTGCTCCCGGCAAAGGACATTATCCCTTTGATGAACCCTTCGGCCCGCCGCGGATTTATATAATGCTTGCTTCGTTAGTTTGCGAGATAGGATGTTTTTCACCCCCAACTGTGGACCTGCTTGTCTTCGATCTCGGTCCCCATAACCATATGAGTAGACGCGCAGCCCTTTTTTTTTTCCTCGCCGCCTTCCTGCGTGAACGCAGTCCTTCTATGGATGAATATTTTTTTATTCTCACCTCCAGAACGGTGGCACACCTTATCCAGGTGTGGGGATATCCTGTCCACCCCCTCTCACTTTCATTCCCTCTCTCCCCTGAACGTTGGTTAATAGAAGAAGGTTTTCCTTTTTCGGCCGATACAAGGGGGTGCTGGCTTCGCGATTTTAGTTGCGGAGGCGGTCGCGGATGTTCGACTCTCGCGTTTCTCGGCAGCCTGATTTTTAAGAGGCCCAGGTAGTGACCTCGCGTTTCTCTGATTGCTAATTTCCAAGGGCGCGGGCCTCCTCTCTTTCTCCCAGAGTCATCGCGTAAAAATTCACTCAACACGGCCGAGTTTTTTGTTTTTTTCCTGCCTGTCGGTTTTGATTGGGAGGCTGTATGTAGAAAGCTGTCCTATGTACCTGCGATTGCGGGTTCTGGAAGAAGCCTAATTCAACCTTTCTAATCGTACGTTTTTTTTGACTCCTTAAGACTTTTTTTTTTGTGTTTCAGATTTCTTCTTGGATGTTTTTTTCTTTTCTTATATTCTGGGAGCCTGCCTCCCCGACTCACGACTTGTCGCACCATACAAGGGACTCCCCCTTCCCTCCAAGTTTTTTTCGAGAGCCTTCCTTTTTTTCTCACCGTCTCCTGTATGGTCTACCCTCTATTTCTCGCGAGGGAGCTGATCGGGCAATGTTCCTGACATCCAACGATCGCCGCATATCAGACGACATCGCACCAGCGGACTGCAGTGTTCCTTCTCGATGCCCGCCCTTTTGATGATTTGTCTCGCGTTTTCCTTCATCACGCTTCTCGTAAAAGACGGTTCCATACAAGAAGCTTCCGGCCGTCGTTTGAACACATCCTCCCGCTCGTCCGTTTGCTGCCTTCTTCCTAAAGCTCCGCTCTTTCAGTTTGCCGATTCCAGGTAGCGGCGCGGAATACTGCATGGTTCGCTTTTTTGCCTGCACCTCCTGGCTCCTGTCAGCGCTTAGAGCAGAAACCCGCCTTCACGTCTCCCAGGCCTGTCTCGCAGACGCCGCAACCCCTTTTCCGGTACATTTACCCCATTTTGGCTTATTCGGTCAATGGAATCCCCCTTCCTTATCCTGTGTCACGTGATGATTGTTTCATTTTCTATCCCTTGGCACCACGAAGAGACGTTTCCGTCCGTATTTAGTGTCTTATGTTAAGTCCACAGGCCTATTCCAGCGTACTGAGTTTCCTCCTCCGTACTTCTCTTCGTTTCAAACAGTCGGCCCTACGCCCCTTTTCGAGGCGGGTTTCTGGATCCCGAGATCGAAGACACCCAGTTTATTTCCCCTGCCCGCACCCCCTTTTATCCCTTCAGGGGGGGTTTGGTGTGGGCCACCGCGAACAGCCGACCCAGGCCTCAATCTGGGTTTCTGTTGACCGTTATTAACATCGACTTTGCGACCCCAGCTTTTTCCCCTTACCCCTTCCCCCTTTGAAACATAAGGTTTCAATCCAGGTGACTTTACTCTCGCCGCAGCGTTCAGCTCTGGGGCGATGGAGCGCTTGTCTTTTCCCGTCGGCCGCCTTCCGACATTATAAGGCGCTGCCCTCCCGTTCCTTCCCTTGCTAGAGGAACACAACTCCTTTCATCTTCCCTTTCTTCGGCGATGTCGCGCGCTTTTCTCCCATTACGCGGCATCCGCTGGAATTCTTTAGCCGCAAAAATTAACTTTTTCCCCCTCCTTTTTTTTTTTTTCTCTCGTCTTTAATGAGGCTTTCTCTTCCCGATTCATCCCTCTCTTTTCCTCTCCTGCGCTCTTCCGCGACATCGCTGTCGTCCCCCGTCTGCTACTTGCTGCCCATCTCCACCTTGACCTTCTCTTCCCCTTCGGGCTCTCTTATTGAGCTAATTCATCAGTTTTTCCATTCTTCCCATCTTCCTCGCCCCTAGATCGTGACACGCCTTCCTGTTTTCGCAACTTTCGGAGGTTGCCACAGATTATGTATGGCCGATTTCTTTCTTTCCTGGCTCTGGTATTTCTTTTTTCGTTAGTGAAATCTCCCCCCCTTTCCGACTGGCCGTCGGCTTTTTCGCTTGTTTCGATAGAATTCTCTGTTCCGCAAGCTCTTCAGATTGTAGTCGATCTCAGGTCTTCCTCCTCCCCCTTTCATTACGTAGCATTCCTTTCTTACTATCCTTTCCTGACGGATTCCGGAAATAGTTCTATTACATTCTTATCCTATGAGCCGGCGCAAACTTATCTTCTTCCCATTTTTTGGCCCTTTCTACAGTTCCTTCCGATTGAAAATAATATTCCCTCCCCCTCCCCCTGGAATTCTCTCCCTCAGGCCTTTGCTCGTTTCGATCGTTCTCCTTGGCGGAGCGAAAGTATTGTCTCCTCCTCTGTGCCAGAGGGTTTTTTGCTTCGAAGAGCGTTTAGACTTTCTTTTAACTCTTTTCTTTCCTTTAAACGATTTCGCGCGCTGGTTTCGTTTCGAAAGGCTTTGAGATGGCTCCAGAAGTCCTAGTCCCCTGCAGGATGGGTCTCGATTCTTGGATGATGTCAGCCCGGTCGTGTATTCTGTTCTTTCCCCCTATTTCCGGTTCTTTTTTCTTAAGAAAGAATACACCTGGTTAGAAGCCGGTTCCATTTTCTAACTTCCTTCTTGCCTATGTCTTGTGAAATTCTGAGTGGTTTCTAGACAGCCCTATCTGTGTCCCAGTCTTCTCTCATCCTGATAGCTTCCATGTCCTTTCGTGTTTCACGAAGCTCTCTCCTAATAAGTTCTTCCTGTCGTCACCTAATCATTGTCTGATGCGACCCGATCTTGTCTTCGGGACCCCTGTTTCATTGGCCCCACGGCTTTTTTCGCATCTCGCAGAATTACTCCCTTCTTCTCCCCTGGAACGTCTCCCCTGACTGCGAGACCCTTCTATTAGTTTTCTTCCGGTCTTCCCTGCAAATCGCAGGACACGTAGGACCCTCTCTCTTTTCCGACCACCGTGTTATTGCAGACCGTTGAGACCACGAGCCGCCCCTCTTTTTGGTCCTTCCCGTCGCTTTCTCATCTCGGGAGGATTCGCTTTTACCTTGCTCCTTTCCCCTGTCACGCCTCGTGAGTACCGCTGCACCATGAGCTTCTGGAGTCTCACTCGTCACCGCCTTTCCGGCGAAAAGGTCCAGATTCGCGCCTCCTTTACCCCTTCCTTCTCTACCGTTCAACAAGTGCCTTTCCTATTTGTCCTGGAATTATTCAATATTGCCTTAATTTCCTAGCGATTTCCCTTGGGACCCCACCTTGGCCCACTTTTCCCGCTTTTTTTTTTTTTCCGTGTTCCTCTTGAGAAAGCTTTCAAGACACACATTTCTTTCACATCTTTTCACTGCCTCTTCAAGGAGATTCAGGCACGGGTTCGCGACCGGATGCCAATGTTTCGGCGGTATCCCCCCCGAGATCCAGACTCCACCTTTTTTTCTTTTTCTCGCACCCCCCAAAGCGTACTCTCCAAAACGTCCTCAGAGATATACCAGACATCGCTTCGTACGAATGCCACGTCGGACAGCTAACCCCCCCTTTTTTGACTGTGAACTACTTTTCTACCCGCCCCCATCATTCCAATGCTTATTTTCCGGTCCTCTGCCCTCGCTCAATATTGTGCGAGTTAGCGTTGTTTTTCTATCCTTGTTTCCCCCTCAAGTTCTTACGACCAGGCACTTCTGATCTTCCCACCAGTTCCGAACCATTCCGCTGAAGGACTCGCTCGTGGCCCGTTAGAGCAGCGCGAGCTTCTAGATCTTTCCTTAGTTGTCTCCTCACCCATCCCTCTTTTTTTGTTCCCTCGGCTTTGAGCTTCCATATCAGCTCGCTCTTCTCCCCGTTACCGCGAAAGGCCGCGTTCTGATTTGGTATGCTTTTCCCCTTGGTTCCCGGACGGATGATGTTTCCCGGAGACCTGTTCGGGTCTTCTCTTCACATTCTTGAGTCAACTCGGCTTCGGACACGTTGCATTCTTGAACGGTCCGGCGCGGGTTTCTTTTTCCCTTTACAGAAAAATATTTTGGATTTTCGCCCCTGTTGCGATTGCCCTTGTAGTCGGCACCGGCTTTTAATTTCCAGTACTTTTTGCTCCCACGCCGCCGATGCTGGATATCTTTGTCCGCGGATTGTCTGGTTGCGATCAGCCCTTTTTTTCAGCAATCCGCTAAAGCTTGTCGTCGCGGTTCCAGCCCATTTCTCCTCGACCTTTTGTCCCTGACCCCTTGAGGTCTGACCCCGCTCCTTTGCTTTCCCCACTGATTTTGTTCATGTGGTTATGACCTGTCTAACTCTTAGGCCCCCAGCCTTATCTTCTGCAACGGTTTGCACCTCTGCTCAACCCCTTATCCCACCTTCCATAAAAATAATGCCATGCACGCCTCTTAAGACTTTCATTGGAGCGGTTTCGATCCCCCCTTGGCTTCTTAGGGCGAAAGCTTGTTCCTCTTTGGACTTGCTGGTGATGCGACCTGTCCCCGGCTTTGCCCCGCTTTGACCGGTCTTGTCCCTTGTTACTATGCCTTTTCTCGCACTTTACTTTGCGAGCATCGAGCGACTCAAGAGCTGAGATGTGGCGGAGTGCGCACCCTGGAGCGTTTTTTCATCTTTTTTTGGGTGTCCTTTCAGCCCGAGTCGTGTTTCCAGCTCTTTCCTTTGACTTCTCTTTCTTAGGGAAGGAATTTCATCCCGGCTTTCCTAGTTTCATCCTGCCGTCATGGATCTGCCATCTTGCCGATTGGTGGTCATGTAGGCGATTCTTTATATTTCTCCCGCTAAGCATTTCTGGCGAGCCGAGAAGCTGGGAAAACCTCACCCGAAGCACATTCCCCTTTGAGACCGCATCTCTATCTTCTCTTTTTGTTGTTCGAGAGTTTACCCTAATTGTATGTTGCGCGAGATCGAGTCGGGTTTCTGAGATGTTGTCTATTCAAAACAGAGCCGCTCCATAGCGCCTTTCTCCCGGAGCACGGACAAATGCAGATCTGCTTCGTTCTCCCTGCAACTATCACGGGTGATATGCTTCCGCCGAATAGAGGAACGTATGGTAATCCCCTCTTGTTTTTTTGTTTTTTTCTTTTTTTTTTTTTTTTTTTTTTTTCCCTACTACCGTCTGAAATAGTACGCGGACTTTTTGCCCCTGAGCAGCCCGCTCTTCCTTTCCCTCTCCCGCCATCCAATATTGAGACATAGGTTTCTGATCCCACCATTTCAAGGTACCTTAATCAGGTTTTCAGGTAACAGACCGTTTGTTCCGATCAATTTCTATCTTCAGTATTATTTCGTCTCCCCCAATCTAGTACCAGAAGGCGATTCAGAACGAGACGAAGCCCCTTATTTGCTCTATCTACCCAGACCTCCTTAATTTGTGAAATTATATTGCAATGATGTGTCACCTTTTGTTCTCCTTCTCTGGAACTTGGCCCCCCCCTCTGATTCGTTTTGAAGCATTGCTTCCGAGTATATCCACTGTCAGTCCCCATCTCTTCAATCCTCTGTATGCGGCGAGGACGTCCAATCGATGCAGGGTTCCTCCGGGCTACGACCACGAATTTTTTGGTGCACTCTTAAGAAAAGCTGTTCGCGGCTTTATCGCCCTCAAAAACCTTCTTTCCCTCCGCGACCTCGGCCAGAATTCGATCCGAACTCGCTCCTCATGCTTATGGGACCAGAATACATCGTCCTTGCCCCCTCCCCGGTTTCATTGGACTTGGTCCCTTTTTCTTTTCTGACAATCCCCCCCGCTCAGATTTTCCCCGCCCTAGCAGCGTCCTTCTATGGGGCGAGGCCTTTTTGTAGTCCTCCTTTCCGCACCCCCCTTGATTGACGAAATGCTTTGCGCTCCCTCCCGGTTCCAGCTTCGCTGAGTTGACAACCAATTTTCCTATCACCCTCCCATGAATCGAAGCGGTCCCCATGTTCCCTCCGATAGCTTGCGCGACGAGAGTCCTTCTTTGAGATTTGGACTGCCTTTTCTTTTTATTACCTTCTTAATCCTTACCTTTTCTTATTTAACTCTTCCCCGAGTGAGATTCCTGTCAGCGACTGGCTGTCTCTTCTCTTCTGTTAAGTCTATCGGACAGTCCACTGATGGATCGTCCCATTGGTGTACGCCGCGTCTCCGTCTCCCTTTCTGCAGCCTCTTTCTCTGAATTTTCGGAAGTAAGTTCTTGACTCCGTATTCTACCTCTAGCCTCTGCCACAGACTTGACCTGCTATGATTCAGCAAATATGTCCTGGGATTTTCGAGAGTTTTACCTTTTAGTGATGATGTTATTGCGCAGTTCTCGGTTTTTCTTGAGGACACCCTTCGGCAGCCTCCCGCTTTCTCCTTTGCCCGTCTTCTTATGTTCCTATATCTATTTTTGTAGAAAGCCGGTCGTTCAGGTCCCGAAATTATCTCCACATGGGTTCGTCTACTTAGTCGCTCCCCCCCCGCGTTGACCTCTTTTTTTTCTTCGGAAGTTAACCTCCCTCCCCTCGCTGGAATACGGCATTTGTTTCCTTTCATGATCGCTGAGGGAAACATCCTCGTTGCCAGGTGAACTTCTTTCTTGCCTATGACCTTCATCATTGACATATCTTCCCTTTCTCCTTGACACATGAATGGCCCTTTGTTTCTCCTTGTTTTGTCCGTCCCCTTTTTCTGGCGGGGCGCAGCAAGCTTCCTTTTCGCTCCTCATTTGGTTCTCCTAATTCTCGTCCCTCCCCCCTTGTTTTGCGCTTCCCACGAGGTAGGTGCCTTCCTCGCCCTCGCGCTCACCTGGAAAGGAGCGGCGTCTTTCCCCCCCCCCCCCCTTTCGAGACGGCCGACGAGCGTCACCCTGCCCTCTTTTCTCGTTCTTTCCAAGGCCCCCTGTCGGCTTATTCTTTACCTTGTGTGTCGGCCTATATGAAAGATATATCAGTCGGATGAAGACTATCATCAAATTTTTCGAAGAGGGCCATCGATCTTCTCATCACTTCTTTCTTCCTTTCCTCTGAGGTGGCTCTTTCGGAGAGATGCTTGACTTCTTCTTTTTTTGCCTATATCGGCAACTTTTCTCAGAAGACGCCCGACTGATTACGGGCCCTCCGCATCTCCTTTTCCTCCCTCGTTGTTTTTTTTTTGAGTCTCTCTTCCCCTTTCTTGAACTGTCCCCAAACAAATTATTTTGTCTTTTCTCGCCATCCCTGAGATAGGCGGCGAGGCCACCATCCAGAGACCTACTTCTTCGCCTGGCCGTATTGATGCGAGATCGCTGTCTCTTTTCTACCCCTTTTATTCTTTTTTCCTCATTTTCACCTCCGGATAAGTTCTTTATTAAAGATTAAGATAGTTCCCGATTTTTCCCCTTCGTCGGACGGAGGTGCTTCCGCACTTAACTCGGGCGTTTTCCCGCTAATCTTCGACCTCGGAGAGGATGCCGCTCCTATTCCATTTCTCTTTGATCTTTCCTCAACAGACAGCGTGGCATCTTGACCCCTCTTTAGCCGTCCGCTCTTCGAGAGAAGCCTACCTCTTCTCACGGCTCGCCTCGACCCACACCTCCACATTCCCCCCCCTCCCCCACCACGTCCACTC
>Ga0179591_1299024_pt1 | contig 11327 bp, 14 predicted proteins | sample CZOMad2_1_08_16f_FD_182891 | JGI IMG/M metagenome (GOLD analysis project Ga0179591, IMG submission 182891) | Vadose zone soil fungal communities from Angelo Coast Range Reserve, California, USA - CZOMad2_1_08_16fungal (PacBio error correction) | ecosystem: Environmental > Terrestrial > Soil >... | reverse complement strand
GTGGTATTTCGTGAATGAGTGCCGCTTCTTACTGGGTACCGGCCCCCTCCCCCCTATGACACATTTCAATGATCCGAGCGAGTCAACTTTCTTAGCTTACTTTGAGCGGGACGACTAATCTAATCGTGAGGGACTGTAGGCATGTCAATTCCCCTATACCCAGCTCTTCTTGCAGTGACGATGGGTACCCCAAGGGACGTTCAGCCTAACATTGTAAATTTTTTATGTCCAGACTGTCTTTCGTAGTCCCCACAATAAGGTTGGGGTGTGGGACAGGCCGAAAAGAGACCGGTGGTGACAGGTTTGATTTACAAAGCCCGCTTTCCCTCCCCGGATCAGGACTATGATTACCTTACCATGTTCACGATACATAAACCCCATACTGACGAGTTATTATCCTTCCCCCCTGAAGATTCCCCTCCTCGATCATGAGGCCCATTATCGGCGTTTTGGCGGGGCTCAGTGTCACGCACCCAGCAGTTTCCAGTCGAAATTCATCAGGAACGAGTGACTCCAGTTAAAATTCCATTCTTTCAGTTTTTCCCCCCGTTATTTTTAAGTCCTCACTTCCTAATGAGATCAAAATTAGAATAAGAACAACCCCCCTTCGTGTTTATTATTGTTTCTCTAAGATGTTGCGTGTAGTTCTTCCCCGGCCCCAAATGAATGAGGGGACAATACCTCGAGACTGAAAATAGAAAATTCTCCTAAGACTCCACCTTTCCTCGGGATTCGTACTTGGGCTCCACTCTCGAGTGATGGAACCTTCCTGGACGTTGCCACTGTCAATAAGTGGCCCAAAAGCAATACTATACTCCTTCCCCGACTATCAACCGACCCGACCCATCTAAGTCGTTAACCCCTGTGTAGAGGACTCTCTCCACCCCCGATGAAAAACCACCTCCGACCCCTCCCCTAAGGTTTTACTGTCATTAAACTCCTTCAAGTCTTGTCAACAGTTTTCGCAGGAGTACTTCTCCCTCTGAAGCAAATGTTGAATTCTCAGTCCCCACCCTCTTCCACTCCGGCCCCCCCAACTGAGTTTTCCTTCACCTACCCCCGGATTTTGTGACAACCGGTCGTTTCCCTTAGGAATCCAGTTAAGAGACTTTCTCGTTCGGATTCTACCCCTCCCTTGCCTTTTTTAGTTGTAGACCGTTTTGCCGTCAGATATAGTTAGCCATGTTTAACTTCTTTGTCCCGAAATTGATCGAAAGGGGGACCGCATTTATATGCCTCGACTTGCACCTATGTGTTTTGAAGCAACCGTGCAGACCCTCTCCAAGGCATTTCCGCTCGCCACTTCAAAGACTCTCCAGTCCCGTCCCTCATCTTCCTCCTCCATTCCGGGTCAAGGGTTACAACTCCCGTCCAGCTAAAGCATTTTAGTTCGAAACTCTGGTTCATTACCGGCGGAACGTCCACTTATCACCTAGGGGCTCCCTTCCCAAAAGGATCACACAGGAAACTCAAATGGTCCCCAGACGTGAGTTGGTCAACTAAGAACTTGCCACCCCCAGAGTAAACGCAACCAAGGGCCCCCGTACATTCCGTCCTTTGCAGGGCTCACTTCGTGATCAGACCTCCGTTTTTTTTTAGTGACACACAACACCCTCCCATTCCTCCTCTACAGCCGTGCGGCCCCCTTTACGCTATCCCCCCTCCTGTCCAAGACTGTTCGTTCTGACGTTCGGGGTGCAGGCCGCATCGACGCTTATTTTGGTCTAGTCCCCACTTGTTTGTGCGGAAAGCGACGGAGCAACTTCTGGCGAATGGGAGTATTAGTTATTGAAAATATCTTTTTCGCAGTGTTTTGAAGTCACCAGTTCTCGAGTGTTCTGCACCCCCCAAAGGTTGGTCCCTTCTTTTCCCCTCCCCTGACATTTTCCTATTGCGCGCTTGGGATGGCTCCCCAAAGCAGTTCGCCCATTCAACATGGTTTCCCCCACGTAGATCCCCTTTTTTAACTATTGGCGAATAGATACATGCTTACCAAGATGTTCGACCCCTTTTTTCTCTCAGGCTTCCAGGGCCCTTTTTCTCCACCCACTTTCCTCTGCAATGTGCAAGGAGTGTATTTAGACCAGCCTTTCACATGAATCTTGCTCCCTTAACCGGCCCGCTTATCGGAAATGATAGCCGTCTCACACCTGCGCCTCTGCAGCGACACAACCTTCCGATCGCCTGTTTTTGTACTCCCCCCTTGTTGAAAAAGCCGCTTTCCCCGGCCGTTTGAAAGGGTTGATTCTTTCCTGACTGCATTATCTTTCTTTCCAGGGCAGAATTCAAACCACTGACTCTGTTGTCCAACGTCAGTCAGGAAGCTTTTCGAAAAACCCCCCCAAGTTAATGATCCTTTAGTACAAGATAGAAGGATTATTTAATATTCACCAACAATGTCCCTGAAGCCTGGGAAACTCCTCCCTTCTCGCAGGACTGATTATCTTTTTTCCTATATCCCTAGCGATCTTTGCCGACCTGCTTTCTTTAGGAATGGTCCCTATGAGAGGTCGCTGTCTTTGTTTCGACTTGAGTTCCCTACAGCCTTGAACTGGTTCTCCAATCCCCCAGTTTCGTGAATGAATTGTCGCGGTCCCCCTTTGTAAGTGTGCCTGAAGAATCGATTTGCTTCTGCTTAAACTTCTTTAATTTTTCGCCCCGAGATTGTTCAGTTTTTTTATTTAACCAAAATCCTTCTGAGTTGTGTATATAGCGGGTGAGCACCTTTTTTATCGATCTCTTCCGTTTTCCCTCGGAAGAGACTCGTGGAGAATAGACCTCATTCCCCACTTGCTCCCGAAGGTACTTGGAGAAAGGGATTCCGGCTCGCTCGCCCTGGGGCAGCCTCTTGTCGAGACCGACAGGTAGATGCCCCCCTAGTGTAAAAACGAGCCTACGTAACATAGAGCAAGTGGCGTCAGGATATGTGCCCCTCCGACGGCCCCGAAGAGGATAGTTTCCTTACAAAATCCCCCTACCCCCTTTGAGAAATAGATAGGCCTGTCCCTCAGATCCCTTCCAATCCTGCTGCGTTGAAGATGGGACGACCTTCTCCCAATGCCAAGGTGTTTTTTCTCCCGCCCTTTCCGGGAAACTTGGCGCCTCCTTAAAAGGTGATGACGTCGTTTTCCTTGCAGTCCCCCCTCCCTAGAAACTGCGTTTCTATTGTCCCCTTTGAAATTTTCTCTTTTTGCCCGTTTGGGGAAGCAGAGGCCTCGACGCTGGTAGTTTGGCTTCCAAGAATGCTTGTTTCTGTCGGTTTGCGCCCCCAACCGGTCCTTCTGGCTTGTCTGTTTGAGGTCATTTAGTTGAACGGTGCTTTGGACCAGCGCCCGCTCTTTTGTTTTGTCAGGTTGTCCGCCCCCTTTGGAGAAGAATCGACTCCTTAGCATTGTCAGTCCTTAAGGCCCAGTCTTCCTCCCCCCTGCGCAAAAAAAGTTCTTCTCTTTAATTTATATTTTTCATGCCCTCACAGCCTTTAAGACTGGCGGGGCCGGGGCCCTAGGGGCCGCGTTTCAAGAGAAGTTTTCTCCTGCGGATTCCTCTGATCTGTCATTTTCAAGCTTCCACTGCGTTCAATTCCTTACTTGGCCCTACCGAGGTATCTTTTCATGGAATAATGGTCTCGTCTCCAAGAGTAGTTCAGTAGTTGCTCCGATTATCCGACCTCCCCCCCGTTATCCCCTGAGACACTTTCAGCGGCCTGTAAACCCCCCGTAGTCTCTGGATATAACTTATAGACAGGGGTCCCTCCCAACCTTGTGAGCTATACCGTTCAAGCAATATTACAAGTTTTTCTTGTGTTGACTCCCCCTTTTATAGACAACCCTGTTCCTTCCTGTGGACAGGACCCGCTGTTTGAACTGATTAGTAAAGGGGTTTTCAGGGACTTTACTACACTTGTCCACTTTGACCAACACCTACCACAGTCGATGGTTATGGCCAGGTGTTCTTTAGAGTCTAAACTGTGCCTCCCCCATACCGAGGGTCAAAAAAGAACGAACTTCCCAGTATGGCAGAGTGGTCAGAGGCTGGAAGACTTGTGGTTTCCCTTTCTTCGCCCTCCCGTGGAACTGACTCAGGCGACAACCTTTCTTTATGTTTGCGTCTGTAATCTCCTTTTTCCTAGGCTTCATCTTTCTAATCCAACTGTGAGATGTATCTAGAATCCAGTTCTTTTTCAGGGAGGGTTGGCCACTTTCCCCACACCCCCCTAAGATCGCAAAGGTATTATACCGGGAAGTATGGATTCGCATTTATTTCCCCTTAAAAGTCCCCCCCTTTAACCTCCCCCTAAGAAATTTCCACAACGAAGACTTCCCAGATGATTTGTCTGACTTCGCGATGCTCAGTCGGTCCTTTTAACTTTGATGATTTCTTCAGTGTACTCCTCCACCCCCAAGACTGTTATGTTACAAGGTGCACTGCCTATCTTCGGTCGTACAATTTCGACTCCCGAGATACGAGGAGTTAATCTGTGAGGGAGGTATGAACTACGATTAGAAAAGTCTTCTCCTTGGACTAGACAAGTACTTTTCTACCCCTCGTCAAATGAGTGATATCGAGAGAACAGAATACCCCCGTGGGAGGAGACTGGATCCCACCCACTTCCCTTCTCCGAAGAAAACGGTCCGGCCTTGCCAACCATCCCCGGTGTCCCCCAATGGCCCAATTCTGTATAACCAATCTTGTATAGATTATGATCTTAATACAGCTCCCAAGTAGTAATCCTATTCTCCCTAATCCCCTTTCTCCTCACCGACCCAAGGGAAGTAAGTCTCACACAATTCCCCTGGAGAAACGTTTCCCCGAGGAGTTGGGCGTATGTACGCACTGCAAAACGCCTCAAGATTAATTACTGCAATGGGATTTTCTACGTTAACCTGACCCTTCCCAGTCGCTTTTTAAAATCTATCCTCATTCTGAATTCCTCCCAAGAGAGAAAGCAACTCGAAAACCCGACAAAATTAGTATAGCGTAGCCGTGTTGTTATGTTAAGGCCCGGAATCCCCAACCGTTCCCCAGGGGGGATCTCCGATGCAATCTCCCACGTTGATATAGATAGAGTGTTCTTCTACCTTCGAGGATAGTCCCCTTCTCTGGGTCTTGCTTCATTATCGCTGCAATGACGTGCAAAATCACTCCAGAACCTGCCTTCCGATCAGGTCGCCCTTAATTCCCGAATTTCCATTCTTGAGGTTCGAGGTAAACATCGTCCTCGATCCCCTCAAATCCGACCCCGATGAAATTCCCCCCGCAACTACCTCACGGTGGGCACTGACCGGCTCGTTCTTCCCGTTCAGGACCCCCCCCCTTTCGCTCCGCTGCAGGGTCACTTCCAAGATGATCCATCTGGTGGCCCCATGTGGCTTTCACTTGCGGTCAACCTATTACCCAGTCTGAAGTTTATTATCAGGAGTAAGATCCCCGGAGTTGTTTTTGTGGTTGGGGGTAAAAGTGTTCCAGGCCCGGCACGACTCTGTCCCTGAACGGTCGTCAGGATGGGAGTGCTTTCCCGTACCTATAAAATCGAGAGCAGAGTAGTAAACTGCACCCCGTTCCTGGTTTTTCAGTCCAAGTGTCTTGCACCCTTCGGCGCCGGATATGAACGAGATGTCCCCCGTTCCCTCCCGTCCTTGTAAAGCATTCCCCCCTCCTCGAACTTCGCACGTGCATGTTTTCAGCTCGCCTAAATACGGGACAATTGAGGCCACAGAGACTCCACTCAAGCCGCCCTTTTTCCCTGTTATTTCAATTTCCCTTCCATTCGCTTAAGAATTAGAGAGTGACTTAAGTAATTCAGATGGATCAAGGGGGGGGCCAGGTTTCCCCACCTAAATTAGTCTTTTTCCCCCTTTCCCCCCCAACCCGTATTCAACTTCCCCAACATCCCCTCGCCCGGTTTTTTCCCCACACGGTCAGGTCCCCCCCCTATTCCCTGAAGACAATTTTTTCCGATTACCGTCTGGTTCCCCACATGGACTACACCCTCTAGTGGTCATTCTCTAACCCCACCCACCATGCCGAGATCAAATTGTCGGAGTTGCAACAAGCCGTCCCTTGTAACTTTGGGCCCCTACAGTTCTCTTATAACTCTGTTAGTGCAGGAAGCCAAGGAAGTTATATATTTGTAGAAGTCCCTCATTTAGCATCGCCGGACAAAGTCCGGAGCTCGTAGTGCGATTTCTGAGTAGGACAAACCCGACCATTTATTCTATTCATCCCAGCATGGGACAAGAGGCACTTGCCACCTAAGACGGTATGTTGTAGATTCGGGCTGCGCGCTCCCCCGCCGAATGGTAAAAGGTAATTCAAAAAGCCTCCCACCGATAAGCTCGCAGCCTAAATTCCCCTGCACCCAATTAAATGCTCCAGGATTACCCCTGCCTCGTTCCAGATCTTTTTTTTTAATAGCTTACATTGAATACACCTCTTGTTTTTTGCCCAAAGGGGTAAGCCCTCTTCCTCTATGTTTTCGCACAATACTTGATCCCTGTGAAATCGGGTTTCGGCGGTTTCTCTCTGCCTCCCTAGGCAAGGCAACGTTTCGAATTCTCTTTTCCTAATAGCCCCTGCGACCCTTCTCCTTTTGCATACAATTGGCCTTATTACATAAAACCTGTTTCCCTTTGAAAGCTCTTTAGTCCGGCTCCTGACTTTGCTACCGCATTTATCTTTGCCGGTCCGTTTTTCAACACATGTCGGGTTTGCCAAACTTGATACTTATTGGTATTCTCCAACACCCTCTTCCTTTCGTTCCCCATCTGCCGTTTCTTCCTGACCCTATCCCCCTTCCGCGATAGCAGAAACTTGGGCATGCGACCATCTTTCGGACTTCAGGAAGTGCTATATCCGACTTCTTTTTCTTTTGAGGATGCTGGACCCAGGGATCATTTCTTCGCGAGCCCTTTTATTCTTGTTTGCTTTGGGAGAAACTGTATCGAGATTGACGGGACGAAGTCCTTTTAGGTCTCCCCCAGCGTTCCCCAGTTCGAGGTACTTGCTTCGAAGTCGTGTTCCCCTTAGATCGCTGACAAGTTTCCCCTTATTGAAACTAATGTCGCGTGATCTCCCGGTTATGCCCCCTTAGCGAAGAGTTTTGTATAAGGAAATCCGCACCCGAGCTTCTTTCAGATATAGAAGGTCGGGACTATTTCTCATCCATGGTAGTTTCCCTCCGACGCCCGTTCTCGCTCCTGACTTTGAAAAATGCCGTCCCGGTGACCCCACATTGGTCCATCCTCTGGGGAGCGTACCGTTCGTCTTTACACTCTTGAAAAAGCTAGTCATTGAAAACTTTCGCGGGGGAAATTTCCGTTGGCGTAGATCTTGCTCGCCAGATAAGAGGGTTCGGGAATTAGCCCTTTTTTTACCATACTCGCCCCCAAAATGACTTTTCATGGACCCGAGCGGCTTCATTACTCCCTAGCCAACCAAAATAGAGTGTGCACCCTCAGGACTTCCGTCTCCCATTGTTGATCCTTTCTCTCTGTGACAGGCACTGGACTACTCAATATTTCTGTAGGGCATTCATGGAAAAAAAGTTCCCCCGTTCCCTCTCCAACGTTCTTCTTTGAATGGCCCTTTTCACGTTTGGGCTCCTGACCAACGGTATCTAAGATGGTAGCTTTGTTATTTTCCTTAAACCGCCCCAGTGTTTTTCTGTAAGAGGTCGCACCCCCCATTGAAATTTTTTTAATTCTAGGGATTGCATTCACCGAGTTTCCTTTCGAGTGGTTGTTTAAAACTGGCCCAAAGGAGTATTTTGGCCGCCTGCAATGTACAGCGGGCAGGCTCCATGCCGTCTTTCCCCCACTCCCTTTGAGGTAGCACCGGCGCCACTTCTTACTAGGCTTATATCTTATTGAAAAACTTTCTTCATTCTGCCTTCGTGCCTAACCTTTGAGTCCCAATCCCGCTATGCCTTGAGGAGTATCGGAACTGTCCTCTTCGTCCCATTATGGAACCTTTTTCCCCTGAGACGAATGCTGCCGAGGCATCAAGATTGTCATCGTCCTCATCCAATTCCAAGTTATATGTCACCGCCCTGCCGTGCCCGTCGATATTCGCTATTGCCACCGTTTCGCACAAATCGTAAATTAAGAACGCCCCCCCACGGCACGCCTTCTCGGAAAGATGTATTGCAGGTTTCCAGTTTGTTAACGCCCAACAACCTGTCTTCTTCTCCACGCCTTCTCACTCCTCAAGTGAGTTCTCTCTATGGGCAGCCAGGTGACTCGCAAGGGTAGTGATTTTCCTCCTTCGCCACCTCTTTCCAATCCGTCTAAAAAAGTGGTGGTCCAGCCTCGATCCTACTCAATTCCCCCCACTTTCTATTGTATGGAGTGGGGGGGTGTGTTGAAGCCCTCTACCTCTGAATTAAGATCAACTTCGGTTTTTCCCGCTCGCTAATGGTCCAAGTTTTTGAGTTGGTCAACTCCTCATCTCGGAGTAATTCATGATTTTGTGTTGTCCCCCTGCCCCTCCTTGCTCCCAAGTCCCGTCCTCTCAAACAACTTCTTTCAGCAGGTTCCGTTGGTTACGAGGCCAACTCTACTAAACTTTTCTCTTTTTTCATCCCATACATAGTTGTCACCCCTATGTGAAGGCATGGGTGTCTCCGGGGCTTAAACTACCCCCCCTCTTCAAGTTTAAGGCCGGGTTGGCGGTTATGGATTTACCGTATTTCCAGTCTTCCGAAATAAGAAGATTCCTTGCAACCTTAACCTTTCCTTGAGTAGCTTGTCTCCTTATCGAGGGTCTTCGGTTCATCGGAAATTAGTGCCTCAAGACCTCCAAAGAAGACACCCAGCTCTCTTTACTTCTCGGAGATTCTATTTCTTCAGATATAGAAGTTCGTGAGGACTGAAGGGCCAATTAGAATACCACCCCACGATTATTTTCCCGTCATATTGCAAACTTCGGTTATTCCCCCAAGGCACTGGGATGGTTAACTCTCTTTCTCAATACCTAAGGTTTTCTGTGCCGAGATATCCAGTTTATAAAAGGGGATACCCGTCGTTTTTTTTTCATTCCGGCCAAGCTTGGCCTCAACCTCTTATATTCGCTTTTATGCAAAATATCACTAACTCCCGTTGACTTTCAACCTTCTGAATCCCATACGATGTTACACCTTGCCATATTTGGAGGGATTAGTCCCAATTGAACTTTGAATTCCGAAATACATCAGACGGTCCACTTCTCCGCCCCCTAAAGGCTCGACGACAGTCTCGAAAGCTAGCCCGATCAATTCTCCACTTCCCTCTCCCCCCCCCGTCCTCCCCCACTCCCCCTTCTTGCCCCCCTTCCTCCCCTCTTTTATCTCTCTCTTCCTCCCCTCCCTACCCCTGCCCCCCTCCCCATCGCCCGGCCTCCTCGCCCTTACTCACACCTTTAGCTTCTTACAAATCTCATTTCAGACGAGAAGTACTTTCCACCCAAGAGAAACCACTTTCTCTGCTAACCCTCGGAAATTCCCGTGGTTCAGGTAGTCCCGCCCCCCCTGCACTTACCATAGGGTTTGACCTTATCCTATCTACATAGAACCTTTGATTTCCGCTTGATGCCCGTTTTTTCTCAACGCTTCTGGATGCACTACGTTGTGTTTTCTCTCTTCCGTCCTCCCCACTGAAGTGTAATCCACCTGCCCCCCCCATCCAGACTTTTTACGTATGCAGCGACTCCCTTCTGGACCTCACTCGCGTTCTTTCCTTTGCAACCACTCGAGCCTGGCATTCTCTCCCCCCTGCTGACAAACCCCGGCCCCCACCCGGTCCACCCACGCGGTTGTTATTGGAATTTCAGGCCCTCCGTTCCCCTTCTCCCTGCACACAACCGTGTTGCAGGTTCACAGGATCGGCCGGAAGCCAGTCCGGCCCCAGGGGGGGTCCGTCAACTTTTGTCCCCCCACCAGATACCCCCGTGGACTTCTCGTTCTTATCTTTAGACCCGGGTGGGCGGTGACAACCCCCGTTTTTTTCCCAGGAGGTCACCTCACCAGCTGGCACATCCTCAGGAGTCGTCAGAGGGACAGTTATTATTTGGTTACCTTTTTTTCCTCCTCCTCTATCAGGCTTTTCCTGCCACGGCTGGTTTGCATTCAGTTCCCCACACGACGACTGGCCTGCAGCAGAGCATTCCTCGCAGTTTCCAGAGGTACAATTTATCCGCAACTACGCCTCCGGCCAATCCAATCCATGGAGTCTTGACTCCTTCTATAATTCTTTTCGTCCGCCCCTTCCGTCACATGCTTAACTAACCGCTTAAAGCGCTCTCGTCAGTCTTTATCAGGCGACTCCCCTAACTGCTTCCGTCGAAGAACACCTTTCCCCCCCTCCCCCCTTCACTATTATCAAAACCCCCGCGTCAACCCCCCATCCCCTCAGGTGGGGTGCTTTTTTTCACCCAGAAGACCTTCAACCCTCCCTTATTACATAATGACCGATTTATGACCTGGTCACACTCGGACCCTACCGATTTCTTTTCATTAAAACCAAACTATCCCCAAGTTTTTCTATCCCTCCTCTGACCATGCTGCTCTTGAAGAAAGACTTGCAATGTTGACTTCCCGGATGAGAACCTCCCTGTTGAATGGTTCACTTTGTTTCTTCCAAGGGAAATTTCCCGCTCTGCCACACTTAATGTGCTCTTTCTCCTTCTTCATGAGTAGCAAGCAGATCTTTCTATTGAGAGTTCCTGAAAGTGTTCGTCCCCTTTCTCGGGGATGAACTTTCTTTTCGGCGTGTTCTGTACCAAGAAATGCCAATTCACTTATTCCTCTTATACGAGGGTCTCTGGTAGTCAAGAAGAGACGTTCAGCCAATGCAACTTTTCCGCTCTCATTCCCCATGTTCCATATTTGTCTCCCCCCCTAGACTGCTTCACAAGACCGTTTGCCCTTCTTCGCCTAAGGACTGAATTTCAAAAGTTCACATCCTTGAACCCTCTAGAGTCCTTTTTTTCCTTCATACTCGGAACCAGCTTTCGGATATCTACTACCTCTTCAGATCCCCCCCGTCCCGCACCTGCGCCAACTTCCGTCACAAACCCATTCATCCCGTTTTCTTGGGAACCCTCTCTAACAATGAGCTGCCCCAGAGCTTTGCGCCTTTCTCCTCTCTTTCTTGAGCCTCTCTTCTTCGTTAGCTCAGGCCTTCCTCTTACCCCCCAAAGGTCCCCCTCGGGAACCTGTTTTTTCTTTTTCCACGACTCCTGTGATTGCGGAACCCTTTCTGAATCTCCTTTTCCCTTAGAAGGACATTCCAGATTTCCTCCCCCCGCTCCCTCAGTCCCCACTTGCCCTCTCTAAAATGATCGGGCCTTGCTTT
>Ga0179591_1342879_pt1 | contig 11328 bp, 4 predicted proteins | sample CZOMad2_1_08_16f_FD_182891 | JGI IMG/M metagenome (GOLD analysis project Ga0179591, IMG submission 182891) | Vadose zone soil fungal communities from Angelo Coast Range Reserve, California, USA - CZOMad2_1_08_16fungal (PacBio error correction) | ecosystem: Environmental > Terrestrial > Soil >... | reverse complement strand
CAAATTATTCAGTCAATTGCAAATTTCCGTAGTGGCCCTTTCCTTAACTTGTGGAATGCGTTCCTTAGCAGCCCCTCACAGGCGCTTGGTCTCGGCATCACAAACTTAACCTTTTGCGGCCCTACCTGTCGCGGGCTCTTTTTCCAAGACTCAATTGACTGGCCAATTTGCGTAACCCAATTCCACTCCCTTGGACTCGGCTTTTGTTTTTGACACGCCTTCGGTGATATTTGTGTTCCGGTCCCCCCCCCTTTCCACGGTTTCCCCGCTGTTGAGTTTCCCTGTCCTATGACTTTTGGATGAAATGAACAAAACCTTTTTTTTTTTTCTGGTTCTCCCGACGAAACTTTTTCCTGTTTGGCCAGCGGGATCCCTTGCAAGCTGCTCCTTTGCTCCCCCTATGTTTTTTTTTTTTAAAGTCCTTTGCCAAGTATACCGCAACCGGTTGCCTTGTTTTTGGAACACTTAACCCGCCAGGTCACTTTCTTTTCTGATTCAGATTTGTTTCCATGTCCTTGAAACTTTTCCCCCCAATAGGGTCGCTTTTCGTTTCCCTTGCCGTGGCGTTCAGATGGAACCAACTTTGGGTGGCTTCTTGATTGGAAGTTACTTTGACGATGCCCAGTTTCCGCCCATTCCAAGACCCCCCTGAGGTTTGGATGTTTACAATGTTGCCCCTTTTTTGCCCTTAGAAGTCCCATCTTGAGCCCTTGATCGCCGGTCTTGATTTGAAACTTTCGTGTATTTTGGCCCCACAAACGAAATTGTAAGAAGCCATCCCACTTGGACCCTTTCGCATGGACGAGTGGTGCTCCTGTTTCCCCTTCAGTTGCATTGTTTTTCTGAATAAAAGAAACGCGTGTGTGTTTTTTTTCTGGGGTTTTTTTTGAGCTCGAACGGCGTTTGTGTATGTTCCGAGTTTTTGGTTTTTTTTTGAAAGGTTTTCACGCAAGCTTGGAAGTTACCTGAAGTAGCACATCGAAAACCCCGACGCTTTTCTGTCGAAATGCACCTCAGCTTTTTTTCCTGCCGTTTTCAGTCTTGCACAGTTCTCTATTTTTTTGCCCCCAACCCTGATTTCCTTCAGCCCTCGATTTTCTCACTTTCCTGAACATTTCCCCCCCCCCCAATGACCGGCTTGCGGTTTTGTAAGTTTTTCCCCCCCTTGGTAAGGCAGCCACGTTGGCCGGATCAATCTTTCCACACAGCCTTTATTTCTTACCTTACTTGGAAGCCTACTCTCCCCATGTCCGCGACTTTTTCTGTTAAAGCAACCCTCTCTGCGCCTCATTGACCCACAGTGGATTCTTACTGACTGTTTCTATCTGGAATCGTGCAACGCACTGGTTTCGCAAATTTGTTCCTTTTTTATTGCCCGTCCATTGTACTTTGTAAAACTGATTTGACCTTTCTTGACCCCCCCCCTTTGCCCCCTTCAATTTCTCCCTTTTCGGGGATCAGAAGATGTTTTTTTTTTGCTTGCCACCCTTTTGTGGGGCGCAAATTTTTCACGGCACAAATTTTTGAAATTCTCCCACCAATTCTCCCTCGCCTGCTGAGGGATTACCCCCAACTCCCCGCGGTCGCAACGTGTTGCTAATACTACCCCGGATGCCCTCTTCACCCCCGGCTGCCGTATCCTTGTCATGTCTCATCATTACAGTTTTGTGGCCCGTATCCCTCAATCACGTTGGGGGGGGAAGGTGGCCAGAGCCAGCCTTCATTCTTTTTTTTTTAGGCTGATGCGGTTTAGGGCCCCTTTCGCTCTATTTCCGTTCTATAGGGTTTTTGGCTTGGCCGCTTCAGCGACCCAAGGCGAGTTCCTTCCAAAGGTATTTGAGAACCCTCCTGGACTCCCAACGGATTCTCGGTCATTTTAATCCGATCCGATGGTCGGTTTTTGCGCACTCGCTCGTTGAGACCCTGTTAACTGTGTTGTAGGCCCCCCGGATGAACTTTCGTCCTTTCCCAATTTACATTGGTTGAGATTTGACCTTTCCCCCTCGATGGGTTGATCTTTCCAGGTCTATCCCATGTTTGGTATGAGTTTTTTTGGTACTGATTCCCCTTTTGACTTCTGTGATTTTCTCCCAATTTTTTGCACGGCCGGTGCACTCGCCTCTTTTTCCTTTGGAGGGTCTCTCCACTTTCAAACCGCGATTTTACGTTTTCATACATTGCCTCGGTGGTGGTTCAGTTTTTTCGAATGATATCGGAGTTCAGACTTTTCTTGTCCCCGGGCTTGAATACCCCACTTTTAACCCTTCCTGAATTTTGTCTCTGGACCCCAACAACAAACCCCTGCCCGCCTTCGTTTTAATTACTTCCCATTTTACCCACAAAGGATCTGTTTCCACTTTCCCAAACCCGTCCATTGGACCTTGTTGAATTTTTTCCGATGTAGTACTCCACAGATCCTCTTCCGTTCTATGTCAAAGGGTGCCGTTGTGACTTCATCCTATCTGCAAGTGATGAGTGCTCCCCTCTTTTGAATGGAACTACCCCCAACAGATTTGTCCTAAAAATTCCCAAAGGATTCTTCCTCTTTAGAAATTTGGAGAAGGATTACCCCCCTGGAGCTGTCTTCCCTCCGTGACCACGAATCTCCATCCTTGAACCCACCTTGGAAAAATTTTCCCGGTTCTTTGACAAGCAGGTGTTCTTCCCATCGAATGTCCACGCTCCAATGACCTTTTCTCTAAGGGCAAATTTTGGGCATGTTGTTCACAAGTGGCTCATTTTTCTCCCCGCGACCTTTTTGATACTTCGTTTTATAGACTATGCCCCCGATTTAAGCAAATTGAGTTCCCATTGAAGAATTAATTTTTTTCCTTACCCTCCGTACTTGCGGCCCAGTAAACCCTTCTTTTTTTTTGGCAATACCCATGGTATGCCATATGGCGGCCATGGCCCCATGTCCCGACCGGATAAGACCTTTTGTTTTCCACCCTAGGCGGGCGTTCGCCCCTCCTTACATTTCCTGGTGGCAACCGTTAGATGTCCCCGTTTTTCCGCGGCTTTTTTTTGACTTCTCCGTAGCCCCCGGTCTTCCCCTTTCTCCCGGCCGCTTCAGTTAAAATTTGTCTCGTTTTTGCACTGGATCCAATGCGAGATTTCTGATTTGATTGACTGAGTTTTTTATGTCCGCCCCCCCCCTTTTGGCGAGCAGCCACCTCAGACTGCTTTGAGGCCCATCGCGAAAGTGAACGTCAAGTCACCCACCCCACGGGAAGGTTTTTCCGTTGCTTTTTTTTTAAATTTTTCCCGATTACACCCCCAGTTCACAAAAGCAACAATTTCTGTACTTCTACTGCCCTAACATCCCGGTTTTGTTTCTTCCGGTGCCAGCGATGCCGGCTTTTTTTCACCATGATTCACGAAAAACAGTAAACAATAACATCAAGACTGCCCCATCCATTTTACTAATCTATTTTTTGTGTTGACGTCATCTTTTTTTTTTTCTTCCGGGCTTATTTCGGTTTCCCGGGCCTCGAGATTGTCTTTAAGCTTGATCGGCCAGAACATTTTCTCCCCCCTGGATTTAGTAGAGGTTTTCTTCTCCTTTTGCGGGTTTGCTCCCCGCCAACGGTTTTTGTATCATTGGTGGACCCCCACCCTGACCCCCCCCCCAACAAATAGGTGACACTTCCCCCCTTTGGTTTGCTTCTTTCCCGATGTAACTTTACCCTTTTCATCAAGCCTTTGCCCGGTGGATTGAACCCTACCTTCCCCGTTTATTGAATTCAGGAACTTTTTTCCCACAGCAATTCCCCTCCAGTCGCGTGCCCTCTCCACCCCCTGGGAAATGAGCGTCTGCAAGCATTGGTCGATTGCGCCCCCTCCCTTCCCCGCCGCGCTCCCCCCTTAAAGTTATTCACATCACTGATGTGGCCCCCCTGAATCAATGAATCTTCTAGGCTTTTTTTTTTCTGAGGTGCACCGGTGTATCGTTCTGGCCGGTTTCCCTTAGATGATCGTTACCAATTTTCCGTGGAGTTGAACCCCCCCCGAAAAAAAACCCCATGTCTTTTTGGTTTTTTTTCCTTGCGCAGGAAATTTATTTAGGCATTTTCTGCTAATGGGCCCCCCAACCCTCTGATCATCCGGGGAACTTCGGGCCACCGATTTTTTCTATTAGATTGATCTGCCTTTAGAGTTTATGTTTCGACCCTTTTTACCCCCAACCCACATGCTCCCCCCCCCTTTACCAAACCCCTTTTTTTCTTTCGTGGAGGTTTCCCTTAATTTTCCCCGCCATTCTAGTTTTCACAATTTTAAAGGCCCACTAACTTTTCAACTTCTGATTTCTGTACCTGACCCCGTTTTGAAATTCGTTCGTCTTTTTGTGTTTTACACTTATTTACAGACCCTTGCCTGATGTGAATTTGACTACGTTTTTTGAGCCCCTAAAATCCTTGCTTTGCCTTTAATATGTTGAACCCACGCGTCCGTGAAGTTACTTACCTGCCGCGATTCACACCTGTTTCCCACTTACTTATTACACTATACCCGGTTATATCCCCTTGATACCCGATGTCTCCCCATGATTTTGACCCATTTTTTTTTTGAAACTGGTTTGCACATTTTTTTAGGCCTCCTTTCTTTAAAAAACCAGAATGTTAAGCCCCCCCCCCCTAAGGCGGTTCCATTGGGGGTTTTTTTTTGTTGATCCCGCCCGTGGAGAAACTCATTTTCAAGGGTTAAGTTTTCATCGTATTTTATTCCAGTTGGCCACGACCCTGGCTTACTGTTTATCCCCCTTTCCCGACAATACCCTTCCCCACCCCAAAACCAGTTGCCCCCCCCCCTTCCCGTCAATCTGTCGTTACAGACAAGTTCTCTCCCCTTGAGTACTGCCGTACTCGTGCCCCTGTGCTTTACATGACTTTGATGAATCTTTTCCAATCATCCCCATGGGGGGTGAGAGGGCTTTTCTTTCCCAATTCTCATCGGACGCTAAGTTCCCCACCACACGGTGTTTTTTATCTCACCCACCACCTTGTAACCCGTACCCTTCCCTCCCGGTTCTGGTTGCCTCCACCGGGGTGCCGTTTCGTACGCCCCCCCTCTTTTTTGAGGTAAAATCACATCAATCGGCTTTTTGGTTCTGCAAAACCCCACATGCCTTTGAGGATCCGATTTCTAACTTCTATTAGACTGACTGAAAGTTCACTCTCGCCCTTTGTACTACGGGCTCTTCGCTTCGACAAACCCTTTAAGAATTTATTGCCTGACCTTCCCCCCCGGACACCGTGCAATCCGCAGCATTCCTCACCACAAAACTGAATGCCGTCCCTCCTTTGCCCCACCACCCCCGTGTCCCTGAATTGACTCTCACTATTTTCCCCTTTTAGGCACATGGAACTCGCAATTCCCCGTCCCAGCTTTCTCCCCTTGACGGCATCTTTTAGTATGACAAGCCCTTTGTTTTAGCGCGTCATCACACCGCGATGCATTTTTCGAGCCTTGGAGGGCTAGTTTTCGGTTCTGAGACCCCCCCCCACCGCCCCCCTTGACCCGCATCAACCCTCATGTCGAAGAAATCTTTGCTTGGAGCCCTGTTCCATTTCATTTCCGCGTGGGACGACCCCCCCTATCAGGCGAAACTGGCCAAATCTCCGTCTTTTCGACACATGCGAGATGGCCCCCCTTTTCAACGATGGAAGGAACGTTTGAACCTTAGGAACATCAACCTTGGTCTTTCCTTGGAGATCGTTTCCTCCCCCTGCCGGTTTCCTCTTCCATGTGCTCCACGGCTTTATCCGATTCGCCCCCCGCTCTTGGTTTTCCCCGATTTTTTGGTCTGTCTGTGCGCCCCTCGGACGGATTCCTTTTCCCAAGTCGGCCTGCGTTTTGGACCCCCTTTTGGGTTTAAACCCCCCCCGACTCCATCGTTTTTTTCATTTTCAGTGCTGACCTTTGTGGTCCAGATTTAGTTTTGGCGTGTGCTCAAAAAATGTCAAGGCGTTTTTTGGTCCTGTCCAGTTTTCCTTTCAGAAACCCAATTTACAACTCGCAGGTTTTTTTTTTCCCTTCGTTGCAGTTGCTTGGTTATGTTCGGTTTTCCCCTCGGTTTGAAACTCCCGCTGCTTCACTTTCTCCTTCCATCGACCCCCACCACCCAGCGACCCTTTGTTCGTCCAGCCTGCTAACCGCATGTCCCCCCACCCCCACAGCCTTGTTGCGTGTTTAAATGTTCCCCCCCTAAGGTCCCTTTCGTCTCCGAGATCACACTCAAGTCTTCCGAGTGTGATTATTACCCCGTAAACCATTTTTTTGTACTGATTTGGTGGGACCCCTCTTTCCCAACTGTCAGTCTGACCTTGCTTCTTTGACGGCCAGCGACTTTTTTGACTTGGCATGGGTTTTTCTTTAACGTGCAATTGCAATGCCCTCCATGACCCCAATTTTTTTTGGAATCCATGTTCATTTTTAATGAGCCGGCCCGGACCAGGCGCCCCTCCCTAAAACTCCCCAGCAAAGTTTTTCCCAACCCCCCCTCCAAATTTTTCAACAGTTTGCGGATTCCCCACTGGCCCCCCCACCGTTCAAAATCGCATTTCCCCCCTTTTCTGTAGGTGACGTGTTCTGATGTCTGCATTTCTTTTCTGGAGGATTTTCCCCGTTCTCCAGGAGTGGGTTGATGCCACTTTAGGGTATGGCACTTTTTTTGAATTGCGTCCTTTAAATCACCCTTTCGTCAGTTTTTGATCCCCCGGGCCAGGAGACTTACTCATTTCATCCAGTCGTTAAATTTGGCTACCGCGGGCACCTCCTGGACCCCTCCTTCCAAACCTTTTCACTCCCCCCCCCCCCCAAGGCTGTCAAAACTTTTTTTCCGATCGCCGCGGCTACCAATTGAGAGTGGTCGAATTATGTCACCCGATGGGCCCCATATTACCCCCTTTGACTTACGCTTTTTCAGCGGTATTGATTAATTTTGGTTTTGATCTTCCCGTTTGCAGTGGTTGCTGCCGATCAGGTTGCCCTTTTTGGCGTTTTGGTTTGCTCACAATGCAACCACTTTGTCCCGCGCTATTCAAATGGCAAATTTCATTACTTCCCTTTTGGGACTTGGTCATAACTCCCGTTTACCAACAGCGGCTTAGATGTATTCCTTTTTTCCAACCTAGCTGGGGATGTGTGACGTTCCTACCCCTAATTGACCGCGTAGTGCGAAGATGAACTGTTCTGGAACCCTTGTGTTAGAGCTGCCCGTGCGCCCCCTAGGTTGATCTTTTTGAACAAAACTGACCGCGCCCCTTGCCGTCGAGCAGGCCTCAAACTTTTTTGTTTGCTGGGGAAGGTCTGGCCGTAGACCGTCATTGAGTTAAAATTCGTGGTTGGGCGCTTTCTCCCACAAAGTTACTGTAGGCAAAATACGTCAGTCTCCGTTCCTTAGCATTCGCTCAACCCACGCCATGTTGTGGCTGGCGCTTGCAATTTTTTTCCATTAGATAATTTTAGGTTGTTTTAAATTTTTGCTGCGTACCGGGAAATTACCTTTGACATTTTTCCTCCCCCCCATTAAGTTTGGGGTTGTGAGGAGGACCTTAATTTTTTTGGTATATTCTTTTTCACGTTTCCTTTCACCTAAAAAAGGACCCCTGGCAACTTGCCAAGAATACAAGCCCACAACAAAATTTTTTGAAAATCGTTTCCAGGCGACTTCTTGTTCTTGGCTAAACTTTGAACTTGTTAGTTCGAGATTTGTTCATGGACCTCGCCACTTCCCGTTCCTGACCTTTCCCCCTTGGACTCGTTGCCATGTTTTTTTGATTCCTTCCCCCCCCCAGGTCGCGGTTTACAGGCCCCGGAAACCCGGAGGCCCCCCTTTTCTGCTCAATTTTCCTTTTTGGAATCGGCGCCTCTTTTTTTTTTTTTTTTGCGGTATCTGCACCACGGCAGGCCCCTTTTATTTCGTTTTTTTCGGTTTATCCTTCGTCCCCACGTTGAACCCTTCTTTATCCAACAAAAATCACAAAATACTCAGGCAATATTAATAAGTCATGTGCTTTTAGCGGTTCCAGCCCAAGTGGGCTTGTTTTTTCCCCTTGCCAATTGTTGTGCTCCAGGCGTCGTCCCCCCGAACCCTGGCCGCAAAAAGTCTTTTATCTTCCCATTCAAAAACCTCCGTTCCTCTGGCCAAGGAAACTTCGCGTGGTTCCTTCCCACTTACCAAACTCTGCCATCTAGTTCCAACACCCACTTATAAATGGTTTTTAATCCGCTTTTCCTCTTAACCCCTGTTTGACCCTAGTTTTTGTTTTGATAGTCAATAGTCTTGGCTTTGCAAGCTGAATCACCGAACGGCTGAAGTGATTTTTCCCCCCATTTCCCGGGTTATCCCCGGACGAACTGTTTTTGGCAGCTGTCCACGCAGTGCAAGCTGACCTTGCGAGAACTCCATATGGGCAAGACTTTGGGCCATTTCCAGCCAGGCCATGAGAATTTTTTCTTTTTCATTCAGGTGAAACGGACCGCAGGGAACCTTCGTTTTTCCTTTCGGGCTGAATGTTCACCAAGGTCAAAATACGCGGCAGAGCATTTTTGCTGAAGATTAACCCCCTTTGGGAAGGGGTTGCTTTCTTTTCCTTGTGCCCGATCCTTCAGATCTCAATCCAAGACCCCCTTTGTAAAGGCGGGTGGAAATTGGACATTCTTCCCCATTGACTAATCCCCGGGATGGCACAGTTCTTTTACTGATTGCACTCCTTTTAGAGTCTGTTTATTTTGGGAAATCTCCCTTTTGTTTAGTAAGCATGATCCACTTTTCCCCCCCCCCCGTTGAAATGGATTTCTTTGTTTATCTCAAATCATATCGCATTTATGAAAGTTTTCTGACCCCCGTTTCACCCCGCTTTTTATTCGGTGATCTCCTCCCTCTTCCGCCGATTTTTTGGCTTTGGATCTTGTTCCGGCCCCCGGTCTAAGGCACCCTTGCAATTTCCCCGGGGCGTTCCACCCGGTCGTTCTCCATAGAACATCGGTCTTGCGCCCCAGGTTCTCCTGCGGTTTTTCTGTATGCAGGGCTGAACACTTGTCTTTCCCAACAAGCTTTAAAGCTTTCAGGATCTTGGCTTATCCTTTGGAGGTCAATTCCCGCGGGGCGTTTTTCTGGCTAGTCCAGGTAAGTAATGCCCTCCGTTCCCTGTCAGTTCTCACCCCCCCCCCACAGTTTTTTTTTTCTTTGTTTTGCGTGAAGGGAATTTAGCCCCGCCACTGAGTCCTAGACCTGCGAAAGAACCGATTTCCCATTTGCTCGTCTTCTCACCCCCCCCAGGGTCCTGATATGGCTTCTTTCCCATAGAGATGCGTTTTTTTCACACGTTTTTTTGCCCGGAGGACGGAGTTGAAATCATTGACTTTGATTCCTTTTCGCCCCCATCAGCACGTTTTTTAAGAGTCCTTTCCTCAGGGTGCCTAGATGATGTTCCCCTTTGGTTAGTCCAAGATGGGTTTCCGCCCAAATTCCATTTGTAACCGGTTCTTTTCGTGAATTTCACAATACAACACCGGAGCTCGGTGGTGTTTTCCCCCAATCGTCCCCAAAGGAGGATTTCCCCACAATTATCGCTTTGTCTTCACAGGTCGTTTCCCCCCCCGGACGGCATGGAGACTCCAGTTGCCATCGTTACTAGAATTCCCCCATTCTTTCCTTTTGTTGGGGCTCAGTTCCCCTCCAGACAGTGCCCATTTTCTTTTTTGGAGCTTGCTGCACCGTGTGATTTTTTTTTTCTATACGGCTACCGATAGGGGGTGGATGCCGCGAACGCGCCGGGCTGACCCTTTTTTCGGTTATACTTCATAAGAGAAATCTTCCCCCCCTTCCCCCTTCTTATCTCGTTTGCAGAGGATGCCCTTGCCTGATGCCTGTCTTGGTTTCGGGTCGTACGTAGAGGAAATCCCATTCCCAGTTGTCTCAGTTCCACCTTTCCCTTTTCGCTAAGAAACCTTTTTTTTTTTTTGGACCACTTTGAATGCCCCCACCTTCGTATTCACTCACAATTTTAGTGGAATAAGACCTTGCGACTTCGTGGCAAAAGTTTCCCCACTGGCCTTTTTACCCGAAATAGTCGGTTAGCGTCTTGCTACCTTCGTAACCCGCCGGATTTATTTGCCAACGCTTGTGGGTGTTTTTTCGACTACTACCGCCTTTTAAGACGAGTTTCGTGTCCTTTGTTCCCCCCCACCTGTTTTGACCTGACGGGACTTTGACCTTTTACGACCCCCCCAAACACAACCCCCCAATCCTTCTTTAGTACAATTTCTTTAAGCAACCGTCGCACCCCATGTTTCCAAACTCCCTTTTCGCGTTGCCGGTTAACAAGCTGTCTCCAGTCCGCTGGACGCTAGTCTCACCCTTTGAAGGCTTAGGAACTGATGATCCCATTTTTCTTTTGCTCTGACTTTGAAAAAACCCACTTCGCATATCAATTCCCCCAGATTCGTCTCCCCGGTAAGTACGTTTTCGAACTTTGGGCTGTCTGTAAAGAGTACCCTTCTTTTCAACCATTAAAGGACAAATAATTAATCCTTCACATTCGAGTTGTTGGCCCCGCCTTGGTGCACGAACCCTCCCTTGCCCCCCATCACAACGCTTTTCCCCCCCCCCAGACCCCCACGAATGTTTTATACCTGGTGTAATGGCCCATGTTTTTGTTTAGGAACGTCGCGGCGCTGGCTAAATAGTTATCTTTGAACTTCAGGGTGGCCGCGTCTTCCCCCGATTTTATTGGTTTTTTCATGTCCATGCGACGTTTTTCTTGATGTCAACCTAAGGTTCCCCCCGATGGATCACACGTACCCCCCAAGGACCTTTTTTTCACAAGGCACCATACAAGGCTTGTGCGGTAATTGTCGAACACTTCGACGTTTTTTTTCCTTCCCCGTTGTGCCACCTATGGCTCGCCTGAATTTGTGTTCCACCGCCGTTCCCCTTTCAGGTTGTCTCCCCTGCGCGAGTTTTTGTACGCCCGCATGCCTGTAGAAGCCTTTTTTTCCACTTTTTTTCCGCGGGTTACCCCTTGATCCTTCTCGATTCAAGTCGGAATCGTCTCCAGTTTATGTTTGATTGGTTTGCAAACTTTCTAGCAACCTGCTGCTTAGGACCCTGCCCCCCCCAAACTGTTTTTACAAAATCTCCCTTCCCCCCGCCAGGGGGAAGATATTTTTTTAAGCGAAATTGGTTTCGGGTAATTAACCTCCCCCCCCCCCCCGGCGGAGTCAGGTCCTTCCCCTCCCGGTTTTGAAATGTATGTTTTCGACTATGACTTTTCGACTCGATGGTTAACCCTTCCCATCTGACCTCCCAAGCCGCCGGCAAGA
>Ga0179591_1507777_pt1 | contig 11329 bp, 8 predicted proteins | sample CZOMad2_1_08_16f_FD_182891 | JGI IMG/M metagenome (GOLD analysis project Ga0179591, IMG submission 182891) | Vadose zone soil fungal communities from Angelo Coast Range Reserve, California, USA - CZOMad2_1_08_16fungal (PacBio error correction) | ecosystem: Environmental > Terrestrial > Soil >... | reverse complement strand
GCCGTGGATGAGCTGAGGTGCGCGTCCGGGCCGAACGTGTAGGGCACGGCCGCGTTTTGAGACGAAGATGTGGTGAGGATTCGGTCCGCGCCGGGTGCGCGCGGTGGTCGTCGGCCAGTGCTGAGATGCGCGTGCCGTCGGGAGATAGCTGTGCGGGATAATTCGCGTTGACCCGCGGATCCAGGCAGTTCGCAGTCGAGGTGCCATCATACGGAGGTGTTAGAACTACGAGGGGCCTTCTGCCGTGAGAGGTGCAAACAGAGAGCAGGCCGACGAATGATAGGCTGAGGCGAACGGCCGAACCAGAGACTGTCAGTTGCCCCAGCGATCCGGCGCGAGGCCGAAGTACTTGAGAGGATTTACGAGCAGGTGCGCCGCCTCGTCGGGGTCGCCCAGCAAGGAGGGACACGCGAGCCGATCTCGGCATAGACGTTGGGCACGTTGCCGTGCGCGAGACCCCCGGGTGGGATGGAAGTGCGAGGCCGTCGTAGGCGTTCTCGCGAAGGCTCTTGATTGAAGCAGTCGGACCCGCGGTCGGGCCCGACGTTGACTTGGTCGCGCCCCGAGTAGGACTCAGTTCTGCGTCACTGTCGAAGCCCGAGTGGTAGACGACGAAGTTGCATGTCGTGGTTCTGCCGGGGCGGGCCGGCCCGATTTGTCACGTGGCGACGCCGCGCGATGGTCGAAACGCGGCAGGCGAAACCCATTTGGCAGGCCGATTGAAGTTGGGCCCGCCGATCTTATCAGCTTGGGACATGGTTGAATGAACAGCCCATGACGGATCTCGTGTCGAGGGGAACCAGCCGCGGCGTAGGCCGTCGCCCCACGGGGTGTGTTGTAGACCTTACAGACCGCGAAAATTGTGTGAAGGGTGCTTTTTGGGGGCCCGTTACGTGCTGTTCCATAGGTCGAACTCCGCGCTGGAACAGCACGGCAGAGGGACTCTTGGGTTAGGGCTGCGATGCCGATAGGAACCCGCGGTTGGGCATAAGAACCGCGTGCATGACCGATGCGGGAGCTGCTTCGCCAACCGCAATGTGGTTGTGAGGTTGACCGTGTGCGTACGCATCAGGCGTCGCGCAGCGGCGCCTGCGACTCCTCCGACGGGGACGCAGGAGAGGACAGGTAATGTTCGTAGACGAGTCGAGGAAGATGAGTCTTCAGTAGTGTAGCGGGCGAGGATTCTCGCTCGGGTCGAACCTCGCCCGCTTTGCCGAAGCACGTAGATGGCCCGTCGCACCGACGTGCGGTTCACCGCCGGCGGACCCGACTGGCACAACGAGATGAACGCCGCGTGCACGCCCGGGTTGTTGACCCGCCAGGTGCCGCCAGAGTCGAGTGGTGCGTATGGACGTCGAAGATGAAATGCCGGGAAGGTTGTTGAGCTGCGCCTGGGAAAATACAGCGAACACGGTCGTCGCCGATCGGCCGCTGCCTCACCGACGCCCGCTGCGGGGAGGTAGCGACCCCACTTGACCAGGCGTCCACCTGGTTGACGGCTAGAAAGAATCCGGAAGCCCAGGGCGGCCGGCTGCGCACGAAGATGCACCGAGACAGCCCTAGCTGGTGACGATCTGTCGCCGCGTGATGTCTGAAAGCCGCATGATGCGGAGCTGCTGCCGCGTGGCGCGCGGTGGGATGACTAGTCGTTGGACGGCGGGGGAAGGACGTCGAGCGGCACCTCGGAGAGCTTCGACCACCGGTCGAGGATGGTGCCGGCGGACCCAGTCAGACATTCGAGTTCGCTACTCGTGTTGCGTCAGCCAGACGACTTTGAAGACGCCCCGCATGCCGGGATGGATCGGCAGAATAAAGGGTAGGGTCCCGTAGCGAGTAGGCAGTGAAGGCCCACTCGACGCCGTCCTGCATCCAATGCTGGTCATAGGCGTTTGATACCGCCGAGTCTGCGACTGGTCGGGTCGGCGAACAGGACGCCGTATCCACGCTCCCTCGTGACTCGAAGTTCATCGGGTCGTGGGGGGCACTATGCGTTGCCGCCGGTGCGCGGGATAGTTGACCGAGGTCCGGGCCGCTGCAGGGATAGAGGCACGAGGTGGAACGGGTGACAGCCTACATATAGTCTGTCGGGGTCCAGCAGCCGGACAGTGTACGCGCGCTGACTGCGGGGGATCCGGTGGAGAGCCCACGGACCGACGAGGTCGGCCTGGCCATACGTGAACCCGGCGGCCACGTAGATGTGGTGACGGTTCGGCCCGGCCTTCTTCGTCAGCGGGCGGGCAGGTCTGCCGGGGCAGGGCTGGGAGGTGTCATGGTTCCCGGGAGCGGCCAGGGGTAACATGGGCGGCAGCTAGAGCACTTGATGCGCCTCGGTGAGCTGGGGGTGACAGGGGGTCTTCGGCCGGTAGCGGAGACGAACGGCCCCCGAAGGCACGCGGCCATTCGTCGGCGATTCGTAGGCGATCTCCGTGGTGTGAAGACGGTCCACGACCGGGCGGTCCGTGCGGGGTCCTTCAGGCGTCGATGTAGCAGACAACGATGCCCAGAATTGTTTGTAACCAGGAGAGATCGCCGTGTCGTAGCGAGCCAGCTCGTATGAGGGGATGATTGTCGACGGACTTGGAACTTGACCTTCCAGTCGAGCGTGCGCCCGTCACGGTCATGGAGAACGTCCCACGACGTCGGCGGGCCGCCGGAGCGCTGCGTAGGGTGTTTGGCCAGTGACGGCCTCGGAGTCGAAGAGATGCGCTTCTGAACGCCATGGGACGAGGGCTAACCTCGTCGAGGATGCCGCCGGGGGAAGATGGCCGAGCGATGCCCGATGATAGTGCCCGCAATGTCAGGGTGACCTTGTAGTCGGACCCGGGCCCATGTTCGCGTGCAGATGTGCTTGCTAAAACCCGTAGCACGCGGAATCGGCTTGGTCGAAATGTATAAAAATATGCCGAAGGCTCTAGGTTGCCGTAAGAGGATGTAAACAACTTGGAGCGTTGAGCTTCGTGAACGTTTGGATTTGGCAACAGCCCGATCCGGGACTAAAGCTGAACGAGCAACCATTCCCGTCAGGGAGGAATATGCCATCAGAACGCGACCTCTGATGCGCCGGGCTAGGGGGGGCTTCTTCGAGCGCTTTTCCATCCTGAGCGCTTGCGATTGCACCCCAGGGGCCGCTGACGAGCAAAACCGCTAAAAACAATGCATTGTAAAAAACTCTGGATACTATGGGCCTACGAGTACTTGCAAAAGCAATTCGGTGCCAGCTAAAATCATAGTGCGATGTAGGTCTTACTAGGTAAGACTCACACGGCTTAGCGGTTCGTCGGCGCATGCAAGATGCGTGACAGACGCAAAATGGCGTCCGCACAATGTGCAAATGGGGTCCAAAGGCGACACGCAAGGTCGGGCAGCGCGCACACTTACCGCCCAAATCGGTGTATGCTCAGCGAGAGTAAGCGGATCTGGAGCAGTTATGAAAACAGGTTTTTTGTAGGTTCTGGAAGTGGAAGACGGGAGGTTCTGAATGAGAAGCGGCTACAATCTCGTCAAGCGACGAAAATCGCGGCGCGGAGCTTTGGTATGGTTATTTCTCAGCGCGTCCGCCATCCTGTAGGGCATAGACCCGGCCAGCGCAGGCTCGGGGGCGTGGTTTCCGGGGGGGCGGAGGCTTCCGCGGCCGTGAGTTGCCGGGGGCGGCGGTTTTCGTGCGGCGTTTCCGTGGCGGTGGTTTCCGTGGCGGGGGTCGTGGCAGAGGCTGGGTCTGGGGGTAGGACAGTGGGCTGGGATAGGAATGGAGTTTAGGCTCGGGGAGCTTACCCTTAAGGTCCGGTGACGACTGTTTCGGGGAGCATATCGTGGCGCGAGCTACGTCTGCCCGTACTAGGCGTACTCGCCCGCGCGGATCGCGCCGATTTTGGGAAAAGAAAGCAAAAAAAAAAAAAAAAATCAGGCCGCCCACCTCAGCCGGAGCTCGCTGATCATTTGCCGGGATGGTGCGCTTGATGAGTCGAGCCACCTCGAGCAGGTACTCGCCGGGGTTGAGCAAGCGCTAGACAGCCAGCCAAGGAAGAGGCATGATCGCGCCGGGCTTCATTGAGGGGGCATTGGGGATGCGCGTGTCGCAATATTTAACTAACTATTGACCGGAGAGCAGCCGCCTCCGACAGGAAGTCGCTTGTCGCTTGGGCGAACAGTTCATCGGCCAGAAGTGGACGTGCGGTGGATCAGTCGGGCCGCCCGCGAGACCTCAAATGAGCACGGCGCGTGCGTAGTATCAGTGGCAGCGTGCAGGTGGCACCCGATATCGTCGGCGGAAACGGAGTTGGATGACGTCACAGCGCTACTGCAAGGTGTGAACGTAATCACTGATGCGCCAGCACGTGTGGATCTGAAGGACCGAGATACTGGCAGCGCCACATCTACGGTTACTTTACAGTCACCGGAGAGCAATTGTGCCAAGCGATTTGGGATGAAGAAGGAAGCGTGAATAGAGGTGACATGGATGGGTCCTCGGTGGGACGTCCCGAATGCATCACCAGCAGATAGATTTGTCGAGGCACTCCCTTATTCTTCTTATTAGCCTTATTGTACACCCACCTCCCATCCGACAACTATAAGAGTGTGCCTCTTCACATAGCCGCCGCTACCCCCCGTCTCCCCAACGTCGTAGACCAACAATCACGGCCCCCCACTATAGGGGCACCCATCTTTCACGCTATCCCACACCCCCGCAAGGCCCACAGTCTCCCCCGCCTTCCCGACCCCCACCCAGGGATTCTTGACCCCCTTCGCTTCACCACCCCTCCTCCCTCACCGGCCGTTTTTTGGCTCGTCGCCACCGTGCAAGAGCAAGTAGTAGCATGTTAGTGTAAGCCCACCATTAAAAAGAACCACACGAACGTTACGCCCAACGAAAACTATAATACCAAGATACAATGTTCTTTGGCGAAACCTTATAAAATAGAATCGTTTCAGGCCGGAAAAAATTATCAGAATCAGTCGCCTTTTCAAGCGTCATAAGTGACGCCGTCAACCCTGTAGAAGACATAAACGTTAAGTGCCTTATCCACCCTCTCCCCCCCCTTCATGCACATAACCGACGAATTATCCCTGCGTTATCACTTCTCCAAAGGGAAGTACGACTCTCAGCTCAAGCCTTTTCACTCCCGTGTACGTTCCTCCGTTCCAATCCTGGAGTCACTTTTTTTGGTTCATTAACCCCACTGCAAAAGGCCCACTCCCCCATAAACGCAATTTTACAGGAACCCGCCCTCCCATTCGGCACCACCGAGCCCCCATTAGCCTCGTCCCCTTGGTCAACTCTCCCAACTGCAGGGAAAACCCACCGTCCATACTTTTCCTCACACTTTTCCGGGACCAAATCATCCATCCTTGGTTGGTCATGCCTACGACAGGACCGAAATATCAACCCAATGAATCGAGCCTGAAACCCGTGCCTAACTTCCTGTCACCTATCGCAATGAGCCCCAGGCTCTCGCCATTTCCGGTCCTGAAACAACTAAAAAAGCCCCCAGCCGCTGACAAGAACGAGAGGTGACCAGTTAGACATCTACCTTTCATTGCTCGTACAGACCCTTCGGAACATCTCCTGACCACAGAAGCAGATCTCATACACCTCTCTTGCCCGATTAATACTCATGAAGGTCCCCCCCTTGACAGGGGCTACCCCGTACCGTCTGGTCTGTAATCAGTCAACCGCGTTTAAGTAGCCAAGCCACCACTTCCCCCCCCCTTTCATTTATACGGTCCAGGCAGTCTTGTCCCCTGCAACCATGCAACTTTGCGATAGCGTAATGATGACGAGGTTCCTCCGCCGGGGAGCAGAGAGCTGTTTCGAAAAAAAAAACGGAAACATCTACGCAGATGCCGACGCCGGCTTCCGAGGCATCTTCCAAGATTTTGGTCTGGGATGGGCCTGAGAGAATAAGAACGTCAATTCTATCTAACGCCTGTGAGAATGCCGTCATTGATTCCTTACAGCAGTTTATCCGAACGATCATAGCCAACTGAGCTACACAGGCGAGAAACCCAAACCTATACCCAAGATAATAGCCCCCCGCCGACCATATATCTCTTTCCTCACATCCCCCCCCCGCCTCTCAACCTCAACCCGTCGCGACCCTGCGTTTGTTGCCGTTGAGCGAGAAGCGGCTAATTCGGAGACTTGGGTGCGCAGTGTACTATGTGTCGTCGAGCCAGAGAACTGCTGTAACAGGAATCAATGACGGCAGTCGCACAGGCTAGAACGAAGACGGTCGTAGTCGACACACCCATCCCCAACCAACCTAGCCCTCCGGTCGGATCGAGATGTTCCATTTTGCAACAGCGCGCGCGCCCCGATCGCGCTGCCAAGGGCGGTTGCCACCGCGCGGTCGATACGACTGACACCACAACCTATCCGCCAAGCAGTCCTGCGGTGCCGCTGACGGATATTCGAAGGGAAAGCGGTGGCCGCCGGCTTTTTATGTCCATGACGAGACTCCAGCGCGCGGGTGCGCCTTCACTTTGCCTTATGATTTCGCAGGGATGCCAAGACGCAAGCGCCGGGGCGTGATGCCGGGGAGGACCACCCAGACGGCTCAAGCGGGCTAGTGAGCCCGGAGTGATACGCGATGCGCTAATGGATCACTTTCGGAGCGACGAGGCGGAAGATGTTTCCGCCTGAAAATGAATTTATCCCACAAGAACAGTGATCTTTTGTCTGCGCCGCTGTGTGGCGTACATCGCTACGCCACAAAAACCAGAAGCCGGGCGAAGCGACGGCTGCACGAGGCAGATGGGGTACTGACGATGACCGACATTGCGGCTGTTGCATCGACAGCGTGATCTGACGGTGATTGCATCTAGGACGTCGCGACGAAGGGACCAACCAATCAGGCAGGCTCTATTCACGCTTACTTCTTCATCCCCAAAAGCGTTGGCCAAAAAAGGCTCTCGGTGACTGAAAGTAGCCGTACGAGTGGCGGCTGCCAGTATTGCGGTCTTCAGATCACGCAACGTGCGGGAAACGATCAGTGTTACTGTTTCAACTTGCAGTAGCGCGGGGACGCAATTCCACTCCGTTGCCGCCGACGATATCGGTTGCCACCGGCAAAGCTGCCACTGATACGACGCCCCGCGATGCTCATTTGAAGGTGTGGCGGGCGGCCAACGGAGCCACCAATCACGTCCACGTTCTGGCGATGAACTGTTCGCCAGCGTACACGACTTCCTGTCGAGAGCTGCGCATCCGGTCAATAAAGTTAGTGTAAATAAATTGCGACGAAGCGCATCCCCAAGCCCCAATGAAGCGGAGCGATCATGCCTCTCATGGCTGGCTGTCTGCGCTGATTCAACCAGCCGGGAGTAGTTGCTCGAGGTGCTCGATCTCATCAAGAGCACCATCCCGGCAAATGATCAAGCGAGATCCGGCCTGAGGTGGCGGCCTGATTGTGCTTTGTTTCCCACATAGGCGAGATCCGCGTTGCGAGACGCTAGTTACGGGCCGACGTAGCTGGCGCCAGGCGATAGCTCCCGAAAACCAGGTTGTCACCGTAACCGTAAGGGTAAGCGCAGTAGCTAACCCGAGGCCTTAATCCAAGCCCACGGCGGACCCCAGCCCAGACATAGGCACGACCCCCGCCACGGAAACCAACGCCACGGAAAACCGCGCCAAGGAAACCGCCGCCCCGGAAACCACCCGCCGCGGAAGCCTCCGCCCCGGAAACCACCGCACCGAGACTGCGAGGGCACGGTCGATGGCCCTACCAGGATGGCGGACGCGATGACGAAATAAACGAATACCCAAAGCTACCGCGGATGCAGCGAGTGACGAGATTGCATACGCTCACATCATCATTTGCAGAACTCCCGGTCTTCCAATTACCAGAACTACAACCTGTTCATAAAACTGCTCCAGATCGTACGCTCGCTGAGCAGAACCGATTTGTGCTAAGTGTTGCGCGCTGCCCGACGCTGGCGTGTCGCCTTGGGACCCATTGCGACATTGTGCGGAAACGCAATTTGCAGTCTGTCACGCCACATTGCCATTGCGAAGAGCGACGACTAACGCGTTAGTCTTCCCTAGTAAGACCTACACGCTATGTTTAGATGGAAAAAACCGAAGGGCTTTTCGTAGTACTCGTATGCCACAGAGTATCAAGAGTTTTCAGCGTTGGTTTAGGCGGTTGGTTTTGATCGTCAGCGGGCCCTTGGTGCAATAGCTAAGCGCTCAGGATGGAAGCGATCGGAGAAGGCCCACCCTATCCCGGCGCAATAGAGGTCGGTTCGAGTGGCACAATATCCTGCAATGACGGGAGGGTTGCTCGTTCATTGTCCGGATCGGGCGGTGCATCCAACGTCACGAAGCTTCACGCTCAAAATTGGGGGAACCAACCTCTTAGCGGAAACCTAAGAGCCTCGGCATATTTTATAACATTTCGACCAAGCAGATTCCGAAGTGCCAACACGGTTAGCAAGCAGCAGCTTGCACCGAAATCGCCGGCGCGACTACAAGGTCAAGCCTGACATGGCGGGCACGACATAGGCATCGGAGGCCATCTGCACCCCGGCGGCATCCGCGACGAGGTGAGCCTCGTCCGCCATGGCGTGACAGAAAGCGCATCTTCGACTACGATGGACGTTCAAATGGAGCCACTACCTCCGCAGCGCGCCGGCGGCCCGCCGACGTCGTGGGACTTCTCCATGACCGTGACGGGCGCAACCTCGACTGGAAGGTCAAGGTCAAGTCCGGCGAATCATCCGCCTCAACGCCCGTCTACGAAACGCGATTCTCGCCTGTACGAGAACCTGGGCATCGTTGTCGGCTACATCGCGCCGAAGGACCCGCACGGACCGCCCGGACTGTACGTCTCAAAGACCACGTGACGGATAGACGACGGAATGTACGACGAAGGCAGCGTGCCGGCGGGGCCGTTCGTCTTACGTACCGGCCGAAGGACTGTCACCCCCACTCAACGGGAGAGCACAGGTGCTAGCCTGCACGGCCAGGGACCCAGAGGGGCCGCCCCGGAGAACCAGGACACCTACAGCCCTAGCACCCGGCAAGCTGCCCGCCGCTGACGAAGAAGGCCGGGCCGACCGTTCACCGGACATCTACGCAGCCGGGTTCAAGTATGGCCAGGACGGACATCGGGCGTCGTGGGCTCACCGGATCCCGCAGGTCAAGAGCGGCGATACTGATCCGTTCGGAACCTCGGGACAACTTAGTATGTCGGCACACAGTTCACGAGTCCGCTATCCAGCAGCGGCCGACCTCGGTCAACGATCCGTCGCCGCGGCGCAACGGCAGTGCCCCGACACGATGAAACTTCGAGTCGATGGAGCTTGGATACGTCGTACTGTTCGACCCGCCAAGTGCAGCTAGGCGGTAGCAAAAACCCTATGGACCAGCAATGGATGCAGGACGGCGTCGAGTGGGCCTTCACCGCCTACTTAGCGAAGGGACTAAAGTCTTCTGCCGGATCCATCCAGGCACGCGGGGCGTCTTAAAATGTCGCGGCGGGACGCGACGAAACCACGAGGCGAGATCAATGGATGACTGGGTCCGCCGGCATCTCGATGTTGACCGTGTGTCTGACGTCTTTTTTTGTTTTTAATCGTCGTTATCCGCCTTGTTTGCGGTATTTGCAATACCTACCCCATGCACCTACAACGGGTACTTTGTCCTGATGCCTTCACTTACCAACGGTTCCTATGCATTTTTCGCTATTTGAAGTGTATTGTTTTTTATTCATGATGTTTCAGAACCGAGCGCGGCGAATTTTTATTATCCGTTTTCAAGCTATGCCTCTCATGCGTTCTGCCCAGTTTCGCCCCCACCACGTGCAGCTTCGTGCGACAGCGCGGCCGCCCTGGGCGTCGGATTCTGGCCGTCAAACCACGTGAGGCCGGGCAAGTGGGTCGCTACCTCCCGGCAGCGGCGTCGGTTGAGGCAGCCGGGCCGATCGGCGACGACGCGTGGTCGCTGGGAGTTCACGAGCGCGACTCAACAACCTGCACGGCGAGTTCATCTCGACGTCCAGCCGCACCACATCGACTCGGGCGGCAACTGGCGGGTTCAAACAACCCCTCCCCCACCCACCACCGGGGAGTGCAGCGGCGTCATCGCGTTGTGGCCGCATCGGGGCCGCTCGGCGTGTGAACCGCACGTCGGTGCCGACGGCCACATCTTACGGCTTCGGACAAGGGCGCTGAGGTCGACCGATCGAGAACCATCTACCGGACTACCAATAATGGAAGGACCATTCTTCCTCGAACTCGTCGCGAAAAAATGACCGCCTCTCCTGGTACCGTCGGAGGTCGAGCAGCCGCTGCCGACGCCTGAGGCGTACGACACGGCAACCCTCCCAAACACACATGGCGTGCGGCTATCTCCCGCTCGCGTCATGCACGCGTTCGTGATGCACCAGAGGGCCTACGGCACCAGACCTACGCCCAAGAGCACACGCCGGCGTTCCAGCAGGCGGAGTTCGGACATGGAGGAACAGCACGTACTGCAGCTTCCCAAAAGACAATTGCGCGGCTGGAAGGTCTACACCCGTGGGGCAGACGTGACCCATACGCCAGCGGTGGTTCCTCGACGACGAGATCGGCTGGCGTTCATCAACCAGAGTCCGCAAGCTGAAGAAGATCGGCCGGGCCCAACGTCACGCCTGCACAAGGGGTCGACCTGCACGGCGTTCGACCATCGCGCGGCGTCTGCCACGTGACATCGGCCGGCCGCCCGGCAGAACCCACGGACCTAAATATTCGTCGTCTACCACTCGGGCTTCGACAGTGAGACGGCAGGACGGCCTACGCGGGCGACTGACAAGGTCAACTCGCGGACGCGGTCGAATGGAATTCATCAAGAGGCTGCGGAGAACGACTAAGACGCCTCGCACGTCATCCCACCGGTATCGCGCACGTGGCAACGTGCACAACGATCTATGCCCGAGATCGGCTCGACGATGGCCTCCGTGCTGGGAGGACCCCGAAGAGGCGGCGCGACCAACTGCTCGGAAAGCTCATCAGTACGTCGGCCCGCGCCGGATCTGCTGGGGCACAACAGTTCTCTGGTTCAGGCGTCGCAGCAAGCCGATCATCGCTCGGCCTGCGCTCGTTGCAAATAAAGCAGAAGGACGCGATTCTCAACCTTACGTATGGCCTCGACGGCGAAGACTGGGATCGCGGGTAAACGAGATGCGCCCGACAAGATATAGACGGAAGGAAAGCGATCCGCAAAGGCACCTGGCAGACCCGACCCACCGAGCGAAACTGAGCGGACGATCCGCAACCACATTATCGGTCGCAACGGCGGCGTGCCCTACAAGGTCGACACCGGAGAGCGCAACCAAAACAGCTATCCACATGC
>Ga0179591_1353689_pt1 | contig 11329 bp, 21 predicted proteins | sample CZOMad2_1_08_16f_FD_182891 | JGI IMG/M metagenome (GOLD analysis project Ga0179591, IMG submission 182891) | Vadose zone soil fungal communities from Angelo Coast Range Reserve, California, USA - CZOMad2_1_08_16fungal (PacBio error correction) | ecosystem: Environmental > Terrestrial > Soil >... | reverse complement strand
CATATTCAATCTTCGGCCCCCCTATTTGTGATATTATTTACTTTTCCCTTCTGAATCTTAAAATTCACCCCGTTCCATCACCGAAATTGGCGGCTTTTCCTTCCCATGATCACAACTTTCCGGTTTATAGCACCTTACCTCCAGTCCTTACCCACTGCCTTCAGAGAGGACCTTTTCCCCCCACAACTTAAATCCCTTCTTTTTTTTTACTCAACTTCACTCCCAAGGTCCTCATATCCCTTCATCTGTTTTTTTTGTTTCTATGAATACGAAACCTTAAACGGTCCCCTTCCCCCAAATCTCTGCTTTTCTGACCCCAACATCCCACAATTCTGCTTGTTTTTTTTTCAACCTTAGGATTCAAAACGTGCGTTCCTGTTTCTCTCTTCCTTCAATTCTTTTTGAAATGTGTAGGTATGGTGCTTTCCCTACTGTATTGTAAGACTCCGTATAACACATTTGTGAAAGTTGGGCCTCCCCCCTGGAGTGACCACTATGCATCTTTCCCCCTTATACGCAACGACCAAGTGTCAGTCCTTTCCCATACTAATACATGCCAACCCATTCTGCCCCACAAGGCGATTAGACTTCTTTCTTAAATTAGTCAATGTCTGGGGCCCTTAGTTCCCCCCCCTTGCGCTCCTTCCATCTTCCCAGTTGTGTTAAGTTTTGCCCCGTTTTTGTTTCTTTTTTTTTGCGAAATTCAATTCTTTCTCCACTCTCGGCCTGTCGCTATCTAGTCCTTACCCCCCATACCCCCCGGTGATCCCTCGAAAATAAAAGATCCTTATCCCTCTTTCCCTTCAGTTTGACTTCCTTCCTTCTACCCCCCGACCAATAACATAAAGTCAATGTAAGTCCTCTTTCACTTTTTGATCCAGCCATCATTCTCTTTTTCTTAGAGTCCCATTTCTAAGACTAAATACTTGAGCTTTATTAAATTTTTGTCTTTATTTGCGCCTCTAATACAGTTATCTCCCCCTTCCTTTTTCACTCCAGATGTTTGCGTTTGCATTCAACGTTTTTCCCTTTTTTTGATCCAATGACTTATCTTTCATCCCTTGTACTCCAGATGGAGCTAATTTCCGGTCCCTCTTCACTAGCGGGAAGAGGTTAGTCCTTCACCGCCCTATCTTTTTTTTTGATTGTACTTCGCTTCCTCCCTCCCCTCTGTCTTAAATCTTCATTTTTTGTGAGTCATTATAAACTTTATACTCCTGGTTGTGGCTGGCCCCTACAAATATTCTTTTCTTTCCCCCCTTATTAATTTATTTTTCCCACCTTTTTCTTCTTTTCCTTTTTTATTTTTCTTTAAGGCCTTCTTTTTTTCTCTTTGGATTCAAGATTGCCTGCGTTCTGTCCCCGTCTATTCTTTTTTTTCTGTTTTAGACACTTTCTTCGCATTAAAGTTGAGGATTAGCTATCCCTCTTTTGGTCACATTAAGACCCTTCTCGTACTCAGAATTTTCGAGTTGCTTCTCATCGACGGATACTTTATATTTTTCTATGTCTTTCGGTAAGGAATGTCAAGCCCCCAGCTCCGTCCTGATCCTGTTTTAGTGCGAACGAAATTTTCCACGAGAGCTGTTTTGTCCATCCGCCTTCCTCTCCTTTTTCAGTCCTTACCCGGTGTTGGATAAAGCTTTGGTTAAGACTTTTTCACGACCTAAGAGGATCTGTGGCTTTTTTAGTGACCTTTGGTTTTTTTCCTCTCCTTTTCCCTCTCTTTCCTAATTTCTACGTTTGGTGTTTTTTCTCGAGAATCCTTCCAATACAGAATTCCCCCCACCCCATTTCCTATAAGATCTCGAATTAGTGCCACAGTCGGAATTTTTCTTTTACTTTTTCAACTCTTTCTTCAACAACTTTTGTGAACTCCCTTCCCCCAGTATGCATGGAGCTTTTCTTTTCAAAAACCTCTCAAGATATATCTTCTTTGCGCCTCCCCCAAGATATTCGAGTCTGTTTCCATTATCTCCCTCACAGAAACATCCTCTACGAATGTAGATGACTTATCCTTCTGACCATGCTCTACCCTTGCGCCCCTCGTCTCCCATCTCGAACTTTCCCCCCCAAAAATATTGAGTTCATTTTTCCCTCCCATTTCTTTTCCGCGGTCGGTCCTTCCGTACCACCATAAACCCCGTCATTGCGCTCCCAAAAGGTTTCTCACGCACTTCACCTCCCTCTCTACAACCAATTCCTTCCCCCCACTTACTAAAGAAAACCCTTACCTTCCTTGACACCTTTTGCCCCAATAATTCCTCCTTTTTGAGACGACATTAAACAACCTTCAATGTGGTGTTCAGGCGCCCCACCCCCCCCCGAAGTCCCTCAAATTTATAACCCCAACAAAAATGCGGGAGTGGACAACCCTCCCAATCGTGTTCGTAGGTCCCCTCATTCCGGCAGCCACTCAACCTCTATGGGTTGCTTTTCACCGACCCCACTACATTACTACAGTAGTTAGCGCTCCCCTTCGCTCCCGGGATTTTCAACTGGCTTACTCTTGATCACCCTTTCCTTTTTCTGCCCCACAACCTCCTTCGGGGCAGCTGCCAATCCCCCCCTTTTTCTTCTTCTGTAATAGAGAATGGCGCTTGGCCCCCTTGACCTGTTTTTATAGTATAACCCCCTTTTCTCCATCTCAGAAGACTTATTATTTTTTTTTTCCCGTTCTGAGGAAGAATGCTTTCCTCTCCCCAAAATAGACTCTTTTTCCTATTATTTCTCCCTCCCAAATGAAACCTTCTAGAGCACTTCTGTTTGACTCCTTCAGGCTCATTTGTTAGCCTTCTTCCTGCTGACCTGAGTCCCGAAGGTGCAGCCTTCTTGTACTTGGAGCTCTCCCACGGAATGTTGGTTTGTCTTTCCCTTGTGAAATGGTTGTCCCAGATCCCCGCTCCTTCATATAGTTTGCTTCCGAAAACCCAACCACCCCAATGGCCCAACCAACAAACCCCAAAAAAAACAAACCGGGCCAACAAGTCACCACCTCCCATCCCTCGATGGATTCCCTTTTGGCTCAATATTGCACACTTTTTTTCGTACCCCGTTTACTTACCCTTGTCTTTTATAAAGCTTTTTTTGTTACTCCTTTTCCCTGGTTGATTACAGACAATAAGGCGGTAAACCCTTTCTTTTTTTTTTCCCCCGAATTCTCCCCCATTTCACCCTTTTTCTTCCCTTTACCCCCTTTTTCGTCAAAGAATCCTGGTCGCCACTTGGCCTTTCTTAGAATTTCTCCACCCCATTTTCCGGTCTTATCTCCCGATCCCTCCCAGCATGGACCCCCTCTTTCCTTCTTCCAGGGGCCCTTCCTCCTAACTCCATGACTCCCCCCTTTACAGCTGTCCCGAATCTGCCCTTCTGCGTGGAGGTATGAAGACGTCCAAATTTTTTTCGTTTCAGTCCACAATATTGCTTTTTTTTTTTTTTTTTTTTCTTCCCCACAAATCCCACAGTTAATGTGATATTCTTTCTTGGTTTTCCCCCCTTTTCCCGAACCACCCTTCCGTTGCGGTTAAGGGTTAGTTGTCCCTGTTTTAATGCGTTTGAAAGCTGTAGGTAACTTTGCTCTCAAACCTCCTTTGTTTTCTCCCGCAATTTGAAGTAATAATCCCCCTTCCTATTACTGTTGGCGGTCCCAAAATGTCGGTTTTTTTAAATATTCCCTCGGTCACAAAGTAGTCCTTCTTTCTCCACCCTACTCTTTTGGCCTGCTTTCTTTCTAACCATGAAATTTTCCCCCCCCCCTGCGTATACAAAGTCCCTGTTATTCCATTCTTGGTTAAGGTCCCACACCTTCTTATTGAAGTATCTAACATCATTTTCTGCCGGTTTTCCGTTTTTTTTTGTTTTTCCCCCCTTTTTGTAGACTTGCTTCTCAACTCTAGTCCAATGTTTTCCCCCGCTTATTAGAACCCTGCACCACCTCCGGTTGATTTTTCTGCCCCCCCCCCCAGCGATACTTACCAGTTTTTCCAGATAAGGTCTTTGCCTCCAGGTTTCATTTTGCTCCCCCCGATGCTCCCACCCCCCATACAAGTCCCTTCCTTTCCCTCCCTTAAAAGCCCTATCGAACGCGATTAGTTATTCTCTCCAAGATTCCCCTCACCTGAACTACTAGTTAGTGATTATCTGAGTAACGTTTTTTACTGTACTCTACATCCAACAGTTAACGCCATTCTCTATGTTCTCTAAATCTTTTTGCTTTTGCATCTTTCACCGCCTTGTGTGATAACCGTAATTTAACTGTCCTTTCTGCCCCCCCCTTTTCGAGACCCACACTGTTCGCTCATCAGGTAGATCTTTCGTGCAATTCGGGGTCACGAATATGAAACCGCCAACTTTTTTTATTTCCCTTTTACCGGCAGTGTCCTTTTCCCCGTCATTTGTTTTCCCTATTCTTATTTTTTTTTTCCTTCCAAAATTCTTGAATGTTTTACTGTCTCTCCACTTCTTCATTGCGCCCACTTTTTTCTCTTTAAGTTTTTCTTTTAGTCCCCCTCCGGTAAGTCTTATATTTTTTTTTTAATCCGGATATTCTTTCTTTCATCCTCTCCTGTTATGTTTTTAGAACTACTTTCGCCCCCACTACCAAAAGAGGGAGGCCCTAGCTACTTAAAATTTGTCCATTTCAGGAGGTTCAGCGATTGAGCTTTACATCGCCGTGTAGTTCCTCTTCCATTTTTCTTTCCTGAGAGCTTCTTAAAGCACCCTCTTGCATCAGGTGTTGCTTACCAAAGTTCGTTCATATCGGGCTGTTTTTTCAATTCGTAAGCCCCCTCATTACATGTTTTCGTGCTTTTCCAAACGGTTTCTTTTTTTTCCGCTTTTCCTTAATATTCTTCATCCTTTCTCTTTATCTGTGCTTTTTTCTGAACCCTTCGGTTATAGCTCTCTCTCTTGGCAGCATTCCTGTTTTTTTTTTTAATGATCCTCCCCATCCCCCCTCCTTCAATCCCCCAAGTCCCCCACCTCTACGTGAGAGAATTATTTCCCCTAGTTCCTTTTCTTTCAAAACTTTTATCCACCTTGGCACCGGCGTCCCCCCAAAGATGGAGACGGTATTCCCACCCTCTTTACATCTATTGACGACCTTTTTTCCTTTCTCCTGCCAACTGAACGAGTGGGTTTTTCCTAACCCCCCCCCTTCCCAGCAGACTCTCCCTTCTAGCACAAGTATCGGCGAGGATTTTCAAAGGTTCCTTACGTGCCATCTTCTGAACATGCCAAAACAACCTCTTTCTCGCTAGCTCTCACTCTTCTCTCTTTTCTGTCTTCGAAAAAAACACCCCCCCCCCGTCCCTAGCGATCTACTCGCGCCCTTTCCATAACTAATCTCTTCCCCCCCCCCCCCGAAATGAAAATTCCCCCCCGTCCCCCACCTACATCCCTTCTCTTCAACTCCCTGGAGAATTGGAGTAATTCTCCTTTACACAATTCAAGATGAGGGGAAGGCCTCACACCCCCCCATCACTCCGTTCCCCCTTTATAATCTCCCCCCCCCATGTATTTTCTTCCAAAGACCCCCGTCTGTAAAGGAAGGTCTTTTCCTTTTTCCTCCCTACCACACGAATGGCGGTTTCTTCCTTTCTGAACCAAGATTGTAACCCTACCCCCACCCTTCCCAAGCTGCTCCATGTCTTCCCCTTCTTCCCTCCTGTTATAAAAATATGGAGCACCCCCCCTACTTTTCACTTTGCACACCACATATTTATGCTTCCCACTCAAATATCTAGCGATTTTCTTGCTTTTTCTGTCGTGCGCCTACTCCCCCCTTATCACTTATTTCCACTCCCGTGTCCCAGTTTTGAAGAAGAATGCTTGATTCCTCTAACTACCCCTGAGCAAGCTTTCGATCTTTCTCCCGAAAACCCACTCTTGCCCCATTTCTCTCATTCCCTTTCCTTTAGTTGATTTGCATCTGGGGCTCGTTCTGACTGCGGTCCCCAGCACCTGGAGAGACGATTTTCTCCTCCTCTTGGTCAATTGTCGCCCCCTTCATGGGTTTTTTGCGGCTTGCATGTTCCCTTTGGCCGTCTGGCCTCACCTTTAGAGGTTGAGAAAGCAATTCCTTTCGCCACCCCCCTTTCCCCAACAAAACGCAACGTTCCCCCCCCCTCTTCTGAGATCCTGTTGCGAATAATGGACACCCCAGTCACTTTTTTTCCATACCTATCTTGAGAAAGAGAATTTGTTCCCTCCTTTTTTTTTTCTTGTTTGCTTTGTCTCTTCCCCCCCTCCTGTCGGAAACAATCTTTGTTTTTTCTGATATTTCTCTTTTTCACCCGGAGGAAGATTTACATCCCACTTTTTCTCACCTGCAGCATTATAACGGAGACCTTTTTCATTCTTAACCCCTGCAGGGATGTATTCCCCTTACTCCCCGCCTAACCAATTTTACTTTTCCCGAGAGGGAATTTCCCGGAATAACCCTAACTGATTTACTGAATTTGTACAGCCACTTTCCCCGAATAAATTTATGGTGTATTTTGTTTTTTCCTGACGGGAAAAATCATACGGTTTCAGTCCCAACCCTTTCCTTTCGTTGTCTTTCCCCACACCCCCCCCCCCCTTACCTTTGATATTCGGCCCTTTTTCTCTGGTAACAGTAGAGTCAAAACCGTCTCCGTTCTTTCGTTCATGCTGTTGTCCCTTCTTTTTTTTTCCCTGTGGTCATACCTCCTTTTTTCTTCCCCCCAGCGAGTAGACGACATTTCTAGTATTACCCCCCCCTTTTTTTCAAATGAGTTTCCATCTTCCTCCTGTCCCCGAAAGAGCACCCAGTAAAACTGTTTCCCTTCTTAATATGTTAATCAACCAATGACCAAACATTTTGAAACGTCGCTCTAACCCAATCGTTTTTAATGCGGTAACTTTCGGAAAAAAGGTTTTCCCATTATTTATTAAAATGGATTTTCAAGATTTCTCCCCCCTTGTTTACATGTTGCCGGTTTGTTTTCCACTTTTTGCCGTCATCCTTTTCTTCTCCCCCGATGGACTTTTTTTCCCCCCCTTTCATTTTTTCGGGTTTTTTTTTTTTTTTCTTTGTGTTTGTTCCTTTTTTTTCTTTTCTTTTTTTCGAACCCTTTCCCTTCTCCACAAAGGACGGTGATTTGATAGACTCCCCCTTCAAGAGCCCTTTCTCCAGTAGGCCTCCCGTCAAGCCCTTCTATCCCCCCAATTCCATGTACGTCCTGAAGGTGACAGAGTGTTGAGCTCTCCCCCTCTCGAAGCTATTAGCTCGTTCTGCCCGCAAGTAATTCGGTTCATCACTTTTCCGAATACCCACTTGCTTGAGATGTTTGAAAGTTTTTTTGATATGGCGCATCACCACATAATCTCCCTTTGACTTTTGCTAAATATTTTTTGACTGGGTAATCAACGCACTCTTTTGCTCCCCTCATGTGTCTCCCTTCTAATCAGAATCCCTGAGCGCCTCTTTCGTTAGAAGTAGTACTTTTCCCAGAATTTTAATGGCGCCGCCTGCCCGCCATATTCTGTGTGATTCCGGAAGGCTTACTCCCCTCCCCTTCTGGTCTTTTTTAAACTCTTCATTTTTTGGCTATTAAAATGTAATTCTTGAGGGTTGTGGCCTCCCCCCTTCCTTTCAATTGTAGGTCCATTCTTCCTTATTACCCCGTTCCTTCCCCCAGTTTTTCGGTGCAGAAGTTTGGTTTTTGATCCCCTCTTGGAGTTCATCCTTGCCCTGGGCTCTTTTTATTTTCTCATGTTTGTTTAGGTTTTTTCTTCAGACCCCTCCTCCCCAGGAAGATTGATTCTCTAGAGTCTTTCCAACTTCATCAACGATTGTAAGCAAGGCGATGTGACTCTCGCTCCAATCTCATCCTAATTTCTTCTTCCTACTTTTTCCTGTATGTTATCAGGCTCCTTTTTTTTTATTTTTAAAGCCCTCTCGTCATCATTCGGTGTTCTTCGTTTTTTCCTCCCCCCCCCTTTTAGTCAATCATTTTAGCTTTTTTTCAAGTCCCTGCTCCATGCTTACTTTTTTTCCTGCTTTTCCCTACCCGTTTGATCCTTTGTTTTTCCGCTCTTGAAATAAGGATAGTCCTTATCTTTCCTTTGCTTTTTTTTCATTTTTCCTCTTCTCTCTCTCCGTTTTTTGTTCTTCTCTCTCAACCTCCCATTCATAAACTAAAAAAGAAGCTCCGACTTCGACTTCTGGACCCGTTCCAGATCTTCCGTTCCACTTTATTCCCCAAGTTTTCACATGAAGGTCAACCCCCCCCCGTTTCCCTGTTGTTCTCTGTCTTTTTTCAAACTCCCCTCTATTGCACCAATTTTCTCACAGAAACTCCTTGGGGGTGAACTTAAATACCTCTCCTTAAGTACCCCATTCTCAGTTCGCGCATTTGACAGTTCGGTCTCTGGGAGACTTTATTGCGCCTTAGAAAGCTTGAACTTGCCACAAACACTTTTCTGAGAGAGCCTCACTCTTTTTTTTTGCGCTAGGTACATCCCCCCCTACACAACTCATTTGATCCCCCAGCTGCAAGGGCTGCCCATGACCTCCCAGGCGAATTCTTTTTCCAAGCCTTGGACCTGCTTCCCCTCACCCCTTAAAGGAGCTAATGTTAGATGCAACCTAAGGAGCCTTTTGAGTTAAGCCTCTTCACCCCACCATTCGCATGTCTCTTTCCGGCGCCCACCCCAAAATAATTTTCCCCCCCAATTCCCCCCCCCACAACTGTCGTTTAAAATCCCCCTGTTTGTAAGTTCAGCTGGCCTTGCATCCTCCCCCCCTCTTTGAGGTTAAGGCGTACCTTGCCCCCCCCTTCTTTTTTCCCTAAATATTCCCCTTTTTTTAGCGCCAATCCCTTACGAATACCATTTCCCACTGGTCTCCCTCGTTATCCCCCCCCACAAGTTATGAGGTGTCATCCCAAGAAGGCCGTAAGTCTTCCACCCCCTGCCCCCCCCACTTAGCTCAATAGAGAATTGGCGATTGAAGTGATTTTCTTCTGCACTTTTTTTCCCACCTTTTCTCCATTTCCTGCGCTATCGCTTTGCCCTATGAGGAAGTTATGTTCGTACTTATAAACGACCGTTTCCCCTCTTCTTGACTCCCTGACACCCATATTTTCCAAGGTAGTTTTTCCCCTACCTTGGACTTTCTTTGAGTGGTATGGTTATCTGGTCCGACTGGAAAGAACTTTCTTCCCGGACTGATAAGTTTTTTTTCCATTTTCTCATCTTCCCGGAATGTTTTTTTTTCATTTTGGAACTTTTGTCTTCGCAGTTCATAGAGTGGAGTGAATCCTATTCCTCCCCCCCGGAACCCCCGTGTGCCAAACCAATTCACCCCCTGGCATATATTGAGACAGGTGATCATTTCCTTCCACCTTTTTTCCAGTTATCCCCCCACCTTCAAAGCGCCTTGTTAAGAATTGTGTTTTTCATGGGGTGACTTTTCCCTTTTCAATAGTCGGAAAAAATATTGTTTTCTCAGTAATTTCCCTTCGGTCCGATGTACACTCCCTGTCGCCCCAAAGTTCACCCCTGTTTTAGAATTGGTGCTTATTACTTCATGGTCTAAACAAATGCCAGGTTCCTCAGCCCAGTGTCACCTCTTGCCCACGCATTACGTGCGTTCCCCGTTCCCTCCCCCCCCCCCCCCGTAAACTTAAATGTCTTTTTTTCCTACACTTTTTTTTTCAGCAACCGCCGCCTTTATATTCCCCCTGGGGTTTTTTTTGATAGAAGAGAAAATAGACCCTTTTCAGGCACAACCTCCCATATTTTTAGTCCTTCCCCACCCATCAAAAGGATATTCGTTGCCTTGGGTTTTTTCCCGTTTCTGAGGAAACTCCCCTTTTCTTCATGGTTATTCCTCAACGATGCCTGCTTGGTTAATTCCTCTGTCATGTTTAAGAAATGCATTGGGTAGCCGACCCTTCCTTTTTAATAAGTCCCCCCCCCTTACGTCCCTTACCTTTTGCGTCCCCCCTTCTTAGTTGTCGACTCCTAAAAATCCGACCCCCTCCCTTTTTTCGCTTTTACTCTTCTTCCCCCAATTCCCAATTCTGAACTTTATACCTCCCCCTTTCTCCTTCGGAAAGGTGCCCCCCCTTTGCCCTCTCAAACTTTTTTTCTTTCTTCCAATGGTTTTTAGTTGTTTAAGTTTGCCCTTTTTTTGCAGTTTTCCCATACCTTTTTCTCCCCGATCTTCCAACTGTCGCGCTCGTAGCAACCCCCTTTTTTCCCCGCCCAACCCCCCCCCTCGGTTAGAGCACCCCCAATTCAACTGTCCTTCTTTTCCCCCAAGTCTTTCCTTTTTGTCCGCAGGAATGACGGATAACACATCCTCCCCCCAACAGCCATGTCAGGATCGAGAAGGGTAGCGTTTTTTCGTGATAATATCGAATTCTTCTCTTTTTCTTACCCCCTTCCCCCCGATCTTCCTTTTTTTCCCTCAATGACCTACAATACTTCTTTGACAGGAAGTGTAGCAGACCGTTTTGATTTACTGACCGCTACATCCACCAAGTTGACTAGTTTCTTCTTTAAGTAAATCTGTTTGCTTTTTCATTTCCTCCCCCTCTTTTTTTTTTCAATCATTTTTCACTGGTAATAAGGGAACCCATTTGAGCTTTTTTTAACGTGAGAGAGGGAGTTACACTTAGCTTTTGTCCAGTTAGACTGCCCCGCCACCAGGTTAGGGAGGGCTTAAATTTTTCCTCCCCCTCCCTCTTGCAACTCCACAGGGGTGGTTTTGAGCCCTTTTTTCAAATTTTTTAGGAGGGATGGGTTTTTGTTGGCGCCCGTCCCCCCTCCTCAGGATTTGTTAGGCTTCTAACCTTCCTTCCAATTTCATCAAACTGGATTAGGGAAGTTTTTTTCCCTTTTTCTCTAGTGGACTTCTTTTGTTTGATACTTCTTTCCACTTTACTCCACCTTGCTAGGAGGCCCCCCGTTTCCTCAAGGCTTTGGTTTATGTTTTTCTAAGTCTCACAGAATCCCCGACCCACCTTGGAGTTTTTCTATCCTTCTACAATGTTTTGGCACTTTGACTGATTTGTACTTCGCCTTTTCACCCCTTCGCCCACTCGCAGATCTTTCTGCGAACTCTTTGTCTTTAGCTTTTCGGACGGAGCTATCACATCCCCACTTCATCATGGTTTATGCTCCGTGAACCATTGGGTCTTCCCTTCTTTTAGCCTTTTGTGCAAGACTCTCCTTGTCGATTGTTTGCAGTTTTTCTTTTTCCCTCAAAAAACTTTTTTTTGGAAAGATTTTTTTTTGCCTGATTCGGCGCAATAATTCCTCTACATTTAGGAGTGTTAGTGAATTTTTTGGATGCAGA
>Ga0179591_1359651_pt1 | contig 11330 bp, 7 predicted proteins | sample CZOMad2_1_08_16f_FD_182891 | JGI IMG/M metagenome (GOLD analysis project Ga0179591, IMG submission 182891) | Vadose zone soil fungal communities from Angelo Coast Range Reserve, California, USA - CZOMad2_1_08_16fungal (PacBio error correction) | ecosystem: Environmental > Terrestrial > Soil >... | reverse complement strand
TTATCTCCCCTCTCTAGTGGCGGACGCAGAACCTTTTCCGTGGGGAATTTCTTTGCTCGCGGACTACCCGCCCCGCTTACAATCTTGCCGGTGCCCTCCTTAGAACCCCGCGCACTCGTGCTGTTTCCGTGCCGAACTCCCCCGGTTTACGCCCCAAAACAGGTCGCTGGTTTGTCTTCCTCTCTTCTTTGACCTCTTCACTAAAAACTTCTGCTTTTTCCCGCATAGATATGTGAATTGATTTTTCCATCCCTTTTCTGAAAAACTGAACCCGAAACTTTCTCCCCCGCTCACGCTGTTCGCCAGGATTCTCGCACCCCCTCGGCTTTTTTTTGTGATGTCTTTCCTCCCTTATGAGGACAGTTTTCTTGCTGGAAGCGTCTGACCCCCCTCTTGCCTTTGCGCCGCAGGATCAGTTTTTCTTGGCCACCCGCTTGCTTCTTTTTTCCGAATAAGCACCTTTGAACTTACTTTGCGCCTTTCCTTGTCAGTTGAATCCTTTCAGTTGAATCCCTTTTTTCGCGACGTCTTTTCTTGTCGGTCCGTGGCTACTTGTCGTCTTCCGCGTTAAAGAGGATTCCTCTTGTGTGTCGCTGAAATTGCCCATTGCCCAATCGGCCACTTCCTTAGGTAAGCCTTCTTGATTTTGTGACAGTTACGTAATTGCTTCCCCACTCCTCCCCCCTGGCGCTTGTACATTCCCTAGCTTCCCCTTCACGCAGACGTTTACCAGCGTCCTCCCCCAGCACATTTCGATGCGCGATGGTTATCAACTTCCCTCTTTCGCTGGCGACAACTACCCGTCTTTTCCATCCTTCCCTCTGGTAATTCTTCCTCCGGAGACGAGTCCGACCTTCCTCTTCTCGAAAAACCATGTTGATCTCATCATACAGTTCTCTTAGCTCGCTTTCCCGCCCACCATGCATGAACACGTGTATCATTTTTGGAAGTGTCGATCCTTGAGATTGTTCAAACCCCCCCCCCCCCCCCCCAACCCGGATTTTCAAAAAGAGATGAATCCCCCCCGGCTTTTTTTCCCGCCGTTTTCCCCCCCTCGTATTCACCCGAGGTTAGTGACCTTTGTTCCCGAGATCTTCCTCTTGCCACCAAAAAGACCCCATCCTCCCAAACTTTCCTTGTGAATTTCGTTGACTTATCTCTTTTTGAGCGACGATGATTTAGTATTTACGTCAACAACTTTTTCTCCCTCCAAGCTCAGGTGTTTAACCCCCAGCCCTTCCCCTCCCCTCCGGAAGTGATGAGACTCTTCTTTTCACCAATCATTCTTGCTCCAATACAACTTTTCAGGACGTCGTCTGAGCATTTCCTTGTGAATTCAATTTCCCTAGTTCATTAGAGGATTAAAGCTTCTTCTTTTTTGACCACTCCGCCTTCCGGAGACATCACTAGTGTAGCTACCCCAGTTCGTCTTTAATTTGAACTCGGCTCTCTCTGTCCTTGCGTTTATGATGAGAGTCTTGCCCTTCTCTTCCTTCCCTCCGTATGAGGTACGTATTCAAAGTAAAATGATGAGTCTTACCGGCCTCCTGGATCCTCCGAGCTCCTCCTCCCCGACCTCCATTTGTTTCTTTGCCTTTCCCTCTGTCGCTCCCCTTTCAAGTCGGGCCAACACAACTCTTTTTTTTCCAGCGCTTGTTTTTGTTTCAAGCGGAGCCATCCGCGTTCTTATTGTACAGAAATTCTCTGCAACCGGTAGTGCGTGAGATTTGATTTCTTTCTTGTCATTGGCAGAAAGCCTGGCGAGAGGAAGTTATACCTTTAACCCCATCCCCATAAAGCGTGACACAAATTGCTCCTTCAGAGCGCTCAAAAAATATTGATAAGAGATCCCTTCGTTGACTAGCTGGGTTGTCTAGAAGCCTTCAAGAACTCTCCTTTTGACCGTCATCCCACATCTCCCTTCGCTCCTTACTGGTTGAACAATTTTAAATGCTTCTTCCCCTCCAAAAGCGGCGTCGGGCTGAAGATAGAATTTTTCTGTAATTTTTGCCTTCCTCAGGCCTCGCGCGATTTTCCTGATGTTGATACATCTGCCTTTTTTGAAAACGCTGTAGCCCACGGATACCACAGTAGAGTTTTCATCTCCTCCTTCGTGTGTGTAGACTTTTGGGGCACCCCCCCCCCCTTCAGACCCTTTTTTACGAAAATCCCCCCTCCTCGGAGATAAAATCTCTCTTTTCTCCGACTACTTGGGTGGTGAGATAGTCTTTTTTCGAAAGTGATTACGGTTAGTTTTATTTTTTTTTTTCCCGTGTCCCCTTTTTTGTGTTGCCCCCAATTCTTTACCCTCACGACTTTTCGCGGATTCAAACTAGCTTAGCGTTTCCTACCCATACCCTCTCTTTTAATATCACAACTTCGGCTGGCGTACTTACGAACATGCGCGGCTCTAGTCTCAGCGTTTTGCAGGACCCCCCGTATGCCTCCCTTTTTTCTCCAGCCGCTCGCAAACGAAGACTTTCTTTTTTTTTCTTTACGCTGAATCCCCCCAAGGGAAATCCTGGAAGATATTGGTCTCTCCCCCTTTATAGGGACGTGCCAGTATTGTCCTCTCCTCGATATCTAGAGGCCTTTCTCGAACCGCGCATCGACAAAGCTCACCGCCAATGAGTTCTCTTGAACCTCTCGGCTTTTGCGTTTCGCGATGGCCTCCGCCGCGTTTTTGCCCGCAGGTTGATTGTGACTTTTTATCTTTTCATAGTCGAAGCCTGCGGGCATTTCATTCTAACAATCGCAAGTTCCCCACTCCTCCCCCAACCCCCCCCCCCCAATTTTCCCTTTGCGTTCAATCCTTAGTCCCCCTTAATTTTCCCGCTGATGAGCCTTTTCCCACAACCCCGAGAGATCCCAATAGGTTTTTTTGTTAAGACTTCCCACTCTTTTTTTCCCCCAGGAAATGCCGCCGCAAAAGAACTTGGTCTTCAGGCGCGGAGTGCTCGGCTCGTATACCTTCGACCCAAAGGCGCTGTCGTGATTTCTTGACTCCTTCTACCTCCCATAAGTTCTCAACGCCTCCTTCTCAGAGGAACTTCTGTCAGCCTCCATCGCTCTTGAACGCCTAGTGCATCGTTCCCCAGGGGACCCTGTGACTCCCTCCCACTTATAATTGAGTTACCCTTCCCTTCGGTAGTTTTTCCCCCCACACTCCTTCGGCAAGCCCTGACGGCACCCCCATTTTCTTGAATTTGGAAGGAAATCTTTTCTGCTCTACGGAACAAAAGTTCTTTTTCCAGCTCCGACTTTATTTGTTGCTCAAACCCGTCAATCACGTTTCCGGCGAGTATTCCCCACGCGGCGTTTTTTGCGCGTTTCTACCAAATTTGGGCGGAGAACTGCGAAACTCTCCAGCCTAAAAATAAATTCCTCTCGAAACCCCCCCCACCTTTTCGTTTCGTTCGGTTTTATTGGTTTGCCATTCTTCCTTCTCCCAATAGCCACTCTGTCCCATTAGTTGTGCCTGCCATTTTTTTCTTTTGTCTCGTTTTTTGACGAATCCCCCAACCCCATTTATAGCTGTCCAAACCCACATGCAACTGTCTTCTGCGGTAGTTGTGCATCCTTTTTTTTCGCGGAGGTATAACGACCAACCTCCCTGTATGAAATTCGCCTGAAGTCTATCACCGTCCTTCGTCCCCTCCCTCCTGGCTTTAGCAGTTTCCCAATCCCCGAGCTTACTGCCCATCCTGGCTTCTCCTCAGTACGACGTTCATACCCTGAGAATCGGGCACTTTTTAGTTCTTTGAGGTGAATATCGCTATTGTTTTGTGAAGGCTTGTCTTCCCTTCCTCGATGTACTTTTATTTAAATAGTCAGTGCCCTGCGTAATGCCCAGTGTTCTTCACAACACACGTCATCTCTCTGCTCTCGGGCCCGACAATTTGATCCCCCCTCTTTAGAAAACCTCTCCCTTTAAGCATGCGCAGTACACCAAACGGAAAAGACCCTCACCTTACTTCTCTCACTCTTGACGATTGTCAAAAAATGACCGAAAAGTGAAAGAGTTCCTAACCCCCCTTTTTCCTTTTTCAAATTGAGGAGCGCACAAGTCCCCCTTAGATGTTAGAGTTCCCCCGAAACATCTCATCCTTTCTCCTTTATTCAGCTGTTCAATGATAGACTATTTTTCCCCCTAGTCCCTGGCGGCGACCTCCACACATTCCTAGACCCCGATTCTTGTGAATATAGATGTAAGCCAGCGTCCTTTTATTCTGATTACTTTTCAGCACCCGCCTTACTCCGGAGTATGATTTCTCGGATTTCTGTATCAAAATGAGCTTCTCTGAAGACTGACGAAAGTTCTTCTTCCTTTATCTCGCGTAGCCTCTTCCCCTTCTAAAAAATGCGGACTGTTTTGTTCCTCGTAACCACTCCTCTCTTAAAGTCCGCCAGGCCATCTCTAAGAGTGAGGAAAGTTCTCTTCGCTCAGGTCACTGCAGCTTCCTCGGTTTTATTCTCCTCCAAATTCCCTCACGAAGCAGACTCTTATTGCTGATCCTCGCTGACCGCGCGTGTCTTATCCTCTTATAGTTTAAGACCTCCTATGGTTTCTCTGATTCTGACCTCTTCATACATCGGGTTTCTGGATTGGCTCCTATCAGCCTCAGGCCGTCAGTTTCCATTTGTGTCCTTTCTTTCCGAAAGACGTCGTAAAACTCCTTCCAGTTTTTTTAAGAGTAGAACGTTTCCCTTTCTGCGCAGGCGCTGGCCGCTCCCTCCATCTTCAAGTGCAAAAGGCTTCTTTTTTTTTCGAATTTTCAGTAGCCGCCCCTCATTCTCCCAACCATTTAGATGTAAGGCCGAATCCTTGTCCCTTTGATAAGTCCTCACACTCTCAGTCTTGCTGACTTCCAACTGAAGACCTCCCTCTCAGGTTTAAGGCCTAAGTGTCCAGTTCTTTTTTTAGCAATTCGAAAGACGCGTATGTCCCCCTGCTCCCCTCGTATGATTCGTTGAGACCTCTAAAGACGCGAGCTCTCTTCGCGAGTCAGAAGGCTTAAGATGTTTTTTTCCACCCCTTTACTGCGGTTTACTCATTCCACCCTACGAAATGGAAATCTATTGGATTTCAATTAAGTCCCATTTCTTGCGTTTAAGTCTAGACCCCCCCGTTGACGTTTTGTTTCCCATTGTGCCTTTTCTGCAAACATTTAGTAGGTCTCGGGGCTTACAGAGTTGGATATTAGAAGGTGTTAGAGTCTCTTGAATAAAAATTCCTCCAACCCCCCCTCCCGACCATAATCTCGCTTGTCGTATTTTTTTCCCCCCCCCCACTTGTTTTTATTGATTCCCCAAGAATTCCACCCTATTATTGACTCTATTAAAACTTAAGAACCAAGAAGCCCCGTTTCGTTTCACAACTCCCGCGACATCCCACGAGCCCCCCTCCACATTAGAGATGCTTGCTTTTGGCCAAACGTGATCACCTATTCTTCTTCTGAATCCCCCCCCCAGTTTGCACTATCCCCGCCTTTGTACCCCGGATACTCCCCTCCCGGCTCTTAGAAGGTATGGCGCCACCCCCAGTTCCCGCGATTTCCGCTTTCTCGTTCCAGACGAACTCTCAATTACCTGCAAACCCCCTCCGGCCCACTTGCCAGTATCCTCCGAGATAGGGAGATGTTTTTGTTTTTTTCATATCGAGCCGCATTTCTCAGGACATCTTCCTTGCCACAACTACAGCAGACTCTTGATCTTTCATGTCTTCGGAGCTTCAAACAAAAGCAAAAATAACCCGCCCCCCGGTCCCTAGCATTTATTTTCTTCTGTGCGGCTTTCCCTCGCCAATCATTTGTTCGTAGTGCAACCACTCGCTTTCCTCACTCGCTGGAAAAGTGGATGACTCGTTGTTCCCTTTGCATTTCCCCCCATTTTTTTTAAAATCAAAATGTGTAGCACGTCCTCGACGCGATAGCACCTTTCCGCTTCAATGACCCTTTTCTTGATGCCGTAGAAGTTTCTTTGACTTCATGTTTGACCCGCCTTCGGGGTCAATGAAGTTCTTTCTTCTGCCCCAGCATTTTAACATGCTTCCTCTTCTCTTGAGTTGATTCTGAATTTCCGCGTTGAACCGCTTTCCCTTAACTTTGTCGTATGGGATTACGTCTCGAAACCTTCACCTGATCCCTCCGGACTCTCGGGCTCTTTCTTAAGATCCAGCGTTCCCGTCACTCCTTCCCTTTTTTTTTGGCCCATTATGTAGCCCTTTCTTAGGTTCTGAAACGAGTTGCTGCTCCCCGGTTCTTTTTTTGCTCATGCGTCGAATGGCCACCTTACCGAACAGGGGCCCGCCCACCGTCCGTTTTGGAGGTGCGTTCATGCTTTAGATTGTTATCATCTTTCGAGCGGAAGTTATTTTTACGCATTTCCACCCCGCGCCTGCAGACAACCCCCCTCTTTGCCGCGAGGGCTCCCCCCAGTCTCGCAAAAATCGGGATATTGTTCCTTTTCCTTGCCTTGGCTGTCTCTGGCGTGGTGTCGCCTCCCTCGTCTCTGCTCGCCTTTCTGCCGTCCAGCCCCCTCTAATCAAGATCCCGTCGACGACTCCTTTTAAACTTTTTTTTTACACGACCAAACGTTATTTTCCTTGACAGACCGCATCCTTTATGTACTGCTCGTCCGTGGTAACCCCCGTCAAGAGTTTTTTTTCCTTCTCGTACCGTGCTTTGCGAGATTGGGATCTCTCAAGCTCTTTACCTTTTGATTGGCCCAGTAGAGGGTTTCATTTTTCCAGTTGAGTCGAAACTTTTTTCTTTGGCCCCCCCACCATTTCAGTCCCCCTCCCAGTAATCATCGCGAGACTCTCCCTTCCTAATTCTCTCTTTTTGTTTGTTGAGTGATATGTTTTTTCCGATATCTCTATTAATGGCTTTTAAAGTGTCGCTGGTTCCCACCTAATAGAATTTCTTCCCTCTGTAACCTCCGACTGGTCCGCCTACGTGCTACATATTTGAACTCCCCTTCTCGCTGGACGAAGACCTCTATTACTCCCCTCGTTTTTTTCTTGGAAGAATCAGAGAGTACTACGATCGATCTTCCCAGTCCCGCCCCACGCGCGCGTTTTTTTTTGGACAGGCATTGTCAGTCCACCAGTCCCTCTCGAAGATATCGTTTTGAGATATGTTTAACATTGGCGATTCGAAGTTCCTCGGTCCTTTTGGGTACGCGCATCGACAAGTAATCACTCGTTTCTCGCGCCCCCGTTTCTTTCTCCGACCTGGAATTACTTTTTCCTCTTGTTGTTGTCTTCCGTGCGCTCTTTTGATGCTATAACTTCCTCTCCCCCATCCTTTTCATCCAAAATAGAAACCAAATGCCCCTATACCCCCTAAAAATTTGGGACGTTCTTAGCTGTTCGAGTTCCCAATTCCTCGCCGCCTGCTCCCTTCGACCCTCAATGACCTCTTAGTTTTTTTAAAAATATTTTTTCCAGTTTGAAAGTTCAAAAGGAAGTCCCTGCCCCCTGCCACCGTTCATCCTCCTGATGAGATTTCGAGGAAAACCACTTTTTTCCGTTTTCGTGCTTCATTTCATGTGACTTAAGACGCAGTCTTCTCCCCTAAGACGGAGCGCTTGCCACGCTCTGCATCCGACGCCCGGACCTCTTCCGTAGTGTATAGACTCATTATTTCCAACTTCACCTTTCCCCGACCCGGAAACGATCTGGCCTGACCGGGTTTTTTTTTTTTCAAAACTTAAGAGCGAGCTGCTCACCCCTAGCACCCACCCAGACAACACCACCACCCCCCCCCGGCGCCCCGGCACCCGCTGTCATTTGATAGGAAAAAAGTTCCAGAAATGCTCGTGTATTACTTGCCCTCCTTTGGGCTTTGGGAGCGCCTTGATTGTTCTTTCCCCAAGACATAAATCGGAAATACACCCCCCCTTTCCGCGGTCCTTCGTTAGGTTGGAGCTGCCTCCGAACCCCTCTTGGGTTTTCACCCGGCGCCAAGCCAAATAAATTACTCCCAACTTCACCCCCAAATGAAAACCCAACCGTTTGTTCGTGTTTTTTCCTTACTTTTTTCGCCGCAATCGCAAGAGTCCCTTCTGGGGACGCAAGTCGGGAGGGACGGAGAGTCTCTTTGGGAGCGACTTGCACCAACCATCCCTTTATCCTCGTTCCCACTGCCCAAGGGAGATTTCGCTTTTTCTTTGCATTCTGGGTCTACTTCTTCTGCAACCCTAGGGCTACTAAAACCCTGTCTCGCCAGCAAGGTTTTCTCCAATCACGTTGCCTCGTCGAGGAGTATTTCCCATTTCAAGCGGAATTTTTCATGATGAAATTTTTTCTCTGTGTCTTGCTCGACCAGGTTATGGTCTTCCCCAGACGAGAAGGAGACGTTGCCGAGCGGGAATTTATTCTGTGCTTTTTTTTCTTTTTTTTCTGGAGTCCTTCATTGTCATTCTTATCACGTCCTCCAGTGGAATTTGGTAGCACTACCCCACTTTCTGCAACTCATAAGCCGATCCTCTTCTGCGGCCGTGTGCCGCTTCTTGGGGGGGAGCAAAAATTAGCTCCAAATTCGAGCCTTTTCCCCCCTCCATTGGGTTCCCTCCGCCGACACTTGAATCTTCCCATTTCGACCCGTAGATCACGGACGCCCCTCACCCTGAAAGAGAGCCCTTTGCTCCCTCTTACAATCGAAGGTCCCCTTACCCTTTCCAGGTGCGGTTTTTTTCTGCCACAAAAATCCGCTGGTTCGAGTTCTTAAACATCCTCCTTCCTCTTTTTTTCTAAGCTCCCCCTCGTCGTAAGAGATCCACTTTGTCGGAGATAACTACTTTGGGCGCATTTCGGACCCGCGATACGCATCTGTGAACCTCCGCCTTTTCCTTCAGCTAGCCCCGACGTAGTTGGATTGAGCGGTCCTCACCAAATCTGCTTTTGAAATCGACGCCTTTCTTTGGGCATTTATTTTTCCTTTCAGCGTCCCCATTTCAGTCAAAAAACTTCTGACTTCTCGGAACAAAATAAGATGTGCCATCTTCTTCCACCGAGAATTTAGCTTTGAGCGGGACGTGCGGCCTTTTCCTTCCAGTCCCCCCCAGGAACTGCGAGATTATTTCGAGCCGTCACTTCCCTTCCTGAGACGACGGTGCTCCTCCGCGCCGGCCCGTGTTCCGCGCGTCTCTCTTTTCTCTAAGCAGTGGTTGTTGTGAGTCTTCTATCAGTGACCATCCTCCCTTCTCAACCTTTTGCGGAACAGCCAGCATTTTGCTTCCTATGCCGTTAATTTGCGCTCCGAAACTTTTAGCCCCTCTCTCAACTTTTCCTTAGACTCCCTTGAAAGCGCACTCGTGCAAGCGTCGCGGCGCACGGTTAACGCAAATTTTCCTTCACAGTTTTACGGTGGTTGGTGGTAACCCCCCCCCAACCAGGCAGGATTTGGCCGAACTGGTGACGGTGAATACTCTCACAGGTTCAACGACGCAGTCCATAAAACAGGAGGCGAGGGTGACCTTTCATCGGTCCCGTCTTGAACTGCCAGATTCCAACAAACCACTTCGCCCGATCAGATGCGCTGATTCATAATGGCCAGAGCCTTCCCTCTAACGAATCCTCAAGTAATTCGCCTTTATTCGCAACTCTTAGAGCCTTGTTTTTTCGGATGCTGACCCTTGCTAAGAAAATCTTGCGATCCCTTTCTGATCAATTAGAGGCTCAGCCGTGGCGATAGTCTTATTTCGTGAAACAATAGAACCCTCTTTATTTCCTTAAGATAAGACATTTTCCGTTAAGCAGACTTTGATTGTAAGACCTAAAGTTCCACTTGCCGCATTTCTTTTCGAACCCCCCTCTCCCACTTCTTGTGCGCCTAAGTAGTTTGTATGGTGCACTTGTTAGGTCGGTTGCGATTGCTAACCAGTACAGCGGACTTTTTGCTCGACTTGTTAGTCCCAACCATTGACTCCAAGAAAACAGAGGAATCCCTACTTTTCCTTCTTTTGTCACTATGGGCGTCCTTGACTAACAGATGCCACTGACGTGCTTCTCTGACTTCACCCCCCTCAAAGTACTTAAAGACAATCGTACCTCCCCCAAGTAGAATTCAATTTCCCGAAGCACCCTCGTCCATGCTTTCAAAACCGTCATTAAGGCAGGTGCCGCAGCCCCTCTTCTTTTCCCAAACCTGTGCAATAATTACCATTCGAGGAACAGGATCTTGCGAAATTCACTTTTGGATGGCGCCCCCAAACTTCTTCATATACAAGGTGTTCCCTCGAGTTTTTCCCTTTGGTCCCGTCCCCCGACCATTCCCGCCCGCCAACTCTCCGTTGCCTGGTTTTAGTCTTCGAGGTGGTGGCCAGTTTTCGCAGTCGTCCGGCTTCCTTCCCCATTTTCAGGCCAACTAATTCGGAGAGTTTGGTCTGAGCTTCCCCCCCCCAACCCCCTTTAACACCGTTCTAACACCCCCCCCCTTTTTTCATTTTGAATTTTCGATGAATATTTTTGCGTTGAGCGTGCAGCGTTGCTGCTTTCCCGCTTGTTATTTTCTCCCCTCCACAAGCCGTCCGTTCTTGACTCCTAGCGAAACAGGTGATTGATTGTCCCTTTTGCCTCACCAAATTTCGGCCGCCCCAAATGTCTCCAGAGGTAAGATCTTTTTACGAAATTTTAGAATTTTTGTGCACATTTCGACTTTCTTGACCGGATCTTGAAGGTTGTCCCAAAAGCCTCCCTTGGTCAGTTCCCGTGCCCCGTTGACGCGTGGAACGACCTTCTTTCTCTCGTTTTTCCTTCGCGTCTTATGCTGAGCGTGCCGTCCCTTTAGTCTTATCCGGAGTATTTCACTTCACTTCTTTAAACACACACCGCGCCGTTTGTTTTGCGTTTTTCCCCCCTTAGCCTCTTCCGCCGCCGATTCCATTTGCCTTTTGCTCTTCGTTTTCACCACTCCTTTCGGAATTGGCCCCAGATTTTTTAGCCATTGAGTTTTTTGATAACGCCCGGCGCATCCCTGGCGAATGAAAGAATCCCGGATGAACAAACGGTACCAAGTTTATGCCTCCGGTTTTCATTGGGGTGAGTCGTTAGTTTGCATTCATTTTTTTTGCATGCACGCGCTGTATTACGTACATTCTGCCCCTCACGTTCATACCGCCCTTTCCCCTTCCCACTCCCCCTCTCCTCCTTTCCCCTCCCCATCCTTTCCCTTTCCCGCCTGCGCTCGCTTTCCTTCCTTCTGCACACATCCATCAGTACTCGTTCAATTTCCTTGCCGCTCCTCTTTTCCTTTGTGCTCGCTCTTGGCGTTTCTCTGGGTAGCTCATCAGTCGTACTGACTCGCTGTCCGTTCCAGCTTGGGCCC
>Ga0179591_1323749_pt1 | contig 11330 bp, 13 predicted proteins | sample CZOMad2_1_08_16f_FD_182891 | JGI IMG/M metagenome (GOLD analysis project Ga0179591, IMG submission 182891) | Vadose zone soil fungal communities from Angelo Coast Range Reserve, California, USA - CZOMad2_1_08_16fungal (PacBio error correction) | ecosystem: Environmental > Terrestrial > Soil >... | reverse complement strand
TTCAACCGGGCGTCGTTTTCCCTTCCCTTTTCCGAAGGTCCTCCCCAGACATTTTTCCTGCATGGTTCCTACTTCTCTTTTCAACCATGTATTTCTGAACTCCTCCCCTCCTTGTCATCATCCGAACTCTGGTTCTCTCTAGTAGAGACTCTGCAACAACACCTTAGGACTCCTTTTTTCCAGGGCCCCCCCCTTCGTGCTCTCCTTTTTTAAAATTTCAGTTTCTCATCTGTCCATTAGGCCTCGACTTACAATTCCCCTTAAACTCCCCCCCCCCCCAGACCTCCCAGTCGGAAATCACCTCTTTACAAGTCCCTCATCCGGTAATCTCGTAAGCTGATCCCTTAAATGGTTACCGCTTAGGAGGTTCTTTGAAACGCAGATGTTTTTTTTCTTTCCAATGCCTTAACCCCTCCCCACTCGCAGGCTGCCTTATGGAAGAGCCCCTTCAATCGGTCCTATTTTTTAGGGCGGTCCCATAAACCCCAGCAGGACGCCATAAGTCCCACTTGTTTTTTTTTTCCCTCCTCCAGGAGGGACTTCCTCCCCCGGGTTTTCCCTTTTGGACCAGATATTCCATTTTTATACCCTTTGAAAATCCCTCCCGCAGCACGTACTCAGGCTACTCTTTGGACACTTTAAGACCCACTTTGTTTTTTCGACAGTCTTCTTCCCATCTCGGTCACCCTCGTTTCTGCGAACCTCTTTGGGCCACAGAGAAACGACTCGCCCCCCTCAAAGAGAGTTTCTAACAGTTAACGCTCCTTCTATGGAACCCCGGCCTGTTTCCCGGTTCCATGGTTTTTCCACGTCGAAGTAGTACCGGCGATGACCCCTGGAGTCTCAATTGTTCATGATTGCCCCCCGAGCATCATCCCCGTACTCCTCTTTGAGTTCTTTCACAAGCTACGCCCAACCATACTTCCCCCTGCGACTCCCAGGAGTGCTCCCCTAGTATCCCCCAGACAATCTCTCCGGTGAACTCCCTCCCAAGATCTCCCGCTACAAGATGTTAGCGTTAGAGTCGGGATCCTCCTCGGCCCCCCCTATGGTTAATATTTCCTTCCTTCATCAGTTTAGTTATACTTTCGGCAATTTTTTCCCCAGTGCCGAGACCGCCGATTTTGTAAAGACTCAGTTTTTTTCTCAAAAGGTTTTCTCCTTAGTTACCTCACTTTTTTTTCTGGTGCTTCTTGGATGGTTTTCCTGTTTGCCAGTCCCCCTCGTTGAGGGAGCTTCCCCTGAAGGGACCTTTCCGGGCGGGCCTTGAATAATTTTTTCAATTCTTGTACTCTGAGGTGCTGTTTCCGGGTCATTGTTTGGTGGTAGAGTTTTCAGACGGATTTTCCCTCAATTATTTTTTTTCGTGCAAACTTCCTCCTTTGGTAGTCTCGGAAGGGTTCCTGAAATGGGTTACATGTCGTTCATTTCTCCGGCACTTCGTTAATTCTTCCATAAATTTCTCAGCGAACCCACTAATTTCTCCAGATTGCTGTGGTTCCCGACCCATACTGTTCGGAGTCGTTTTCAATTTTTTAGAGTTTCTAGAAGTGCGATATGGGTCGGGACGTTCAATCTGCGCTGCCCTCAGTCTTGAGACATCTTTGGGCGCGGACATTTGGTACATTTTTAGGCCTCCCCGATGTCTATACTAGTTTGACCTGTCTGGAACTGGTCGAGAAGACCCTTGTCCTGATATTTTTTCTGAAAAGCTCTCCCGACCCTCTACTTGGTCCGCCCCAAGACCCTTCTTCCGTCCTGTACACCCCTTCCTGGACCCACCGGGCTCTCCCCCCCCAACTTCCTTTTTCCCCGATTTCTCCCATCACCCCGACCCACCACGGCGCCGTCAAGGGCCTCCAAGGGCCCGATGCAGGGGCACACTTTTCCAGGCTTAGAAACACTCGATTCCCAGGCGCCCCGCCTTTTTTCCGGCGGTCCTCTTGAACCTTTTCCTCCACGTCGATTCCTTGCGTTAGGTCATTTTTTCTACAGCGGTCTTCTACCTTTCCAACTCGATATTATCTACCATCTTCTTCACCTTTCATGTCAGCTTGAGGTAATTTTCTTGGCTGTATTCCTTCGGCTTTCTTCTTTCCTGATGGCCTGAACACGCTTCTGGCTTGTCCCGTTGGAAATTTTCTTTAGCTCAATCTGAGTGGATTAACCCTTTCTCACCTTGATGGTGTTTTTTCCTATTTTTCCTTCTTCCTAGGGGCTTTCCCCCTTGTTAGCGGCAGGCCGTATTTTTTCGTAAAACACCCTTGTTCATGTTTTCGGCGCGCTCTTCCTGTAGGAAGACCTTCCCCTCCCAACGGCATTTCTTTCCCTTTTGCTCTTTTTTTTCCTGATTCTCTGGGATTCAGGTTCCTTTTCGGCCCAAGGAAATTCCTTAAGGATGGCCTTTTTTTATAACCTTTTTTTGCCCGGTCGTCTAGCCTTCCCCCCTCAAAGGAGTGATTCTTCCGTTTAAGATTTCCCTCTAGTGGCTTCCGGAACTCTTTTTTCCCCCTCTCACGTCGATCCTTCTGACAGCTGGTCCTTCTTCCCTTTTTCTGCTCGGAGTCGTCTGTCTTCGTGTCTTTTTTTCCCCATATAATAGTTGCCGCCCTCTTCGGTTATCTCAACCTAGGAACGCTGCCATTGGACGTCGGCGGATTCTGGGGTGTTATAATAGCTACCCTCTCCCCCACCCTGACTCTTTTTTTCAACTGTCTCCCTAAAGATTTTTCTCCTTACTTCTCCAACCCTGGTCGTCGCTCGGCTGTGATTTTCCTTCGAGGACTTCAGGGATGGTTGTACGCCCCCTTTCTTACGGTTTTTTTTTTTTATGTTCCTTTGTGCGGGACTGAGGGAAAATCGCCCCCTTCAAGTTTTTCTTTCCCCCCCAGGGTTCGTACTGACTTTTTTTTTAGAAGGTCTTGATAGGGGACTTTTTTGTGGTTTCTTCCATGATCCGTTCTCCGTTGAAAGGTAATGAGGGCAATTACTGCTCCCCCCCCCCCCCTTTTTTGGTCCTCGCCCCTGCCGGTATTATCCTTTACAAAAGAAGCCTTTTTTTTTCTTTTCTTTTAACGGATCTCCTCCCTTTGAGAAGGCTCTTAAGGCCAGACGATCCCACAGTATCTCTTTCCTTTTCCTCCTTTCCTTTTGAGAATAGGATTCCTTGCAGCCCTGGAGGTTTTTTTCCAGGCTCCCCCTTTTCTTCCTGAAATCTTTTTGTTCTTTTTTTTTTCTTTCGAATAGAGGTGCCCTTCCGGACCGCTCTGACCCTCCCCCCAACTTGTTTCAGGCCTCCACCTCCTTTCTTTTCCAACTGAGTCAGTAGTATTCCTCCGGCCCAAAAATTTTCCAAGAGTTTTCTTCCTCTTAAGAAACCTCCTTCTAGACCTTTTTGAATCCTGGCCAGGTTTGTGCATCCGTCCTTACGCACAGACATCAGCTCCAACCGCCCACTACAAGGTTTGTCCCTGAAAGACTTCTCAAATTCATTCCTTTCCTCCTCGTACGTCCTTAGCTTTGCGCCCGACCTCCGAACCTCGGGCCGGAAACTTCCGAAGACTTTTTTTCGTAGGTTTCCTAGGACCACGAAGGACGTACTTTAAGATTCTTTCATTTTCTTTGGAACTCGTTAAGTGGGTTCCGTCTCTCTGTAGAGTGCCCTTATTCGGAAGCTTTTTTTTCCTTCTTCCTTCCTGACTCTCTTCTGAGTGCTCTTCCTGGGCCTTCTTTTCTTTTCCGATTGACCACGAAGTTGAATTTCACGACCTCTTACCCTTTCCCCCCGGGTTTCCCTCTTCATATAGAGACGGACCTTTCCAACTGGGTGATCCTCATTCCAGCCGTCCTCTTCCCCCCTAACTAGACCGTGCCTCCCACAAGAGTTTGGCCCTCCCCCGCCCGAAGCTTTTTTGATTTCCTTTCTCCCCGAAGCCAGACCCAAACCACCAGGGACCACTTTGGAATTGTCCCGAAGTTTTTCTTTCCCCCAAAGGTTTTTTTTCTTTTCCTCCCCACATAGTTCCTTGTGTTAAGGATGCCCCGATCTTCCAATACCCGTGACTTCTGGACCCCCCGTCCCCCTCTGAGAGTTTAAAGTGCTTCTCTTCAGGTCCCCCCCCCCTTTTTCAGAAGCGTGGATTGGACGGCAGGTTTCCCTCCGTCCCCTGTTTTTTTCAAAGCTTGCTTAGGAAAAGTCAGCTTTTCGAAAGACTCCCCAAGATTTTTCCTTCTTCGACTGTACGGTGTTCGGCATTGGGGGCTATTTTTCGATAATCTTCCCCCGAAAGCGCTTTCTTTTGTCCGAGTCCCTTTTATGAGGGACCCTTTTCATTTCCCGGCGCGGACCGCCCTTCGAGTTTTTTTTTTCCCTCAAATCCTTTTCTTAGAAGGCCAGTAAACGTCCTTCAGGATTTTTTTTCCTGAGGCCCTTTTAGGCACGTCATTTTTTGGTGGTTCCTTTGGACGCTTCCTTGTACGAATGACTTGGGGGCCGTTTCCCGACGCTTTTTCTTTTTTTTTTCCGGAGTTACCCGGGCTTTTTTTCGGTTGACGGAGAAGGAAACTAGTCCTTCGGGCTTCTTCATGCACGGTCTTGTCCCCCCCCATTGATTACCTTTTCAGGAGCTTGGGCCCCCTTTAGTACAGTCTTCTCTTAAAGTCCATTTTTCAATCGACCCCCCTCCCCCTCTTGGAGTTCTTGTTCTTTTGGAAGTTTTCCGCCAAGTTTCTTGTAATGACAAGTTCTTCTTGTAGACTTCATCATCCTTTCGAGAGATCAACTAATAGCCTTTTTGGCGCCGACAGTCCCCTCCCCCCTTTAGCTTTTCTTGAGTTCTCCCGGTGGAAGAAGCATCCCCCCCGAAGCGTGGAATCCTCGACATTTCCTAGGGGCCTGACCGAGAACCCCTTCCTTGGCGCTGAAGTTTCCCTCCGACGTACAGGCACAGATTCCCTGGCCAAGTTGTCTTGTCTACTCCCCCCCCGTATGGTTTCGGAAAGCCTCTTTTTTCAAGCCCCCCCCCCGGACTCCTTCAGGCGTCCGCCTCGCACCCCAAAAGACCCCTTACCCGGCCTCCCAACGTTCTCCCAGCCCGGGTTTCTCTTTTAGGCTTTTTCCTTTCACTCCCCCGGTACCCCTTCCACAAAGGCCCCAGACCGAAGCTCTCCATTTAACGGTTAAAGACGTCTCCCCCCTTGAAAAAGTTTTTTTGGCTTCTCCCGCCCGTCTTTCCGTCGCGTCTCAAAGCTCCCCCTCCCCAAACAACCTGCTTTTTTTTCCGACCCCCGTAACTTCTGCCTTCCTATTAAACCCTTTGTTCTTCTCTATCCCCCGATTTGAGAGTCCTCCGCGGGTATTCAACTCGAGGTTGGTTTGCTTTTTCCATTTAAATTCCCCTGATGGCTTTCTCACTTACCGCTCAGCAGCCCCCTTCCCCAGCCCCCCTCGAAAACCTCTTTTTTTTTTGTGGTGTCCTTCTCAATTAGACTCCTATCGGCTAGTACCTGAATCTTTGCGGCGTTTTCTTTTCCCTACTGGGGCTCCTCCCTTGCGATTCTTTCCTTTACCGACAAGTTGAAATTTTTTTTCAACAGTCTTTTTCCTCCTTCCCGGTACCACGATTCCTTTTTCTCTACAGATCCTCTCCAGTATGAGGGCTTTGGTGTCTTCCACCCCCCCCTTTTGGAAATTACTTGGGACGAGTCTAGGCCGGCTGTTCTGGGCCTCCTTCAAGACCCTTCCCCCTTGAGTGCCCGGGAATTCGACGTACTCAGTTCTTCTCTGTTCTTCCCATACGATCAGGTCTAAGGGCCCTGCTCTTGCTGTCTCCCCTTCCCTCAACGACGTTCTTTTCCCGTGGAAGAAATCTTTTTTTTGGCTGCGTCGTATATATTTGTGCCTTCCTTACGTACTTTCCTTTCCCTTCTTTCAGAGAGCTTGAATCCCTATAAAGACAGATTCGATTTTCGTGGTTGTTTTCGCCTTTAGTGCCATGTCAGATGAGGAGCCTTTAAAGCCCCTCGCCGTCTGTATTCCTCGCTTTTTGGTAGTTAGGCATCCGGCCAGAATTGACATTTGTTGATTTCTTCAATCCTGGCCGGTCTTTTTCCCGTCCATTTTCTTTCCGGAGTTGACTGATGTTAAGGTTTCTTTGCTCTGTACAGTGCTGGCCCACCCTCAGCCTTTCAAGGAGACAGGGGCGTTTAGGAAGGACCTATTCTCCCCTTTAGAGTCCTCCTTGCTCCAGTGGTGGTCTTCCCCTGGATATCTTGACTTTTCCTGAGGGTAGAAGAGTTCTTCTTCTGCCCCCGGGGCCTTAAAGGTTTCTCCTCATAGAATTTTGAAAATACCTTCTTTCCCCCTCCTGGAGGGTTTATCCTTTCCCAGGTCAGTCTTGAACTTATGGAACCAATTTTTCTCCCGTTTCGTCCACCTCTATCCCTTCCCCGTTTTCCGACCGGAAACCTTTCTTTTCTTTTCCATCCCGAGATAAGATGGTCAGAAGTCTCCCCTCTTCTCCGGGGTCCCCTGTTCCGACCCGTTTCTTCTAATAGTTTCCCCCCCCACATTTTTTTCGATCTGACAGACGTGCCCCCCGTTTACATAAGGTCCCCCTAACCCTCCAACCATTAAAGAGCTAGTATTCTAAGACTCCCACCACCCTTTCAGCTGTCCGTATTCCTCTTCTGCAGAGATACCTCGGCGAGGCGACCCCACTCCCCAGGTCTTGTCCCATTTGTTTCCCCATTACTGGCAGTTCTCTTCGGACGTCCTTAGCACGAAGCGCCCCCTCAACGTCCCCTTCAGACCCGTACTCCTTCAGCAGGCAACTACTCGGAGAAGGGAACACCCGATGGCCCGCTTCCTCTTGCAAACAACCTTTTCCCTCGAATTCTTCTTTAAATCTCTCCTTTTATACTGAAGTCCTTTTTTTCACAGGACTTTCGACCCCCCTTATCCCCCCCTAGAAGAAGTACCTTTCCCCCGACTTTTTTTGCGTGTTAGCCTCCTCTCGGTCCTCTCTATCCGGTTTCTATTCCCTGAACTCCCTCGCCTCTTCGATAGAGAAGTCTCTTTTTGAATAGGGCGGTTCGCTAGTTTCTCCAGCTCCTTTTTGCAGGGCGGGATTTCTTTCGGGAAACTTTCCCCTTCAGGAATTTCTCTACTACCGTTTCTCTTCCTTTAAAGGATCCCGGGTGAAGGAACTTTTTCTCAACAGTAGAAAGTACATCCAGCCTTCCCATTCCCACCTCTCAGGTTATTTTCGCCAACTCTTCGCTCCCTCCCGTGCGATTTCTTTTCCTGTCCAAGCAGAGAGTTCCCTCCTTTCGCAGTCCTGGGATATTCCCTCACCGAAGATGTTCACTCTTAGGGACGAGGCCCCCCCTTTTCCGATCCCCACATTCTCGAAACCGTCCCCCCTTTGGTTTTCCTTGAACGATCATTTTTTAGAAGAAAATTCGTTCCCCCACAGTACGCCCACACCCCCCTTTTTGAGTTTGTGTGGTGACTCGGTAAAGGTCTTCCCCAGCCCTCCTCGTGGAAATCACCCTCGCCAGAGGTATTTCAAGGGTGAAGGACCCCCCTTCGAGAGTCTTCCCCTCCCCCTCACCCCCCCCTCCTGGTTCTTCTCCCTCTTTAAGGTCAAAGCCTAGGCCCCCCTTTAATTCATTGTAGTCTCCTTTCTTTTTGAGTTGTTTTTTCCCCTATTCCTTCCCCTTTGAAGAGTAGACCATCAACCGTTCTTTTCCTCATGCCTCCTTTTCCCGTCTCGTACAGTCTTTGCAGAACTGCACATGACCTGTGTCCTTTTCCTGGGTGGTTCTCTCTAGTAAGGATTTTTCTACTTACTTTTAAGAAAGGGAACCGGTTCTTCTAACGGCCTCTGTCCTAGGTTTTTCTTTTTTGGTGATTCGGACGCACTCTCTTGTGAAGGAGGAATTTGTTGAGGGAGGGAGGGAGTTTTTCCCTTTGTACAAGGCGCAAGATGGAAAGGGATCCCCACTTGGACCTTTCTCTCTCGGCGGGACTTGCTTAGCCTTCCCCCCCCGAGAAAGAGGAATTTCTTTTTCCGGAAGAACCCTCTTTTCCCTGGACATAGATAGTTCGTTCGAGCAAAGGATCCCGGGGTTATCTTATTTCATTCCTGTTCACAGTCTGCCCCTTTTTTAGAGGGATGTTTCCTCCAAGTCCTCAGGCTTCTTTCTTCTACCGGATAGTGCATAGCTATATCCTCCCCTTTTTTTGATAGCCTGCAAACTCGGGGATTTTCTTCCAAACTATGCTCTTCCTCCTTGTTATCATTTCCCAATGGTAGGGAGAGGAAAACCGGTGACTTCAGCAAACCTACCCAATCCGTTGCCTTTACGCCCCCCGTAACCCCTTCCAACCATCCGTTTAGCTTGCCCAGGACCCGCCCGTCCTGAAACTTTTCTCTTTCCTTAAGTGGGAGTGGGGTTGTGGGTTTTTGCGGAAAGCTCCCGAAGGAAAAATCAGGTGTCTCCCTTGTCGAAAGGGGACCCCGCTGGAGTTTACATTACCGCCTTTTCCTTGAAACCTTTTTCCTTGTTCCTCCTTCAACTTCCCCCTCTCAGGCGTCGCTCCCCCTTCAGGAACAAGAAACGTTTGCACCCCATTGGCGCCTCCCCTGGACGAAAGGCGGGTACCCTTTCTGGGTTTTTCTGACAGTAGAAGCCCTGTTTTACTCTTTTTCTCACCCTTACAACAGTCCCCTAAATCTATTCCAGCTTCCGGTAAGGAGAAGTAATTTGACGGTCTTTTATAACGCGGAACGGGTTTCCTCACAAGCCTTTTAGGACATTTCTTCACGCGCCAAAAACTCAAATTCAGTTTTCTTACCTAATCTCTTCCTTCCAAAAGAGTTGTTTCTGTCTCGGTCAGTTTCTTTTCTCCACTTCCCATTTTTCCTACCTCTCATCTTCTTTTAGCGCGCCGGCTTCTTGATGGAACCCCGCTTCTTCTTTGTAAGATGGGGGAATCGTAACCCCGCCTCCCCCCCCCCCCCCCACAAGGCCTCCCATCTCCCAACCTGGGGCTTGGTCCGGTTTACAGCAGATTCCCCTTTTTTCTTGATATTTTTTCTCCCTGCCCCCCGGGGCGTTTTTTCGTTCGCCGCTGGGGTTCCGTTAAACCCCTGTCATCGCGTCGCCTAAGGTCGGAAGAAACCCCCCCTCCTTACCTTCCTTTTTCCTTGATCGGGATCCTGCGCTAACCCTCTCGTGGTCGCGCCCCTTCCTAAGAGATGTTCCGTCTGGAGAGGGAAGCGGTTCATTTCCAAAATTTTGTTACGAGCCCTCGGTGTCCCTCTCTTTTCTCTTTATGTCGCGTCTACGTGATCCCCCTTGGGCCTGCAATTCCGCTCTGAGCCCCCCCCCCTGTCCCAGAAAGGAGTGAACTGCTACAGTAATCACATAGATGCTTTTTTCAGTGCCCCGCGGTTCCTCTCTTTTTCCCCTCACCTTTGATTTCCCTTCCGAGAGCACTTCTACGCAGCTATTAGCTTTTCCCTTTTTTCTGAGTCTCTCTTCCGGCTGGCGTCAGTTGCCATACCTACAGGTCTGCTTCTTCTCGCTAGCCGAGTTACGTTTTCCCCCACTTTTCTGCACATCGTTCCCCGAAAGAAAAGGTACGTCCCCTTCAGGGTATTCGGGTGTCCGCAATGGTGCACTACATTCATGAGAGGTTAATGTTCCCTTCCCCCTCCCCCTTCGCCTCCCTTCCTTCCCCATCTGGTCTTTGGCGAGGACCTCGGGTACATGCAAGCAAGGTAGTGGCAGGTTTTTTTTTTCCCGGTAAATTTTCTTTCCGGTGCTTTTTGGCGTCTTTCTTTGCCGTGGTCAGCCTGGACTGCTTTGAACCCGCAGACTGGCACAGTTCCAACTGGCCACACTCCCTGGTAGTAGTTAGCGCTCCCGTGATGTCGTAGCCGGAACCTATCTCCCCTGGATCTTGCCAACCCTGCTTTCACCTTTTTTGCGTCGTCGCTATTCGGTCCTGTGCCAGGTCAATGAGGTATCGTAGTTCGGATTCCTGATTGCCCACTTTAGCAAGGTTCGGCGGTAAGAGCTGCGGCATTAGCATGGTTTCTAGAGCAAAACAAGTCGTTTAACCTTCCTCCTCTTAACGAGGCCCACTTCGTTCCCTACCTTCTGGAAGTCCCCGGCCCCCCGCCCGTTTCGTAACCCCGTCTCTCCTTTCATCCTCAGTGTTGTTTTTTTCTTCCTTACGAAACGGGCGAGGGTTCTCGTAATCCGAAAGGTCAGCCGGAGCCCCCTCTGGTCGGACGGAGACGGTAGGTGAGTCCTCTTTTTTTTTTCCTCCGTCGTGCCACTTTTCCACCCCTCTTGCCGCTCTGACGCGAACTTGCCCCTTCATCAGCCTTTCGAGCTACCCTCATTGACCTTTCTTTGTAGAGCCGATCGCGCCGCCTCCTCCCACGGTGACAAGCAAGGCCGTTGCCAGGGTTATGAGCGATATGTCCTTCTCCCCCCTTTCCCCCGCGAAGCCGAAGACGACCCTTTTCCAGGTTGAAGACGGCCAGTTCGAGGTGCAATCTTTGCTGTCCCACCCTCCCCTTCCTGACAGCGCCAAACCGGGTCCAGTCAGAACATTCCTAACCACGTAAAGAAAAGACCTCTTCCCCCCTTACCCTCGGCAAACGGAGGTTCTTTCAGAGCGGCCGCGATGCTGCTTCCTTTTGACACGCGCAGACCGCTCCGTTCTTGACTTCGGAAAGAGTTTCAAAGAAGATGCAGCTGGTCTCTTCATTTGTTCCCACCAGGCGAGGTCCCCGAATAACTCGCCGACCTGGAGTGCGAGGGACGAGTTTCCCTTGAGAGAAAAGGACATTATCGGGGAAGACGAGCATTTGGTAGATGGACGGCCTTCCCCCCCCCGATACCGACGCAAGCCGTTCTCTTCTCTCACTTCGCCCTACATGCGAATAGCGGCGGCTTTCCGCCTCATACGGGGCTCCTTGATGAACGAGAGCCCACCCCTCCTTAGGGCAACTGGAAACAGCTGCAACGCGCGAGGACGGTAGAGCCGTTCCCCCCGGGCGACGCCTTGTGGCAAGGCCTGTTTACCAGGTGCAGGCACCCTCACGCCTGACATCCATTGCCCTTCGGCAAATCTAGGTCCCTCCACGGGACGGAACCTGGGTGGGCCGCACAACTTGAGGCCGCCGACATGCCCGGAAACAGCGCGGCGGTATGCGTACCACGAGAGCGTCCTCTCCCGATGCGGCCCACGGCCTTGGATCCGGTTAATTGTTAGTGCCTTAAAGTGACGTGATTAGAGGCGTCTCTGA
>Ga0179591_1152111_pt1 | contig 11332 bp, 18 predicted proteins | sample CZOMad2_1_08_16f_FD_182891 | JGI IMG/M metagenome (GOLD analysis project Ga0179591, IMG submission 182891) | Vadose zone soil fungal communities from Angelo Coast Range Reserve, California, USA - CZOMad2_1_08_16fungal (PacBio error correction) | ecosystem: Environmental > Terrestrial > Soil >... | reverse complement strand
TATTTCGCGCTCTTTCATCCCTGTCCTCTCTCTCAGTCCACCGATTCCTTCTTGCCGTATCTGAAGGTACGATGCGCTGGTCCTTTTTTTTTATGATCGCCCCGTTTTCTCGACGAACTTTTCTCTTCCCGGCAAAACGGCGTGCCTACCGTCCCTCCGTTCTCCCGTTCGCTTTTTTTGTCCGACGTTGTCCCCTCCACTGTTTACTGCAGTACTGTTGAATTTGCACATGCCCCGCAAAGGTGACTCGAGCAGGTCACTGCCCCTATTGTTCACCTTCCTATCTACGGCGAACTGTTTTTTCTCTTTTGACGCGCAGGTCCGCAGTAACTCGCGGGCGTCTGCGGACCCATCGTGAGGGATTTGTTCGTCGCTCTTTTTTCGGCCATTACTGTGGTTCCCTGGTTCCATTTTACATGTTTCCGGTCCTGTCCGTCTCTTGTAACTCGCCGTCATCTCGTTGTTTTTGTTTCTCCCTTGTTCGAGGCTGAGTCAAGCTCCGTCCTCCGAGTTCCAGTGGACTTTTAAGCTCTTCTCCCTTTGGAGTAGTCAGGACCACCCTGCCCCTTCCTTTACCCCCTGCCTTTCGACTTCCAGCGTAAACGTGAGCCCTTCTCCTTTTTTTTTACACCCTCCGTTGCTGTTTTTGTTTTCTCCGATGTCCCGGATAGTTCGGCTCCTTTCCTCCATGTTCTCCCCTTGACGGTGGACCCGGGCTTCTTTTAATTTAGTCTGTCCTTTTTTTTTGTGCAAGAGCGGGGGTTTTTTTTTTCCCCCTCCCCTGGAGCTTATGTTGTCACTCCCCTTCCCCCTGCTTTTTTTCTGTCTCTTCCCTATGCACAAAGTAGAATCGTCAGAATGACGGTGGGTTGCTTCTTTGTCGCCTTTTTGACCCGTTTTTTTTTTTTTGCGCCCTTCCCCTCCTTACCCCCCCCCCTTGCGCCTTCCCAACAGTCTGTTTTTTTTACAGCGTGCTAGGAAAACTTTCCCTCTTTACTGGTGTTCCCAGTTTTCCCGCGATTGTTACCTTTTTTCTTCGGCAGACTACAGCTTTTCAGGTGACCGCAGAGTTTTTTTTACTCATTTTTCCGTTCCCCCCTTGTTTCTCCCCCCCCTGCCCCCCCGTGTTTGCTTGGTTCCTGCTAGATTCACCTTGCGGTCAGAGGTAGTTTTTGCCCCCCCCTTGTTTTTGCAGGACGCCTCGGTCCAGGTCGTTTTTTTTTTTTCTTTCTAAGCTGAACGAAGTTTTCGCGTCTGGTTTTTCGGTCGCCTCCCCTTTGCCATATAGACGCAGTCGTCCAGCGTCCCCCTTTCGATGTCATTTTCCTCGGACCAGGCTGACGCTCGTCTCTCCCTGCCTTCATTTCCTGCGGTGGACCTTCCTGCCGGTTTGGCTAGGCGATGCTAACTTTCTGTTCTTTTCTGCGCGTCGTATGATTCCGCTTTTTCTTGTCTTTTTTGGAGTTATTAGTCGCGGGCTCATTTTGTGCGGCTCTCTTTTGCGCCCGGGGCGTTTGTTTTTTTCTTCCATCCGATGATTTCTTAGAGTGTAGCTTCTCCCCCCGAGAACTCCCTCTCGATTTCTCGTTCCAACGAGTTGGTGAGTTGCCTCCCTTTGCTTTTCCTTCGTGTCAATATGACCTTCTTGTTTCCTTGGCGGACCTCTATTTTCTCACCCCCTTTAGAGCCTTTTCTTCCAATCAATGCGTTCCTTTCACCGCTCTGGAACTTAAACCCGAGTTTGCTTGCCTGCTTCTCCTTCCCCTCTTCGGAAGTCCATTGGTCCTCGCGTTTTCCCCCCCTACTCCGTTTTTTTCCCAGTTCTAGGATTGTGGGACCCTTTTCATTTTCAGTAGGAGAGCCTGTTTTTTTGCTCGTGACCAGACCTTCGTTCTTTATTGTATCCGTCACCCCTGTATGCGAATTTTCTCGCCCTTCCTTTACGTTCTGCGGATTGCCCTTTCTTTCCACGTTTGCCGTTCCCCCTCTTTTTCCCCCCTTTTGGCATCGCCGGGGTTCTTCTTTCTCAAACCCAGGCTGTTATGGCGCACCCTTTCCCCCTCCCGTTCCTCTTGCCCAACCGGTGTCCCCTCCTATTGAGACCACCAGGCTGTTGTCCTTTGTTTTGGTCTGCGCCTCCCTGACCCATTTTTTGGTTGGATCGGTTCTTCCCCCCCCCCTACATGTGGTTCCAGGGCGTTTCTCCTTCCTCAGTCTTGAATTTCTCCCCGGTCAAACCCGACTTTTTTTTTCTCGTCGAGGTGGTGTCGGCATAGACTTTTGATTGCCGCGTCCGCTTCCTGCTTCCGGGACGCCGCAAGCTGCTTTCGCCTTCCCCCCCTTGCGTTTTTTTTTTTTTGTTTTGCCGTACCCCCAGCACCGTTCTCGTGTTTAGCTCTTTACACAAAGCCGCCCTCTTCCCCGTCCGCCCGATTTCCCCCCGTTTTTGCTCTCCGTGTCTTACGTTTTTTTTTTTTATTTTTACGATGCCTTCCCTTGTTGCTTCTTGATTATCATTTGACGAATCCTTTTCCCACTCCCTTTCCCCTGAATAGGCATTTCTCCCTCGCGTCTCGACCTAGTTCCGAATTGTCTTATGTTTGGGCCCCTAGTTCTTGTCCCTCCCCCGGCCAAGATTGGAGGCAAAGGCTCTGCCTCCCCCTTGAGGACGTTTTCCTCCTCGATTGTCGCGACTCAATATTCGCTTTTCTTGTACTCGTTTTTTTTCCCCCCCCCTTTGAGTTGCCCTTTCCGTCAATCGGTGCCTCCTGCCTTTCCGGTATGCGTTCTGCTCCCTTGACAGTTTCCCCCCACCTTATCTCCGTGGCTCCACTCGCTTTTCGCCTTCCTGTTGTTTCGCGGCCCGGTCTCAACTGGACCAGCGTGGATGGACGGGCGTTGGTGTTGTTTTTCCCCCCCTTCCCTTTCCGACCTCAGACGACCGTTGACGGCCTTTTAGTCACTTTGTAGGATTCTTTTCTCATTTTCCTTGACCTTGCGGGTTTCTGGAGCTGGGTAACCTGCTGACTTCCGCCTCGATGTTCCATTGCCCCCCCCTTGTGGATATGTTCATGACTTTTTTAATTTGTCCTGCGTTCGTCTTCGCACCCCCGGTAACGGCACTTTGTCGGTTTTCTTTCTCGTTCCTTACAGCGCTTTCTCTTGGTCCCGAAGAGCTGCCTTCCCGTCTCATCCTTTTTTCACGTCCTTCGTAGTTTGTCCCTTGTTTCCCTTTCGCACCGTATGTCGGTTTGTTCCGCATTTCTCAACCTTGGAAGATTTCGTTGACGGTTTTGACCCTTTTGTTTGTTTTTTGTTTCCACCTTCGCTCCTCTTCGCCCCCAGTAAATCGCTTGATCTGGGCTTTTTTTTTTTCTGGCAGGCCGTTCTCTCTGTTTTGTCCTTTTTTTCCAATGAGAGGTTACTCTATTTTGTCGCCCGACTCAGTCCCGCGCAATTTTGCTGCTTATCCAGGTTGCTAGTTTTGTTCCATGTTCCCCCAATTTCTCTTCCCCCCCTTCCTTGACAAACCCCCCTTGCCCCCTCTTCTTCTCTGATCTTTTCCTCATCCTTCCCGGTTGTTTTTTTTTTCTGCTGATCATACTATTTAGGCAAATTTTGCCTTCGAAGATCCTTTTTCTTTCTGCGTCCGTGCTTGTCGTTGCAACATCTCTGACCAAATCAAGTCTCCCCCTGCTGGATGATTCGTTCGACATTCGCTTTTCTCTCCTGAAAGACCTGCTAGGTGCCTCCGCTTCCGAACCCCCCCCCCTTAGCCCTCATCCCAGCGATTACGGTTTTTTTTGCTTCCCTCTCCCGCGTGATCAAGTGTCTCGATCTTGCCTCCGCCAAGCGTCCCGTCATGATATCGGCCTCCACCTCGACCCTTTTGCCCCTTCAACACCTTTCTACTTGACGTCGTCTCCCCCCTTTATCGACGAAGGCTCCTCGCTTTTTCGCGGAAGTTTCGAAGGTCTTCTCCCCGCCGTCCACCCTTTTTTACCCTTGCCTGCGACGTACGCGCTTGGTTTCCGTCGACATCCACAAGTGCGAAGCATTCTGTGCGTCGAGGTAATCCTGATAGTCCTTCGGCACATTGACAGGAAATTCTACAATTTTTCCTTCTTTCTTCTGCACGGAGCGTGGCGTCTCCGCGTTCCCCCGCGCGTCCATAAGCTTTTTTCTTGGACTCTGGCGCCACCCCAAGGAGAAATTCCTATTCGTCCCCCCGTTCCCTTTCTTTTTGTTGGCACTGATGGTCGTGGTTCCTTGCTCTCTGGTTTAAGGAGCGGCCGAGTTTGCCCTTTTCCCCCCTTAGACCGAACCACCCTTCCCCCCCCCCTCCTCGCTATATGATTTAGCCAAGTTAGACCACGCTTCTGTAGCTCGCCTCTCCACGCGGTTCCCAACATCCGCCTCTTCATGCTCCCCCCCGCGGTCTCGAAGGTCTCTTTTTTGAGATGCCCTATTCCGGTGCGTCGTCGAGGATCCACATATCTTTCTGATTTGCCAACAATAGTCCTCTGCCCTGTCTCTCATTTTTGGCCCCACGGAGTTAAGCCCCGGCTTTCTAAGAGGCGCTGTGGTGGACCGCATCCCCGATGACACTTGTGCTTTTTTCTTCCCCCCCAACCCCCGCGCCGCGACTGCGTGCAACGCTTCCCTTTTCTTCGCTGCTCGACGCGTCCAGCCCCACGCTATGCCCACTCACCCCTAAGCCCCCCCCCGGCCTTTCGCGTTGACCCGGCGCTTGCTTCCTTTCCGGTTTTCTCAACCGACAGTTCTGTCGGATTTTTTTGCCCGATCACCCATTTTTTCGTGCAGACCCTACACTTTTTGTGTCTCTGGTTTTTTTGACTGTGTAGTCTCCTTCTGACTAGGTCTCCCCCCTGTGAGTCTCCACCCCGGCGGTTCCCCCCTATGATCTTCGAGCCACGTGCCCTTCGTCCCCTCTCGGCTACGTGCGACCCAAAGTTGTTCCTTTTTTTGACGACTGCACAAGCCCCCCCCCCCCGCATATTTTTCCTCTTTTTGGACCCGGCCGCTTTCCGCTTCAAGTTAAAAGATCTTCCCCCCCCGCCTTTTTTTTTTCGTTAGAGGGTTGACTCGGCCGGGTCGGCACCCGCAAGGGCCCACGCCCCCCCAAATTAACTTTTCATTTTGCCTCTCTTTGCTTTGTCCACGATCCCTCAAACGTCTTTTAGGTTGGCTCTCCGCCCCCCGACAGATTTTTTTGTTTTTTTATTTTCGCAGATCCGGCCGCTGATGTGCTCTTTTCCCATTGAGCCTCGCCCTCTTTATTTCCCTGTCTAGTTTCCTTTTGCGTTTGACTTATCCCCCCTTCCGTGATGACGGACGCCGATGTCGCCGGCCCCAAATAATCACCTGCTGCTGTCCTCCTTTTTCCCGGGCCTCTCTTTGACCCATCGTTTACCGGCGGCTATCATATCTTCCCCAGCCTTTTCTCTTTTAAGGTCAACCGCGGGCAATTTCGTATTCTGCGTTACGAGCGGTTTGCTTGGCTGATCTCTGCCCTCCTTTCTCGCCGTTTTTTTCAATTTTCTTCTCCCGGCAACTGGCTGCGACCTCCCCGTGTCTAAATGTTGTTGTTTGGTACGACCGTCGCCACTTTTCCGCCTCTGATGTCCTGCGCCCTGTTTCCCCACCCGCCGCTATACCGTAACTGCCTCTTTCAGGCCCCCCCCCTGCCATCCACCGGTTCTTTGTCTCACACCACTGTTGGTCTCTACGGCTTTTGACTTGATGCCCCCCCTTCTCCCGCGCGGCCGCAGTACCCGCCGGGCCTTTCGGCGAACACAGGAGAGTATTTCCCAACCTTCTGGATCCTTCCCAGGACGTGTTTGCTTTCATTTTTTTTCCCAGATTAGAGGCTACGTGTGTTCTGAGTCAAGGGGAATCCTCCAACTGATTTCTTCTTGGGCTTTGCTTTTCTGTAGCGCGGCTTCTCCCTTTTTTTCTTGACGAGTAAACCGAGCCGCTCCCGCTTTTCCCCGCGGGTCAGGACAATTTGTGTTCTCATTACACCGCAATCCCTGTCAACCTTGTTCTTTTTTTAGACATGTTCGAAGCAGTTTTTCACCGACTTTTTGCATAGATCTTTTCATTTCCCTCCGCGTTGTTGTTGAGTCGCTCTGGCGTCGGTTTTGTGTCATGGCTTTCTCCCGGCTCTACCTCTGACTGTGGACGGTATTTTTTTCTTTTCCTTCGCCCCCCCTCCCCAACTTTCGTCCGCTGGACTGCCTGTAGGCGAAACGTATGGGTCGTCTTCTATGCTTTGTCCTCCTTTCGGTTTTCTCGTGCCTTTCAACCGAGCAAACTTGTCATTTTCTAGTAGATGTCATTTGCGTGCTTTTCCCCCTTGACCTGCCTGAGCCCCCATCGTCTCCACTTTTTTAACCCCCCTGTCCTTCCCCTTTCCTGGACGACTTCCCAGCCGCGCTCGAATTCTTTGCGTTCTTTTCCCCCAGAATTCCCGCCCGTCTTTTGTCCTTTCCGCCGCGGCCCCCGGCAGATTTCTCTGATCGCCTTACCCGTTTACTATATGTCCTTTTTTTTTTCGAGCACAGACTTTTGTGAGTTGTTTTCTGGTTTGAATTGAGTGATTCACCTTTTCGGGGTTTATTGTTTTTTTTTTTTTTATTGTTTTTCTGTGCAACATTTTTCTTCCTTGACGCCCCTTCCGTGACATCGGTCCGTTCCTGCGTCCCCTCGCACTGCATTTTGAACGTGTCGCTTTTTTTGTTGATTTTTCATCCCCGCTGTCCTGTCCTATAAACAGTCTCTCGTAGCCCTCGGTTTTTTTGTCTCCCGATCATCTTACCCTCGCCCGCTCGTCTCACCTTCTCCTTTTCTCCTGTGCCCGCGTTGTTGTCCCTTGTATTTTTTCTCAGCGTCGGATGTGTCGCTTGATTTTTCTTCTAGTCTGATGTACTCTGTCGGGATTGATTTTTTCGATTTTTCCCTCTGCGGTTAGTGTAGGAAGTTCTAAGAAGGTTTCGGATGTGTGGTTCCGTCGTGAAGTCGGCCGCTTCCATTTTTCCCTTGGATGATCTTGGTGATTTTTAGTTTTAGCTTCTTCTACGAGATTGCGGAATCTACCAGATGATTCTTTCCATTTCGAAGTGTTGTCTTCTCATATGCCCAGATGTCCCAGCATCTTGTTCCTTTTGTTCCACCCGGCGCTCTGACATTTTTGGAGGCTTGCCCCGTCGCTTGCATGCATTTCCCCCTTGCATTCGATTTTTTTGAGGCTGTCTTGGGCTTTGCCCGTGTGCCCTTTTTTGTCACCCAGAATACTGTGGACCTTGCCCTTCTGTCCGTCTTCCCTTTTTTGCAGTTGCGGCTCTTTGCAGGGGCATCAGTGTCGGAGTCCTTCCCCTCCGGTTTATTTGGGTCTTTTCGTCAACGGTTTACCTTTGCGCCTTTTATGCTCCCCCGGTTCCAAGCGAGGCGAGTGCTTTTATCCCTTGAAGACTATCATATTTTTGTTCTTTTGCACCTCTGCAGGGGTGTCCCTCGAACCAGGTCCTGTTGGCCTAGTTCAGAACCAAGTTTTCTTCTACGTGTTGAGGGCCACTCCCGCTTTTTTGACCCATTGTCATGGTATATGCGAGAAATTTGGATCTTTGGGTTCTCCGTCACGGACCAGCACTTTCTGGATTGCTTGATCTTTTTACGATGTTATTCCTTCGCATTTCAACTGCTTCTTTTCTTGTGGCGCTTACTGTTCTGGGCAGAAGTCGTTGCCTACTTTCGCTTTCCTTCGACCAGAAGCTTTTAAGCTGTACCATTGCGTGTTCGTATTTTCCTTCGTGATTTGTTAGGCTGAAATCACAAGGCATGGTAGATGTTTTTTCACCACCCCCCCCCACTCCATTGACGTTCTTTTCCCAGTTGATTACATTTCCACGATTTCCTTGGAAGACCGGAACGATTTTTCCTTTTCTGCCCCCCGTCCCCACTGTTTCTTCTCCCGTTTTTTTACCTGATCTCCCTTTTTACCCCGAATTCCCTCCGCCGCCTGCAGACTAACTAGTTCTCCTTTCGCCTTTCCTAGACCTTAGTTTTGAAGCATCTTCTTCTGTGAGGTTTCGAGTTTTTTTTCCCCCCCCCTGGCCATTTCGGAAGGAATCGTCTTCTTCCTGACATCCGGTTTGTGCTCCGCGTGTTCTTTCCTCATATTCGATGGTCTGAAGGTTACTGTTTTCTCGCATTTTTTTTCACCACCCCCCCTAGGTGTGCCGCCTTCCCTTTTTGGAGTCGCCGTAAACACTTACCTCCTTTGTCCCCCCGCCGTTTTTGCCGTGTTTCTTAACACTGACTCCTTTGTTTTTTTCTTCCAAGATGGGTCCCTCCTCTTTGGTGACCCAGCGGTTTTGCCCCCTCCTGGTTTTACCTTCTGACGCAGTTTTTTGGCCCCTGATTTCCCTTGTTTTTTTTGAATTTCTGGTTATCCTTTTTTCGCCGTTTTGTGCTCTGGTTTCCTCTTCCCCGGAAGAAGAGATGCTTTGCATGTGGTGATGTTTCCCTGACGGTAATTCGTGCCCCCCCCCCCCGTCTTTTCGAGAACGGGTTTTAATTCAATTGTCCCTTCTTTTGTAGTCCCTCCCCTGACTTCGCGTTTGCGTTGGCCGCGGATCGCATTTTTCGTCCGTCTTCGGCGTTTCCCACTGTTACTTTTTATTCGTAGACAATTTTTGGTGCCGGGAAGGTACCCGTTTTGTCGCTAATATCCTCAGTTTAATCTTCTTCAGGACCCCCCGTTAATCTACCCCTGTTCTGGACGAGGATAGTCTTTTTATCCCCCGTTAATCGCTTGTTGTCATTTTCGGCGTTTTTTCTTGCGTCTGCAGAGCCTTTATGAGAGGACTTTCGGAGATTCCCTAATCAGCCGCTTTGTTAAATTCGTGCGCGGATATGTTTGTTGCCATGTCCCGCCCCCGCGCCTCGCGCACCCTTAACTTCCCTTCCCCCCCTCTTTTTTCAAGATCATCTCTTCTATCCCGTTTTTGTGTTTGTATCGAGCTCCCCCTTGCGCAAGGGTGCTGTCGCTACTTCGAGGCCGCAATTGGTCTTCTGGAAACTTTTTTTTTCCCAATCAGCTCCCTTTTTTGGCTTCCTTCTTATTTTGACCTCCTTCGCCGGCCTCATGCAACGTCCCCTGAGTCTGAAGCTTCCTTTTTAAACGAGCCCACCCCTCTCACGTCGGAATCGATCCGCTTGTCCATTTTGATTTTCTGCCAGGCTTCCCTTTTTCCATCTCCGGCCTTTTTACCCGACGTTGCGTCCGTTCCTGCAACCCCCCCCTCCTTTAGTCAGTTCGTATGAAAACCCGCTGATCGACTCCGTTGCTTTCCCCCTCTGCCCCGGCGCTCCTTCTTTTTTACCAAGACGACCAATTTCTCCCCCCCCTTCTCCCCGACCTTCAACTCTCCTTTTTTTTTACCGTCTACATAACAAAGGTCGGAAGTCCTCTTCTTCAAGATTTCATAGGACCCCTCCCCCCCCTGAAGGCTGTTGAACACAGACTCCTACAAACAGTGTTATTTTTTTTGTCTTCCCCCCTTGACTTAGGTTCAGTCTTCCGTTATTTCAATCGATGCAAGTCTGTTCTTGATTTTATGGTTTGAACCCCCTGGCCATTACATATTTTTCCACGGGCGTCTCCCTGACTTTTTCCTGTTTTGCGTCGACGCGCCGGGCCCTGTGTCACCCCGCCTTTTCGTTCTCTCAAGAAAAACTTCAAGACCCTTTCCCTTCTCCACTCGTGCTGCACCGGATTGTGCGTTGTCTTCTATTTCCCAAGGGGTCCCCCTTTTCTTCCCTTCTCCCTTCTTTCACGCGTCTCCCCTAGCGACTCGTTTCCCATATCCGCGGCGTCTGTCTGTGAATTCCTTATCTGCCCACCCCCCTTCTTCGTAGTTTCTCAGCCTCATCTTTCCCATGTCATGTCTGTCCCCCCTTTCCCGTGGCGTCTCCATCGACGCATGCGCCCTTTTGGTACCCTCAGTTTCCCCCCACTTTACTTTTCTGTGCTCAACAAAAAATCCCTCTTCTTAGGCGGCACGAATTTATTTGCTTGGCTTCGTTCTGTCCCCCTCTGGGTCCCTTGTTCCCAGAGTTTCCCCCGTCTATTCGACCCTACGCTTCAAACGCCCCCCTACTTCTCTTCCAAGGCCCCGGGGTGATTTTGACTGTCTCTTTTTACCCGCCCGTGCTGTGTTTTCAGTTTCTTACCCGATTCCCCCCAAAATTTTCCTTTCCCCCTTCCGTGGTGTCCCTTACGTGCTTTTTTGTGGTTCTTCAAGTCACCTTCGGACGCCCGGTACTTTCTTTTTTTTATGCACCCCCTTTTTCGAGCCCAAGCTTTTTCTTCTGTTCTCCCCTTCCCGACGCCGCGCGCATTTTGCACTGTCGTCGATTCGTTTTGATTTTTTTCGCACGCGCCTTCTTTTTCCCCGGATTTCCCCGGCAAGCCGCCGTGCTGTTCCCACAACTTTTCTCCCGTTGTCCAAATCCGCTTGCCCTCTTTTGAATCTTGCATGCCCCCTCCATCCTGGCCTGAACCCTCGTTCCTGTTGATGATGTTCTTGGTAAAGATCCTCCAAGTTTTTTTTTTTTCCTCCCAACTGCCCTTGATTTGGGTGAAGTGTTTTCGCTTATCGGCTTGAACCCCCCGCGCTTGACTTGATCATCTCCCATTCTTTGTTCGCGAAATTCTGCGCTCTTTCTTTTTTTTCTTTTTTGATTGGAAGTCTTGTCTCGTCGTGCTCCCCAACCCCGGCCCACTGCTTCTGTACCTTTCTTCTAACCCGTTCTATTGATCTAACATCATTCTGCGGCTCTATCCTCGAAGACGTCCTTTTTTTCTTTCCGGTCACCCTCCGGCCAAGGATCCCGGATCTGTCCCCCGTCTGGATGGCAGCTGGCCTCTCGGTTGACCCCCCGTATTCTACCTTTACTTTCTTTCTCCGTAACTTCAAGAGGCCCTTCACCCAGGCACCTGGATTGCTTGCTGGTTTAGTTGGTTTACGCTTTTCTTTTCGTACATTCCGCCGGCGTTTACTGCTCCAATTTGAAAACTCCTTTTTCTTCCCCTTCCCCTTTGTTTCGTTATCAGACTCACCCCCGTGTTCCCACCCAATTCTACGGCGTGCATTTTCCGTTTTTTTTCAGTTTCTTTACGCCGCTGGCTCCCCCTTACCCCCCGCTGTGCGGCGGGTTACAAGTGCCTGTTTGGGTCGCGCGCCTGCTTAATGCGGGCACTTCCTTGTAATTCTGGGGTTTTCCAGTTCTGATTTTTTCTTTCCCG
>Ga0179591_1293225_pt1 | contig 11334 bp, 11 predicted proteins | sample CZOMad2_1_08_16f_FD_182891 | JGI IMG/M metagenome (GOLD analysis project Ga0179591, IMG submission 182891) | Vadose zone soil fungal communities from Angelo Coast Range Reserve, California, USA - CZOMad2_1_08_16fungal (PacBio error correction) | ecosystem: Environmental > Terrestrial > Soil >... | reverse complement strand
GGGGACGTCCTTTTCATTTTTCAACCTTTTTGTCTTTTTCGGCTGGTGGTGTCTTTCTGCCCGCCGGCCCGTATGCCCCTTTTGCACTCTTCCCCGGCGTCGATTTCGGGTCGGTCCAAACCCCCAACCCCTCAGGGTGTTGTTGGTGACCCACTCCTGTCTTTTCAGTTGCTTCGTTTTCATGTTGTCGGTTTCTCGACCGCTGAGTGGTTGGTTTCCACATCCCCTGTCCCCGGGTCCACCCCCCCTCCCTCAATCAGTGTGCAGCCACTCAGACAAGTGCTTGCTCTTTTTTTTTTTGTGGTCCAACCGTATGTCCTCGGCGGACGTTTTTTTTTCGCGTTTCGTTTTTTTCACATGCTCTTTGTTCACTTCCCCAAGCGGTTCGTCGAGACCCCCCCCGTTTTGTCCGTTCCGCGATCCCCCCACTTTGGCCACCACCCCTTTCCCCACAGTTCCCCCCTGCCCTCAGTCTGGCCACACCTAGTTCTTTCTGCCAGCCAGTTGATACGGGAAACACTTTTTTGGCCTCACCACTTGCCCCTAGTTTGTCAAACGCCGTTCTCATGTCTTTTTTCACCCTACCGGCCCCGTGTCCATTTGTCCGCTCGAGAACCTTCCAACCCGGCGTGTCCTGACCCCCCCCCCCCCAAGCGTCGTTGCCCGTCCCAATTTTCACGAAACGCTGCGTTACCCTCTTTTTTTGAAAGTTGGCCCGTTCGGGATTTTAACTTTTTCTCACTGTTCCCTTATTCCTTGACTTACATGTCTTTCTTCCTCTCACCCACCCGTTCACGGCCTTTTTCAAATGGTTCTGCTAGTTAGATTACCCATGGTTCCTGCACGAGGCTTTGGCTTCTTTGTGCATACGGGATTTTGGGCTGGCCTGTCCTGCTGCACCACAACTTTGTTATGAAACGGCCCGTCGCCCGGTTCCCCGTGCTTTTTGATAGGTTTCTGCCTTTTTTTTGTTTGGGTCTCCCCTGTGCGATTACTCGGTGGGCCTCACTTTTCAATCGTTTCTGCGTTATTCACCTACCCCTTGCCGGGCAGCCCCCACTCCCATGTTTTTTTGGGAAGTTATCGCTCTGGTGGCATCTTTGGCCGCGGCCGTCCATTTTTCCTTTTTTGCCCCTGTGTTTCACTTTACGCCCATTTCTTTCTACGCCGTTCGTCTTCTCCCTTTGCCTTTCCACTGAACTTTTGGGGCGGCGGGTTGTTACCAACTTTTTTTTTGTGCTCTTTCTCTGGTCCCCCCTCGTTTTTTTTTAAACCAGACCGTCCTTTCTTTTCCCCTTACTCGGTACCCATGTGGGTTATCGTTTTGTGGAATCAGGTAATTTCTAGGGTTTTTTGGCCATTTGTTTCGTTTTGGTCGTTGCTGTGGTTTCAAACCATGTGTGTGTTTTTATTTTTTTTTGCGGTTGTTTGCTCTTTTGCGGGGTGTAGCCGATGCCTGAGTCTTATTACGTTGTTTTTCTGGTGTTAAGATGTGGCTTTTGGATGCTCGCTTTGCCCCTAGCGCACACCCCCGCACCCTGCACGCGACACCTCAATTTTCCCCCTCCACCGACAAAGGCGGGCTACCCCACGCTAGGGTTTCTTACCCACCGTTCTTTGTTGCTTTTTTTTGGATGATTCTTTCCTAGCAACCCGACACCAATAGCCCCTTCTTTTTTTCCAAACGTTTCAGCCCCACGGGGGTCTTTTTCCAGTCCCCCCGTGGACCACCCCTGGCGTTCTTGCTTTCCTTCCATTTGTAAGTTTCGTTGTGCCTGCAATGATTTTTTTACGGGCTGCTGGTTTGTAAGTCCTTTAACCCTTCTGCTCGAATTCCCCTGTCCTGCCCCATTTTTGGCGGTTGCTGCCTTGGTCCCCCGTTGACTTTCGGTTTTCTTCAGCCGCTCATGTAGGTTTTCTTGGCCGTGTGTTTACTCCGTGCGCACCTTTTGTTTTTCTTCCCCCCGGGGTCGCGTGAAACTATTTTCAGGTTTTGTGGCCGGGCTTTTTTTTTTTTTTTTACGTTTTTTTTTTATTTCCCCAGTTGTCTCGGCTTTCCCCATTGCTCGTCCAATCACAAAAGTCTTTTAAGGACTGAACTATTCGTGTGTTTTCCCCTTTCGCACTTTCGCCCCCCCCCTACCCCTTTCAAGGTTTTTTTTCGTCATTTTGTAATTGTGTGACACGGGTTTGTTCATTTTCCTTAGTGGCTTCCTGCAAGGAAAAATTTTCCATTTTCTCTCGTTTGCAGAGTTTCGCCGGGTGCTTAAATCTACTGTCTTTTTAGTGTAGGTTTTTTTTTTTTATCCCTTCTTTTTTATTTTTTTTTTTTTTTAGTGACCTGATTTCTGGGCGGTTTGTTCAAGTGTTCCAGTTTGTCTGAGTATTACTTGGTGGTTTTTGTGGGTGGTTGTTTACCGTCCGGTCTTGGTTCATCTTTCCGGAGATCTTGCGTCTTGAACTAGGCTGTTGGGAGTTCAATGTTTTTTTTGTTGGCATCCCTCCCCCTATCCCTAATTTTCCGTTTTAATGAACCATGCGTCTTGTCGTTTGCCTCTTATTTTTTCTTGGACGCCATGGTTGGAAAAGTCTGAGGATTTGTGGAAGTTTTCATGTAATGTTGATGGCCTTGATGTCTTGTTACTGATGGTCTGTCGGTGAGAAGGTTTCTTCCGGGGTCGGTTGGCTCGCCCCGACACGATGGTTTTGGCCATTTTTTTTTGTTCGTGCTTTTTGAGGTTATGAGCCGTTCTTCCCTGGTGTTTCGGCGTTTTTGACCAGCGTTTTATTTTCGCCCTGGAGTTTTTGTTCGGGGTGATTTTGGTTTCCCCCGTCTCTCCTTCTGTTTTTTTTCGTTTGGGTCCCCATATTTTTTTCGGATGTTTGATGCCCCCATCTTGCGCTTCTTGGCCCCCAATGTCAAATTTGCCGAGAAATGTTCCTTGCCCTCCCGTTCGTTTTTCCACCCTTCTGCTGTTGTTTTGGCCCCGTTCCCGTTGAACACACTGGCCGTGGTGAACTCTTGGCATTCCTGCCGTCTGTCGGTTCCCACCTCCTGGTGTACAACCCAGGTCCCCGAGCCTTTCACCGAACCCACCGTGTTTGATGGGTGCACTGTACCTTTCGCTGCGTTCAGCACCTGCCGGTGACTCCCCCCCATCCCCTTTTGTTGGGTCCCCCCTGAAGACTGTGTTGTCCGCTTCCCCTGACCCGTTCCTTTGGCCCCAAAATTTTTTTTCTCCCACGTTTTTTCCCTGCAGTTCTTTTACGCGAGTTTCTTCTTTCTGTGCCCGTCTCCGCTGGTTTTTTCGCCGATTTCGTCCTGATTTTTCCTGCCACCCAAAATTTTTTTTACTTCCGGCACACTCTTTTCCCGGCACTTTTTCTTTTTTGCAATCCTTGCGGCTGTGTTTGTTCTCCGAGTACCCCGTTTTTTTTGACCCTACTTTTGTCGACATTTGGCCTTTGCATTCTTTTCGCCTTTTCTTTTAAGGCGTCCACCCCCGCCCCCCGGTTTTCCCTCGCTTTGCTTTCACCCCTCGTGCTGGGCATGCTTTTTTTCTCCCCGGGGTTTTACTCCCCCCCAGACCCGTTTAACTCGGTCTTCGGGCTTACGATCCACGGGTTGTATCCCTCCCAAACACGCCCTTTTTGGTCCAGCTTGCCCCCCTCCCCTTTGGCCCAAGGCCACCGTTGCTTTGCCACAACCCTACACCTTTTTTCCTCTTGGCATTGGGCCAACGCCAGATGTCTTCTTCAGTCAGGTTCGTTCAAAATGCTTTTTTTTTTTTTTCCTGGCCCAAACTCATATTCTTCCACGCCCCTGTCCCCAAATGTTTTTGGATGGCCCCCATCCTGTCTTTCTCTTCAAACGTCTTTCCCGTTTGCGCGTTTTAGACCGCCTCCCCGGGGCCCTTTTCTTTAGTACGGCATCTGACTCCCATTGGCGGGTTTTGCCCAAGTTCGATCTCCCTGTACTTCCTGCACACCCGCGACGTTTTTCAATACCAAACCTAGGGCAAACTCCCCCCCCCCCATTCCACACTACTTTTCCCCAGGCCCTTGGACCTCTTCAGCCACCTTTTAGGCGACCTTTTCTACCACCTGCACACCTTTCCCCGACCCACCCCAATGGACTTCCCCCCATCCCCGGACTCCTCCAACCTACCCGCGTTTTCGACACAAACCAATAACCCCAATAGGGGATTGAGTGTTTTGGCTCTCAGTCGTTCATTTAGGCAACAGTTTTTCATATTTTCTTCAAAGTTAAAACTGCTTGCCGGTCTGTTGGGGAACCCTCTTTCCCTTGTAATTTCTGACATTATCTTTTCCCCCACTTTTCTTTTTGGGTCGTTTTCCGTTTTTATTTGCTTATTTGGTTTACGGTCATTACTTGCCCCCCGTTTTTTGGGTTCTAAGTTTTTTACCCCCCCCTCCGATCCCTTGGCGTGACCCCCCCCCCGCATCCTTTGTTTTCCGTGCGGGTTTGCACTTTTTCGCCGGTTAAAACAACAACGCTTTCCCCCGGGACGGTCATGACTACCTGGAGGGGAACGCTCCAGGGTTCTGTGAGCCACGTCACGTCCGTCGGTCCATATCAGGAACTGGCCCGAAGGCGTCAATCCCCATTCCCTGGTCTTTTGACCCTCCCAACACATAGACCTCCCCCCCCATCCCAACTCCTAGGCCCTGAAACGTTACCCTTCCGATTACTCAACAACTATACATTATGATTTTGTTTAATCTGACTCCCCGGTCTCTCTCCGGGGGCTTCCCCCAGTATTTCGATCGTGGTCTACTACATCTCTCTCTTTTCTCATCCCTGGTTGTTTGTTTTTTTCGTCTATTCTTTCTCCGTGCCCCCCCGATCCGAGAATATGGCCGCCCCCCCTATATTATCCTTTTCGCCTGCCCCCAGTCACGTACGTGTTTCTTTTTCCGTTTTCCAGATGGTTGATGCGGATTTGGCGTTGTTTGCCAGTTTTTGTGCCTTTTTGTCTCTTTCTTGGGGCGTAGGGCTGTCTTTTGCATAGTCCTCACCCAGTTTCCTGTGCTTTTAATGCACCTGTAGCTTCCATCCCCGTGAGGCCGTACCTTTGCCCCCCTGTGTTTCGGTTACACCCTTCTTTTCCCCTTCTGGTTCTTATTTTTTTGGTCCCCTCCACTTGTCTCCCTTCGGGTGTGGGGCTGTTTATCTTCCGTCCCATGGTTTCAACAAGTAACCTTTCATTAAAACCCCCCCCCCCATTTGCCTATGTACCCCCAACAAGTAAACCCTTTAGGTGATATCAATCCTCCGTTCACATGAGCCCGTCCCCCTTGCTGTTCCCACGTTCCCCACGATTTATGAATCTGGACTTAAGCACCTGAATTCCTTAGCCCCTCACTGCCTATGCTTTTTTTTCTCGCGTCTGTTGGTTTTTCTTGGTTTTTCAGGGGGTTGTTTTTGGAAGTATGGTGGTTTATTTTGGTCCGGTGGAGTTTTCCAGTTCCCTGTGTTCGATTAACTGTTTGGCTTCCTTTTTCAAAGGTTTTTTTGTTGGTCCCCATGTTTTCTTTCCCGGTTTCATTTGACAAGGTTTTTTTTTTTTTTTCTCTTTCTTGCGGATTGTGCCCCCTTTTTCTATCCGGGTCCCACAGGTATCCGTTTTGTCTTCATATTTTTCTATTTCTCTTGAGGCATTACGTGGGTTGATGGGTGTTTGGCGTGCAGTCACCGTTGTAATGCCCCTTTTAGATCTTCCAGCTCTGCCGTTAGGTGGTTACTTTGGATCTCATATTTTCTTTCCCAGCAGATCTAATCTTTTTGCTCCTTCGTTGCACGTTTATCATCCCCTGGCTTTCTGGCTGGCGTTTCACACACTGTAGGGTTGGCTACCTTCCAGTTGTTCCCCTTAATTTGGCTTATTAGGTATTCCCCCCTGCTTTTGCGATTGCAGTTCTATCCCTGCGGAGAAAACAGTTATTTCCCGGGTCTTTTGTTTTTGGTTTTTGAACTCCCCCCCTTTTCGAGTTCAGATGTTGAAGCCTGCATCTTCCTGAAGGGGTTTGTTGCGGTTCCCTTACGCATTCCTCTCTTCTTTTTTGCCGGTCGTAGAAGGTCAACCACCACATAAGGGGGGCTACGACCCCCTTCTCCCCCCCCTTTCAGGCCGCCTTCATCGTGTTTATAACCCTCTTTTGGTTTCTTCGTTCCTTTTTTTTTTTCGGCTCGTGCGCCAAAAACGGTTCGTGACACCGCCCGCTCTGCATCCCCGTGGCGGGTCGGACATGCGGCGAGCCCCTTTTGCCGTCTGCTTCCTGAGGGATCCACCCCCCTTTTTTTTTTTTTTTTTTTTTTGCTTTCGTTGAGATTTCATTGTTCGCCGGGTTTGCGCAGGTGGTAATCTATTTCAGTCAAGTTTTTTCCCACCCCGTTGGCTTCGATTCCTTCTGTTTTCTTTTTTTCGGAGTTGCACGCCCGTCGGCCCGGCCACGTTAACGCTTCGATTTCGGTTTTTCCACAAACCACCCGCATTTGAGGGGTGTTAACTGCATTTTCTTCCCCCAGTTTCCCTTTCCCTCCGGTTGTCCCTTTTTTTTTGCTTTCCTTCTTGCCCCTCCAGATCTTTAGAACCCACCCAGATGCAGCCCCATTTCTGCGTCGGGGCACGCCAGCTCAAATCCGCCTCCCTCTTTTTTCAAGCTGCCGCGCGGACCGTTGGCCGGTGATTCGGCTTCCCGTTTCCCAGAAGAAAGCCACGTGTCGTCCTAGTCCCCAATCCCCGCCCCCCCCTTTTGTCGCGATTTCCCCCCACCTTCTTTCCCCCAACACATTTTCCACACTTCGGCGTTTCCTCCCGGTTGCCCCTCAACGCGGGCGCCCAGCTCGTTTAAAATCTCTTGGTAATTACTCACGTCCCACTTATAGGTTGTCTTCCCCAAAAGGCAGCGCTTCTTCCCCGACAGGAAAACGTCATACGGCCCCAGATTCTTTTCCCGTGTGAACCATTCCCCCCTGGCGTTCGACACAACAACCCGCCGTTTCCTCCTCCACCCTTTCCCCGTCCAACAATCCTTGCTGCTACCCCTTTCACTTTCCAGTGTCTCCGCCTTTAACGTTCCGTCGAGGGACAGTCATTCTTTTCCTTAGGACAGGACTTCTCACTTTTTTCCCCAACCTTTTCCCCCTTTTTTCTCTCCCAACTTGCGATAGTCCTATCCTCCACTTCGTTCTCCCCCTATTTGTTGCTGCCTCGTTCGGATGCATAAGGGTTGTGCTTTCTCATTTACTTTCTTTCCCCCAAGCCCTACCCCCCTTCCCCTCTGCAACCCCCTTGCCCTCGTTTCTTTATAGTGGGCGCTTCGTTGATCACACCAGGTGGGGGCTCTCCCGGATCTGTTTATGCGGTTCTCCCCTGAAGTCGTAAGGGCCTCCCCGCCACACTGTTCCTGCGTTTCCCTTTCTCTCCCCTCATGGTTTCCAATAAGTTTGAGTCCCCTCCTCTCCATCTGTTTCCCTGCTACAGTACGGCAATGTCTCTTACATCTCGCTTTCTGTGCTGGGCTTTTTTTTCCCCGGAAAGCGTTGTGTTTCCCGGTTGTCTAAAGACATGGTGCTTTTTCTCTGCTTTATCTTCTGTTTTTTTCAAGACCCCGGCTTTTTATTAAATGGTGATCCTTTTTTGTTCGGTTTTTTCAGTTCTAGCCTTCTTTTTTTTCAGCTTTATCGTTTTTTCGTTGGCTTTGTCTGGCAACTTTGTGTCTTTCGCATTCCAGGTTTGTTTGTTTTCTTCTCCGCCTGTTCGCATATATCTCCTCTGCACCTCCTCAGTTTTTTGTTGACATTATTATGATTGTAGCTTCCCTGACGTGCCACCACCGTCACCCCCCTTATGCCGACCCCTACCCCCACTTTGCTCGTCCCCTCACCCAACTACCAAAAGTTCTTTCCAAGGACCTAGCCTCACACCCCAGATTTGTGCCTTCGATTCTTTTGTCTTCTTACGGTCTTTTATTCACCCAACCGAATTTAAATAAGCCGTATCACACTTTATTCACCCCCCTGCCCTGCCCACCCCCCCCCTGGTCACGTGTCAACTTGTGTCCCCTCAATCCATGCGTATGGTTGAGACCATTGCTTACGTAGGCGGAAAAAGTAACCGGAGCCGGCGGCTTTTTTGAAAAACCACGTCTTTGTAACACATTCGTCGCAACGAGTGGCCCCCTTGGTGGCGGTTTGCTCCTTGCGCCCTTTTGGTTGCCTACCGCATCCTCTCCGCTTGATGTCTCTGAAGGTTTTCTCTTTTCTTTTTCATCTTTTTTTTTTTTTTTTTTTTCTTCCTGGGCACTTCAGAAGTGTCCCTGCACTTTCAGACGCTGGCCCCTTGCGTTTTCGGAACCCCCTTCCGGTTTTTCCTGAATTTTTTTCTCCTTTTGAAACATGCGCTTTTTGTTGGGTACCCAATCTTTTATGCCCAAAGAGACACGCTTTTCTCCCCCCCCAAACGGAATCCCTTTTTCGCGGGCCTGTCCGCCTGCCTTCTGCACCCCCTTTTCTTCTTTGAAACAACCTATTTGCTCACTGTTTGATATGCTTTTCCCTGAAGGACGCATAATGAGGTCCCTTCCTTCCCGCGAGACACACCCTTCTTTTCATCCATCTTTGATGAATCCATGTTGCCAGGGTTTCTTTTTTTTTATTTTTGTCTGGCGTTTATTTTTAGTTCTTTCCTTCTTCCTTTTGTTTTTTAGTTTCTCCTGCGTGTTTTTTGACAGGTACGTCCGGTGTCCCTTTGCGTGGTTTTGGGTGGTTTTTTCTTTGTTAGGCATCCCTTGTGTTGGGCATTTTTGCCTTATCTTTCTTTTGCCGTCCTTTGACGTCGGTTTGTGCTTTTTTCGGTTGCCCTCATCTGCCGGGGCGTTCCGCCACACCATCCCGGGTTGTGGTCCTCTCCCCCGTTTTTTATTCGTTTGTTCGCCGCAATGGGCTTTCGGTCTTGGGGGCCTATACGGGCGCGGACTTTTGGACGGGGTTTTGGCCCCGCTGTTGTGGGGATGATTACCGTTTGATTTGTTTTCGGGCCCCCCCGTTTTTGCCTTTTCGGCGACACGCTTTTGTGGCCCGTTTTGCGGTCGATGTTTAGGTTCTCTGAAGAATCTTCCCAACTTCCCGAGTTCCCCCCTTTGCGCCCGTGTTCTATGCCCTCACCGTGTTTTGCTCGTTTGGGTCTTGCTTGCCTTGGCTTGTTCTGTGACAAAGTGCCCCTTATGTGTTTGCTTTCCACTTCTTTATGTTTCTGAGGCAACCATCTCGGTTCGCTTAATTTTTTTCCACCCCCCCCCCGGGCCCACCCCTTATTTCGTTTCAAACTGGTTTATCCTGGTTCAGTTCGGGTTATTTATGCCTGGTGTGTTCTGTCCCCCTGTACGTTCCCCTTTCCGGGGGTTACCCCAGAGTTTCCTTTTTTGTCCGGTTTTTAGGTGACAACCGAATCGCTTACGCCTATCAATCCCCCGTTTTTCATTGGTTGCACGTGGGTTTTTTTTTTCGAAACACTCGTTGTTGCCCCCTAACCTTTTTTTTTTGGGGCCCTTTTTCCTCCAGCCTTTTCCACGTCCGTTTGTTGATTACGCCCACTTTTCCCTGCGGGACAACTAAGTTTTTTCCTCCGCTCCTTTTCTTCCCACCTTCGGAATGGTTTTCTCGCTTTTGTTGTTTGTTTCCCCCCCGCGTGTCGTGTTTGCGCGGGGGGACACGTTGTTATTTTTCTTTTCCCACCCCCCCCCCCCCTTGTTCTCCAGTTTCCCCATCGCTTTGGAGGTGCATACGAGATGGGTCGCCTTGTGGCCACTGAGTCCACCTTTCCGTGGTTGGAAATTTTCCTCCATTGTTGTCCCCATGCCCACACAGGATAAGCTTCCTTCCCCTCCCGTCACCCTGCTGCTTATTGTTTCACTCACCTCCGATTTTTATAGCACTCACCGTTTTTTACCACTCCAACAGTCTACCGTTTCCCTATTAGGCCTTGCTTTCTACTACGTATGTTCCCCCCCCCCCCAAACCTCCTGTTTTTTCGGAAAGTCATTCCGGACGTTCCCACTTCCAACCTGTTAGTGCGACCAAACTACCCTTTTTCCCCCTTTATGCCAAAAACCCCACTCCTTTCCTCCCCCGTTTTTTTTTTTTTTTTTTTTTGTGAAAATCTCATTGGCTACAAATTCCTGTGTATGGTGGGCCACAATTCTTTTTTACCGTCCCACCGTTGGGACTGGGACGATTTTGCTTCTCCCAACCTTTTTCCTACCTTGTTTCTGCACGTCGCCCCCGCCCCCTCCAAAACCGCTTCCTGACAAATAGTCTCCTACGTCTTCCACAGGGATCTTTGCAGGCGATTTCCCCCCACAATTGTCAGCCATTCCCCTCCCTTTGATGCCTTTTACTGACCCCCTTTTTCCCCCATAACCAGGCCGCCCTCGGGTCACCCCCCCGTGGCGGAAATTTTTCCCCCCCGGTCTTTAAGTTTCGACGGTGAAAACTGTCCCCCCCCCACTGAAATTTCCCTCCCCCCCCACCCCATCCGTCAGAACCCGTTTCTCCCCCCGACAACACCCAGGCCCACGCGTCGACCCCATCCGGTGCTATATGTTTGGGTTGGGGGGAGTGTCTTTTTCTTCTTTTCTACCTTAGCCCCCAATTTCCATTTTTCTAGGCAAGTATTTCCGTTTTTTGGGTTTTCCCCCTTTGACTTTTCTGTGCTTTTTATTACGGGAACCCCTTTGTTTTTTTTGTTTTCTTCTCCTTGGTACCCTTTAGGTTCCCTTCAATTGGCCCCTTCTTTGGCCACTACCTTCCCCCCCCCACACCCCTTAGATCCCGATTTTGTGATTGCCCCCCTGAAGCCCTGAATGGGTTGCCCCTGAGGGTGTTGCCACTTCGTTTTTCCCTGAAAACCTTAACCTGGAACCTGGTATGTCTTGCAACACCACTTAAGTGCTTGTTTTTTCTGGTTCTTTTTAGTGTTTTTTGTGCTCCCCACGGTGACTGGAGGTCTTTTTTTGTAGCATATATCCGTCTCCCACCCGAAACTCGTCCCTATCTCAACTTCACGGCGAAACTTCCCCCCCAATTTTCTCCCCTCGCTATTCACCATATCCCTCTCACCTGACACTCCACCTTTTTTACCATCCGGGCCGCCCCTAATAATCCTGTGTGGGCTTCAACTGCCTTTTTTCTGAGTTATGTGTTGGTTCTTACTCATTTTTCATCATACTTCCTTTTTGTTTGTCTGGTCTTTTCTTTTTCCTTACCACCGATTGAGCAGCCCCCCACCGAATGAGAGCAGGCTAAGATTC
>Ga0179591_1387178_pt1 | contig 11335 bp, 16 predicted proteins | sample CZOMad2_1_08_16f_FD_182891 | JGI IMG/M metagenome (GOLD analysis project Ga0179591, IMG submission 182891) | Vadose zone soil fungal communities from Angelo Coast Range Reserve, California, USA - CZOMad2_1_08_16fungal (PacBio error correction) | ecosystem: Environmental > Terrestrial > Soil >... | reverse complement strand
GGCACGCCAGCACTGAGCGCGCCCCAACGTTACGGAAGTCTATCCGCAAATCCGGTCGTCACGGAGGTCCGGTATGCGGGCAAGGCTGAGACGACTTCGGTTCTCAGGCCTGCTGCTTCTTCGAGCTCGAGGCGGCGCCTTTGAAGGATGACGGCACGTATTTTTAGTCCGCCATGGGATTAGCAATTCTGCAACTTGAATTCGCAAAGTGCTCACGGATCGCCTCATCGCTCGTAGGCAAAAGATTTGACTGGTTTGACGGAACGCGCAGCCCTTTCGAAAGAAACATGGGAGAGACTCTTTCTTCCCCGAGGAGCATGATGGAATCGGCACGCCGGGGCGGCATTTGGATTAGTCCCAAGCGAGAAGACTCTGCGCAGCGTGGAGTGTCGAGTGGACCCCTCAGCGGGGATGGCGGGTTCGGAGGCGCCGCGATTTACCTCCGCCTGAAGATCGCCGGAGCAGCCCATGTCGCGCAGGAAAGAGGATTTGCAAGCCTTCTGTCCGGCCAATCCCGCGAAACTGTCTTACAGGCAGACAGTAAGCGTTCATCGCCCAAGGGACGTGCGCAAGTCGAAGCGGCGATCAAGCACAAGGTTCGAGAAGTTTTCCATGGCGGACGCCACAAAGAGTCTCCGGCTCGTGTTCACTGTTTTGATCTTCCGGGACTGTCGAAGGACTGGCCGCTAACCGTCGCTTCTCTGGGTATCCTCAACACTTTGTGAGGCCATCCTCGAACGCCGCCGCGAGATGGATAGTGAAAGCGATGGGCGCAACCGACCGCGAGGTGCGCAGCCTTTTCTTGCGGAAGCTGGGGCTAGGAGTCTTTCGGCGGTTTTTTCGGTGTTCGCGCTTGCCTGGCGATGGGTCGGCGCTGACCTGGGCACAACCATTTATATCCACAGGCAGAAATTTGCCTGGCGGTGAAAATCTCCTATATTCCCTGGTGGTGGCGGTACGGTTGCGTTGTATTAGCGATCGCGGTTAAGCCTCCTTGCCGGGCTCACCCGCGGAAGAGCGAGCACGCCTTCCAATCCTGTTGAAGCTCTCCGCTACGAGTGAGTGACCGTATACTACGTTACAAGGAGGCGAAGGAGCTCTCGGGCCAGCAGAAGTCGCCGCCGCTCAGAACTCGTCACGGGTCCAATCGGCAAGAGAATGTTGCGGTAGCGCCTGCTGGCGGCCGTTCCGTATAAACTAGATGGTATGAAGAAATTCCAAGGATAAAAGTGGAGACCGCTTACATCTGCGACGCATCAGAACGCCGTTCGGGCGTTACGGAGGAAACGCTAGGCTCGCTTCGCACCGATGATCTCGCGGCGATTCCCATCAGGGCCCTCGTCGTCGTAACGCAGGTGTCCGACTGGTAGCGCGTGGACGATGTGCGTCTTGGCTGTGCCAATCAACGGGCGACGACAATCGCAACGTGCAGGATGGCGCTCTGATGGCGGGTTTGCAGAAGGAATTGCCTGGCACAACGGAAACAGGCTTTGCGGCCGAGCATGGAGCCGTCGCAACGGCCGCGTCGAGCGATTAAAATGCGACGAGCCGATCTAGGCGATTGGCCGTGCTGGGCGTCGAAGAGCATGTAGGGGCCGCCCTTCGTGATCCGGGAAATGCGGGATGGTGGTATTTTCACGCTCGATGAAATGGAAGAACAACGCTCGGCTGGCGATTCATAAACCCTTGCCTGGAAGTAAAGGACCGGCGTTGCATCCATGCGGAAAACCGGCGAGAACGTCGCCGAAGAATTTCACATCTCTCGCGGGATCCGAGATCTATTCGCTATGGAAGCCAGCAGCGCGCCGTTGAAGCGATCCGAAACGGAAGAAATCAAACAGGAACATGGCGGCAGTGCCATTCAACAAAAGAAGGGCGACCCGCTAATTTTCTTCAGAAGATGATCATCCCCGGCCGGACACGGACGCCAGGAAGCGCTTTCGAAACTTGAAACCGGTGGTGAAAACACAACCTGGCAAGATCACTGCTGGGAAAATGGCTTCGGGAGTGAACGTACGGTGCTTGGCTTGTGCATTGATTCTGGCTCAGAGGCTGCGCCTGAAACGCCACGGATTGACGCCAAAGAGCTCGAGTCGTTGATGCGGCCGCGGCTGGTGTCGCTCCCCGAATCGGGCATGGGTCCAGTTCCGGCGACACCGAAAAGTTCTGGAAGGCAGATGTCGCTCGGGCAAATGGAATCGTGGAATTGAATGAATTCGCGTCACAGGCGCTGGCCGGGATGAGCGAATTAGAATTCCGGACGACGCGACGACGTGAACCCCAACGGCGGTGCGATTGCAATCGGGGCATTCCCGGGCGAAGCGGCGCGCGGCTCTAAACCACGGCGCTCTACAAGCTCATGCGAAACAACGGCAGACTATAGCTCTGCACATGTGCATCGGGCGTGGGCAGGGAATTGCTCTCATTCCGAACGGCGTCTAGAGCCCAACACCTGGGCTCCGTGAAGCTCGAATTCCAATCTAGTCCGGCGCGGAGAAGAATACGTCGTCCAAATCCTTAAGTTGGCGAAGCCCGATCATTACGTGTTGGAGGGCCAGGTGGCTCGCCCGTCCTGGTGTTCTCCAATCGCTGTCGTTCAGTCTTGCCCCACGCGCGGCGGCCGAAGCCACGGCAGCGCGAATTCGATCGGCCGCTGCCGCGGGAGCCGAATCGCTCCCTGTTGACTGCCACGGCTCGCGCTGTAGAGGGTGATGTGGGTGCCGAGATCGTCCGGGATTCTGCGGCCTCTGCTCTTTTGGATCTCCTTTCCCTCTCGTTTCTGCCCCCCACCCTCCGGTGTCGTTACTACTTGCTTTCACTGTTGCCCGAATGTGTGTCCCCCCTTTGAACTCCCTTCCCTCCCCTCTGTTGCCTGTGTTTCCACCTCCGACCCCATGCGGTCGCGGCGAGTGTCACCCGGTTCCGCGAGCCGCCGCCGAGGCCAAGCCGCCCCCCGCCGGCCGCCACCTCTATTTCTTTCTGTTTGATCGAAGCGCCTCTGCCCCTGGTGGACCAGCAACCAGCGAGTGGCCGATCACCGCCCCGAAGCGCGCAGCCTTCCGCCGAGCATGTCGACGGGACGAGGCGCACGTCGTCGGTCTTGGCCGTCGCTAGAAGAGGTAGTCCGCACGCTCGGGGTCGCGCCCGGCGAGCGCCCCCTGGCATGGAGCTCGACCGAGACTCACTCCTCGCCAGAGATCGTGAGGTGGAGTCGGGGGACTCCACTCGTCGCCACTGGCGCGACACGCGGCGCAGGCGATCGGTGGCTCCATCACGTAGTACCACATGTGAGGAACCGACGCCCAGCACGCACCGGTCAGGGCGATCGTGCCCGCGTCACGAAGCCGCGGGTTACGAGCAGCCAGGCAGCGGTCTGACGCCCAGGTGAGGGCGCGCCGGTCCCATGTCATCCAGGCCCGCTCGCCCGGCACGACGCCTCCGGACCCAGGCCGAGGTCGAAGTTCTGGATGTGGGTAGCGGACGGCCGCCGTGTGGGGATGAGCTTCTGCTCATGTCGCCACTGCGGCTTGCTGAGTGCCGGCGGCGAAGTCCTCGCGCTTCGACGTATCGTCCAGCACCCCTGTTTGTTAGCCGCGAGAAGTCGGAGTAGAGCGAGAACCACGCGGCGCCCCGCTTGTTGATTCGCTCCCGCCGCGATCACCACCACGTCGAAGCCGCATCGGCCTCGAATCCCGGCGAGTGCCGTCTTCTCTGAGCGCCGATCACGAGATGATACGTTCAAGTACTCGCCGGAGGATTCGGCAGCTTCCAGCAGCGGGAGCCTTAGACTCCTGGAAGGTTGTGACCCGAGGTAGATGTCATGGACCAGGACATTCCTTTCGTCGTCAGGACTCAGACACCGCCGCTCGGGAGTCATTCCTGCGTGCCTGAAGAGTACCTCGGCGGACTGTTGCGGCCACGCGCACAAGCCGGCTGAGCGCCTCGCCGCCCGTGCGCGCGCCAGCGCAACAGATGGTAGACGGCCCGACGCCGCGCGTTCTATGGCTCCCTCGCCGCACCCAGCGGAGCGGGTCGTCGCCATAGGGGCCTGGCGCTGCGACCAAGACGAGCCGGCCGCAGCCGCGGCCTGTGGAGCTTGTCGTGCGCCGATTACTCTCGGGGCCACCGCGACGGCTCCGCCTTCAGACTCAGTAGAGCGTAGTCGTTGGCCCGACGACCCCCGGGGAGCGCCAGGGGAGTCGTGAGGTTGTGGTTTCCGGCTGCCACAGCGGGCGAGCCTCGAAAAAAGCTGTCGAGCGGCCACCGGGTGGACGGAGCTCGCTAGTGTACAGCCTTGTGCGTGAGGAGCGTGCGGATGGTCTTCGGACTTCCATGGGACGGCGACGGTTGACGCATAGCGATAGGCGGGTTTGCAACGGACTTTTCCAATGGAACCGACGCTATTCCGGAACGGCGCGCAAATAAGGTGCGAGCAGCCGGGGACACTACACACTCTATGCACGGCGGAGCGGATTGGCAAACACAGGCCGAAGGAGAGTCGCCGGGACCGCGGAGAGAGCGGCGGGTGACATAGCATTGTCGATCGCCGAGCGAATGCGGGCCTTCGGGGGCGACTACGGACCGCGCGCTTAGAGCCAACTTCGAGGCAGATCAACTCATGGCGGTGCTCGGCACGCGTTTCCAGACTCAGCGCGACAACCTGGCCGAGCACCGCAGCAAGAACTCCCGCCCCCGTAAGGCGGTCGTAGCCCACACCCCTTGAGAGCGACGGAGCATGGGGAGGGCCGCGTAAAAGAAGTCAAAGAATGCGGCCAGGGCGCTGATCAGGGGCCAGGGGCGAGAGAATCGGCGCTCCCCGGCTCCTAGTGCGGCGGCGGTGACCCAAGGAGACGGGTGCGGGCGAGCCGCCCGTCGCGGAGCGCCTGATAGCCATGATCTGAGGGTTCACGGGGGGGCCGATGAGATCGGCACGACGATTCCGTCCGCGTAAGTAGAAACCCTCGAGCAGTGAAACCGAAGATCCGCCGTCAACGAACAAGTGAGAGGGGCAGAGCGCTAGGAAAGAGATCGTTGAAGAGCGGGTGGAAAAGCCATCAAGGTAGGTAGTGCGATCGAAGAGGCGACGGACATCGGGCCGACCGTCGGCCGCGCGAATCTACCCACGCATTCGAACGGGCGGGTCTAGACAGCACCGGGCGCTGCCGCGACGTACAGCTCGACAGAGGAGATCGACGCCTCGCATGAACGTCCTCGAAGTCACTCCATGACAAAGTCGAACGTGAGTCTCGAAAGACGGACCGCGCGAGCGCTCGCGGAACAGAGAAGGCTTCTTCGGGCGGGAGGGTTAGGACGAAAACAATTACAGAAGAAATAGAGATAAGCTGTTCCCTCCGAGACAGGGTGGGTTGTGTTCTGCTGATGTAGCAGAAAAGAGACTGATAGTCGGGCTGAATGATGATTGGTTGTTTTTTTTTTTTGTGTTCGGACATCTCGCGAGGCTAGGTACTTACGCGAGAGCTCGCGCGATTCACGGGCGCCGAGCGTCGAGATCTATGCGTTAACGACCTTTGTCAGGAGTGGACGCCCGAGGGACGTTAAGGCGAGGCGAGGCGTACGCGAATATTAACCTCTCTTGCGGGACGTAAGTCAGCGCAGGCGGAAATAGGTGCTCTACCCCCGGGGTTCGACCGAAGGCTTGTGGGGGAGAAGAGAAGGAGAGATGCGGCGAGGGGGGAAAGAGCGGAGGACCGATTTTTTCCGATCGATTTTTTTTTGCCGTCGCAGGTTCGAGCGAAACTTAAAGAATATCACCATGATTTGGAGGTCCCAATAAGATTAAGGCAAATCAGGAAAGGAGAGGGAACACGGAAAGGACAAAACGAACCGCCCTACAACCAGAGCAAAATCGGTGGGGTTTACGATTAGGGAAATGGAGAGCTACGTGGCACGCCCATTCCATCATGTGAGTTGGTTGTATTCAAGGGAGATGGTACGGGAGCGTCGTGCCGAGAGATCGACTCCGGTGGTCCACACACCAGTCGGGCTAGTTGTGAAACCGCAGACACGATCATGGCGCCTCGCGAAGCGGCTTCGCCTACGCGGCTGTTACCTGGGGGTGCAAACCCCGCCGCCCCGCCCGACACGAAGGAGAGCATCAGACCCGAGCGATCGCCCAGCTCCGGATCAACGGCCGCCATGCTTTGACTGCGTGACGCGGCCCCGCTCCCCGGCGGCCGTCGATCAGGGGGTGTGGTGGGCGGCGAAAGCTTAAACGGGGCGGGAGTTCGGCGGCGTGGTGCTCGAGCAAATTGTTTGTCGCCGCTTCTTGAGGCTGGAAAACGAGTGCCCGGAGCACGCCGCCCAGGTTGAACAGTGAGTAGTGAGTTGATCTGCAGATGCGAGGTGCTCGAGGGCGCGCGGTTATCCGTAGTTTAGTCGCGAGGCCCGGCATTCAGCTCGGCGAGCGACAATGCTGGATTGTCAAACGCGATACGCCTCTCCGGGGTCCCCGGCTGACGCTCCTTCGGCCCGGGCGTGGCAAGCCGCTCCGCCCGTGGCCATAGGGGTGGAGTGTCACCGGCTGCTCGCAACTTATGAGCGCACGTGCCGGAATAGCGTCGGTTGCAGGGAAAGGGGAAAATGCCCAGCAGTTTGCACCCGCCTTCGCTTCGCTTTAGCGTCAACCGTCGGCCGCCCATGGAAGTCGAACGAACGAAAGACGCAATTCCGCACGCGATCAGAACGCATAAAGGCTTCTTTCCTTTATTCCTGCATCCCCCTCCCCTACGCACCCTTCTGCCCCCCCTCACTTGCCTCCCTTTTTTTCCAATTGACCTACTCTTCCCTACCTCTCTTTAACCCTCTGCCATAACACTCCTCACCCTCCCCTCCCTTCTCTGAATCCTACCCCCCCCCTTCTCCCTTAACTGCTCCCCCCCACCACACCCCCTGTTGTCACCGGTCAGCCTCCTTAGTCCTCCACCCCCAACCCCCCAAAGTACAAAGAAGCGACGACATCGTCAAACCGGGGTGTGCTGGCACGCCTCGACGAGACTCCTCTGTTCGAGATTCGCCACGAGGGCGCCGAACCCAAACAACACCATCACGAACCCTGGCCGCTTCAGGGGTCGTCGGGCCAACGAGCGCTCGACGAGTGAAGCGGGGCCACCCGAGGGCCCCGCGTTCGGCGCCCGACGAGAGCTTCGCGCGAGACCCGAAACGACACGAAGCTCGACCGCGGCGCCGAGACGATCGTGGTCGAAGCGCCACACCCAGACCGGGCGACGACGCCGATCCGCGACCAGGAGGGACATGGCACGAGGCTGGGGGAGGCCGTCTACCATCAGTTGCTGCGCCGCGACGGGCGCGGGGCTCCCCGGCTACTGGGGCGCACGCCGAGGTGCTGCGCAACGCAAGGAAGGGGAAGCGCGGGAACCCTCGGTCGAGACGTGCCTGACGACGAAAGACGAAAAGGATTTTCCTGGGCCCTGATCTAATCGGTACCAGTGACAGGGACAAAGCTCCCGCCGGACGCGCCGATCCTCCGCGAGTAGAACGTTAGCTCGCCGTGATTCGCGGCGAAGAAGAACTCGCCGCATTCGACGGCCGATCGCTTCGACGTGGTGGTTGGTGATTAGGCCGGCGGCATCAGGTGCGCCGGGGGGGGTTGGCGCTGAGCGCGCTTCGCGCGGGCGGGCGACGCCGTCGCGCTAGTCAGGGCGCGAGGACGTCGCCGCCGGCAACCAGCAGCCACGCGCGAGCAAGCTCAATCCCCACGGCGGCCTCCGCTACCACCAGCAACTTCGACCCTCGCCTGGTCCGTGAGGCGCTGCTCGAGCGGGGTGATTGGACGAAACCTCGCGCCGCACCTCGTGCGTCGACCGCATGCCGCTGCTCGTCACGGCGTTTCGACGGCAAGGCGCCCGGACCGGCTGCGGGGAGTCGGGCTCAACATTGTCCGACGTGATGGCCACCGATCGCCTGCGCCGCCGTGCGCCGCGCCCAGGCGGACCGAGTGGAAGTCCCGACCGCCACCGCAACGGATTCGGCGAGCGAGGAGGGGTCGTCGAGCTCCTGACGGCGCTTCGCAGGGCGCGACCCGATAGAAGCGGCGCACTACCTTCTTCCTACGACTGCCAGGACCGACGACGTGCGCCTCCGTCCTCACAGTGGCTCGGCGAGGAGGAGCGCTTCGGGGCCGGTTGATAGCCACCAGCGTGTTTTGTGTGATGTCACCGGCTGATAGAGAAGGATGGAGCGCCGCCCGCGGCGGGAGTCGTGTTAAGCGAAAGAGCCGGGAGGTGGCCTGTTCGAGATCCGGGCCCGACAACGGTCGTGAAACGTCCACAGGCGTGTGGGCCCGACCCGGATCAGGGGCGACGAGCTTTCCACAACGAGGCCGAGGGTGGGAAGATTCCGGCCGAGTCGCGGCAACCAGACATCAAGCTCTCGCGCGGGAGGCCGTTTCTTGCCGATGTCAAACAGCGTGGAAGGAGCGATCGTGCCCGCCGGCAGCGGAAGAGTCGATCTCGCGAGCCGTGGCTCGGAAGCAAGCTCGTGGGCACGACGGACCACGACCAGCGACTTGGAGAAACCAGGCACGGGGCGCGCCACTGCCCTCCAAACGTAATGAATGCGGGGGCTTCGCCAGACTTAAAGGATTGGCATCGACCTTATTTTCTTCCGCGCCGGCCTATAGATTGGAAAATTCGAGCGTCTACGGAGAGCCCCGGTGTGTTTGTGGATCTAGACGCGTTCGAGAATTGAGAGCATTCCCTGCCCCAACCCACGCCGAATGCACATGGTGCAGAGCGATATATTTTGCCGATGGTTCGGCAAGAGGCTGGTAGAGCGCCTGGTTACCAAGGCCTCGCGACGCTGGCCCGACAGTGGATGCCCGAGAGAGTGCAATCGCACCGGCCGTTGGGGTTCACGTGCGTCGCGTCGTCCGGATCCTAATTCGCGGCAACGGGGTGCGCCAAGCGGCCTTTGCCGCGAAGCTCATTCAATCCACGATGTCCCATTTGCACGAGCGACAATCCTCCTTCGCAGAACTTTTCGTGTCGCCGGAACTGGACCCCAATGGCCAAATGATCGGGGGGGGAGCGGAGCGACACCCAGCCGCGGGCTCGACCCCCCCCCGCAAAGCAAAAGCAACCGACTCGAAGCTCTTTGGCGTCAATACGTGGCGTTTTCAGCGCAGGACCTCCTCTCGAGGCCAGAAGCAATTGCACAATGCACCGTCGTTTTTCCTCCCGAAGCATTTCCAGCAGGGATTCGTTGACCAGTGGGTTTCACCACGGTTTCAGTTTTCAGAAAAGCGATTCCAGAGTCAGTGTCCGGCCGGGGATTGGGATGCTCCATTTCTGAGAAAAGGATGGGTCCGCCCTTCTTTTGTGGAATGGGCACGGCCGGATAATTTCCTGTTTGATTCTTCACGATTTCGATCGCTTCAACGGCGAGCTGATGGCTTATAGAGCGAATAGATCCTGAGTACCTCGAGAGAATGTGAACTGTGAAATTCTTCGGCGAAGTTCTCGCCGGTTCCGCATGGAATCAAACGCCGTACTTTACTTCCAGGCAAGGGGTTTATGAATCGCCCCAGCCGAGGCGTTGTGTCTTTCATTTTATCGAGCGTGAAACGCACCATTCTGCCTTGCCGATCACGAAGGGGACAGCGACCATGCTATTCGACGGCCACCGGGCAATCGCTTAGAATCGGCTAGTCGCATTTAATCGCTCGCGCGGGCCGTTGCGGACGGGCCGCCAACAATGCTCGAGGCCACGCCACAGTCTCTTGGGTAACCTGTTGTGCCGGGCACTTCATTCGGCACAAACCCGCCAGCAAGAGCGCACGTTTGGCCCGTTGCAACGTTGCGATTGTTTCGCCCGCTTGATGTGGCACAGCCCAATATAGAAGACATAGTCCAAAGCGCTACAGTCGACACCCTGGTTACGACCGACGAGGGCCCTTGATTGGGAATCGCGCGGTAGCGGTTGGTTGCCGAAGCTCGATGGCTAGCGTTTCCGCCCCGTAACGCCCGAACGGGAGTTCGAATGGCGTCGCAGATTGGAAGCGGTCTCACGTTTAGTCCTTGGAATCTTCATTACCTTAGTTTATACGGAACGGCCCGCGCCGCAGGCGGCTACCGCAACATTCATCTGCCGGACGAATTGGAACCACGTGACGAGTTCGTGAGCGGCGGCGACTTCGCGGGCAGAGAGCTCGTCGGCCTTCCTTGTAACGGAGTATGACCGGCACTCACTCGTAGCGGAGAGCTTCAACAGATGAGGCGTGCGCGCGCCGCGGGGGCGAGCACGGCAAGGAGGCTTACCGCGATCGCGGGAAACAACGGCACCGACCGCCAGCCACCAGGGAATATAGGAGATTTTCACGGCAAGGCAAATTTCGCATGTGGAGAAGAAATGGTTTTGGCCACCAGGGTCTCAGCGCCGAGCCGAATATCAGCCAGGCAAGCGCGACACCGAAAAAACCGCACGAAAAAGGACCCATAGCCCCAGCTTCCGCCAAAGAAAAGGCCTGCGCACATGCGGGGTTGCGCCCAGCGGCTTCAAGATGCAATCTAAGCGCGCGTTCGGGCTGGCCATCACACAAAGTGTTGATTGTTGCTACCCAGAAGAAGCGACGGTGAGCGCCAGGCTTCCGAAACCGCCCAGAAGAGAGATCAAAAACAGTGAACACGAGCCGGAGACTCTTGTGGACGTCCAGCAGGGAAAAGGAAAGGAAAACGTTTCGCGAAAACCCATTGGCCTTATCGCCGCCTTAGACTTGCGGCACCACGGTTCCTGGGCGAATGATTGAAGCGGAGGTCAAGCATGAAGAAGGTTTCGCGGGATTTGCCGGACGAAGGCGTGGCAAACATTCTGGTGCGCGACACATGGAGCTGCTCGGCGATCTTCAGCGGGAGTTAAAACGCGCGCGCTCCGAAACCCGCCAATCCCCGCTGAGGGGTCGACCCGATTCACGCCAACGATGCGCGAGGCTTCTGCGTGGACGATCGAAAGCCCCGCCCGGCGTGGCCGAGCATCATGCTTCAGGGGAAGAGAAAGAGTCTCTCCCATTGTCTTTCGAAGGGCTGCCGTCGCAAAAACGCAAAGTAAATTTTGGGACTAACGAGAGATGAGGCGATCCGGGAGACTTTGCGAAATTCAATTTGCAGAATTGCCTCCGCCGTAGTTGGCGACGAAAAATACGTGCCCGTTTATGCCTCAAAGGCGCCGCTCGAGCCGAAGAATCAGGTAGGACGAGAACCGAAGTCGTCTCCAGACTTTGGCCGCATACGGACTCGGTGACGAACGGATTGCGGATTAGACTCCGTACGTTGGGGAGCCCGCTCAAGTTGCTGGCGTGCTC
>Ga0179591_1335437_pt1 | contig 11335 bp, 12 predicted proteins | sample CZOMad2_1_08_16f_FD_182891 | JGI IMG/M metagenome (GOLD analysis project Ga0179591, IMG submission 182891) | Vadose zone soil fungal communities from Angelo Coast Range Reserve, California, USA - CZOMad2_1_08_16fungal (PacBio error correction) | ecosystem: Environmental > Terrestrial > Soil >... | reverse complement strand
CCTTTTCTTTCCCCTTAGCCCCAATTCCCCCCTGATAAGAGGGACCTATCCTGGTCCCCCCCCCCCCAACTTGATCCGACCACTTTTTCCCGTTCTGACCACCCTGCCGATTCCCGCTGATAAGCTTCCCATCCGCGAGAATAGTTGCAGTCTCCAGTCCGAGTTTTGTAACGGAAACTTTCTCCAGAGCAAAGGCAGAGGAGGATCCCCAAGGGCGATGAGCCGCTTTTTTATCGGCGCCCCTTCTGTCGAAAAAGGGCTTCCTCCTAGGCCGTATGAACCTTTCCACAACCCCCTTCATCATGCTTGTGCTTCGCGGCGTGGTGGGTCAGTTTTCCCTCCTTCGGAACCGGTTTTCCGAAGTCTGAATTTCTTCCCCCCCCGAGCATACCATATCGTGCGCAGCCAGAAGTTGATGCATCCCACCTTCTTTTTGCCACCCCCCAATAAACGCACTCCGCTGCCAGTAATCTTCGGGAGAAACCGCGTACGTGTCGAGTTTTTTCCGTCGCTTGACCATCCGTGTGACCCCACAGTCGTGAAGAGCTGCTGTTCTCCTCCCCAACGCGCCAACTCACAGACATCCACGAGTAGTCCTTCCGCTGCGGCCACCCAGGGCATCGCTGAGCCCTCCAAACACCATCTCCATTACCTCGCCCACGATCTTAACTTCAAATTATTATCCGTTATCGGACCACAGCGCAAATTCCCCCCCCCTTCGCCCACTTTTCAGGAATCCAATAAAAGGCTGCTCGCCCCCCCTCGCCAAGGGGACGCCGTTACCTTTCCTATCCGTTTAGCGAACCACAAGAAATACAATTACTTATTCGCCTCCCAAGTTCCCCAGGAAAAAAATAGAACACCATAAGCAGAGGCAAACAACAGAATATTGCACGATGCCCCCTTCGCCCTTTTTTACCCCATGTCAAGCAACCGTCTTCTTCCCCTGGGGCACCTTGGTGACCACTCCCCAGTTGATCGATCCAAATTCCCCCCGTGCCCCGGGCTGAAGACGGCAGCCGCCAGCACCTCTTTCATCGCCAGCAGAAGCCCCATTTCCTCCTCCGTTTGCATGCCTGCCATTTTTGCCAGGAAGCTCGTCCTTGCGGTCCCCAGGATTAGTCATGCAGGGAGCACACCCTGTCCCAGGCGTCCTCTTTGCCCCCCGTTTTCTCCGTCGCTTCAGTAAATCATGGCTATGCGATCGAATTGCGGAAGTGCAGCCGCCCCATTTCCGCTTTATTGCCGCTCCGCCCTTTTTTCGCCGCGCGGGGCGTCGCCGGAAACCATAGACCCTTTCTTTCTTATGGTTAACCCTCCCCTGTCCAAAGCGGAGGCCGCCGCTTAGAACGCGGAGACCCTTCGCGCGGACCATGATTAGGACTCACCTTTATCTTTTTGCTTCAGGAAGCCCTCCTAGGATCGTAACCCCCACAATTCCTTCTTAATCCCCGGATCTTCCCGAGTTTTCAACCCGTCCGATAATAACCCACCTTTTCCTCAAGATTTCACCGCCGGGTTCATTCCCCTTCCCTAAATTCTAATTTCCCTGAGCATAACATAGGCTTGCATGCCAGGGGCCATTCAACTGATCATAGCTCCTACCGATGCCCCTTCCCAGGTACCCGAACGGCAGCGTCTTCCCATTCCTGAAAGGATTTCCCAAACCCCGAAGGTCCCCCAAAAAAAGTTTTAATCCAAACCTCGAGTTCCGAGACTCCTTTTATACCACCTTCCAGACCCCGTTTTCCCAGGGGGGAAAAAAGCGGTGACAGATCAGATCTCGTTCCTCTCCCACCCCTCCTCGTAACGGGCCCGAGCCCTAATGATTTGTGGTTTCACCCTCCCCACTTCATCCTTCTTGTTTGTCTTCAATATTCCTGACACTCGGACCTATTCCTAGCGTTTCTTCCCCGAACTGCCTTAGGACATCCACCCCCTTCCCCCCCTTTTTTTTTTAGTTTGACCTTTTGCGTACCGTTTTACGGACCTGCCTTTTGTAGCCATAAGTCTCAAGTCTGGTCCGTTTCCGGCGGGACTGTCCGCGTTTTCCCCCCCTGACATCTAATTTTACCGTCTCCCTTGACGAGTACTGCTAAGCCACCTTTAAACCGTTCCTTCAATTTTGGTTGGAACCGCAGAGTCTTTTCGATCTCGGAGTATTTCGTTGCCCTTCCCTCCATTCCTTCCCTTGCCGCAGTTGTTTTCTTCTTGAACGTGCCATCACTCGCGGCTCCCCCCCTTTTCCTCATCCGTTTGTTTAGAGAGATTTTTTTTCTTTTAAAACAGGTTGGCAAGGGCCGTCCTCCCACGTTCCCCACCTCCGGCAAGGGCGGAGTTTCCTTTCCCAGCTTTACGACGGCTCCGAATGATCTTAATACCCCACATTCCTTTACGTTATTCTCCTCCTTTCCTTGTGAAGTTCGTTTGGTGCCTCTTAAAGCGGGCGCAGCCACCTGACTGATTTTTCGCCCCGTCATCACAAAGACGGGGGAAAACGGACCCCGACAGATTCCCCTTGTGTTGCTGATTCCTCCAATTAAGCCCCCGTGTCCCTTTTTTTCTTTCAAAAAATCATCTGACGTCCGGAGTCGCCTTGGTGCAGACGATGACGTCAGCGGACCTTGGGGGGTCGGGCTGTTTGGGATTCCGAAGGGGGGGTCACCGGATTTGGGTCGAGATCACCCCTTCCCCAGGCCCCGTCACCACCTTAGGGTTTTGCTTTATTGTTTTAAAACCCAAAATTCCCTTGACCCGGCGTTTTCACACGTAATTCCGGTGCTTTTTTTTCTAAGCTTTCGAGCTCGATTGACGGGCACCTGCTTTCCCCACTTTGGTTTGCAACCCCCGGCGCTTGGTTTTTTTCCTTAGGCCTGCGCTGAGGAGAAATTTGCCTTTACAATTGGTTCCCATGGACCTTACTTCGCTGCCGTTATTCTGAAAATGGTAAACCTTGTTCCGCCTGATGTGTCCTGGGCATTGTTTTTCATCTTATAGACCTCTTGCATCCTCCTTCCCGACTTTGCATTCTTAAGTTTACTCGCGGCGGCCCGCTCCGGTTTTAGTGGCGGGAGCCCACGTCCCACCCATTTGGAATAAGAAGTGTTATTTTTCAGAGGTCAAAGGTGACCGAGGGCTCCTGTCTGCGGAATGGTTTTCCAATTGGTTATTAACCTATATATTCCTCCCAATATTTATATCTCCCCCTTTCAAAGACGTTACCCATCTCTGCCTTCGCGAGGTGCGTTTCCCGTGCCTTTTTTTTTTTATAGAGTCTTGTGCTTTTTTTTTCAGAGATTTTAACCCCCTTTTCCTGTCCCATTCTCAAACGCCTCATGGTTGATTTTTTTTACCTGAGCATGCGAAACCTGGAACTATGGTGTCTCCGGCACCCGAAAATGCATCTTCCCCCGGTATTCGACGCCCTGTGATAGACCTTCGCCTTCGGTTTTTTTGGTATGCAATATGATCTTTTTCTTGACGTACCTTCTTCTTTATTGGTTCATTCGGATAGGCCCTTACCGCAGCTGTTGTTGGGGTTCGCCCGCAGATTCTGGCGGTCTTTCCTCATGTTTTTCGTGAGTGTTGCCTTTTTTGTAGGTCTCATGGGCCTACCGTGTTCAACGTTGGCACTTCGCTCCTTTGACCTGCCGAAGCCTGGGAGAAGCGTTTCCCTGGGCGCCCTGCCAACGTTTTGGGGAAGCGTACCCTTTTTTGCCTCGATTTTTCCGTTTTTGGTTCCTGGTTCCTCCTTTTGAATTCGTGGGGATGGGTTATGCTTTTGGTTTTATAAGAAGTCGGAGAAGGCGTCCTTATAGTCATTTTCGTTCCCTCTTGTGCCGCAGATTTTTCGCTGCGGTTTGTGCCCCCGGGATGATCTTAGATACGTTTTGCGCGTCTCCAACAGTCAATTGTGTTCCGGCGTGATTCTGATCCCGAAGGGGTCTTGTGTCCATGAAAAAAGATAAGGTGCTTTGTCAGGTACTCCCCGTGTCACTGACCTCTCTCTTTTGTGCGTGTGGAGATTATCCAGAACCGTTGCCCTTTTTCAAAAGTGGTCCCCCTCATTTTCTTTAGCATAATTCCGGTGCTTATTTTACACTTACGGGTCTCCCCTTTCTGCCCGGCAGGCGGCTTGATTGGTGTCTAGGATTTTCATCAAAATCCGTCGCCATTGTCCCTTCCGGTCGCTTTCTAACTCCAAGCGTCGGAACTTTTTCCGTGCCCTTCTACACCAACCTTTTTCACCCCGCGAGTTGAGACCCAAAGTCGGAGCCTTCCGCTTCTTCTTACATGTCAAGTTGAATTTTTACCCTCAAGCCAAATTCGTCATCTCTTGACTTTTAACACACGTAACGGCGCTCCGGGCCCGGTTTTTTTTCCTTCACGCCTTTTTGAGAACTTCCCCTCATGAAAAGTCCCCACCTCCTTTTCATCCTGCTGACGGACCAGGACTATTGCCCTTTGTGTCTCGCGATGCGGTTCCCGCTGGTTTTTGCCCCGAACCTGAACCTCCTTTGTCCCGGCCCGTGTGATCAATGTAAATCTGCGATACCGTCATTTTGCAAAGCTACTCCCTCCTTTGGTGGTTTTGAGATATCTCTTTTCTTCCTTTATAAGGACCCCCTCACTTGGTATTGTTATGCCGTCCCAACCTTTTGCATTGGACGTTCCCCGCTGAACCAACCATGCCTGAAGACTGCTCGGTAATCTTTTTTTTTGAGAATTATTTCTCGTCCTCGTATTCATAAAGCGACATTTAATATGGATTAAACCGTGCGAGCAGCAGGGCCTGTCGATTTCACCGCGATTTTCGCATGAGCGCGATATTTTTCGGTTCCGATGATGTCCCAATTTCGAACAAGTTCAACTTCCATTAATAAGAATCTGGCCGCGCCCGCGTTCGTGCATTGGTGCACGATATTCACCCCCACTCCCCCTGTTAGACCTATTGCCTCATCACGCCCGTACCAAGGTTTTCCACAATTTGAGAGCCAGAATGTTATCTAATCTCCGGCACATATCTGCCCTGCCGGTCTCCAGTCATTACTAACCTAGTTTAAATTCACCTTTGGCCGTGCGCGAAACTCTTGTTTGAAACCTCCTAATCTAAACGGTCTCCTGCCCCCCGCGCCCCCCCCATCTTTCCCCCCGCGGTCTCGCCAGACGGTCACAACCCCCGTGGCAATCTTTTGCCCAGCGTCCCCCATAGACACTTCACAGACCCGGACAGATCAACTGTGATCGTGTGATCGGATGTACATCCCCACTTTTTTACACCAGAATATTTTTCCCTTTTTTTTTGACCCATTCGAAGCACTCTCACGCTTTGAAAGATTGACCAGATGGTTGGACTCTCAAGATCTTCTCAAACGAAGTAAAAACCTGTCATACGCCAGAATCCGCCAAGTCACCCAACTGCCCCCCCATTCCTGAGTTTGCCCCCAACTTGCCGCACCCTCATCCAAAGATTATAAAATTTCGGCCTGTTTTGTCCCCCCCCCCTCCAAGTGGCTCCTTAAACCCCCACGTAGCACAGTGCTCCCGAATCCTCCTAAACCACCGCGACCGAGTAAAATTTTCATCGAACCTTATTACGTTTCTCCCCCCCCCAAATTCCCCTCTAAAAGGAGCCCCAACCCCCGCCTTTAGTGGATAATACCGACTCTAACTTGTTAAGGTGACGGTGCTTCCTTTCCAAAGTACCCCTGGCGATCATTTGCCCCCCATCCTCTCCTTCCCAATTCTTGGCGAAGCCTCGCCTTTCCCCGTTACCCGCAATTTAGTTTAAGATCAAAATCGTTCCAGTTTTAGACCCCGTTCTGGGCTTCAGAAACGTTCAAAATCCCCCCTTTTCCTCATGGGACAATCCCAATTTTCCCGCGATTTCCCAAGGAGCTTTTCTTCTAGCTTATTCCGCCACGGAGCTGCACCTCGCGCCTGGCGAATCCACCTGCCCAGACCACGAACATTCCTTGATACGGAGGATGGGTCAACAATCCTTCCCTTCCCCCAAACTTATCCTCCCCGTTCCTCACCGTGCGCAAAAGCCCCTATAATCCACACACCATTTCCGTAGATTCGACTTATTTTCCCTCAAAAACAAGTTTTTCCCCTGAGGATGCCAAGGAGAGAGCCGATCTCCTTTCCCAGGGGCAAGCAATGATAGGAGCCTCACCCGCTTGTGCTGGTCTAAGCCTCTTCTGCCGTAATGAGTCCATGACCGGATTCCAATATGTCAACAAACCGGTTCAAATTTTAGGCTCGGAAGAAGCCGAACCACACAACTAAACATAACTTACAGGTCCACCCCACTGTGTTCCCCCCCAGTTCGGTGCCACCAACGCCCCGAGCTGAATTGAGCTTACCGAAGCGAGCCCGTTAAGCAGTTTTTAATTCTGTGTCTCTTAAAACGGAATAATGGTTGTTTGATTTTATTTTCTTTCCTCCCCACTTCTTCAGTTTAGTACATATCGCTCCAAGCACTATGGCCTTTCATTCATAATTAGGGTCCTTTTTGACCTATTTTTTTTGTCATGGGAAGCTTTCCCTCCTGACACTATTTTAATTGTATTTAAAACGTGCGGGTTCTTTTTTCAGTTTTTTTTACAATCTCCGGTATCCTTGACTGCGCCCTTGGTAACGCTAGCCAGCCCGCCCCCAATTCCGGAGGACCAATTATTCCCGTCCTTATGGGTTCTGGAAAGAATATTTTAGTGGTTTCTCGCGCCGGTACCATTTCCCCCCCTTGCAGTTTAGTTATTTGTAAGACATTTCAACTCGCGATCCTCTCTGCCCCTAGTGTTGTTTTTTGCTTTTGAGAGATCTACACCAGGTTGGAAACCTTTCACTTATTCCCAATCCCCCAGTTTCCGTTTTCCCTAAATTTGTTGCCATTCCCCCCCCGACAACGATAGTGATACGTTAGAATTCCCTGCGGTCCAAATTCCTTACGGAACCGTGAAGCCAGTCCCCCTTTTTTGAAGGAGTTTATCTTCAGTTCCCGCGTTCGCTTTTAGCACCCAAGAGATGCAGGACATTTACCCCCCATAAGAAGTTTGAGGAGCCCCGTCCGTACACCTCCAGTAATTACTTTTTGCTGATCCTCAAATCTGGACGAAGGAATTCAAACCCTGTCCAAAAATTACCTAACGGGGATGCTGGACGGCCATATACCTAGAGATTTAGTATCCCCCGACGGGTTTAAGCCCGCCATCCCCACATCCCCCCTATTCTTTTTGAGAGGCGTGGCAAACCCCCCCCCACACAGGAGATGGAAATGGTACCCGGGTCCGTTTTAGATCCCCCGCTCTTTTCTGGACCCCTTCCCTTGGTCACCCTTCTTTTGTTTCAAACGTGTGTGATTAAAATGTGGTTGTACCCCCTTCGTGGAAGATTCATTTTTCCCATTCCAGGAATTAGGTGTCAGCGTCCGGGTACCCTGCTGCCTTTATTTACGGGACGTATCGTCGTTCGATCTGTCTTCCCTGTTGGCGCAAACCGATTTCTCGCCTTTGCCCTCCGTTTTTTTCCCTGACACTTTGCCATTCATTGATACTAGCCGGAAAATCTTTCTAAGTTTTTTTTCTTTGATGCGTCGGTTCCTCCTTGAGGAATAAGCCGTTTGAATTTTCAGGTGACTTAATACGGAGTAGTTTCGATTTATTGGCACATCATTTTTATTACATATATCCTTTCGGATAGTGTTCTTTCCTCAGTTTGCGGTTAGAAGCCGCGTTGCCTGGTTCAACGGCGCTGGGTTTGCCCCACTTTTCTTGGCACCATTCGAAAAGGCTTAATGGTTCTATTTTTTCCGCTCCCTTCCGTTGCCTGGACCAATTGGTGGACGAGTTAAATACGCCTTGCATTAGCAAGGGATATTCCTCGCCTCTTTCGCCCTCTACCCGGAATATATTTAACCTTTTGACTTGTTCTTCCTTTTGCATTCATATTTCACGGCACTTATGATCGTCCCTTCAATCAACCCGGGACCGACTTTTTTGGTCACTGAAATTTCGTTCTGGCCCCGTATGCAACTTGATGGAGATAACCCTTTAGTTTTGTATTCGTGTAGGTGCTTTCCCATCCTTTTCCCCTCAATTTTTTCACCCTGATTCAGACAATGTTTTCCCCTTATTTTCCGAAGCGGAGGCACAGCGGTCTTCCCCAAGCCCCATTCTGTGGGCCCGTTTATGTTCTGCGCCTGTCAGGTCTATTGTATCGACTCTGTTGAATTCTGGAAGGGTAGGGGTTCTACGCCGCTTCTTGAACCCAATCCGCTCGCATTTTACAGCCTGTGTGACGTTCAGTGCTGCCTCTGCTGGGGGCCTTTTCGCTGGGATGATTCTGATTCTCATAAAGATGCTCGCAGACTTCTTGCAGAGCGTTCTTTACGCTGCGTTCTTGGCTTGGACGCTTGGTTCTCCGTATTGTCAAAGGTGCGTCGGCCGCTCCTCTTATCTATACTCGCGTGTGCAGGAGTTGAGACCTTTAACGTCGGTTGGCCCATCTCATCCTTCTGGTTGAGACGGTTCCCCGTGATGATCCTTTCCCTCGGTTCCAATGTAAACGGCAGTTTGCGGTGTGTTTTCCCCTTTTTTTTGCTAAAAATTCTATCAAGCTATTAACTAGGTAACCTTCGAAGCGTCGTGAAAAAATCAGTTAACCCCATGACCCACTCCTCCGAAACGTCTTTTCACCCTCTTCGGTAGACAATGCATCGTACCCTTTCGAGCACAACCCTGTTCGCAATTACTCTGTTTCTAAACAGTTAACGTTCTCCGGGACTGGACCCTTCTGCTAGATTTTTCATCAGCATGTATGAATCCCGTCTAAATCCGGGAAGGAAACCACAACTTAGCTGATGTGACCTCTGCTCCCCTCCTTTGTATGGATTCAAGGGCTGAACCCCCCCCCTAAATTTGAACTGTTTGATAAGCCGCGGATTCCCCTGGAGGGTCGCGGCATAGCCGTCTTTCTCTCTCTTTTAATCGCTCCGTTTTATGAATCCTCCTCGCGCCCCTTGTATCAATTTACGCGCGGTTCTTCACAATTGCTCACTTCTGCCCCGCTGCAAACAATTCCCCCCTCCGCCGGCCCCGGTTCATTCTGCCTCCTCGTTCTCAGCAGGATGCCCCCCTCCGCTCGTGTGCCTTTTCATGAAAATTTCCGGCTTCGATCCCGCACTGGGCCCTTTGCTCCTGGATCAGAATCCCCCCCCCCTGAGGAACAGGATTTTTTTTGCTCGTTTCACCTTTCAGAACTCCAACGGTCATCTTCGGCTTTCTTTTTCTGGTTTTCATGTTGGTGACTGTCTATTCTGTAAAAAGACGCTTGATTTAGGATCTTTTTACACCGACCGGAAACGGTGACATATCTGATCCGATGTTGCTCCCCCCCCCCCCTCCCTAGCGCACCAATGCTCCCAAGCCTGCACTGGTCAAGTCTTCTGAAAACGCAGATTGCAATAATCCATGGAGGGGGGACCTTTGCTGCTAATACGGTCTTCTACCCTCCCCAACCTACTTTAGTGGTAAACAGGGGTTCTACCTCAATCCGCAGAATAGTGTCTCCTAGCTTTTTAGAAGCTTCCCCTTAACATAACAGTTGGTAATTCGTTTTTTTTCTCGCACAGCGCCAAATAGCCATTCGTAATAGGCCGTTCTCAGCCCTTATTCTTTACCTTACGGATTATCCTTCATCAAGCGAAAGGGACCCCACTCATCTGAAACACTTCTTTGAACTTCCCCACAGGTTTCCGCTTTGAAAAATGACCTACAGCTTGCTTTTCCCGTTCAAGCGGTCCTCTGGGGCGTAAGCGCACAACCTCCGCCGACAATTACCCATTAAATTACGACCAGGAACCCATCCATCACGAGGCCCGACGTGAATCTTGACGATTCCCCCCACCGACTTAACGTGCAGCTATACACAGGCTCAGGACAATTGTTTCCAACCTTGATCGAACTTTCCACTTTGAAACAGAGCCAGTCTGTCCTGAACTATCCCAACGACCAGTACAAAATAAGGTCATCGTTAAGATGTCATTGTGTATTTTTACCCACAAACTTTACGAACCCTAATATTTACTTATCTTCAAAACCAACGACTTTTGAGTTTTAAGTTCCGAAGTTATTTCCAATAAGTCCGGTCTACATCCTTCCTTCCCATTACAGGTGCGAGATTGACACCTTCCATACTCGCCTAGATTAAGTTCACTTCGATCACAGAGGCCTACTAAAACTTTTTCTCGATTTTCGGTATTGCCGATCACCATTTTTCCTTCTTTTCCCCAGTGAGCGGGATGCCCCAGAAACCACGAACAATTCCCGAATGGGCCCCCAATTTCCCTTTCCGCTTTTTCCCCAGGCCAGCAGCGTTCTTTGTCTTATCCCTAGCAGACCCTTTGCGCATGATCTATTTGACTCACCCCCCCTTGCCATACACCGTCCCTCCCCCCTTCGTAGGTTCCTTGAACTTCCACCTCTTTGTATTCAGGGTAGAAATAACTGCCTTTCCTCAATAAACACCCATCGGCCCGTAGTCCAGAGTTTTTTTCCGCCGCTGAGTCCCCCCCCCAATTTGGAACCGTGGAGGAGCCCCATAGTTCCCCCCTGTTCTGCGCCATGACAGGGGTCACCCTCCCTGATTTTTTCAGCGCGCCGAGTGTCCCCCTGGTCCCGTCCCCCGGCAGCGCCCCTTTGTTCCGACTGGTCAATCTTCCCCTCTGAAGACCAAAAAAGGGGCCTTTCCCCTTGACTAGGCTTCATTCCACTGCAACAAGAACCAGGTAGAAGACCTTTTCAAAAAAGCAGGGGGTGAAACATACGACTCTCCCTCCCTTCGCTCCTCTGAGAAAAAATACAAGCAGAGCCGTTACAGTCCTCTTCACTGATGTTTTTGGTTTTGGCCACGCCATCGCACAATTTCTTAATGTTTTTTGATTCCTTCTTTTCTAGCCCGGCAGCTTCTCCATCCTCCCTCTCTTCGCACTCCTTCCTTCTTACCATCCCAATTAGGCCACTTTTTTCGTCCGCGTCCTGGAAGTTGCATCCAAGCCATTTTGAATTTGAATCGGTATCAGTTTAACCGGATTTACCTTAAAATCTCCTCATCTACTTTCCCCCCAGCTTACCCGCCACCGCGGGTCATCGCAAGATCCGACTTTTCCCCCCAAAAATTGTTTTCTGAATCTTCCTAGGAATGTGTTCTTCAAGCATATTCCTTCTACGTAGACGACTCGGGCGATTTATTACACCATTTAATTTCACCTGCCCGCCCCCCGATGCCGTTGGCCCCCCTTTTCTTTTGCCTAAAAATTGTTTTTCCCCCGTAG
>Ga0179591_1207970_pt1 | contig 11335 bp, 14 predicted proteins | sample CZOMad2_1_08_16f_FD_182891 | JGI IMG/M metagenome (GOLD analysis project Ga0179591, IMG submission 182891) | Vadose zone soil fungal communities from Angelo Coast Range Reserve, California, USA - CZOMad2_1_08_16fungal (PacBio error correction) | ecosystem: Environmental > Terrestrial > Soil >... | reverse complement strand
TTTCTCGTTCCCCTTAATGCACGGTCCCGCTACTTTTTTTCTCCCTCTTCCCGGACTGAGAAGAGGATACCCCCTCCTCCAGTGGTTTCATCTCTTGTCTTTCGGGCCTTCCCCGATTCCGACCCTTTCTCTACTTTGTCACTAAGAGGCTCCTAACACTCTGTTTCTTCCCACAACCGGCCGAAGATGGTTGTCGGCTGCTGCTCTCGAGTGATAGTCAAATTACTGTCGTTCCTTCTTTTCATAGCATTTTCCTTACAGTTGGGGCCCTGTCGCTTTTTTTTCTTCCCCCCCGCAAGTTTGCTCTTCCAAGACGCCTCGTTTTCTTTTTTTTTCTCCAGTAGTTCGCCTTCTTGTCTCACGTCCCTTTTTATCTTTTGCTTTTGGTAAATCTTGGATTACACCGGTATGCAATCAGGGACGTCTGCTGTTAGCTCGAGTTCCCCCCTTTTTCTATTTATCTTTTCAATTTCTTCTTTCCCCAAGATCTTAGAAGCTTCCCTCTCGCAGGCTTGATTTTTCTCCCCCTCTCTCCCCTGGAGAGGAGGCGTTGAGTTTTTTGTACCAGTCGACCCCTCTAGACGCCAGGCCGAATAACGAAATGGCATTCTTTTTTTTCGGACGTATTTGTTGTATAAACGAACCGGAGTGTACTCGCCCCGCCAGACGCAGACTCCCCCCGTAGTCCCCACCGCCTTTCCCCAACAACCAAGGTCAAAATAGGTCATTTTTGTTTCCCTTGATCGCAGCAGGCCTCTACCGGCATTTTCTGTGACCTAAGAGCAGAATCGCCCTTTGATGACTATGAGATATTTTCTTTTCCTGAGAGGGACTACAATCTTTTCGCAGTTCGTTCAGCTTTTCATTCTTCCACCGCCACAGTCCCTTTTCTTGTCAGTCGATATTTCGAGAGGCCGACACCTTTCCCGCCCTGCTTCACAAGGTGTGTCTTTTTCTCTCCCCTTTCTTTCAGGTCCTTCAGTGTGTTTCACCTGAGATTCTAGAGCTTTTTTTTTCTTGTTCCTAAGTCTCTTAAAAATCCGGCGCTTACATTCTTCTTTTCTCCCCCACCCCTCACTCCCCTGGCTTCGACTTTCCCGCTGAACACGGCGTTTCTGTTCTCCTTTGCAGTAAATAGTAGCGCTCAGTTATAAGCTTTTTTTTCTCCTCCCCAGATGTCCTTTTCTTTTCCCCCCCCCGTTTTTTTTTTTTTTCCCCCAACGATAGAAGGATCCTATCCCCCCGTTTCTTTACCCTGCGCCGAGTATTGTCCCTCTTCTTTCCCCTGAGTCTCTTCGATTTTTTGCTTCACTATGTAGGGAAAATTACCTTCTTAGTAGCCAACACTTCCCCCTTCCGAAGCCGACAACAATATGTAACGACCCCCTTCCCTTGTACCTCGAGCCGAGTTTAGCGACTTTTGCTCCTCCCCCTCATTATCGTGGTCCCATCGGGCTTCCATCTGTTCTTTTCAATTTCGTTTTGACGCGTTAATTCCCCTTTCTTCCTTTTTTTTGCTGCCGATAAGGATTCCTCCTGACAGGCTTTCTTCCTCCTCCCACGAAGCCAACGAGTCGGTGAAAATCCCTTTTCTTTTCTATTTTTTTTGAATATCTTCTTTTCATCCTACTCCTGTTTTTTTTTTTTTTAGTCTATCAAGCTGAATCGACGTCAAGATCCGGTGCCGCGTGATTCCCTTTTTCCCCCGTCGTTTCGGGGTGCTTGCATGGTTTAACTCTCTTTTTCCCTTCTATGTTCGGGGAAAGTCATACTTTTTGTTGAATTCCCTCTGTACAACGAATGAAGCGATGGCGCCGCCCGTCTTTGCACCCTCCTTCCCTTCTGCTTGGTTGCACAGGCTCTACGCGGCCTCGTTTCTTCTCTCCCCCTTGTCTGTTGGCTTAAATATGGGCCACGTCTTTAATTTCTTGTCGCTCTTCTCCCTTCAGTAAGTTCGTATTGTACCCCCTCTTCTTGATTGTGCAATTCAATGTTTAACCCGATGCGTCGGGAAAGACAGAGATCCTTCGAGACGATCTCCGCTTTTCTTTGAGAAAACTGGTACCCCTCTTCCTGTGTGCACCGGCCGTCTTGCCGACGGTTTGCCCCTTTATCCTCGCGCTCGATTGAAAGTCTCCTAGAGCCTATTTGCTTACTCTCGGCCGCTCGAATGACGTGTTTAATTTTGCTTTCGGACCCTGGAAGAAAATGTAAGCCGTTTTTTCTCCTCTTCAATGATCTTTCCGCCGAGACCCCCTTCTTCTTTTGCCCCACACGGACCTGAAGGATTCCACCCCCTTGAGTCTCTTCACCCCGGTTATTCCTACTTTCGATGGAAAATTTGTGGTTTCCCCTCCTCCTTATCTTAGACGACCGGGATTTTCTTGTTACCCTCCGGACTTACTGAGACTTATGGAGCTCCACTTCAAGTTAGTTTTTGTGAAAATTGCCGCTACTATACTATTCTCTCCCGCTGCTCCTTTCTGGCGTTGGTCTCCCTCAGCCAATGGCCGGTTTCTCTTTCTTGTTTGTATCTCGGAAGCAACACCAAGTGACTTTTTCTTTTTTTCGTGGTTTAGAGTAGGTCTTGGTACTTCTTTCCTTCGTCAACCTTCCCGCAGCGGCGCCGCTCTTGCCTTTTCTTCTCTCTTCCTCCTCTTGGAGGAAGGAGTCCTTCCGCGAGCCCCTCCCCCCCCTCTAGATTTAGCTCCGGGCCTTCTTCCGAAGCTTCTCCTCTCCTAGAGCTCTGACGATGAAATCCTCTTCCCCCGGTTCCTTCGATCTATCAGCGCGTTGAGGTCCTTACCGGATTGCTCCTTCTTTTTTCCCCCCTCAACGCCTTCTATAGCTACGTCTCTTCTTCGGACCCTCTGATTACTCAATGAAGATTGTTTTTTTTCTTGTCCCCACTTATCCGGCATTCGGTTGAAGTCCCTTTCCTCCTTCCGCGCTTCGCCCCAACCCCTGTCCATTCCAGGCGATTAAAAGTTCCAATACCTCTACGCCTGAATAGTGTTCTTCCCCCCGCGATCGCGGGCGCTTTTCTTCGTCCCCCCTTCGGTGTGGAGACCAGTCCTTTCGTTTTAGCTACGTTTTGTTCCCAAAAATCTATCTCAGTTTTTTGGATCCTTCTAAAGAACACTCAGATTCACCATTTTCCTTGTCTTGCATTTATTTGTTCCGTCCTTCTGTAAGATTCTTTTAGGAGAGCACGCATTATGTTTCCGCCCTTCCCCTCATCTCTCTTTTCCTCCTTCCTCCGTTTTTCCTTCTCTCTTTTGGCGCGGCCCTTCATGCTTTTCCTCTCACGTGACAGAAAAATACCCGCCCTTCATGAACCCCCGATGCTTAACAAATGTATAAAACACGCCATTTTTGAATTTTAGTTTTTCTTTGCGCTTTCTTGGCCGCAACCTTTCTCTATTTTTTTTGGCCCTCTCTCCCATCTCGGTGGCTCGTTCAAAATTTTTCGATGCGGCCTCGATCTCGCGTTGATCGCCCTCAAATTCTTCTCTCCTTTTCTTTTCCTAGAAATGGACTGTACAAGTTGGGACCTTCTCCCCCACCACCCTTTTTGAGAGGATTAATTTTTTTTTCGCCTCCAAGCCTCAGACTTTTTTATTTTACCGCCCCAGAGTTCGCCTCTCTTTCTCGTCCTCGAGAGTTTTAGCTTCTTTTTCCGCCTTGGATTCAGCCTTTTCCCTTCCCCCTGGACGGCGCTGGCTAGATTTCCCTTTTTTTCGTCTGTTTTCACTTGCGATGCCCACCGCTAATCTCGCCGTGCTTTCCTTTCTCGGCCCGAGCGACTCCTCTTTACTTCTGGTGTTGAGGCTTCTTCTTGTTTTCTCCCCATGAGCCTACTCCGAAAATGGCAAGATTCAGGGCCGGCCTTCTTCTTGTTTTTTTTTTCCCCCTTACTTGGACGTACCCCTTCCGATTCATGAAGATCGAGTTCCCGGTCGCGAAAAAACCTGAACCTGATGTCTTCGTCTTTTTCAGGATGCTTCCGACGTTCAGGCCTCCACGGAATTTTATGCGGTAGTGACTGCTTTCCCTCCTTCTCTATGGATATGCCTTTTTCCCCCTTCCTCCCGGCGTGAGGTGAACAAATCTTTTTTTCTTTCCCTGTTTCAAGGGCGATCCCCTCCCAAATCCCTTCGTTTCAGAATCTGAGCGTTATTCTTTCACTCAACTTTTCCTCGTCCTCGTCTCCCCCTTTGTGGTAGAAGTTTTAGTTCTTTAGTTTCCAGTTGCCCCCAATCTTCCTCTTTTTCCGAGAGGAAGAAGTATCATTTCTCCTTTTTCTTTTTTTACCATCCGGGTGACATTTGCTTTCCTTCAATGCCGCGAGTCCCTTCCTCCTTTCCCTGATCGATGAATCACAGTATGTGAGCGAGTTTTCTTTGAAGAAAACGTAGCAGCGACATTCCCTTTCAGCAGGCTTACTATTTCCATGTTGTTCCTTCCTTGGTCCCCCCTTTAACGAAACGCTGACGGGAGTTTTTCCCCCCCCTCCCGGTATTTTCACTTTTTCAGCGGTACCTCATATTTTCAAAATTGTCGCTGCATTCTTTGTTCCCCCATGTCCACGATGCTTTCCCATACCCAGAGGATAGTAGCAACGTACTCCTTCCATCCCCCCTAGAACCTTGAGTCTGCCTCCCTCGAGGCCAGTAGAGTCTTTGCGTACCCTCCTACTGAAGTTTAGCTCGGGTCCTTTTTTTCCATCTCCATTTTCTGTTTTTATACGCGTTTGAATCCCCCAACCCCCCCGCCCTCCCTCCCAGAGATTTCTTCTTTTGTCCCTGACGGCCTTGAATTCCAGAAAGCACACGCCTCCCTTCTATTTTTTTCTTTTCCCTCTCTGACCTCGCTTTGATTCTTTTTTTTCTCTCTATCTTTTTCATAATAATCCGTTGTTGTTTGATCGTATCCCCCTTCCTTTCCCTTTTTCGGTAAGAGGATAAGAAGATCTTCTTTTTTGGAGTCATCTTTTTTTCGACGGGCCGACGGATCCTTCTTGGTTGTCTCCTTTTGCCTTCACGATGTCCAAACAAACGTCTCCTTTTTTTTTTGCCGACGATGGGGACCCCCCCCCGATTTCCTGGTTTCTCCCCTAGTACGGGACTAGATGGACTCCCCCTGTTCCTCGTGTTTTGAGACTATTGGGTCAGTGTCCGGATTGGACGGGCTACGTCCACATTTAAGTTTCCCGTAATCGTGACCCCCCCCCCCTTCCTTTCTTTCCGAATTGGGGCAAGCTATTGACTACTTTCAGACTTGAGCCTTCGCCCCTTTTTATTCGGTGTTTTCAACCATTTAGCCCCAACGCTTCCTGCGCCTCACCGTCGCTCTGTTGAAGGCTTGTGACGTGAGAAGGCCTCTTCTCCGTCCTTCTTTATAGACAGATATCTTTTTTTTTCTCCGATTAGTTCCGTCGAACCTTGCCGACGGTGCTTGTCTCCCTTTCAGCCAATGTCAGAGGCTGGTTGAGTCCTTTTCTCCTTCGCTCGAGCAATCCGCGGCTTATCCCCTCCTTCCTAACCCCTTAGAAACTTTTGAGGATTCCCCCTTTTTCTGTCTCATGACGAGGCCCCTTTTTTTCCTTTGCTAGCCCTAGATTCTGCCGTCACGGTTTCTTGTGAATCGCTTGACGCGTCTCGAAATCTGGATTAGCAACTGCCTTTCCTTTTGGCCGACTATGAGAAGTCTCTGCCCGCTGCGAGTCGGCCTTCTCCCTTCATCCCCTTGGTCTTGGCCTTCGTATCTCCCCTTAAGCCAAACGGGCTTCTTCCTGTGTTTCTTCTCTTTCGTGAGAGTTCGGTCGTCGGCTGGACCCTTTTTCGGCGACTTTTTCTCACCCCTGAATTCCGCCAAGCCGGACTTCCTCTCTTCCCTTTCGGAGGATGCCTTTCTCTCTTGCGCCCATACGCCCCTCCCCCGCAACTAAGCCGTAGTCTTTATTTTTTTTCTAGTTATGACTCTTCTCTGATGATGAGCGATTTGGTGAATCGAAATGTGTCATGAAACCATCTCTAGTGATCTGCATCTATCTTCTTCTTTCATCAAGGATTCCTCAGGATTTACCCGATAACGTCCCACATCTCTCTTCCCGGACTCGCTGCTCGGGGTCTTTATGAGCTCACTATACTTCCGGGTTCCTAGAGCACACCGACGGCGTGACCCATTTCCTTCCAGTTCTTCTTAAAGATCCTCAGGATAGATGTGAATAGTTGAGGGCTACCCCTCCTCTCTTTCTTTTTTTCCTCTCCGACGACCCATAGTCGTCCTTTGTTTTTGTTTTCAGCATTACGTTCTAAAAACCTCCTTTTCCTTCGGCGTTCGCTCTGCTCGAACGACCACTAGCTTCCCAATTCTTTTTTTTCCCCTTTTTTCCGCGTGCATGAAGTAGAGTCCATCTTTTTTTTCTTCTCTGCGAGGAGCACGTCCAATTACCCTTTCGTTTCTCTTCTCTATTTATGTAGGGTTGTGTTGGTTTTTCCTCTCTTATTAGGTTTCTGCGGACCGTTCTGGGTATCCGCTCAAGCCCGAAGCTCCCCCAAAGATGAAATGAATTTCCCTCACTCTTTTCTTACCAATCATTGTGAATTGGTATTTTTCTTTTCCCCCCAACCGGCAGAACTTCGATCGATTTTTGCCTCATCGTTCCTCCCCCGTGTGAGAGTCAAACGGACGACGATGTCGTCCTTTCCTTCTCGATTCGCTTTGCCTACCCCCTCCCCTTCTCTGCGTATGGTTCAGACCTTGACCTTCCAGGTGTGTTCCCCACCTCGCGTCTTGGGCCGTTCTCCTGTCTTTGAGCTACAAGGACTCCTCGAGCCGCTTTTTCTCCCGACAAGATTACGCATCTGAGACTTTTTCATCCGCCTTTCTTTAAGCTTGAAACGGTTATTACCCGAGTCTCACTCCTCCGGCGCTGTAGATCGCGGGCGCACTTTCCTCTTTTTCTTTTTTTTCATATCTTTTCTCTGTCCCCAGCAGAGTATAGACTGTCACTCGTCGGCCCTTTGAGAGACAACCATCGAGGTCTCTTCTTCGCTTTTTCCTTTCTTTAGACAGTCTACCATGATTTTCCTCCTCCTCACTCAGAACACTGGAAGATTTTTTCTTTGCGTCGTCAAGGTTAAGAAACGCCCCCCTCTTTCGTTCCTAGCCGACGCCTTCTAAGTCGAAACACAGGCAATCTATTTTCCTCTTTGAGTCAGATTGACGCCGACGAATCTTAACCTTTAGAGTTTCTACTGCGTCTCAGAAGAGCATCGTGGAGATTTTCCTCTCTCTCATTGCAACTGTAAGCATTCCTCTTCATTTTGCTTCCCTACTCAACTAATTCGTCCGCTTTGGCAAGGAGTTTTCCCCCAATCCCTCCTTCTTGCAGAATCTATGTCTAGCATTGAAGACCCAGTCCATTCTGGCATAACAAGGGTTTGATCTTTCCCTTTGAGGTACTTCATTTCCTTTGTGAACCTCGCTTCTTTTTTGCTCGAGCCTTTAGATCTTCCCCCTTTCCAATTCTGATTTCTTTCCCAGAAAAGTACCATTCACCGTAGGGTCCCGTTCGTCTTCACGCCCCTCTTCCAACGGCGGATACTTTTTTTCTTTGTTTCTTATCTATCGAGACAGAGCTTACGCGGCAAGAAGTTTCTCCCCTCCTGTGCGCCGGAGTTGTCCCAAGGTTCCACGAACGTGATTTGTTTCTACCTCTCTTCTCTTTCAATTGAGAAAGCAGATTAACGCATTTTTTTTCTTTCTTGAGGCTAGACGTTTGGCTCCCCCGATGACTTTTCATGACTCCCCCTGGAGGGATATGAGCCAAGTCACGGCGTACTCCTCCCCACTTTCACTACAAAAAATTCGACTTTTTCCCTGGCCGAGTAGTCCTTTTTTCTCTTTTCCGTTAGAGAAGGTCCCTGGTTATTCCATAGTGTTCAGTTTCGTTTTTTTGTACCTCTTTATTAACCTGTATGACTGGTTACGAGAAGGAGTAAGTCGGCTCTCTTTTTTCCTTCTCCTTCCACTCAAGTCCCTCCCCCTGAAAATGATTCTTTTTTATCCCACTTACTCGAGCGATTGGAATACTTTTTATTTCCATCTTTTTTTTTGAGAGAGATATGCAGCGTTTGAATCCTCTTCTTTCTTCTTTTTTCTGGTTCACGTGCAAAAATGACTGTGCGGTTTTTTTTCTTTTTCCCTCTCCGAAGGGACGACAGGAAGTCCTTCGTCGGTCCCTTCTTCCGGTTGCGATGTAACCACCCCCTCATGACTTCTGTCAGCCGCACGGATGGGTGTACCAGCCGATATTTTTCTCTTCCAGTTTCTACCAGGAGCTAAGATGGTCCTCTAGTGTTTTTTTTTTTTCCTTTTCAGGACTGTGTTGGCGTATATTGGCTTCCCTTCTTTTTTTTTGGCAGCAAGAAGAACGTCTCCCCTTCCTTCGTGACCTGAAAAACTCTATCCGCGCAGCTTTTTGCCCTACGTTTACTTCAGATCTCCGGGTGAACTCTCCTCTTCCTCTTCGCGCTAGAAGCGTTATTTGGGTAACACGCGGTCCTGAGGCACTGCCTCTCTTGTCCTTTGCTGCTTTCACCAGGTCATTTCTGCGCAGCTCGATTTCTTCCCCCCCTCCCTCTTGCTTTGATTCCCACTATTCCTTTCCTTGCCGCCTTTTTCCTTCATTTTCGAGAAGACCCCCTGTCAGTCTTGAGTGCATCCAGCACCTGATCTGCCGCTCGGCAAATCGCCCCTGTTCTCTTTCCCCCAATCTTGTTCAACCTTTCACATGAGCTTTGAGTCTCTTTCCCCCCCTTTTTTCCTGCCGAATGAGCGTTCAAACTTTTTTCCCTCCTCGAAAGCTCTAAGACCTTTCTTGGTGGTTCATCTGGCCCTTGCAAACTCGGATCAATGTCGTTTTCCTTAGTGGAGTCTCTTTCCCCTTTCCTTATTGAGTTACTGGCTTCCATCTCATCTCCTCCGCTTTGTCTGCAGTGCTCCGAAGACCCTACGTTCGAGGCAGCGGCTCATTCATATTGAAGACCCCCGGAACGCTCTTTCGTTTCGGTTTTTTTTTTTTTTCTTTCGGCGTCGGATGTACGTCTTTCAATACCTTCCTTATTGTCCGTCATACAGTATTGCTTTGATTTCCTTTCTCTTAATCGGTTGAGGCCTGGTCCATACGCCCGCCCAACCTTTCCTCCCCTCCTCTCTCTTCGCTCCTTGCCGTAGCGCTCTTGACTTTATTTTTCCTTCTTTTTTGCATCTCCAGTGAACGATGTGTCCAATACTTTTCTAGGACTTTCACTGAGTGCACCGTTTTGGCTGTTTTCAAGCTAAACGCCGATCTCTTCCTTCTCCTCGGCGTGAAATCGTGACTTTCCGCACTTTTTTCCTGGTTTCTTTTGAGAGCAACTTATCCGGCCCCTTTTGGCCCCCTCCCCCCTCCTCTAGGTCCACAAGTAAAGTCCTGTTTCTATTTCCCTCTAATAAATATACGCAGGAATAGTGAGGGTTCTCACTCTTAGCGTCGCACTCCCTACTCTCGTCGCCGTGTTGTCCTTCCCCTCGATTTGTAGCAGAAGTTATTTAAAACCGCTCCTCAGGTTTAGGGCATAGAGGTTCCCCCACTTACACCGAGGGTACGACAGGTTTCGTCCTAGTCATTGTCCTACTTTCATCTTTGAGTTTCTGCGTTCTCTGAGCCCGCCCCTTTTCTTGCCTCCCCTCTAGTTGCCCTCCTCTCTGGTTTTTTTCTCTCTCTTTTTCTCTCGGACCGTGATTTTTTACGCATCTCCTGAAACAAAGATCCGAATTCATGAACTCAATATCCCTCCCTCTACAAAGAATTGGTTGATATCTAGTGGTTAGTAGAGCATCTCAGTTTCCCCGTGCCAGCTCCCGAATTTTGCACGAATCGTTTCCCCTTCTCTCTTTTTTTTCCCAAAAGGAGAAGTATGGGCTTTATTTTGCCTCGATATAGCGTTGATAGTCAAATACCTTCCGGTAGGATCTTTACTAGACCTTTACTCCCCCTTTGTGGCCTAGCTATTTGGCTCGAGGACCCTTGCCGGAACTTTTTCTCTCGCCTCTGAGAAGTGAGTAACGCCGTTCCTTCCTCAGACTGTTGTAGTCTCTCGTAGCTTTGGTAAAGCCGGGAGGCAAGGTTGGACCCTTACACCGGTCTGTTAGATCGATAGCCACCGCATTTTTTTTTTTTCTTTTTCCTCTCGTTCATGGCTAATCCTCCTTTCTTTTATAAGACTTCCTTCTCAGGTCCCCCGGCTCGTCCCTCCTGAGGCTCTCTTGTTGAGGAGTCTCTTCCTCGATCAGATCTTCTAAGGGCATCTCAGAACTTTTTTTTTCCTCTTCCTCCGTCTCGGAAGCGTGTACATACCTCACCGGGCTCCTTCTTTACGTCCTTTTTTCTCACTCTACAGACAGAAAGGACCCTCTGCCCCCCTGTTGGATTAACTGATGACTCTTCAGGTGATTCCTTCCATTTCTTTTCTCCTTTCCTCTCCCGACTCTCATAGGGTGCGATCTTCTTTCTTTCTGCCCACGAAAGCATGAACCGTTGATCTACCCAATACTTTCTTCCATGTCGTGCCGATTGAAATTTTTCTACTACACCTCGGTTTCAGGGAATCGGAGGTCTGCTTTTCCCCCTCCCCCCCTTCCTCTGAATTAGTGAATCAACCGTTTTTTCTCTCTCTCCATCGTGCCTTTTCATTCCTTTGTGAACCCTGCCTTTTTTCCCTGATCCGGCAGATCATTTGCTAATGGCTGAATTTTTCAGTTTCCTAGAATGTCCCATTTCCCCGTCCCCCCCCCTTTTTCCGGACGAATAATGAATCAACTTCGGTCCGAGCTTTCCTCCCCCTCGCCTCTCATAGAGTCGGGCATTCAGTTTTTTCCGCCTGTGTCTCGCAGCCTGGTTAAAGGTGAACCTCCCCTTATGTTTCTTTCCCTAGCATCCGGTATTTTACCTTGTCTGCGATACCCATAGTTCTTCCCCTTCCCTTTCCGTCTCTTTTGGCGTTCCCTCTGCGTTCATGCCTGATTCAGTCCGGTCGTCAACATAGTTACCCCCCCCCGAGGATTCCTACATCGGGCTCGTAGCTCTGTGTTCACTCAGTCTTAGCCTCGTATTCCCTTTTTTTTTTCCCCCCTTAATACCGTTTCGGTTTTGTAGCGTTCCATGCTTCCTCCTACTAGAGATTGGAGCGTCTTCCTTTTGTCCACCTTTGCGATGCCTCCAGCAAGCACGCCTTCCCTCTCCCCTTTTTTTTCACTACATGATGCACCGAGCTTGACCTTCCTT
>Ga0179591_1251400_pt1 | contig 11336 bp, 11 predicted proteins | sample CZOMad2_1_08_16f_FD_182891 | JGI IMG/M metagenome (GOLD analysis project Ga0179591, IMG submission 182891) | Vadose zone soil fungal communities from Angelo Coast Range Reserve, California, USA - CZOMad2_1_08_16fungal (PacBio error correction) | ecosystem: Environmental > Terrestrial > Soil >... | reverse complement strand
CCCCTGCGTCCAATCGGACCCGTGTTTTTAGCGACGGCTTCTACAGTGTTTTTTTTTCGGTTTGTTGGTGTCAGGGTTCTGTTCGTCGCTGGTCCTCGTGCTGTACCTTCTTCCCCGAATATCCCCGCGCGCATCCTCTCCGCCTCGGTGCCAAGCCCCGCCCTCCCCCCATTGCCTTCCCTATTTTCAGTGCCGTTTCATGTCGTTCCTGTTTCTTTTAATTCTTTGCATCGAACTTTGCGTTGCTCTGGTGATTTGTGACCAATTACTCGACACAGTTTGTTTTTTTTCGCCCGCGAAGTTCCCGTCCATTAATTTACCCTATCCTCAGGGCTAATCTTTTTAACGTTCACCCACCGTCCGTCTTTTCTCGACCCCACCATGCGTTGCCAGCGCGGCTCCCTTTCCATGAGCTGTCAACCGTTCTCATTTTTTACGACTATTTGCCAAGCGTTGGAGATAACGTTCTCTATGGCGTTTTTCCCTCCCTCCTTTGTTCTTATCCCTGTTTGTACACCATATGAAGTTTTTCCGGTCTCATTGTTTCAATCGTTTTTGTATGACTGCTTCCTCCCCCTTCATCTTACGCGATACTACGAAGCCACCCCTCTCAGGTCCGTGTTCAGTGAGCGACTTGATTTCATCTCCGATTACGGAAACGGACTGCATCTCCGATCCGGACTTTTTTTTAGGAGACACGTTGGTACAGCGTCCTCACAGAAGCCGTCTTCTTGTCCTTGTTGTTGGTTCTTCGGCCTCTTTTCTCTCTCAAGGGTTTGCTGTAAATTTTTCTTCTTTGAGGCCACCCGTCTTCCGTCTTACATCCTTTGGTCTCCATGTTTTTAGTGCTTTTGCTGGCGTTTTGCTGACCCCCTTGTATCGCACTTTTTCAACAACCCACTTCGCCTCCTTAGGCTTTTTTACCTTCCGTCCCTTTGCCGGTTTAACGTCGGCTGACCTGGGCTCATGGGTGAACTGGAACTTTGTTCGGCCCTTCGTAGCTTCCTCCCCGCACCCGTGTTGCTGCGTCCTCTTTTTGTAAGGGGTTCATTTTCCGACTCCCATCCAGGTTGTTGTTTCCCTATTTCCGGTTCGAGTCCCCACTACGATATCCCGTTGTTCTTCTCCATTCCGGCAACCCACTTGCAGACCCCAGAGGTGTTTTCTACCTTATCACAGTCGCTTTTCCAACCGACACCTCCCAGCCCAACACTACTCCGGCGGTTTTGTAGCGGCCGCCCCGTCCTTTGTTTCATCCGTTTCCCCGCCGTATCTCAACTGAGAAGACACCCATTAAGGGCCTTGAAGTAGATGAATCCGGGGGGGGTTGAGCTTTTTTGTGGCATTTCGCCAATGCCGACAAAGTCCCATTCATTTTCTACCCGAGTGGATTCACCGCTATCTCGCACTTAGTTGTACCGTTTTTCAGCGCTCCCCTGAACTTGACCAAGTGAATCGCTTTTCACTGGGCATGAAATACCCTAGAACCGGTGCGACCCGTTTTTAGGCGAGGTCCTCCCGAATGTTCTCACTCCCATAACAAATCGCATGTTGTGCCTGTAACGGGCATTTAAGACCCTCCCCTACTACCGTTACCTTCTTCTTCGGACCGTTTCCACTTTCTTAGTAAAGAATATTAGCAGTTTGGCTCCTTAGTCCCCGTATGAGTACGGTTGAATTTGGAGCTCATCCCGATGAGAGGCCTTTCCTGTGAGCAGCTTACCACTCCACCAAACTCTCTTGAGCCGAACCCTTCCCCCGCTGGTCCTCTCGGCCTTCCACAACCTCCACCTCCCTTTCCCCTCTTCCCCCCCCTGCGCTCCGCGAGACGGCCCTCCTCGGTACCCCTCACGCATCGTCACCAGCTACTGGCTTACACTCCTCGCCTTGGCGCATTTTGTAGCTGTGCCCCGTGCCGGCAGCCTCATCGACCCCCCACGGGTACTCCCCTGCGTTGGGCCAATTCGGTATTTCTGTTTTTTCAGCTCCACACCATTCTTTCATTCGGAAGTTTTCACGTCGCATAGAAACTTATGAGGATTTCCGTCCCACTTTTTGGTTCCCGACAGATATTCTCATCACTTTCCGATTTCCTGCAATCACCCGACTTTTTTTAAGTCGCCTACCTTTCCTTCCCCGGTTTTGACTTCTCCCTGCGATGTGTACTTAGTTGTGGGCTAGAAATTACACAAACATCCCATGACGCCTCCTAACCCCCTGTGGCCTTTCTTGCCCTAAAAACCCTTTCACCCTTGTCTTGTTCCCAACCATTTTCTTCCCTGTGTTTTCCCGGAGGGCATGGCTATCCGCACCCATTCTAGTCTTTTTCTTCTCTGGCCTTCCATTTTCCTGGGTGGTTATGAGCTATGTAAGTCCCCAAACCCTTAATTCAAAGGGCATCTTGTGACCCTTGTTGTTCCTGATTGCGATGGGACTCTGTACCAGGTCCCCTTGCCGCCGAACGTGCCTCGGCCACCTGTCATTTGCTTGTGGAGCTCAAGGCTTGTTCTATGTTTCGTTCCACCCCCGGCTGGTGGGGCAGTCGGCTTGAACTCTCCACAAAAAACTTCCTTTATTTCTTGTGGTGAATCTCTTTTTCTCTGAATTGGTTTTGAGTTAGCCGAGCCCTTTTCCCTTCTCGTATTGTTTTGTCGACTTTAAAAGCCGATTCCCCCTCCCGCGGTTTTTCTCCCCCCCATTCCCTTGGAGTGATCAGATTTCCTCAGTTTTCCTATTCAGGGGGCGGCGGCGAGTCTTGTTTTTCTCCCAGCGTCAAGAGGTAGAAAGTGTCGGCGCATCTGCCTTCTCTTTGACGGTATTTGTTCTTCCTTCCCTCCTCCCCCATCCGGCTCTCTATGCGTTCCGTCTGCTCATTGCTTTGGGAATTCGAGTTTTCCCCCCCATTTCCCCTGTGCCATAACGTCTGCCGTGGTACCGTCGTGCTCTTTCTTTCCCCTCCCTTGCCGGTGGTATGTGAGTCTTTCGGATTTTGGTCGGTTCTTGGAGCCGGAGCAGCACAGCTCGCACCCTCGCCTTGTCCGCCCCTTTTTTTTACACAGTCTTTTATCTTCGTCGTTCTTCGGAACCTCTTGAAAGTTTTGAGAAGTTTTCTCGGCTGGCCCATTCTTAGTTCAAGGTTACGACATAGTTCGTTTCTCGCTTTTGAGTTCTTGCAGAATGAAAATGATGTTTTGTTTTTTCTTGCTTGCCCAAATTCCCCATCACCCCCTCTTCTTCCCGTGCTTTCTGATTTTCGGTGAATCGGTGCCTTTTTTATTCATATATGCGCCACCTCGATCCCCAAACTGAATGATCGAAGTTGCTCCCTCAGACCATCATGATTTTGAGCATTTTTTCATGAGGGTTTTTTTTCTCCGTTCCTCATCTCAGAACGCTGCGACCGTTCTCATCAGCTTGAGCCGCTTGTTGATCTTCGTTATGTTCGGGTCTGTCTTGCTTGACGACGCGAAATGGAGGATTTGCTATGCTGGACCCACCCAACGCTCCCTCCGTCTCCGTCTTCTCAAATCTGCGGTGCCCGTCATGTGCGATGTACTCCGTGGAGTGCTTTTTTGGTCGAGTTTTGATACGGCTGAAATTTCGAGTGCGTCACTTCACGTTTGTAATCGCGCCTCACCGGGTCGCGCTTCCTCGTGTTGTTGGACAGTGCGTAATGCCCCACCCGAATCGAATTTCTCCTCCCTAACACGCGTATTTACCCTTTTCTTCCAAAAATTACTTTGTTATACGCTGGATTAGTTTAGATCCTTGTGTTGAAAGGTTTTTGACCTTCTTTCTTGGTCGCTCCCTTGCCGTACAGAGACCTTTAGTCGTGTTCTGGGTGTGTCGGGTGTTCAGCTAAGCGTTTTTGGTGACGTTTCCCACCTTGCTGGGTATTTTCCTGATTTTTCACTTGCCGTGTTGCCAGGTATTACCGGTCGATTTTTTTTTTCTGTCTTTCTATTTCACCCCATCCTTGCTTTTTGTCGCTCCGGGACCTGAACCAATGCTATTAAGGGTTTGTGGCCATTTTAAGTAGTTTTTTATTCCAACGGCCTTCTTTCCCTTTTCCAGCTCATCCCTTCGACCACTTCCTGGGGTGGCATATGGAAGGCTCGAGTTCCGGGTAATTCGGATTTTGTTTCGCTTGTAATTCGTGCTGCTTAATTGTCCCTTCCACGCCTTGCTCCATTAACACCCTCCTCTCATGGAGGCCGGGTTGTTGTGCCCACCTAAGTATCCGATCCTTCCCGACACAACTCTACATTTGTGCCCCCTCTAATTCCTTCTCTTTCGCCGTGTGACCCCCCCCCATACCACCCCTCCCCATTCCTCCTCCCCTCGACTCTTTCTCTTGGGACGCTGTGACCCTTTTATACCCTGCCTCAAGGGAGGGGTTGATTTCTTTGCTGAACAATGCAAGTGGCGTGGTCGTTCGTGGATATCGGCCACCCTACTTTCCCCCGCCATACGATCTATTTTATTCTTTCTTCATCCTCCAGCTCCTTGGCCTCTCTATAAGCCCTTTGCCTGTAGCGGAACGTAGAACGGTTGACCCAAGATTCAATTTTCCTTTCGAAGAACATCCACTCCGCCAGAATTTCCTTTTTCCAATTTCACTTACAATCTTCTCTGAGCCTCCGGACAGTCTCCTTCAATTGGTCTGCGACCTTTCCTGATCCTATGGCGCTGTCCGCTGTGCGAAACACCTCGTCACGGGGTCCCTGCAACTGTCCCTGCGTTGCGGTTCCTGACGGGAAAGTTCCCAGCTTTAGTCCATTCCTCCCACTGTTGTCGCTGTCCTTTTCAATCACGGTCCGCATTTCCTGCGATTTCTCACAACGACCTCCACAGATCACTTTTTGAAGCCCCTTTTCCACTCGGGATTTTCCCCTGTCTTTTTTTTGCTTGGGCACTCTTTCTGTCGGCAGGTCTTTTTGGTAGGGAGAGATGTTCGTTGCTTTGACGTAGCTTGCCTCCTCCCGCCTTTTGAGAGCAGAAACCACTCCAAGCAGTAACTTTCGTTCTGATTTCTTACCACCCACGACCTGGTTAAATTTGGGCTTCGAGGGTCACTTCATGACTTCGGTGGAGAACACACCAGTTTTTGTGCGGTTCACCAACATGATACGCGCGTCTCCCTTTGGCCTTGCTACTATTCTTCTTCTTAGGGGTCGGTTACGTATGGTCTGAGAACCTCTAGCCAGGGGACGCTGTGTTTGAGAAGCAGGCTGATTCGATTGCTGAATTCTTTTCCCTTCTCCTGGAAGCCCCTGCCGTTCCCGTTCTTCTGATCCTTCCGTGGAATGATTTCCCTTGCTATACGTTGCAAATGACCTTCACGCCAACTGAGATTGACGCCTCTCGTCTGCCCCCCTTTTCCTTTGTAATATTCCTCATTCGTATCTTTCCCAGAGACGGCGATCAAGAGAACTACATCCAACATATGCGGAATTTTTACTTTCCTTTCCTTCAACCCAACTAATTATTTTTCACCTCCTCTCCTGTGTCGTTGTGTTGTTTTTTTGCGGACGCCTTACGGTCCTTTTTTTTGTAAGTTTTTTGGGACCCTTCTTGCCGACTTCCTGCCGCAGTTTTATCTGCCATGTTTCCCGACAGGATCCTCGGTTGTCCGCAATCTCCCTCTTCTCAATGCAGGGAGTAGCCCTTTCGCAATTTTCTTTCCTCTGCCTGTTCGATTATGCATCCCTTCCCTCTGTGCTGCGTCTTCCCCCTTTTGCCCCGTTGTCATTTTGCCCTTCCGTTCAGCATGCTCTCCTACGCCCTTTTTGCCTTCCATCACCTGCTAGGCTTTTACCTGCTCATTCCCCTTTCCGTTCGCCCCCCCCTACCCCGACAAATAAGCGTTACCCCCCTGGCGTAACGCGCATGATGATGATTGTCATCCCTTTCGTGCTGTTCTGCCCAACGAGATCTGAATACAATATGCAGAAAGTGACCTTGTCGTTTGTGTCAATTAGACGATCCTCGCGGCAGCCAGCCTTGTCTTTCTTGGTTGGTTTTTAGTGCGGCTTCTTTCGGCATCTCCTGTAAACCAGCTCCCCTTTTCCCCCGCTAACTCCATCCTCACTTGACAAAAAGTAAAACCAGCTCCAATCCCTGGATTCAATGTACCCACTGCTTGGAGCCTCTGTTATTCCTTTTTTGATTCCGTGCTCCTCTCTCTAGCCGGGCTGGCTCATGAGGCCCTCATACCTCTTAAGCTGTTGCTCGCTTGATCCGTCGAACGTGTATTTGGTCCTTGTTATCCAGCTCTTCAATTTCCTTTTAGATCTGCTTCGCACATCTTTCGCTCCTCAATTCTTATTCGTCCAGCGCCCCGTCTAAGCCTTGGCTGTTTTTATGTGTTACTTTGGAAGTCGTGTAGTTTTCACTGATGGCGTGCCCGCCTGGGTGTGTGTTGAAACGACCATATATACTGCTTTTTCCAGTCTTCTCAGGTGGCACCCGCCATGGTGTTCCCCTTTCTTACGAGGACTACTACGAAGCCATCGTGTTCGTGAGTTGATAGAAGTTTTTCCGTTCGGACTTCCCCCTTCCGTGCATTGTTCATCCCGTCCATTCGTAAGACAGTTAGGTTTTCTCCCCCGTCGGAAAAATCAAAGACGTCTTTTGTCAGTTCTTTTTTGTTCCTTGGTTCCTGCCGCCTTAGTAGAAGGAGCTTGGCTAATTGGTTTCGGTGGTAGTTCTAGATCGTTGAAATTGATTCACTGTGAAGTAGTTAACAGGACCTTCCTTTTTTAGTTGTTTGTGTTTGTTCATGAGTGATGAAACTCCGCCTGCGAGCGTCCATTTTTCCCCAAACCTAGCCTCTCTTTCTCCCCGTTTCCCTTCTCCTTGGATTACCTTTTTTCCCGTTCCAAAGCCTTCGGCGGTCTCACGGTGAACGTCCTTTTTTCTCCTTCCTAGTAATTGCAAACTGAGTTTCTAGTTCTCCACCCTTCCACCATGTAGCGCCCTTCCAAGGTTCTGATTCCTCTATCCAAATACAGGATTGCTGTGCTTTTCGCTCTTGAGCAAACACCTGACCGGTTCCTATCCGTACATTGGGACCAGCGCAACCGGCAGGCACAACTTAAAGGCTCCCATCCCCCTCATTGACCTTTTATTCCCCTTCTTTCCGACCGTATAGTACCGTTCCTCACAAGAAAACCTCCCATTCCCAGACCACAATACTTGTGATTGCAAGGGCTTTGCGCCCGCATGGTTTCTCCAATAAGTTTAAACCTTTCCGGTCCGACCGCACAGGAAGGTTGCAGATGTCGGCGTGGCGGCTCTGCCCCCCGAGTCACTATGCCTTTTTGAGAATTCCGCCACTAGTCCCCCCCCCAAGAAATTTAATTTTCTCCAGGTGATGCTTGCGCATTCCTGACTGCGAGGGGGGTCCAAGATTTAAAGCGAACCATCATTGCAGGAAAGGCTTCGACCCCCCTTTCCCTTCCAATTCGTGGAAGTCGATGTTTGAGCCAGCCTTCGTCTAGTGTGATGTTTGTTCACCACAGCCCTTGTCTTTCGTTTTTGCTCCGCGGACAACCTCCCAGCCCCCCGTTACCTGGGGTTCGTTCTTCCTCCAACTTGCGCCCTTCCTCTTGCAGAAGGGTGTTCCCTGTTCTGAGGAACGTTGATCGTTCACCTCCATGGCTCCGTTGTTCGGGACTTCCTCCCTATTTCGCTTTTTGACACACTCTCCGGTTTTCATCATTTTTTCCCCCTACATTGGCTCGGTGTACTCACCCCTTCAGTGCCTTTCCCAACACCGAGCCAATTTCCTCCGCGTGGGGCAGTTGAGAGCTGTTTTGTCAAGTCACCCCCATAACTGATTTTGCCCCCGGCCCTCTCACGTTCGGCATCAGCAACGCCAGTGCCTTTGTTACGCCTACCTATTTTGTTTCCCCTCCCGTTCCGCGCATCATTTTCGTTTCTTCGAGACAAGTCCACCAGTTCCCCAAACGATCTGGAAGTTTTTTTTTTCTGGCCTCCTATGTGACTCGTGGTGGGAACAATAGGCACCCCTTTTCCGATGGGGCTTCAGAGGTTTTGCTCGCCGCCCACCCGGCCTACATAAGTATACGCCTGGACTTTTAATTTTCACCTGTCCGTCCCGAGTGACGTGGTCCCCGTATTTCCCTTGTGATGTTAACATGTTGTCCTTGGCATCCTACAAAAATGACTGTTTGCCCTCCCGTCGGGAACGCTGTCGCCCCACGCTTTGGACGGAGTGCTGTTTCGAGCCTGTCGTTTTGTAGCGTGCCACACCCTTTTGCTACGCTGACGGCACGCTGGGAGTCCCTTGTCCCATTGCCGCGAGACAGTTTTTCCCTTCATCCGGCCAACTTGTCCTGATTCATTGATTATGTGAGTTTTACGTTCCTTATTTTCTCGTGCCCACAACCAACCTCCGGCAGACTCGCCTATTTTTCTGTGACCTTATTCCTCCGTTTTGTGACTCTTCACGGCGCAACTGTAGTGTTTGTCGTCCAGGCCTCACTGCCCTCCATCTTTTTCGCTCCCCTATTGACTCTCCGGGCACATTCCCTGACAGGTGGCTGATTCAGGGGGCGGCGTCTTCTTTGCCGCAGGGCCAGGACTTAGCCACATCACGTAGACCACGAGTCCGTATCGAGGTATTGTCTTACTTTCGCATCCCTGCCCCCAGTTCGATTTAGTCTCCGATCCACTTTTTTTCTTCTTTGCCGCTTCCTATCTGCCACCACTGGGAACATCCCCCCCTCCTCCAGCTAAAGGTTTCTTGTTTGGTCATCCCTGACAGGGCCGGTGTTATGAGTCGTGTATATCTTGTTTTTGTGAGGTTTTTCTTTTTCTTCGACCCCACCTTTTACCCATCCCTTTCCGTATTCCCCCACCTGGAAGTTCACTACCTCAAATATTAAGATCGTTTCTTCTCCCCTCGACGGAGAAGTCGCCACCAGGAATCCCTTGTAAGTAGTGTCAGTCTCTTTCGGCTTCTTGCTGCCAGATGGAAGTTTTTTTCATGATTTTTTTGTAGTTCTGACCCATCATCCTTTACCCCCTTGCCCCCCGCGCCTTGTTTTCCCGTTTGGTTTTAATCCTTCACTGACATTTGTCTCCACAGCTCCAATACTGTGCCACATGAATCCCCCAATTAATGATCCGAATGTCGCCCCGCGACACTCCTTGAGTTCTTCCTTCAGCGACGACTCCATTAACGGGGTGTTCTTCATTTCCGAGTGCTTGACGGGCTTTCCCTCGTCTGAACTCATCGTTGTCGTCCGTTGACCTTCCTAATTTCAGGTAGTTGTAGATTTTTGCGATGCTACAAGCCCGCAAAATGCGGAGTTGTTTGTGATTTTCAAACCCTGTCCCTAGACGCGGTTCTTACCCACTCTCGCGTCCTTCCTCTGTCTTTCGGTCAGCTGGCGGCTTCGTGGTCGAGTCCCAGGTCCTCTGCACGCCATGTATCTTAAGTTTGGACTTTTCCAAGCAGGCCCCCCGCGAATTTTTGGTTGGGTTCGACCTGCGACCTCACACTGCTAGCGATAGCGCATCCGTCAGGACACGCAGTATTTTCCTTCCCGTCAACCACTTCCGTGGTTTTTTGGTATGTTTTATTCTGTCTCTCGTGGGTTGTGGTTCAACGGATGAATTTCTGGTCGACGCTTTCTTTTTTTTAGTGAACCGTATTCTTTTGCTGTGTCGTTTTTCGTCCGCCCGCTGGTTCGTCTATGGGTATGACATCACTTTGGTCTTGGTTCTAACTGATGGCGCGCCGTTGGAGAGCACCTGCGTCTTTGTGGCTACTTCTTTTCCTTCAATTCGCCCCCCCCTTCCCAATACTGTTGGTCTTATCCAGGAAACGTGCAATAACCTTCCCTTTGTTTGAGTGGGCCCCTTTCTTTTTTTGAAACGGAGTTTTCTCAGTTGTCAACATGTCTCTTTTTTCTATGTGCCCTGCAGTTCCCGGAACTCCCAGGACGCCGTCAGCGGTATCCTTTGTTTCCATTTTTTTGCCGTGGAGGCTCTCTCTATGATCATCCCCCAGCAGGCGAACTCCCTCCCCACTCAATGTGTTTTCCCCCGTACTCTTTTTGTTGCTCCCAGCTCGAGCCTCCCACAATTTTCACCGTGACCGTACTTCGGATGACTGCTCCGACCCATACCAACCCCCTTTACTTGACTCATGCTTTGTTTCCTTGTGCACCTTTCCTCCGCTACGGAGGCCGGACTTGCTTCACATTCCGTGGCCGTGTATTTCTTGCTCAGCGCCTTCCAACCTTAACCCCCACGATGATGCTCGTTAGCCTCGCCGTTGAACCTCCATCCTCCCACCGAACCCTTCTTGTTGCACGTATTCTTCTTCTTGCAAAAGCCGCATGTCTTTTAAAACATGTGAAGGACCAGCGTGCTTCCATCACGAGCTCGTGTGTCTTCCTTTTTAAAGATCTGTTTTTTTTTTAGTTAAAATGCTGTTTTTTTTCCGTCTCTTCCGATTTCGGTTCTCGAAAATCAGGTGCGAACAACAGATCCCTTTTTTTACCCGGATGCTCCTGTTGGTTTCCCTCAGGCACGCTGCTGTACATCCGTTCGCCGGCGCCCCTTTGCGCCGCCCAACCTTCGATTTTCTTGGTCACTTTTTGTTCGTAGCCCCGTCTCTCTCTTCGTTTTTTCTTAAGCAACACGTCCGTCCTTTCTATAAATGAGCCCCTTAAGAACAGGTATGGCGTTGCTTTCGTTGCTTGCACCTGAGTTTTTTTTCCTTTTTTTGTTTTTTTTTCCGCTTTGGACTTGATGATGAGCCCTAGAGATGGTCGTACTTTTCCTCCCCCTGCAAAAACGCAACCTCGTGCTCGGTCGGGCCAGGCGCTACAAAAACTCCTGCCTTTTGTAACCATTGCGTCCCCGATTTGTCGCTTTTTTCTTCTTGCGACGGAGCGATTGCCATCATCATTCCTCCTTAGACAGTTTGTTAGGCTATGACTTAGTTCGTTTACCGGTACCGAGGAGGCCCACTCCCCCCCCTCGATCCTGTACGTGAAGCCTTGTTCTTTCTCATCTCAGACGCCGTTGCTCGGTATCCTACAGCCCTTTTGACTGCTTTTAGTTTTGAGCCCCTGCCGGCACACGACCGAACTCCTTTTTCCCCTATGGTCATTTCTTTTTCCGCGCTGACTGACCTTGTTCGCCCGGACCTCCTGTGCTTACAGCGAGTCTACCTGCAGGAGGATTGACGCTTCCGCTTTATTGAGTCTTCCCGGTGCCACAGCTACCATGTATACCAATCGCTGGAGGCTCTTCTACCTGGTCCAGACACTCGGCATTCCCAATCTGTTTTTACC
>Ga0179591_1285802_pt1 | contig 11337 bp, 12 predicted proteins | sample CZOMad2_1_08_16f_FD_182891 | JGI IMG/M metagenome (GOLD analysis project Ga0179591, IMG submission 182891) | Vadose zone soil fungal communities from Angelo Coast Range Reserve, California, USA - CZOMad2_1_08_16fungal (PacBio error correction) | ecosystem: Environmental > Terrestrial > Soil >... | reverse complement strand
GCTTTTTTTCACTTTCCCGATTCCCTTTTAGATAACGACCCCCAGCCCAACGTATTCATTTCCCTTGCCCCTCTTTAAAAGCAGGTCCGTCATCCTTTCTTTTCTTGAAGAACAGGTCGCTTTCACAAGTGTCTACTCCCTGCTTCCGACGCCTTCTGCAACTTGGAACGCCGACCCCGTCACCCCCTTTTTTGCCTTGCCAGTCGTCGCCAGTTTCTACAGGAACCCTACGGACGGGCTTTGCCTCGCGGACAAAGCGCGCCGTACGTTTTTCCTGTTCCCTTATATTTCAACCCATCTTTTCCTTTTGCCAGTTTTCGCCTAGGAACTCGGCCCTTACCTTTCCCCCATTTCTCTACTCGGGAAGGACTACACCTTGCTCTAGCCGGCACAGTCGGCTAACTGCCATTCTCTTCCTACACCACCCGTCGCCTTTCCATCGGCTGCCCCCTTCTTCTTACACCGGTCGATAAGGGGCCTCCACACGGTCCTGCAGAGCTGTAACCACCTCTTGTCTTTTTTCCCGGGTTCGTCCAATATCTACCCCCTTCCCCTTCTTTGACCCTTTTTAGCAAGGACGGCCCTTACGGCAGACACATCCTTCTTTCCCGAAGCCCAAAGGATGTCTTCCCATTCAGTGACAGTTTCATACTTTTGCCACTTTCTGGACTGACCTTCCTATTTGTTCTGCGTACGCCTCTCCGGCCTCTACCCCTTTCCCCCACCCCTCAAACGGACACGCCGGTTTGCCCCTTCTTTTACCTGTCCCCGATCAAGGGAGACCCCAGACTCGCAGCAACATTGATACCATCGACTTTTTCCCCGCTATTTTCCACTTTCCCTTCCACAAGGTCACGGGCAGGATGCGACCATCCTTTCTCCCCCTTTCCTCTTCCGCGCCCCCCCAGCGCCTACGCGGTTCCGCACCCATTCCCTGTCAACTCCGTCCAGACTAGTCTTAGTGCTTCCCAACTTCTGCAAATATCACACCCCTAGTCACCCATCTCTATCCCCCGTCAAGGCTTTCTAAGAAGACCCCATGCACCGTCTTTTTCGTACCGCCGCTCCTATTCCACTGAAGTCTGGCTACCATCGGTACTTCGCAATCTCGCGTAACCCGGTTATGCGAGTCGTCTTTCCCCAGTTTCAACTCTACGTCCTCCCCCCAATCGACGTCCGGGTTCCGTTTTCTCCCTCCACTCCAAACACTGCCATCTGCTTTTTCGTCGCCCAATTTTTCCAGACCCATTTTTCTTTTGACGAGACCTTTTTATGCTCCCTCTCCCCACACGATGATCTGGTGATTCCAGGCATTGCGTTTCCACAGTAGAAATACCCTCTCACCTGGCTCTCTTTTACACATGGGTCACTCCCCTCACTTTCTGAAGCGCCACCCCCAGGATCTCATAGCACGACCCAGTCTTTCTGAAGGTTCCGTCCGACAGCAAGCCGACCTCTGTTATTTTCAATTCGCCCGCGCACCCTTTCCTACCTCTGCACTAAGTCGGAATTCTCCTTCCTCTCTCATCATCGACCCCCTTCCGTTATACCCTCATTGATCACTTGGACCGTGCAGACGGCTCTATGCCATCCTGGGTCGAGCGTCGAGCTTTCTGCCCTCGCCGCAACCCGTCAAGGAGCACCTTTGCCTGGCGCGGGTCTTGCACCCCCCCCCCCCCGCTCGGCCGTGCCTCTCCCTCCCTTTGTTCAGTCGCCTCTGCTCCCCACTAATTTTCCTGTGTCCTTTTTCTCTCGCGCCCCCCAAAGAACATTATCTTTATGCTCTTGTTTCCCTCATCCGACTCGCCAGCATCAGGAACTTTCCCTCAACGGACCCCCCCCCATCTCTTTGCTGTGCGTATCTCAGTTCCTTTTCACCCATCCTTCCTCGGAGCGTCGCCCGTATAGTCCCCCTCGTTCAGTTTTTCATCTGATTTGACACTTGATCACTCCACCGGACTCCCTTACCCGTCAGGCGGCCCTGAGTTATATAATTCTCGTTCTTCGTTTATCTTCTTGCTCATATCGGCAGCGCGTCTTTCAATTTCCCGTCGATGCCACTTTAGTTCACCTCACGAGGAATTTTTTGCGTTTTTCATCGCTGTCTTCGCATCCCGCGGCCCGAACTGAGCTTTTCCAGACCACTTTCCACCGACTGAATTTACCGTTCACCTTTTTTTTTCTCGCATTTTCTCGCAAACAGGCACTCTTCAATTCTTCTTGCAAGCGTCCCTCATTTCTTTGATCCCCAGCTGGCGAGGAATGACCCCCCCTGATTTCGTGCCGCATACCTCCTTAGACCGCTTTGCCCTATGATCCCCATGGTCACCGCGTCGGTATTACTTATCTCTTGCCCTGACGACCGAATATCCACACAACACCAAATGCCTACTAAACTTCCCCTTCCGCTCTCCTATGATCGTGCCTTCAACCCTCAGCACAACAGGTTTATTTATCCCACCCCCACTTGCTCAGCAGGACAGACTTTCCCTTGGTCTTTTTTGCTTTATCCTCTCTTTTCTTAATTTTGTGCTGCTGACGTTCATGCTTTCTTTTGGCGAGGTCCGTACAACCGAGCAGCGACTTAGGCAGTAATGTTTCCGGTATTTTTTGTTTTCTCGGTGCGTCACGTTTCTTTTTCGCAGTTCCAGCGTGTCGCCAATTTCCTTACATCGGGACTTCGTGTGCCGTATACCCCTCTCTTCTTGCGCGTTCGTCTCCTTCCCTTCGTAAGCGCGCGTTATCATTTTCCCCATCAAAGCTTCTTCTCGTATCCTTCTTTCCCCTCCGTGTTGTTGATTTTTCCTAACGAACTTCCTAGGCCATATGCCCCGACGCTGCACTCCTTCTGTCCTCACCCCCTTTCCCCTTTTTTCCACCAGATTCGCTCCGATGGATTCGCCTCTTTGCCACAGAAAAACGAAACCCTTTCCAATTTAGCCGGAGTTACATTTACACTGTATTCCCTACCTAGCCTCTCATGGACTTCGCTCCCGTCACACCCCTAAGACAGATCTCCCCTACTAGAACGTCGAAGACCTCTCCGAGTTCGCGGTATGTCAGCTTCCTTTCTTCTTTTCCTTACTTGGCTATGTTTTCCCCTTTGACCACGGACTTATATCGCCGCCACGGTCACCTCCTTCTCGCCTAGGTTTTCTTTCCAGACTGGACCTATTTCCTACCCTTCTTAAGTCATCGACAACGCCATTCTTGCTCTGTCTCCCCGCTCCGAATCAGTTCCTCTTGACTGTAGCCGCGACCTCGAGACCCGCTTAACTTTTCATTTTATAAACCATCTCCCCCTTCTTCGCAGACCAGTAAGAGCCCCTTTCCCCTCTTAACCGCAGATGACGGCGAGCCCCGCTCACTCTGACCCAGCAGACCATTCCGTTCCGAACCTTTGGCCCCTCTGCTCAACAGGTGATCTCCCCTTTCCCTTACTCCCGTAATTGTCATTCGTGTATCTGAGCAACCGCTTCCCCAACGCCTGGGCTTCTTCCTTATCCCTCATGACTCGAGGAACTTAGCGCTAGAAGCTCTGCCTCTGAACCCTGGTCGTTGATCCACTCTTGTCCCTTTGACTCCCAAGCTTCCCTTCTCCGGACAGGCCGTTTCCCCCCCCTCCTCTCTGTAGAAGTAACCCGTTCTTTTTTAAGCCCTGCGCTAGTTCGAATCCTACTTTACAGCGTCCCCCATCCCTCTTATATGTGGAGTCCCGTAATTGTGTTTTTCCCCTTCCTAGAGCAAGCTCCTTTATTGTCGATCTCTTCTATCTTAGTGAACCGTCATATAATAGCCCAGACATCTATCTCCCCCTTCCCTTCGGAGGAGCGGGCGAGTCGCCCCGCCCTGGTACTCAATGTTTTTGCTATGACCTGAGAGTGACTGGTATCCCCTTCCTCCCTCATCTCAGGTCATGGCCTCCCCTCCCCTCTTGATGATCTCCTTCCTTGATTTAGGTACCCCTCCGGTGTCTCTTCTTATGCCCCTAGCAGACGTGGAGTTACTCCTTCTCTTCTTACCCCCCCGTGCACGTGTGGCGTACATGTTCCTTCTGGCTTATGGTGTCGGACGTGCTGAGCCTTTAATTTTGTTCTCCGTCTTTTTTCTCCCCATGACCTAATAGGTACCTGAGTAGTCTATCACTCTCCGGTGTCCCCGGGACGTCCTTTTTCCTCTTTCTCTATCTCTCCCCCTTTCCTCCTTTGAAACGAGCGATTCTTTACACCCTTCCCTCTCCCTCCCGTCCTGGGTTGTCGGCTAGTTGGCGAAGCGCCGCGTCGGCCTCCCCTTTTCCCCTGTCTCCTGCTTTTCCTTCTGCCTTCCGACGATGGCTTTTTTCTCATTAAGCAGAAAGCGCTGCAGCGCTGCCGTTTCTTTATTACACTTCACTTTCCTCTGACATGATCTGCTTTCTCTTTTCATAACCTTCGGCCCTTTCACTTCTGTACTTCATGTATGAGTGCACAGTCTTTTAATCCCGACCAGTGGTTTGTCTCCTTCCGCGCTGAAGCTCGTTTTCTCTGAACTCTTCTTTCTTCCCACCCTTCTTTATCGCACGCCCGATGTGACATGGGTATTCCCCCAGTAGAGTTCTCTTCTTTTGCATTTTCTTCCTTTAGATATTCTTTCTTTTTCCCTTTGGGATACGTCCTTTTTTCTTCTAGTAGCTTCTTTTGGCCTGGTTGATCTAGAGTAGGCCTTCTAGGAGCGCTCGGGCCTTCTTTCCTCTCTGGTCTTTCTCTAACGTCGTTCAGAGTAGTCTTTCTTTTTGGGAGATCCAGACCCACTGGTATTCTTCTTTTTTTCCCTTCTTGACTTTGAGCACATCGGTGTTCAGTATCCCTGGCGCTGACAACGGTATTGAAGCACAATGCTCCTCTCGATTCATTCATCCGCATTATTTATCTTGTTGCAGCCTTTCACCTCCCTGACACTCTAGTAGGTGCCTGATAAACGTCGGTTGTTCGGCTCTAGTTTGGATCTCCCCCCTTCAGGACTTAGAGGCCCCCCCTTTTCTCACTCTGGGAGTCTAGCGCCAGTCTGACCAAGCTGTTGATGTTGATGCGTACCCTTGGCCCTTCTCTTGTTCTTGTAACGAGATATCCCCATGAACTAAGTAGTCATTTTGTACTTCTTCCCAATGTGGGTTCGTACTGGTATTTTGTACGGTTGCGTTTCTGGACGGTGTCTCCCTCATTGTGTAGATATCTCTCTTCCTGTGTCAATTGACCCCGAGCTGAAGTTTCTTTTCTTGTTTCAGTGAGAACACGTGCCTGCAATTTTCAGATTGTCTCTTTCAAACTTTCTTCCCCTTCTTCCCACTGCTGTCAGATTGACTTTTTCGGTCAAGTCACGGATTCGGCGATCGTTATTTTTCCCTTCTCCCTTAGCGGTGATTCGACTTTTTGATGATTTAGTTCTTTTCGAGCCTAGCTCAGAAGACTTGGACTCTCTCCCTTGGTTGGAGTTGTGGATCTTCTCGCTCTTTAGAGATGGCTTTACACTGCGGCGAGGTTCTGGTCTCCATTGATTCTTTCATATGATGATACCGATGTTAGTGAGCGTCCGTGGCATGACCAATCTTTCCCTTTTTTGAGGGACTCCTCTTTCCTCCCCCCCGCTCGGACCCTAGAGAATCCTAAAGTCTTTTCTTTTTTTCCTTTCTTTCTTACAGAAGTAATCATGCAGATAAGGCCAGACCTTCCCAACGGATCGCCCCCCAATGCAGGACACTTCATCTTCTCCCTACCTTCTGATCTCACGATCCCTCCTCCGCTTCAAAGGCGTATGGATTAGAGTCCTTCCCTCTCACCCTGTTCTTTCCTTCTGAACCATCGGCCATCGGAATAGTTTTTTCACATACGCCCTGATTTCTTTGCTCCTGACCACCGTTCTTTCCCTTCCCTTGCTCCTGAAGGGCGGTATTAATGTCCCCCCCCGTCAACCCCCTGTGAACCTCGGACCCAGGTTCCCCCCCTCTTCTCCTACTCGTTTCTGCAGCGATCCACCGTTCTAAGCCCCCTTCGTCCCCTCCTATACCACGGCCCGACCAACTCCTGGGTCTCCCCTTTGGATCCCTGGCTCCCCCTTTTTTCCCACTTAAGATACGACCCGTCATGTCTTCCCCCCCTTTTCTCCTCAGAGGACTCTTTTTTTAGAAGGAGGGATCACCCGCTCATCATCCCTTCTTTTTCCTCCAGGTCCATTCCCCCTGATCTTTCCTCTCTTTTTTCCTGAACAAACCTATGAAGTTTTAATCTTCCTTTTCCGTTGTCCTTCTGGTTTCTCCTCAGAAGCTTTCTCCACTTCGAATCAGCTGCATGCTTTTTTTCAATCGAATGGCTTTTTCCTTTCTTATACACTAACAGTGTCCTCCTTTTTTCTTCCTCCTTTCAGAACTCCATGCACCGAAACTCCCGAACCGGTTCTCTTTGGCCTTTTCCTTCTTCCTGCGCCGGCCCCAAGGACAGCCCAGTTTCTTTTCCTTCATCGTCTCCGAAGGTTCCCCCTTCCCCTTTTCCCCCACTGAGGTACCCCCTGCTAGTTAGACAAGTATTTCTGAGACGTCTTCATCCTTTTTTCCCCCTTTCCATCGGCGGCGAGCAGTGCTTTTTTCCTCCCCCCCCCCCCCCCCCCCCACCCCGGTTCCGCTCTTTCATGTCTCGACCCCCATCATTGTGCTTCTGGAATCTCTCGCGCGGCAGGCTATTCCCTTTCTCTTCCATCCTAAAGTAGTGGTCCCTCCGTCAACCGACCGCCTCCCTAGAAGGATTTCGGTTAAATTTCAAAGTTTCCAACACACAGCCCTCCCCCCCTCTTCTCTTCCGATAACACCTGCCCTTTTTCCTGTTTTATCGGTACAAATATCCTTTTTTCCCCTATTGTTTTTTACCGCACACTTCTTTTCGACCCCCCGATTCGGCACCAGTTTTGCTTCACAACAATCATTTTTGTTTTTTTTTCCTTCCCGCAGAAGCATCTTTTTTCTCGGTGCCGTCCTCAACCATTTGGACACTTTTCCGGCGGCCGGCGGCGCTTTTATATACCCAATCATTTTTTTAACAGTCCCTTCATCCTCACACTGGCGCGTCTTCCCCCCCGGTAAATAACTCTCTTCTTTCATTGCTTCACATAAACGTTCTTGTCCCAGTCCCTCATGGCTTCTTAAAGTACGCCCACACCTTCGCCGCAGGCTTAATTTAGAGGATCTCTCCCATTCCTCAATGTCCATTCCCTTTCGGATGCATCCCCCTCCTGACCCCCACAGGCGCGTGAAGGACTTTTCGGTCACCAGAAGCAAGATTCTTGTTCATTTGAGCTCGAGTCTTTTGATGGGTTTTCCTCTAACCGGTGTGACCTTCTTATCACTTCTATGGCCCCTATATCACTCGCCTCTGTATGGGTTTACCAGATCTCCTTTCTGCTGATCTAAGCTTCCCTCTTCCCAGTCAAACCAAGCGGCTCCGTTTTCTCTACCTTAGAAACTTACTACATCGGCTTCGGGCTTTTGACTCTCGGTCTTCTCTTTCTTTTTTCTCCCTGATCCTAGTTCCCTTCTGCCCGTTTTCCCTTTCGTCGTATAAGGCCTCTTATTTTCTTCTTTCATTTTTTCCTTCAACCGGTCTCAAACCTCTTTGATACCCCACGGGTAGGTGGTTCTTTCTCAGCCTTTCGTAGACTTTCTCCAGCTCGTCAAGGACTGATTCTCATGTACAGCTCTCCCTCTCCCCGCATGTTTTCTGAATGAGATAACGATCTATGGAACTGTGATTTCATCTGCTTAGAATCCCTCTATTCTACGTCTTCAGCTCTTAGTTCCATCACGTACATTATATGATGTCTTCCTACTTCCTCATTCTTCTCGCCACTCGGAGAATTGACCTGTTCTCTCCTGCGTTCTAGGTTGAATCCTTACCCCTGCGATTGATTCTGCCCCCCAGAAGTCTTGACGAATTTTTTCTCTATCAAGAAAGCTTCTTCTAGGTCGTTGAACCCTCATTCACTCACTCCATTCGACGCCTCTACCAAACAGTATTAAACAGTTCCTTGAAACTCAACGTGTTAGTCTCTGAGAAGAAGTAAAGCTCTCCCCGCGTGAGGGTGTTTTTAGTCTCTTCAGTTTCTCGTCTATTCTTCCTTCCCCCCCCCTTTTTCAGTTCTCCTTGGTACGTTAGATTGACTATGGGAACTTGTAGTTTTTTCGATGATCGTCACTTTCTGTCAGACCTTTCAAGATTTTCAAGGCTGACCTCTTTCTTTTATCTTTACGTCTTTCCTGCTTTCTTTTCAAAACGGATTCCGTACCCACCTGAAGGTGGACCCCTATGATTCCTCATCATAACTTTTTGTTATCTTCGAGCCCATCAGTTTTCCCATATCGTCCGTAGTCAACGCTCCGGCCGGTGTTAGGTTCTACGGTTCCTCCCGCTTCTTTTTTGGCGCCGCCTTTCCCCGCGACCACTTAATGAGCGGCACGCTCCACCAAAAAACCTGTACCCGCCTCCCGATTCTGTCCTCATTTCCTCTAGCACGTGCACCGATTTTTATGCCAAGCGAGCATCTCAGCCTAGACCTAATCTCACCATCGATGTAATGCTGTTCTTCCGAAACGAAATTTTCTGGCTGCGGCCCCTTTTAAAATCTACTCCCTTTTTACCGATCGCATACGCCCTCCCCAACGCGGTACTTTTTTCCTGTTTTCCTGAGCCGATTCCATGCGCCGCTGATGTTCCCTCCTTACCCAATGTACGCCATGTGTATTTTAAAGCACGCTTGGTCAAGTATCAACATAAGACACGCGTCGCTCAGTAGCGTTCCGATAAAGTTCCCTTTCTTTCCTGAGACGCCGAGGAGCGCACCCGATTCTGTCCCTCATTTTCGTTTCGTCGCGAATTCCTTTTATTCCCGGATCAGGAACCTGGTTACCCGTCCCCTGCGACTTATTTTTACCCTTCCTGGGACTTGGCGCATGATAAAGCGAGGATCCCCAGTAGAGTAGCTTAGCAAAGTGACCTGTCCCCCCAAGTCTTAATTTCTTAACTCGACCGACGGCTTTTCCTTTTAGCCCCGATGGCAGCTTGACTCCCCTCTGTGGTCAAGTTTTTCTACCGATTTTACTAACCTGATTAGATGACCTAGCTAACGATCTTTCGCTCAACGATAGTCTGCTATTCCACGCGATCACGATCAGACCTCTTCACTCTTCTTCATTGTCCCCGCTAATCCCCACCAGTATCTTTTAGCTTGTCCACCTACTGTTCCTCTGGTAGAGGTAGTCTCGGACCCCTAGAACGAACCTAACGTCCACCTCTCTTAGACCAATTCAATAGAGGTAGAGCGTCGCGGTGACGAAAGTGATGGTTTTTCATGCCCATCCCTCTACCATTCTTCTCTTGGTCCCCCCTCATCGAACGCTCAGTAGCTCATCTTTGAAGCACAGATTCCAGTTGTACCCTCGGACGCATATTTCCCCACGAATTTTTGTCTAGGATCCGATCCTCCCCTATCCCGGTTTCGGGCTAGTCGCTTAACAGTCTAGGCACCGGAGCAGACATCTCCCTCTTATTTAGAGTTATCGACGCTGAGGACTGACTTTTTTTTCCCTCTTCGGAGTAGTTCGACCCCTGGCACATCAAGCTGTTAGGGGTCTTCTTTCCACTCAGAATGAAAGATGTGATGAGATGTGTTCCCCAGTCCCCATAACCGCTCGCCCCAACCTTGTATCGGTTCTGATCCCCCCTAGGAGACCCATGCAACTCTCCCCAAAGGTTTAGACAACGCGAAGATCACTTTCTTTTTCCTTTGTTTTCAGGGCCGTCCCTCTACGAACCACGACGTCGAGTGGTCGCTCCTGGCCCTCCTCTTCCCTTGTTTAGGACTACCCGTCTTTACCCTGACCCCCTCTTTGGCGTCTAGAAGGCATCTACCTTCAGTCCCCCCAAGGTGAGGCGTATTGGTTTTTTCCGCCTCCCAGCGCCTGACCGATGTTAGCCTCGGTTAGGATTTTTTTCAGAAAGCGACTTCTCTTCCTTTTTGTAGTCCCTTTGCTCAGGGCCTAACAGCCTAATTGGACCCATCTTCTGGGTTAAGTGACGATATCTTTCTTTTCCTCCGCTAGGCTTGCGAGGCTTAAGGTTTCACCAGACTCTTTCTCCCTGATCGTAAGTAACTTCCTTCCCTTTCTCCCATCCGTTCTCTTGCAGTTTTTTTTGAAGACACCCTTGCGAGTGCATTAGGCCGCTTTCTGACCTCTACATTTATTGTTTGACCTGGTAGATCGTCGTCTTCTCTTCCCCCCCCCGAAAACAGTTAATCGCAGGTATCATTTCTATTCGTGCCGTTCCCTCCCCTCGGACTTTCCTCTCTTTCCTCTGTCATCCCTTTAGTAGGTCTTCCTTGCCTGTCTGGTTTCTCTTATGGCGTCTTCACACTTTTCTTATCAGCCCGGGTAGAAGAAGTCCCTGAGTCTCCTCCCCCGAGCCCAGACCCGTTGAGTTTCCTTTATTCCTCCTTAAGACAGTTCTTGCATTCTTTTAATGGTACTATTCAGAGTCACGGATCGTAGGTGACCTTTGCACGCGGTGAAGTCCGCTTTCCCCCCCCCGTCCTTGATTCGCATTTGGTCTCCCTTCAGTACGCAACGCTAGCGGTTTTTTTTTTCCTAAGGCCCTGATCTCGCCCCCGACCTGCTTGCCATTAGTAATGATTTGATGCCTCCAGGCCATGTCTCGGGTATGACGGCGACTTTTGGCATCCCCCTCAACTCTAGTTACTGAAGAAGGCGGAACCGTGGGTTGGTACTTGGGGCTCCCCCGTTCATTTTTAGCACGGTATGGACGAAGGGGCGCTTCAGATTTTAGCTCTTGCAGCCCGGGAGGCATGCGTGTACCTTGCGGGAGCGGTTTCGCCTTCCGTTGGTTTGGATGGAGGGGAAGTATTACACCCTTTTTCAATGAACGTCGCCTGGCGATTTCCTTGCCCGTGCTAGTTATTTTCCCGTCTCCGCATCGGTAGTATTTTCTTAACTCCTAGGCCAGTAATGGCCTTTTTCCCCCTCAGTCCTCAGGATTGGTGAGTAGACGCGCTTCCTAGTAGAAATTAGACTGTAATCTAGTCATGAGTCTGGGCCTGGTCCTTTTCGGCCTGCGCTTTCGCTTCTTTTTCCGTTGCCCGTAGGCCACTGTTGGCGGACCGAACTTTTTTTTCTGTAGTTGAGCCTGCTTCGAGATGACTGTGAGGAAGCAGGTTTTCCCTCCCCCCTTTTAGAGGTTGCATGGGACAGCGGCGTGCTTCTTATCGGTGAGGACGTTCTGCCCCTGAGTGTTCCCCACGGGG
>Ga0179591_1220510_pt1 | contig 11337 bp, 14 predicted proteins | sample CZOMad2_1_08_16f_FD_182891 | JGI IMG/M metagenome (GOLD analysis project Ga0179591, IMG submission 182891) | Vadose zone soil fungal communities from Angelo Coast Range Reserve, California, USA - CZOMad2_1_08_16fungal (PacBio error correction) | ecosystem: Environmental > Terrestrial > Soil >... | reverse complement strand
AAGCCGTTTGACATTTTCTATGTAGCCTCCCCCACATCTTCTTCTTGGTTTTTCTTTCCTTTGGTCCTTTTGTTACATGATCTTCCCCATCTTTTGGATCATTTGAGGCATTCCTCTCTTCCGACCTGCTTAACGAGTCCTTGAATGAATTTCGCTTTTTCAGCGCAAGTAGGTTGTTTCCATTTGACCGGGTTTCCCCTCTACGTCCCAGCCTTTCACCCTAGGCATGGAGGGGCCGGCCCGTTTTCCTAAGTGAGTTGCTCCGTGGCCTTTACTCCCCTTTTCGTTTCCTACTGGCATTGAATGACTTGTCTCCTCTTTCTTTTTTCTGGTCTAATCGCTTCATTTTACTTTCCTCTGAGTTTCTCTCATTCCTTTTTTAGTAATTTTGCCGATCCATGTCCGCTTCTCTCTAGGAAACCATTTTCCTGTCTCCTTTTTGAGCAGTCACGTACTGTACCCTTCCTGCGTTTTTGACAACGCCTCAATTTCTGGTTTTATATTTATTAGCATCCCTGGTCTTTCTTGTTTCCTTTCTGATGAAATCCCCCCAATAGAGCTTTGAGCACTAGTGTTTGTTATGTCACCAGGAGGCATTCCCAACTACTCTTGGACGCGATCATCTATCTTTCCCCATGACCCGCTGTAGCTCTTGGTTTACTTCACTTACCTTCTGGCGGATTCGTTGATTAACAAAAGGAAAGGGGAATACGTGCAAGTGCTGTGCTGTTCACATCCCCAGTTAGCTCTCCCCCCTCTCATACTCAAGTGAAGTTTTCCCCCTTAGGGTCAAAACCTTATCCCCTCTTTCCTCTGCTTTGCTTTCAGGTTTCTTGGTCATTTGACGCAAAAGATTGGAATTTTCATCCCCTCCACATGCCCAACATTCCTCAAGGTAATTTCCTCTCTGCATGGGAAAGCTAATTGTCCAAACACCCCTTCTGCTGATGGACAGCACCCTGTCCTTCTCCTTAGCATCGAAATGCGGACCCCCCCTGTAGATGTTGTCTATATTTCAAGCTTGGTTCAAGTGCGTCCCCCCCCCCCTGATCTTCCTTTTCTCTACACCCCAACCAATTGTCGATTAGACTCAAGAACCGCCGATTAAGCATTTTTTCCGTCTTGCCGCTGCCTTTGTTCTGTCTTCTTTTTTCTTTTGATGGAACCGTCCCCTTCTCTTAGTACAACAAACTTTTCCCCCAAGGACATATGAGACAATCCTTGAGGGACGTTAGAGTGCGTTTTTCACCCTCTTCTTTATTGGTAATGTCAAATTCCCTTAGAAGAATCCATGGATGCCTACATAATTTTCGGGTTTTCGTGCCGCAAATGTACAGCACTTTTTCCTTACCCCTTCCCAACCACTGACTCTTCCTTCCATCTATTTCCCTTTTCCTTCAAGCTGACTCCGCCTGCATATCACCAGCCCAATATCTTTTCCCCTTTTGTTGGTGTGTTGATTTTGATTCTTGATGGTGTACGGGCCTTTCCTTTTCCAAGGATGAAGTACACAGGTACCCTCTCATGTCCGATCTCCCCCTGCATTGTAGTAAAGTCTAATTGCTGTCTTGCTTTAAGATTTTATGCTTGTTATGGAGCAGCCTCACCGGCACCCCCCCGCAAGAGGACAAAAGAATCCCCTTTTCCTTTCATAAGATGAGATAGCCCCTTTATTTTCCTTTTTTTACTTTCACCTCCATCATGCTCACTTTCCCCAAAAATCCCTTCACCCCATGGCAGCGTAACCGTATTCTTTCTCCACCCAAAATAGCTTTTCATTTTACCTGAGTTCATGGTTTTATAATTATCTTCATGTTTTCTTCAAGACCAAATAATTTGGTTGGAAGCCTTCCCTTTCCCCCCCCACCCCCAGCTTCATATTTTTCAGACCCCCTTATGTGTTTCGCCACAGCGCGTTCGTACCGTTCGAGTTACCTTCGCCATTAATGCCTCGTACTGCTGTTTGTTTGCCCTTCTGTCCTTTTTCCTCAGAGAGTTGCCCTTCGGATTTTGAAGACTTTTTGATGATTTTCATTTTTTTGAGTGAATGCCTCCCTCGGTAAACATTTGAGGACCACATTGATTTCTGCGCAACCCCTCTTATCCTCCTAATCTCGACTGGGGAGATGCCTTTCTTTTCTCGTAGTCCTTTTACTTCAATGGAAGTTTATTTCCTTCTGGAGCATAACTGGTCTCCCTTTGCTTTCCGCCAAGAAACTGATCCTATTTCTTCCTCCCTTTTCCTTTTTTGATAACCTCCGGCACAAAGCCTGTCCCTTTAAGCCTCGGTCCCCTTTGCCCATTGATCCTGTTAAATCTCTGATCTGCAGCCGAATAGTTTCCTTTTCCCCCCCCTCTCTTGGACCCGCCCCTTTTACCCCCCCCTTTCCCCAGGGCCTTCTACTCTTAGCTATTTTTTCTTTTTAGAATGTCCAGGAAGAAACCCCGTCTTCCCCTGTTACTAACGAAACCAGAACCCTTTTCTCATTCGTCCCCCCTGTCATCCCCTCTTCATATGGTATTTCCTTCGCGATCCCCGAATGGATCTTCCTTCCTCCTCCCCCCAAGGGATCACTAAAACCCCTTCCCCCCCCCTCTTTGCTGTTCCCCTCCAACTAAATCAAAGTCCACTTTAGGACCTCCGTTTTTGACAGAGTTCCCTCTTCTTAACTTCCCCCTTCAGTCCCCCCCAAACTTCCACTTATACAAACTTACGGCCACCCATGCCTAGGGTCTTTCCAACGTATGCTTTTCCTGTCCATTTAAGCACAAGTCCACTCGCCCTCTTAGACTCATCCGTCTCTTATGTTTTCATCCGAGATTCCTTCATACACTTGAGCACCCTACCCCTGGAAAATCAGTGGACACAAAATTCACACAACACCCCCTCCAACCCCCCTCCCCCCGAACTACCTTCCTAGAAACCCTTTTCCACTGCGTTTTTTTATCTTTAAATCCTTAAGTTGTTGTTGTTTTATCGAGAAAAGAAGTTGGCACGTTGGAGATGCCCCGCACTTCCCACCCCCCCGTAGTGTTTTTTTGAAGTTTACCTTCTGTTAATTTGCTTCAACATGTGTTCTTTACCCATACTGCTCAATTTGTATGCCTCTATTAAATCAACTCATCTTTTTTTTTTTCCCGGTCCTTTGGGCGCGTATTCAGAGACCGAATAGACCTTTTGAGCCCCTTTTCCCCCCTAGTACGGCACGCCTTTGCCCCCTTTTTGAATTTGCTTTGCAAGTACCGTTTTCTCCGTTGTCCCCTTGTTCTTGTCTTATCATACACCCCCGAAACTTTCCTTTCCCTTTCGACCGGTTCTCACGTCCTTGTGCGTTTTCTTTGGTCCTCATGCGCTATGATTTTTAAGGGTTTTTCCATTTCTTCCTCCTCGCGGGAAAATCCCCCTTCAGCATAGACTGGGGACATTACCAAGCCTGCTCCTCTTTGATCGTCCCGGACCCTCTTCCCATGAGACCTTGCTCCAGTTTTGTTTCTTCTCCCCCGTAGTCCTACATGCGACCTTTCCGTTCCCTTTTAATTTCTCCCTTTTCACCCCCTATCTCTGCTGATTCCTGGGTTCCGGTCAACAGAGCCGTCCCTTTTTTGAGTACTCTTCGACTGGAGATTCAGTTTCTTTCCTCCCTCTATCAATTTCAAGCCTCTGTTCTACTGCTTCAAGGCTTTTAATCTCTTGAGGAGCTGTTTTTTCAAATGCAACTTCTTCACCCCATCTCACTTTGATGCATGTCCCCTTACCTCTGCGGACTTTACCCCAAGTCCCCCTTCATACACCGCCAGTGAACCCTTTAGAATTGCCACCCCCCCTCCTCCCCAGTCATTCCTTTATCTTATCAGTTCCTTTCTGTTTCGCGACCCTTGACGCAAAGATGTGCCCGTTGTAGTTTTCTCGCCACCAATGCTCGCAATCTTCCCTCTCCACTCTTGGTCAGGAATCGTTGATGACTTTTTCCCCACCCCCCAGACGCGGCATTCAGGAAATTTAACTTTGCACGTTTGATTACGCTCGAAATGCTGTCTTAAGGAATGTTCCTTTGATCTATGAAAGTTTTTATCTTTTCTTTCCCCACCCTTGATGCTTTGTTTTTCTCCCCCCAATTTGTGACTCCATTCACTCCCGAACACTAGTTGGTTTCTTTCCTTGGTGTTGGAAGGCTGTTTCATCTGGAGGCCCTCTTAGCGAGGCCTTACACACACGTCCCATACTTTGAATATTTCTCCGCCTGAGGGGACAGTGCTTTTCCTTCTTAGGATTTGTTTCTGATGGGGCATTTCCCTTCAAATAGGTACTCTCCACACAGGAGGCATCAACAATTTTTGTTCTCTGGTTACGCCCCCCCTTCACAGTTGAGACACCCTTAACCACTTCCTTAAGTGCCCTCTCTGTACCTTGGAATCATCCTTTTCCTTTTCCTCAATGGCCGGTATCACCCCCTTTTTCTCTCCCTCGTGTTGTTTTCTTTTCCTTGCTTCAGTTTCCTGGGCCCCTTCCCCCCCGAGGACCATTCCATCTAGGGACGATCGCGGAATTGGTATTTAAAGTCTATCTTTTTTTCTTTGTCTTTTTCTGATTTAGTCTCCTGCTTTTTTTCTCAAGAATAAGGACAACATTTTCCCGCGAACCATCCAACACGCTCTCCCCTATTTTCCCCTCAGTGCTATATTTCTTTCCCTTTGTGCCTTCGCCCCCAAGCATAAAGCTCTCTTCCCCCCCCAATAAGTCACCAACCCATGGAACCTTCCAGTGATTCGACCACCACAAATTTAAGTATTTTCGGTTCAGGACTTATTCCATGGTTCTCTCCCCCCCGGTTCCCCCCCGCCTTGCCTCCTATAAGTCCGTTTCCTATAGCCACATGATGCTTGTTAGTATTTTACCACAGCATTTCGCGGTGCCCGTTTCTAGTTCCCTCCTTTCCTTCCTCAGTAAGCCCGCGTTTTTGTGCACATGAGCTGTCCTTATCTCTGGCCAGCCCATTAACCCTGATTGTTCATCTGAAGGTGTCTTTTTCCTTGGTAGGAATATGCGTTTTTTTTTCCCCCTTTTTGAGTCACCAATTGAGTTCTCTCACCCCCTCTTCCCGTCTTGAAGCCTTCCAATTCTGAGATTATTGTGCGTTGCTTTTTCTTAGACTTTTCCTTTCACTGTTATTATCTGAGGAGGTCCTTCAGTATGACGAGTGATTTCCCCTTCTCCCACTTGTATTCGTTTTGTTTCTGTCCGCTTTTTTTTCATGCACCCCTTTCCTCCTTTCCCAACAAGCCTCGGTGTCATCCCCGAGTCTTCCCGCTTATGATTCACTTTTTTGCTTTTACCTCTTCTGCGCTGCGGTCACGAATAGGTCTCCTCCCTGACGCAGCTCTGTTTCCCCCCCCCCAACTAGTTCCTTCTCCTCTTTGTGGGTATTCGCCTCCTCCTCCCTTACACAGATTTTTCTTTTATTCCTTCCTGGCCTTGTGATAAAGCAACCCCCGACACTTTGAGCTTTTCATCATACACAAGATGCGCATTCCTTTAATTTATTGCTACTCTGACCATGGGTTTCCATACTTTACTACCTCACCAAATGGCTTTGTCACAACCTTCAAAATATAATGATTCGACCCACTCCCCCCTGAAACACTTAGCAAGTCAATGCCCTTTCCACTGTCCCTGATCGACAATTCCAAGGACCTGCCAACCCTTCTAAAAGGTATCACCATCAAGACAGAGTTTCCTTCTTCGACGATTTTTGAATGTGTACTCCCACTTTCCTTCTTTTCGTCTGGAGCTGGAAACTTCTCCCTCCCTCAATTGAGGGACTCGGATGACGTTCGCATCTTATTTTTCCACCGAGCCCCAGTCCCTATGGGTAAAGATGCCCCAAGGAACCCACCATCAAACTTCCCCCCCTTTCCGATGTGTTTTTTAACTTTCTTGCTAGCCAACGGTCCAGTTCTCCCTCTCTCTTTACTCCCTCATACTTTGTTTTTTTGTTTTTTTCTCCTCCTGTGACTTCAGATGGAACCACGTTTCCCCCCTTTCCTTTAGGGGTTTTGCATTTCTTTTGTGGGAAACTTACTCGTTCCCCTAGTTCTTTCCACTAATCCTCTCGTAAACGAACTAATCCATTAGTCCCTTTTTCCATCTATCTTTTTCCTCGCACCGAATAGGGACTTACTTGTCCCCTTGTGCAGGCCAAAGGACTTTCTATCCGTTCCCGCCGGACCCTACGTGTCCTTTATTTCCTTTCCCTTTCTAGGCGTGCTTTTCCTTTTTCTATTGAATATTTCCTTTTTCCCCCCCCCCCCAACTACTTTTGCATTGTCTTTCTACGTCCTTTGATTTTCGTTTGGTGACAAGCCAGCCGTTGCGAATGGTTTTCTTACTCCCTTTTTTTCCTTAGGTAAAAGTAGGCCTCTACCATTGTAAGATTACGCTCTCTCCTTCAATTTTTCCATTCCCTGTTCTCTTTTCTTGTTCACGTCCCTTATTCCTTTTTTGAAATTCCTACTTCTCCTTGTTTATTCTAACCAGTTTACCACATAAGTCTTTCGATTCATGCGAAACAAACTCTCTTTTTTTTCCCCTCTTGATTAAGTGTCCTGCGTGTCACCCTCTCTGGTCCCCTGTTCGATTTTTATTTCCCAGGACCATTGGGGAACCTTTTCCCATACATTAAGAAAGACGAACTGCCTCTCTGGACCTCTTATTTCTTTCCTGAAGAAAGGCTTTTCGTAGAGGTGCTTTTCCAACCACGGTCACCGGCCCGGCATCCACGACTCACGGAGGGATTTCAATCCCCTTCTCTAACAGAATTCTTTCTCCTTACTGTCCCCCTACCCCAAACTCCAGTTTTCAAACTCGCGTGCTTCATCCCTCCCTCTACCAGATTCATGCCTTCCAGTTTTTTTCAGTACGGGATTGTTATCCTCCCCCAAACTTTTTCCCTAAATCTTTGACCTCTGCTCATCCCACGTCACAGACCCATGCCCCAAAATTCAATCCGTCTGAACCAAAAATAGATTGGCCTGGATACGCTCAGGCCATCCTTGCCAAACCCCCCGTTTGAGGCGGCCATTCCTGCCCAGGAACTCGCATTTTTCTCGCGCCTGAAAGGATACCATCCGCTCCTGTGGCTTCTTTTTTTCAAAGATTATGATCTGTTTCTTCCCGTTTGTTCCCAACACTTGCTTTGATTTTTTAGCGTCAATTCGATTATCTCCCTTCCACAGACCTCCTTCCGCGTTTTTAGGTTTTCCGTCTCCTTTAGCTGTTGCTTTTTTGTTGGGGGATGGACACGCCTTTTGTAGCCCCAGTGTTATCGTAACCCCACTGTCCCCCATATGGAATCTCGATGAGCGGGAACTTGATCTTTTTTAGTCTTCTGCTGGCCATCTGTTAACAATTCTCTCCGAACATCGCCTCACCTCTTTGGAACCGGTAGTCCCATGACCAAAAGGAGACTTACCGTACCCCAGCCTCCTTCCCCCGCTTTCCCCTTTTTAATTAAGAGTGGATTTTCCCACACGGCCCGTTCTCCCACCCAACTAGTCAGATTTTCCCCTCCCCAGGTGTGTGGTTGTTGATTTTGCTTGTATAACGGGCTTTTTAAACTCAAGCGAATAAGGTATTCTGGGCCCCGGAGCTGCTTGGTTTACGGCAAAGTAGAATTTGTCTTTTGTTCAGTTTCCCAACGGCAGATTGCTTTTCTTCGAGAATTTCCCTTCCATGCCAAGCCGCCGGAACAACTACTACCCCCCTCTTCACCTCCGGATGTTTGGATCTTTATTTGACAGTTGTTTTTACACCAAAGTCTTCAAAGATGGCTCGTCCCCGCCCCCCACCCACCTACCCCAACAAAGGCTCCCGGGCCAAAGAGAGTTGACCGCCCACCCCCACAATCTTGCTTAATCCCCTGGCTCTTCATGAGTATGCATCTCCCCCATTTGCGCTCCCTCCAATCCCTTTTGTTGCCCCCTTCGGACCAGCTCCCTCCTATACCCAAATGCTTCTGGCCTTCCAATCTGCTCTGCTAAACCGTGCGATTTTTTTCCATTGGATTGAATTCCCCTCTCCAGCCTTGTTTCCCTTCTCGGTCCTCAGCTTCCTTTCCTTTTCGCTTTCCATGACCGGGCTGCGATTTTTGTCTTGCCTCTGGGCGAGTGAAGTGCATTCCTTCATCGGTACCTATTTTCACCATTTTTAGGCACCATAAATCCGACCTCCTCCATGCCTTTTCCGCTGGGTGGTGTGAGCATTCTAGTCCGAGACTTTTTTCCTTTCAATTGATTATTTATTTTTACTTTCTGGAAATTTTCACTTTCAGTCTCCTTTTATGACACGTTCGCCCAGAACTTGCGTTGAGTTTATTGCCGCCTCGGGCCTTTCCTTTTTGGGAATAAAACTTTTTTCGGTCCCCTCCCTACTTTTAACTCCTTGAGACAGCGGCTTCATGATTCGGTGAAGGAAATACATGTTTCTGATCTTAAGTTCCCGAATATTACGACAAAGAGGAACGGTTTCTTATTTTCCAGAGAAACCCCTCTCTGTCCAGGAAGAGCACCCTCCTCCCCCCCTCCTCTTCCCTTCCACCTCCTATTGGTAGCTATTTTTGGTTAGTAATCAATTCGCAACGGCACAGTTTTCCCAGGTAGTTCCTACGAATGTTTTTCCTTATCCACCAGAACCTTGGATTTGGATAATACTGTTTTTACCCTTCCTTACTTCATCCCAGTTGCGTAGGTCATTTTACTCTTCCTGATTCTGACTTTGGTATATGCATAACTAAGTGCCCAAAGTTTATACCCCATCCAACCAGCAATCTTCCACTCTTCTTGGTTTCTACCCCACCACCCTCACCGAAAAAATCCCCCTCTTTTTACCCTTCAAACTGCCCTTTTTTTTTTTCGTTTCATTTTCCTCCCTCGTCTTAGACCCCCCCCAGTAATGACGACACCCTCCCTAAAAACGGTACTTGCCCCCTCCTCCTCTTTTCCCCGCGTGTAGCCTGATTGTGTTTTTTACAAATTTTCCCCCCTCGTAGTATTTGGCGACGCTACCTTGCTCATTCCTGAATGGTCTGCGTTCGTTCTAAGAAGTTATCCTTGAGCTAAATTGGGTAACGATTCATATTTTTACAAAGGAACAACACCGAACCAATTCGCCCCCCACTACCAACACGTTTGTTGTGTTAAATTCTTTTCCTTAGCCAAGTGTCCCCCTTAGTATCTCCCCCCCCCCCAGTTGTTTTTTTTGAGTTTGATCCTTGTTGTCCCCCAGTTGCGCTTCTCAACGTTAACCCCCCTTGGTTTTTTTCCCATTGCTTTTGAATTTTTCTTTTGTTAATTTGTCTTTTTCTTAACATCTTTCTTTGATTTCCATGTTTTTCTTTCCCTCTTATAACGACCCTTCCCCAGTAAATTTCCCTCTTTCGTGAGTCTAATCGCCCGCCATTAGGAGCGGAACTTTGTCTGACCCTTATATATTCCCCACGCTTTGCCTAATGGGAGTGGAGTACTGTGGGAGGGATTTTCTTTTCCCCTGTAAGTGTATTTACGGCAATTCTTTCCTCTTAGTTACAAAACCCTTACCTTTCCCTTGCATTGAGTCTTCCCAGTATTTTTTATTTGCGTTTGAGTGTACGGCCGCACTCGCCTTATTTTTAAACTTTGGTTCTATAATTATGACTTTTGAGAACACTGTTAAGGTCGCCTCTTAATCCTTAATGCGTCTTTGATGCGTTTTTTTCCGCCCTGAACCTCCCGTTAAGACATTTTTTTCTTTTGGTAAAGTAGTCGCCCTACAGTGATATTTTCTTTCCCCCTTTTTATGAATTCGAATCCACCCCAAGACTCTTTAGGACTCTACCCTCTTTGGTTCTCGTGATCTTTCCTCCTCCGTCCCAAGTGACTTTTCAGGTGTTCTTCTAACCTATTAGGGACCATTGCAGCTTTTTCGCTCTTTCATCCCCGACGGCTCATTCCTCCCCCGCTGTTTCTTCTTTTCTGGCTTCAATGCAAGCCGTTTGCCTGAGTGTTTCCCCCAACCTTTCCCAAACGGATCTATCCTTTCGCCCCCAATCTTCCATCCTTGTACAATACAACGCTCTGACCAGTTCACATGCTACGCCTTCTTCCCCCCCTCCCTACCAAACTCTTTCATGCCAAGGTGATCTACCCGACTGCTACCTCCTCACCAAGATTATCGTCCAGTGTATTGCCAATTATGGTTCGGCTCATTTTCCGCAAAGATTTCCCCCTCCTTTTCTTAGGAAACTCACTCCCCCAAAATCCCTGACACCCCATTTTTACTCCCCTCGGAATTCACCTTCTCTTTCCCCTGAAAGATCCAGGCCCCCTTTTTTTTTGAAAACAAAACTCGTTAGTTTAGGCCAAATTTTTACTCAGGAGCGCTGAGCGAACTTATGAAATACCTTACCCTAAGGCATGTTGTTGATATATGAAATCTTTCTTCTCTTTGCCCGTGCACACCCCTTATTGGTTTCTACCATGCCCAACTTAGAATCCTCCCTAACCCTCCATCTTCCTTACCAAAGATTGGGTTTCCGCCTGCCGCTGCCTTTGTCACTGGATTTTTTTGGCATGAACCGCTCCATTCTCGCTTGTTGAGTTCCCACACACCTTTACACTACAGAATATGCGCTGTCCCGCTGAGCAGGATTTTCTTTGTTCGGCTGGCCTTTGTCTTTTTTGAAAACTTCCCTCTTCAGCCACTGGCGTCCCTACATTACCTCAACTGCCCCTCAATTGCTCTTTAAAGAACCCCCTCTATCTGTCCCCAGCTGTACCTGGGCATTCATTCTTGAGTTTCAGTCACACCATAACTTCGCTATCTTTTTCCAATGTGGTGTTTTGAGACTCTTTGCTGTTTGAGACTGGCCTTGCTGGGAAAACTTTTCCCCCTGTGAGGATTACCCAGGTACAGCTCCTGGCCGTGCCGATCCTTGGAGGTGGACCTCTGCGTCCCCTTTTAGAAGTGTCCAAATTCTTTGCTTTTATTATTTTCGAGCCGGACTAAATGGACACTCCCATAGGCGCACACATCCTCAACCGTTATCAATTTCCCTCATTACCCCCATTCTGGTTTCTTTTGCCATGTTGTTCCCCTCCCTATGAGCGTCCCCCCACCCCCTCCCTAAACAATTTCTTTCCTCGGCTAAACCCCCACCTTTTCTTCATTTCCCCCTTGTCAGTATATCTCCCTTTTTGCTCCAAGCCAACCAGGTTTTTTTCAAATGTCCGACTACTTCCTGCCCTTTATAGCTTCCCACACATGCTTAGTATACTCTTTTCCCCCCCGAGAGTTGCTCACCTTTG
>Ga0179591_1168133_pt1 | contig 11338 bp, 9 predicted proteins | sample CZOMad2_1_08_16f_FD_182891 | JGI IMG/M metagenome (GOLD analysis project Ga0179591, IMG submission 182891) | Vadose zone soil fungal communities from Angelo Coast Range Reserve, California, USA - CZOMad2_1_08_16fungal (PacBio error correction) | ecosystem: Environmental > Terrestrial > Soil >... | reverse complement strand
TTTTTCCGCGCTTTTGGTCAACGATTCCTCCCTTTTTGGAAAAAACGACTGGTCCTGTCCCTTTTTTGGACTTGCCCTTATCGTTTTACCTCCCCCGTCGCTTCTCCGACTGCCATGTCGGACCAGATTAGACGAATGGTGGTAATCCCTTTCCCCTATGCCCTTGCCTCTATCATTGTCTTCTTTTTTTTTCAACGAACAACCTTTTTAGTCCCATGCTGACGTTTTAGCCGGGAGTTTTCATGACCACCCCATGCAATTGTTTAAGTAACTCTAGAGTGAGACACTCTAGATTTTCTTATTTTTGCTTTTGCACTCCTAGTCTCATGTAGTGTGTCGGAAAATTGCTTCACTTTTTTTTTTCTTTTTTCGAATTTTTCACCTAATCCAGAATGAGGTGTTGATTCCAACTACCATCACTCCCGCTTTCTCCTAGCTATTTACCTGATGCGCTGTCTCTTTTGTCTGGATTTTCTGATGTTTGTTTGCTTTTTCCCGATTTTTTTTTTACTTGAATCACCCGTTCCCAAGTGGCCTTCGTAATCAGCCCCGTATTGCTTTGATGCCATTCGAGGAGCGTGCTTGCGATGCACCCATGGCAGGACCTTCTGCGGAACAGGAGCATTTCCCTCCGATAACTGATCGACAGTTGAGGATTATTGTTCATTAAGCCATTTTTGTTTTCCTTTTAACTGATCAAATATACGTACACTGTTACTCCCGCTCCTCCACCCCTTACTTCTGAATGCACTGTGATAGCCCCGACTGATCGGCGGTCCGAATGCCCCTGAGGCGTTCCGGCTTTTCCCTTTCTACAGAGTTCGCAGGTGACGCAGGCGCCCCGACACGGTCCCCCACTTTGTCTTCAGTCTCGTGCTCAAGGCCGCAAGCCGCAACTTTTTTTTCATTGGGAGGTTCCCTGCCCCCCCCTTTGCTTGCGCGACGCAGTCGCCCCTTTTTTCGAGACTCGTTTCGCGGCTGTGCGTGTTCCGCCGAGTCACGTTCGTCAATGGCCCCCCGGTTTTTCTTCCCTTTTTGATTCTCCGAGTTCTTCAGGACGACCGGACTTTTTCTTGGCACCACTTTGCGCCCCTAACCGATCCTCCTCTGTGGCTGAAACATGCCTTTGTTTTTAGAAACTCGATTAAGCTTTTCCAGGTTGTACCACTTCCCCCCCCTCAGAAATGACATTATTGCACTGCTTTTTGCCACTCCCGCAGTTAGCCACGATAACAATTTCCCTTGTCGTTCCCTTCCCCGCATCCAGTACTCCCCCCTCGTGGATTTCGTAGTGACACGTCCAGTTGATATTGACACATGTTATTCGTCCTTTGGTACCCACTGTCTTTTTTTATCCTCTTGAAATACTCAAGTTTTTCTGACATCCCCCTTCCAAAGCTCACATTGAGGTCTTTCAGTATTTTTGGTCTTGGTGTTTTTTTTTTTATTTTGTGAAATCAAGATCCATCTTTTGAATGTCTAACTCAATGCTTCAATGGCGGTAATATCGTTTTTTTTGTCTGTTTTTTTCTTTCTAGGTTTTTGCCCGTCTTCGTTGTCGAAGGAGTCAGCGTTATGACAAAAGGGCCCACTGCTTGCCCTTTTTTTGCGTCTTTCTTCCCCGTTTGTTTCGCAGTGGAAGCAGCATGGCCATTCCCCGGTGGGTGGTCGGTTTTTAGGAACTTTTGAGTTTTTTTTTTTTTAAACTTGAAAAGCCTTGCGTTTGAGACACTAAGCTCGCGGCTAAGCCCCCTTGTATACGATCGGAGTTGATCGTATTGTTCAGCTTCGCCTCCGACCTCTCCCATGCTCCGATCACCTCGGGCTCCACCCACTGCCGCTTCGGGCCTAAGCAATCCGAGTAGATTCCTCCTTCCGTTTTCTCCTGACTCTTCGTTTGGAAATCCCCCCCCCCCCACCGAACCCCTTCCTTTGTTTTTTGTCATTTTTGAGAAATCTTTTTCCCTAGCGGCCGCCGTAAGTTCTCTTATGGTTGATACTTACTCTCCCCGACAGCATCGCTTTTCTCTTTGAACGCCAAGATTTTTTCATTATGACCCCTTTTCCTAGAGTTGTGCACCCCCTCGCTGTTTTTCCAAGCAGACTCCGATGTACCTGCCGGGTTGAAAACGCACGAATTCCTCTAGTTTTTTCCCGTTCTTGAGTTCATTGCTCCCCTGGGGAGTTCTAAAATTCCGTCGTCATCATCCACTTTGTCCAGTGCAACACTTCAACACACCTTTGATGGTTTCTTGGGGGTTTTGTGGCTTTGCCCCCCCCTTTCTCCTTGTTTGCCATTTTGGCGCCCTTATTTTTGTGTTCTAGCTTACTACTTAGATCGGTTTTGACTTTGCGACTATTGATTACACTTGCTTCCCATCTCTGTTTCTCCCAAATTGGCCGACTCTTTTGTTATTTTCTCTTGTCAATGAGGTTCCCCCCAATTCAAAACCTTCTGGATTTTTTTCTTTCCCTCCCCAGTAGCTTTCCCTGGCTGTTCGCGGTCTTCCCCTGTTGACTTCAAAACGATTAGGAAGTTCGTCCCCTCTCTTTCCATAATACTCTTTGTTTGTTGAGAGATTATCGCTAAAGGTTGTGGAATGTACCATTGACCCAAATTCGCCCCCCCCGAAACGCTGGTCTCCTCTAGGTTTTTAGTTCCTCCACTCTCCATCGCCCTTGTTTTCATTTGCCCCCCCTCAAGCCCTACGAAGGCAACTTTAATATTGCAGCCCGTTTCCGTACAATTTCCATTTGAACCGCTTCCTTGCTTAATCGTAGACATCCCCCCCTCCCCCAGTACCTGAGTTACGCACACCAACGCATAACTTGTCAGTCCAAAATTACAAATGGAAACGTTTGTCTTTCTCATGACCCCTTAGTAGGCTTTTTCTTTCTCTTTTTCCGTGGACCGAGTTTTTCCAATTATCGACTGACCTCCCTATTTTGAGAACGCGTTTCCACCCCCTTCCGTAGGCATCCCCGTCAGTCTGCGAGTCCTGCCCCCAATGAACCTTCTCTTTGAGTTCATTCCCCCTGCTTTTGTTTCCATTCTCTTCCCTTTTTTTTTGCCGTGTGGTGGGTCCGCCAACTCGCGGAGCAGCTCGATTGCCAAATCATTCCTTTCGAGACTTTCGATTCTGGCGTGCTCTCTCTTGTCCACCTCTTATATGGTGAGGACCCGGTACGTGACCCAAGATTATTCAACTTTTTCCCCCAGTTTTTATTGGTTTCCCCACTCTCTGGAACTCGTCCCTCCCTCCCCTTTATTCTCCTTTTTTTCGATGACCTTTTTCTCCCTTGCTTGGTGCGCGCCGAATAGGGGATGAAGAGTACGTCCCGCCGTGTTTCCTTTCTCGATACATTTTCGCACCCTTACGCCAACTCTGACAGTTTTTATCCTTTTATTCGTGCCCCGAGCAATGCGGTTCGGCTTTTGTGGCCCCCCCCTTCCACCGCACACCAACTATCACATAAACTCCCCCCGGTCCCACCAGCGGGGGCTGCCAGGCTTCCCTGCCCTCGCGCCCTTTGGGATCTTCTGAGAATCTACCAGTTTTTGATTTGGTTTGGACGTCGCTTTGCCTTTTCCTGCTCGAGCAATCCCCCTTTTCTTCGCTATCTACTTCCTCCCAACAAACCGCCGACACAACCGGAGTTCACGCCACGGAGACAGTATCCTGTCCGACTTTCTTTCGCCCCGTATTCAGATCTATTGAGGACATCCCCAGGTGAAACCCCCCACCTCTACCTCTTGTTTTGTTTAGTTCTTTGAGGGTTCTTTTCACTTTTTGGTTATTTCTTTGTTAATATAAACGTTTTTTGAAGTCCCCGTCGTAATACCCCTGTGCGCACCTTTGCTCCTGGCGTATGTTCGTTTCCCCCCATATCTTAGGGCTCCCTGATATCGAGCACCGACAGGCTTTTTGGTCAACTTTTGTGAACGCTTACTGTGCCGAACATTTGTGCTTTCATCGGTCTTCTCTTATGGCCCTCGTGGCTGGTGCCCTGCTGGAAACTTATCTATTAACAAATGTCCCCCCCACCACTGAGTTCCTATGCGTGGTTCATGCCGCTCTTTATTATTGTCTTTAGTTCCCAAAGTCTGGGCCTCCCCTAACCGACTTCCTTAGGTATCCTTTACTCCCTCAAATCTATTCGTTCTTTGTACATGAGAACTTTTAAAAGAGCGAAAACGCCACTTACTGATAGGTCTTTGCGCTTGCGACATGAGGCGTCCCCCCCAACCAGCGCACTTGTATTCCTCCCTTCACACCATAATTTAACCTTCTTCACTTCGGGTTTTCCCAACTTTAATGCTGCCTACACATTTACTTCTTTATCGAAGCAGTGCCCGTATTTCCTTTCCCCTTTTTTACGGACGGGTCGTATTCATACGACAGATTCCTCCCCTTATGTGCATCGCGCCCTCGACCTCTTTCTTAACGTTGGCCCTTCTTATGCCGAAGGTGATTTCTCCCTCGAGGGTTGCCTGCTGACAATGTCGTTTTATTGGCTCGCCCCCCTTTTTTCCCTCTTTTCTCTTCCCCCCCGCTTAATAAACGAGAGTACGCATCCCTCTGCTGTGTAACAAAGATTCTATGTTGCATTTTCCCAGTTCTTTCGTATTACCCCCTTTTTTTTGGTTTGCAATATTCACATACGCTTCTTTGATTTACCACTCTTTGACCGGTTCTCCTATTCAGGCACCACTCCCACCTCCAAATAAGCCCGAATCCGAACGACCCCCCCCTTTTCCCGCCTCACAGTCATCTCGTCCGACCCCGAAGGCTTACGTCCAGTGCCCCCTTGGCGGTTATTTAGTCCACCTTTGTGTTTTGCTTTTCTTTAGGGATGTTCTTAGACCACAAATCACGCAATTGCAGCGCAGGCGGCCGCACAACGACTAAGACTACATCTTAGGGCGTCTTCCATCTCCCCCTATACTGCAAGCTCCCCCGAAGGGGTCCCATCTCGCGACATTCATCTCTGTTTTGATTCATTTGCAGTGATTACCCGTCCAGCTTCCGCGTTTGTGAGGATGGTCACTCCGCGTTGTAGTTCTTTTTAAAAAGATGCGCATTGACCCCTCCATCATTCTGGCAACTTCTTTTTTCAGTACAGTCAGGAACTATCCGACATGGACAGTCGTCTCCGCTTTCCCCCCCTTTGATCGAGTGTGCTTTCTCACAAGTCCGTGGCGGATAACCGGACCATCGTTTCCCTCCCAATGAGATTGGCCTCCCTTGCTTTTCCTTCCTCTGCTTTTTTTTTATTCCACATACGGGTTTGTTGTGTGGAGAGATCAGAGGCTGCGTGATTTTTCTTTCGCCAATCCCCGCTTTTTACCGACTGGTCTATCCCCCTCCCCGACGGACTGGCCTCACTACGCGTGCCTATCACGTCAGCCCGCGGTTCTTTTCCCGCTCCTTCCTTCACTTCTTTTCCTCCTTCTTTTTTGGTGTACCAAAGAACTTCATCCTTTGTCCCTCTCCCATAAGGTTTCGTGTGGTGTCAATTCCTAAACCTCCTTTTCGTCCCATGTAGGTTTTACCCGGCTTTCGTTGTTTCCTCTCCCCCCTGACCATCAGCAACCTTTTTTTTGGTTGAAGGATTTTACGCAGAGTTGATCCCCCCTTTTATTTCGTGTCTCTTGCATTATTCTTTTGGCTATTTGTTCCTCCTTGTAGTATTTTTCTTGGTTTTTTTCCGCTAGGACCCAATTATTTTTAGTCACTCTTTTTGTTTACTCCCCTTCCTCCCCCTACTGGCAGTGCCATACCTATCAAGTTCCGAGGACTTACCCTAGTGTTTCTGCTCCTTTTTCTGTTTTGCGTGCTTTCTTATCCCTTTGCTGTATTTTTTTTCGGTGAGTGTGAATTGAATCGCACCGTTGCCATCCTTTCTTTAGTAAACCCCCCTAGCCCAAACTTGTATTTGATCAGCCCCCGAGGCGCAGGTTTGTTGTGCACTCTAACCCAATGGCTGTTTTTCCCCTCCTTCGGAACGTCTCTTTTCCTTTCTTTCCATCCCATAACTGGATGCGGACCTTATTTTCTTGACAAGTCCGCGGTTGGCCGTGTGTGCCCCTCTCAAATACCACCGCCCTTGTCTCCGAATTCCCTGCCTTTTCCTCGAACATCCTCCTTCTTCCTATCCTAAACGTCTTCACGCTTTCAGCGTCGGTCGGTCGGTCCTTGCCCCCATCATCCGGCGGCGTATGGATCCCCTCTCATCGCGATACATTTTTTTTCGCCGTCCCTTAAACTCATTTTTTTCGCGTACCAGGTAAATGTTGAAGCCTTCGTGGCCGCCAAGTACCCTCTCCAACTTTCATTTGGGCAGCGGGCATCTGACGCGTGCCGTTTGAGCCGCTTTCCTTGCGCTCCCCCTAAGGCTTCAGTCGTTGTTCGCAGAGTTCAGCTCTTTCAGGCACGCTAACCACGCCACCTTTTGCTTTGTTTCGTTTATCGACTCCCCCGTTACTCATTATTGTTTAATTTTCCCACATTTTTTTTTTGCCCTCCAGTCCACCGAGTTTGGTTGCTGAACCACTCCTTATCTGTGTTGTTTATCCCGTTTTGCCCATCTCCCCCTTTTTTCCGCCTTTGCCCGCTCTCCATCTTTTAGAATGACCGTATCTGTTCATGCTGTTTACCTTCCACTTCCCCCAACGCCTTACACTTGGCTTAGTTTCTGATCCCCGGTGACCTCTGGATTGGCCGCAAGGAAACTTGCCGCACATCAGGTAGCTGCCTGTCGCTGCAACACTTTTCTTTATTCGATCTCTAATTTTTTTTCCCCACCGTCCTACCTCACCTCCCCCAAATACCCAGGCCTTTTCTTCTTTAGATTGCGTTTTTTTTTTTTTTTGGCTTTGCCATTACTCCCGTATACCAGAAGTTTTTTTCCCCTGAATTCGTAGGACCCCTCAACTTTCGCAATTTTGTTAATTTTTTTCTTTTTTCGTCTTTTGTGCAGACTTTCCGTATGCTCTCGAAGATGTTGCTCGAAGGTTCGGTTTTGCTTCCCCCACTCCCGTCCCAAACACGCCCCTTTTTTTTCCCCCCTCCGGCTTTCCTCTGTTCCGCTAAGCAGTAACTGTTTTTCCCCGCTGGGTGACTCCCGGTGGTAATGTTAGTTACTGTGTTTAGTGCGCCATTCCAACAGCGCTCACCCGCCTTGCTCCTTATCACGCTCCACCAATTTAGTTTCCTGAGCCCCCGTGTCTACGAGTTTTTTCAGTCTGGTTTTTCAGAACTAGCGAGATAGCCCCCCGCGCAGGCGCGCCCCCCATTCGACCCTCTCTTATCTACCAGTTACCCTTCTTAGTACAATCCCTCCTGAGTTTCTTTCCATCAATGTAGTTCGATGTTCCAGTTTTTTTCCCCCTCCCCCGAAAAATGCCTTGCCTGTTTTGACCCCAAACCCCTCCCCCCCTCCGCACTTTCTCAAGTTTCCTTTCTAGGTGTGCACACTCATGCTGAATTACAGAAGCCTCTTACATGGTCCGACATCCCTAGATTTTTCGATCCCTTTCTCCTCTATTTTGCCTCTCATACGACCCTCTCGTGAAAAGCCGCCGTCGGAAGTCTTTCAGATTCACCTGTTCATTGTTTATTTGACAAAGAACGAATTTCCCTTTTGTGTCATTTGTTTCTTCCTCTGTGCCTTTCATGACTTCTTTTTCACCCTACTTTCACCTGAGTGCTCCCACTCCTTTCATCCGGTCTTTTTTACTTCCCCACATCTGGCAACGTTCACCCCCCCGAAAACCCCGATGTCCCCCAAATGGATACCTTTTCTAGCCAGCTCCCAGTTGTTTTCCCAGCCGTTGGCTTTTTTGAGGACAGGTTCCCGTTTGTGGGAGTGATCTCCCAAATTACTTCTGCCTCCCCTTTTTTCCCTTTGCTCCCTTATTTTCCTCTAAACCCTTCCCATGCGAATCCTTTTCCAGTCCTCCGAGGACTTCCTGTCTTTCTCCTCTTTTTTCCTCGCGGAATTGTGCAATTCCAAACTTGGGATGATTATGAGTACCTCCCCCAGCCCACCTGCCTGAGCGCCCCGTTGATCCTTTTGTTCGCGGTCTCACCTGGACTCCCCCCAACCTTCGTTATTGGGAAGAGCCTCCGTCTTTTTCTCTCCTATTGTTTTTTTGTTTTTTCTCGCATCTTTAGACCTTCTATTCCCTTTCTTGAAGTCCCAGTTTTGCGAAAAGATCACCCAAGCAATGGGGCCTATACGCAGGTTTGTGGAGTTTCCTAACTACAACCCGGTTGTTTCTCTGCACCTATTTCCATAAGAAGGACAACCTTCGTCCTATTGTCCCCTGCCCGAAGTCTTCCGTCCCCCTTTGATAGGTCCCATTCCGCCTGAATTGTTTTAGTTTCCCCAAGAGTCGCACAATTTCAAATTCTAGTCAGGTCTTCTCCTCCACCACCCCGCTACTCGCCCCCCCGACCCAGATGGAAAACATTTTTTTTCTTTCTCCAAATGAACCCTATTTGTGTCCACAATCTTTTTCGTTTTGAAACGTCTCGGTTGTTTTTGTGTTTTCCTTTATCGACGACTAGTTTACTTTGAGCAAGATTGTGACCAGAAGTTATGTCCTCAATCCTTCCCCTGCCCCGTAGGTTTTTTGCACCCCCAATGGCACTCTTTTTGATGCCCCTTCGTTTTTTTACCCCTTCTTCAAGTTACTGGCTTTCATCGTCCATTGTCTGACTTGTTTCCCTATGTTTCCTTTCATCGCGGTGGTGTTTTCTCTATGAAGAAAACCTCCTTTTCAGAGAGCGCTTTCACCAATCATGGCTTCGTTCCCATTTTGTTTGTTACAATATGCTTTTGGCCGGTCTTTTTCCTTCTCTCGTTTTCCACCTCTTAGAACTTTTCCCCTTGAGGCCTTAGTGAACCAGATTCTCCCCCTATGACTTCACACCCAGGCGTATTTTGTCGGTGTAGTTTTCCCAAATAACATGGACGTCGGTTAAAAGACCAGTTTGCGAATTCTCTCTTTTGATCTCCTAACCCCCCTTTTCTGGGTCGAGCAGACTAGTTTTTTATTCCTTCTGTCAGGCGCGCTGGTTGCAGCTGGTCTTCCTCCTTAGTTGATAATTCTACCCCTTCCGCTCAACCTCCCCTTGTTTTCTCCCCTTTTGATCCTCTACCCAGGAATATGTGTTCCTTAGTGCTCCATATGCCTCGGTAGAGCTGTGTGGAAACGCTTTGGCTCCAATTGTGACCAAACCCCACTACCCCCCCCATTCCAACGTTCCCCCACCCATTTGGGCTAGTTGGTACCGTTCTGCTTCCCCATTCTCCCCGTTGAAGACCTAGAAATCCCGCCTGATTCAACCGGCAGATCTTTGGCCCTTTCCTTTGCCCTTAAGTACCCCCTTTCGGAGCCACCCTCCTCGCCCTAGACTTTTCCTTCTGTCCAACCTTTTCTTGTCTCCCCTCCCCACCCCCGCCTTCCCCTTCGGCGTCACCTGTCACTATTCTGTCCCTGTCATTTTCGGAAAAACCACTGCTAGCTCAGTTTGAGGACATTCCCGGAAACCCCAAACTCCTGCACTCCTACCCTCTCCCCTTGGTTTTTAGTTTATTTTGAGGGTATGGAACCTTGGTTGCCCCACGAGATAAGAATAATTTCCCTCCCCAGTTGTTGCGTACCGTCGACACCATGTGCCGTTCCAGTGATGAGACCTCTTGTCTGTTCTGACCCCGATAAAGAGGTCTTACCTTGGAGCTCTATGACACGACCACCCTCCCTGTTGTGTTACCCCATCAGTTCGACTGTTTTCTTGCAAAGATGTCAGAACGCGCTGGAGAGTCTCGTGTCCTTCGTCGGATACTGTGGACAGCAGTGTTGTCCCCGGCATGGACACCTCCCTCATCGCATTTCCCCACGATAAACCCCCCCACGAGATATTTCATTCAGTCCCCTGTCTTCTCTTTTTTCGGGAATTCCCAGTGTTGTCATCAACCAATAATCTTTCAGGCTTTTTCATCGTATCCTGACCTACCCGCGTCCCCGCAAAACTCATCCCCCTCATGATTGGATTGGTTTTTCCCTTCCATTCTCACCTTGAACGGCGAAACACCTTCCATCCGCGACCGTATAGGATTGCGCCCTTGAGGCACCTAGGCGCACACTTCCTCGAGGATAGCGACGATGCCACCCACTTACCTTTCCACAGTGCCCCTTAGTTAATTCGGGTTCATTGAGGCCACTGGTCCTTTCTGCCGGACACTTTTTCAAGAGGTCTTCGCGCGACCCTGTCAATTTGTCCTACGGCTGGACACTTTCCATAACGTTCTTTTGTTGTTTTGGTCTTAATCGCCCCTTCGCTCTCTCTCCATTCGCTACCGGTCCACGACTAGAGCCCGATCACCCGTGCGTGCGAAAAGATATGCCGACACTTCTTGCTTTTGCTCGCTTTCCTTCGGTGAATGCGTAGACACTTGTCGTTTGTATTGTGAGCTTGCACCTTCTGCCAATCCCTGCTTAAATGTTTTTCAACTCCCCTCCCCCGAGGTCCTTCATCCCTTTCTCGTCGAACCCCTCCTCTTTCGCCTTTCCTCCGCTCTCCAGGAAATTTGTTGCCTCGTTGCCACGTCCTCTACTCGTGGGTCTTCTCTCCATCCGTTCGATTTCTTTTTACAGGTAATGCCATCCTTCCTTTTCCGATTCCCGTCACCCCCCCCTACAAACTGGAAACCCCCCGCCCCCCTAAACGATCACCCAATCCAGCAGAACCAGGCCTGCGACATAGTCGCAGCCGTACTCCCCTTTCTTCCTCTGGTCACGGTAAAACGGGATAGGCTGTCTTCCACCTGCCGTCTTTTTCTCTTTATTTCTCTATTATCCCCCCAAGAAAATTGCCGCTGCAGGCGCCTCCCACACTCCCTACTAATACATAGGGAGACGAAAATATCCAAAACGATACCCTTCCTATCCCCTCCGAAAGACCCTTCTGGGGATCTTCGCGACATTCACCACAGTGTGAAAAGAGTTGTTGCTGAATTTGCATTTCTTTCCCGCAACTCCTCCTCGCTTTTGGCCGAAAGAATGTCTACTCCGGTTTTTCTAGTTTGCCCACCGACCACCTTATTCTCCCTGACACTCTGCCTCATTATGGTGGGCAAATGAGTTTCCCCACCAACAGTACAGTCTGACATCTAATTTCCCGACCCATTTACAGGTCCGGTCTCTGGACTCGGAGGAAGTGATACGAAGCGTGCTGGCTCAATTCAGTCTTTTGATCACCCTTCCTTTCCTTTTTTCAGCCATCGGCGGACATCGTTGGAGATCCCCTCTGCGCGTCGGCCCCCTTTT
>Ga0179591_1345874_pt1 | contig 11339 bp, 11 predicted proteins | sample CZOMad2_1_08_16f_FD_182891 | JGI IMG/M metagenome (GOLD analysis project Ga0179591, IMG submission 182891) | Vadose zone soil fungal communities from Angelo Coast Range Reserve, California, USA - CZOMad2_1_08_16fungal (PacBio error correction) | ecosystem: Environmental > Terrestrial > Soil >... | reverse complement strand
CTTATTTTCGTATTCACTTCTTTAGATTTTGCTCCCCGCAGACTTTTTTGCCCTCCCCCCAGGGACGCTGCACCCCGTACCTGGCTTCACCCCCTTTCCCCCCCTTAAACCTGCACGTTTTTTTTCTTCCCCCAAATAATCTTTCAAGTCATTGTCTGGAGCAGCTTTTCCGGACCGGCGTCTTTTCCCCCCCTTCCCCTCCCTCCCATGTACTGAGCTTCTTGTTCTCCCTCTTAGTGTCCTCTCCCCCGCCCCGCCGCCGCGTAGCTTCTCATTTCATCCTTCACCCCTACCAGTTTTTTCACTTACGTTGTAGTGAACACCGTTGACCGGCCCCTTTTTTTTTTTTTTTTCCTCCTTTCATCCAAAAAAGTCCCCCCAGCATCTTTTTCCTCCGACTTTGTCCTCCTTCCCTTTCCTCGGCGCCCTGGCCCCAGAAGATTTCTGATCTTTTTCTTTTCACCAACAAGCTATTCTGCCCTGCCTCCCATCCCAACCCTCGTTGGGTGAGCCTCAACCTATTTTTTTAGTCTGGTTTTCGGCAAGTGCTTCATTATGTGATTGTTCTCCCGGACTTTGAAATCCACGATTCCCGTTCGTTTTTTTTTCGCTTAAGTTTTTGCCACCGCGATGAGCTCAACCCAGGTTCCGCGCTCACTACTTCCCCCTTTTTTTCTGCGACAACTTTTTCTCCCTTTGAGACCGCCATCTTTTTTTTAGTCTTCTCTTTCCCAAACAATGTCCCCTCTTCCTTTCCCCAAATATCGCTCAAAATTCTCAGCGGTCGTCAGTGGTTTAAACTTTCAGACACTCCTTACGTCCTCAACGTGTCTTTCCGCTTTCGCCATCTGTTAGACTCGATTATTCGCCTAACATTCTTTTTTTTTTCCCGCTATTCACCACCTGCACTTCCCCGAACGTGTTGAGTGCGCGATTGATTTACCCTCTTTCATTTTGGTCGAGCGTAAGTTTTCCTAGTGACAAGCCGTGTTGACGCGATTCCGGGCCACTGGTCGTCTCTTCCCCACCACGTTCTTTTTCTTTTACCCTACTGGTTTTCCATCCCAAATGTCTGGCATCATTATGCAAAGATTCTCTTCCCGACTGAGTTTCTTTACCGCCCTTTTATCTCCCTATCCCTCTAAATCGAACTTTTTTCGCTATGCTTCCCCCCCCTTTTAGAAAATCTTCCCTGGTCCTTCTCCTTAGACGCGTCGTCGTCTGTAATTCCCTCCCTTTTTCTAAGTTCCGCTTCCCCAACTGTGAAAACCCACAATATTTCATCCCACTAACGTATTCTGCCCAGATTCCACACTCCTATCAAAGGAGATTAAGAACTTCTTCCTTTTTTTCGCACTCTTTTTCTCTCTTCCCTTTTTCCTCTTTTCCTCAAGACTTTTCCTTTTCGGATTAAGGTCTGATCAGACTACTCGACCGGATTTCGTCCAAATGCTCTTGTCCGTATAGTGGTGCCTAGTGTTACTTCAGTCAGGCTGTGGAAACTTCCCGTCCTTTGAATCTAGGCTCATCTTTGGGTTGTCTAGCCTATGGATTCATCTCTGAAAAGTTTCCTTTTCCGCGAGGCGTGTTGTAACCCCTGGGCGCTTCCCTTTCTGTTTCTACCTGATTACTCTTTTATGAAAACCCTCCCCCAAGACGAGAATTTTCGAGTCATTTAGAAGAGGTTTTACTTTTTGACTGGACCTCCACAGAGTTTCCACCTTCGAGGGCCCCCATTGACAAGTCAGTTAGTCCCTCCTTCCACTCGCCCCCTCCCGGTTTTCCTTTCGCGACCCTTAAATCACACCAAATATTCATGCGAAGATCTTCCCCTCTTTTTTCTCCCCTCCCTCTCAACGAGCCAGTTGTAAACTTAATTCGGAAACTCCCCGCTCCGTTTATTCTCCCCTCAGCCGTCACTTCCTCTTTTAGGGCGATCAGTTTCGGAGAAAATCGCACTATTCCTCTTACGTCTCTTCCAATCTTCCCCATGTATTATCTTGCGTTCTTTTTTTACTGGTCATTCATATCTCAGCTTCCCCGTATCCTTCCTGCGGCGCCCAAAGAATGTGCGAGTTTCCAGGGAAGCCCCCCCCTTGGCCCACTCAAGTGGCATTTTATGTTTTTCCTAGAGTTCTCTCTTTAACCTAAAGCATGGTCTTTTTCCCCATGCCTGAAAACGGACCAATTGGGTCCCCCTTCCCCAATCTGAAGCGAGACCTTCCGACACTCAACATATCCCCCTCTTGGTCCACTGCCCAAGACCCACTTCCACTCACTTTACTTGGCGCTTTTTCACTCTCCTCCCCCATTGCGTTGATGGATCTTGCACTATTTTCTATACTGACCACTATAAATCTTCACCCCTTTTTCGCCCCTCCTATAAATATCATTATTGTTATAATGATTTCAATCACTCTTTCCACCAATTCTCCACATCCCTCTCACTCCTTTTTCACCTGTATCGACTTTTCTTGAACTTAGATTTTGCCAACCTAATATTTATCCCCCTTTTTTGCCTGTTTCCCTTGCAATCCCTTTACCCTCTGAGCTTTTGCAAACTTAATTTGTATGATTTCCCGGAAAGGGTCTTTAAATCGTTAAATCCGTTATCGTACGATGTTTCGAGCAGTGAGCCCGCCAATCAGCGCGTAACAATTCCGATTTTTCTTATTAACCTTCTTTGCTTTGACTGGGATTAACCAGTCAGTCAGTGAAAAGGTGCTCTTAGAATCTAGGATAGTTTCCTATTTGACAATGTCTCCGTTAAAGCTGCAGTAGGTAGCTCTTTTACAACTTCATTCTCTTTCACCACCCGTTTTAAAAAGCCCCCCCCCCCCCTTTCGTTTTTTTTGGGTGGGTGTTTCCCCCCCCCCATTTTTGCGACCCCGTGACCTATTTACACCTTCTCGCAAGGAGGCTTGGGCCCCCCCTCCCCCCTTTTTTCTCTGGTTTATGCCCTTTTTCCGGGTTGCTCTTTTTCATTTTATCTACTCTCCCATATTTGTTTCTCTCCTCCTTTCTCAGTACGGAGCATTTGACCCTTTCTCGAGGTGGGGACAATTCCCTTAATGTTGATCTTGGTCTCCCCTCCTTCAGTCGCGAACCCCCCCACTTTTTCTGGTTCGACCCGTGATGTCCACCTACTTGGTGGATGGATTGTAGGAACGTTTTTTCTTTCTATTCTTTTTTCCAGCGTTCTGCCCCATGATCTCTACTGTCTTACCGTCCGGAGGCGACTCCTCTTCTTCCCCTCTACTTTAGAAGCTGAGTAGTAAGCGCATTTGCGACTATTCACAGGTCTTTTGCCCTCCGTTTAACCCTTCCACCCCCCTTTTTGCGGAGCTTGCAGTGATGCTGATTTCTCTTGCGCCCTTTCCGGACCCTGCAAGATTCCTACCTTTTAAACGCTGTGCCTCTAACGGTTTATCAGTCCCCTGAATTGTCGGTTTTTGAGTTATCGTTGCCAGCGTGAGAAACCTTCCTTTTTTTTGTGGTCTTCATCGTATTTGAAAACCATCTTTCCTCCACACCTTTTGATTTTTAGTATCTTGCTCTTTTTTCTATGTTCTTTTAGTTTGAACCCTTTCTCCGAACCCCCTGATTTCTGACCCTCTTTCGAACCCGTGGTGTCGGAATTTGGTCTTTCATGCTTTTTTAGCGATCTCCCCTGAACCCCATCAGCGGTAATTTCATACCTCCCTTTTTTCCGGTTTGCTTTTCAAGTCCTACGAGGTTTGTTTTTTTTTACTTTGTGATTTGTGATGGTTTTTTAAAGAGTGTTTTTCTATTTTTGCGATTTTAGGTTCTCTTCTTTCTGTTTTTTACATGTAATTTCTTTCTGGGCTTTTTGCTTTGTTTCGCTTCCTTTCCCCTGCGCTCCATGTGAATCTACGGATGGTTCCATGCCATGTACCTAAATTTGGTCATTTTCCCGAATTGTTTTCTTTTCCCTTTGTAACGCGCTTATGCAGATCCTTCCCAAAATACGCCTCGTCCCCCCCTTTTCTGAAGCTGTTCACGCGTCGGCTTATGAGTAGTGCGTTTCGCGACTTCGTTGCACCCCTCTCTCATCCGGTTTTTTAAGTTCTTCTTATCCCGGGCCAAGCAAAACACTTCGGTGCGGAATTACTTTTTATTTCAAGATCCCGCGGTGAGACCTTGGCACTGCTTTCCTGTGATCTTTCGCTTTAATTCTGACGTCTTTGCCCTCAAGCGACTAGTGGAAACTAATTCTCGTAGTTCAAAATTTCGAATAATCCCACTAAGGCTTCCCCTCTTGACTTTCCTAGGTCCAGTGGCGGTTATTCGGGTCATCCCCCGTCCTTTGTGATCCCAAGGTTGCTCCCCCCTTATTCCGCCTGGCTACTTTGAGTTAGACGGGCTTCCCCCTTTTTTTGGTTGGCTTTGTGAGAACAACCAACTTTAGGCCCTCCTTTTCCCATTGCCTTTTCCCCAACAGTTTGCTGAGGCTGCATCCAACTCGGGTCGGTGACTTTCCTTCTTCTCCCCGGGCCCTTCCCTTTCTTCTTGTTGATCTCAATTTTAAAATCCGCGAAGTCACGCGCGACTCCCCTTCTACCGATTCACTACTTGCCTCCCTCCTCTGATGGATTCCCGGCATATGCATTGGGATACTAGGCTGCGTCCCCTTTTCCTTTTAAGAGTTCTTCATGTTGCCCAATCGGGCCTTTCAACTTCAGTTGAAGTACAAGCCCTTAACCTTCCCCACCCTTCTATACTATCCAAGCCTAGATTTTTCCCCATTGGAGATGGAACCTTTTTGAAGCTCCAAATTAAAGTCTCCGCTTCTTCTCATCGAATCGCTTGGATTGGCAAGTGTCGCCCTTTGGTTTAGGATTTTCTTCTCTGAATGCGCCCAAAGCGCTTTTTTTTTTCCTTGAGGAATTTGGACCGCCTTTGGACCCCTGGCCCAGATCACTTTCGTCGCAGGTTCTCGTGCTCGACTCCTACTTTTTCCCGCAAAGTCCCCGGGAGGCGTAGAGTCCGAGCTCCTTTTTTTCTCTCTCCGGCCCGGCTGTCAGCTTCTTCTCTCTTTAGACCCCGATGTCATCATGCCACATATGGTTCTAGCCTTCCTCATGTTGTTCTTTTTTTGTCCCTTCTTCCCCCTCTGTCCTCCCCTGCTGCAGTGGACTACTCTCTATTTTTTTTTCGATTTCAGTCCCTTTTTCTTCTTCACATGGAGAAGCTTCTTAATTTTTAATTGTCCGTTTTTTCCTTCTAGTAATTAAGGGTAGGGTTCTCTCCTGTTCATCGTTTCTTCTTCCTCTCCCTAGAGTTAATCGTTCTTGCCGCCTCGACTACCTCCCTCCCTTCCCCATTTCCTCCCACAAAAGAAAGTTTTTTGATCTAGCATCCCTCACCCCTGGGTGCTATTTGAGTCGAGTTAATCTCTCATAGCTTTTTCTTTTTTTCTTCCCCTCACATTGTTTTCATTTCGCCCGCCGGCCCCTTCATGCTGTTCACCTCAGTTGAGGACTAACTGAAGGGCAATCATGTGGATCAACCGTCACACCTCCTCCCGCGTCCCCTCCCTTTAAGACTTTACAGGACATTCATTTTTCACCGGCATTCTTTTCGATGAAGGGTCGGCTTTAGGTTGTCGATGTTTTCTTCGGCGATGAATTCTCTTGTCTCTGTGCACTCGCATTTTAATGCCGGTTCGAGACGTTTAGACTCTTCTCCTTCCTCCTTCCTCAGACCCCATCCCTCCCCCCTTTAGTTGTGCCTCGGACCCGCGTCATTTTTTAGTTTTTGTATAGTTCCTTTGTTTTTCCCCTCCGGTTTAAGCCTAGTGCTGAAAATTTAGCCTGTTGTCCTAACCCCCCCCTGCTTCAGTCCGCGTGGTCAAGAGGGGCCGCAGCTTCTTTTCTACCGTTTGTTTGTTGAGCTCACTTTTAACCTCTTTCCATTCGCTGCCCCTACTCTGAGGTTTTATCACCTGTCTCCTATTTTGCCCTTGAATAAGTGCTGAATACCCCATGTGATGCTTACTACCCTCCCTTCCCCCCCCCTTCCCAAATGACAATTTGATGCAACAATACCCCATACGGGGCTTTATTTCTCAGACAATTCTTACCGAGAAGTCATGCGACTGCGCTCCCGTCATTATTGTAGATATTTTTTTTACGATAATTTCGGCTAATTCATCTCCCGTCCTCTCCCACCATCTCACCTCTGCATCTGAGTCCAAAATGTCTCATCCCCGCCTCCCCCCTGAAATGAAGACTTTATGATTCCCTCTTCCCCGTTTTCCGCCTGCTCTCTTCCCTAATCCCGTTGCAGCCCCCCCATGTGTCGCTCCGTTCGTCTTTCCCCTTCCTTTTACGCAGTCTACCTTTCTTGTCCCATAATGGCTTTTGAGATTTCTTCTTTCCAGGTTTAATTCGAGGAACGTTCCTTCTTTTCAAACCACTGGTGATGAGAGCATCCAACTCTGTTCTTTTGTGTTGTGAGGGAATGTGGGAGGTTAGCGCTCGGGCCGATAGTCTGTGAGATTTTTTCCCTTTTAAAAGCGCTCTCTTTAACATTTTCGACCCCGTCAGCCGTCCATTCTGACTTCGCTCCGTCCCCCCTTTTTTCTTTCTTCTCCCAATTTCATACCTTCCCCCATCCTTCAGATAGAGATTCTCTTTCATACGGTGATATGAGTTTTTTCTTTCTGACCCTTCTCCCCACAGAGCTTTTCAAACCCCTCTTGTTCCCTCTGCATGAGCCCCCTGTCCCTCGTGAACGTACGGAGGCTTCGTCTGGCTTACGATCCCGGTCCCTTCGGCCACAACAATGCCCTTTCTTTCTCGTTTTTCGCTCCCTTTTTGGTTGATCCTCTTTCATCTGAATCTGTTTTCTCGCCGCTGCAGAAAATCCTTTCTTCCCCGAGAATCCTTTAGGAATCGCTCCCCGTTCACTGGTTTTTTCTTCCCTCACCCCTTCCCGCCCCTTTTTAGGCGATGCGCGCCATTTCTCTCAAAGCCACATGGGAGGAGAATTGGGAACCCTCTATGAGCCCTCTTCGGTTTGTGCTCGCTCCGCTTCTTCGGTGGAGTTTCGTGTGCAATTTTCTCATCTGAAGTTTCATTTCCAAGTTCCCTTTTTTTTCTGCTGAGTAGTCTTTCTCTGGTGTCCGTGTTCCGGGCTTCGACTGTTTCACCCCCCTTTCTGCTTTCTCCCACAATCCTCCCCCACAAGTCTGATCCGTTCATTACATACCTTTTGACCGGCGCCTCTTCTCTGCCCCGAGTCCATGTCAAAGTAGTTGATCGGTAGCTCCCTATTATCTTCAATTTAGCAACCGACTTTCCTCCCCACTCCGCCTTTATTCAAGGATTGTCCTTTTCTTTCGGATACCTTTCTGTTATTGAATTTCTAGTGTTCCCCCCGATAGAATTCCTAATTGTTTCCTTTCGCCCTTTCCGTTCTCTATGTTTGTATGATCTACCGGCTCCCTCACGCCTCTAACCTGGATTTCCCGGCTCCCTTCGCGGTGGCCCATTTCGAAAGTTGACCCAGTACCCTTTCCATGCTTTCTGACCCCCTCCCCCTCCCCGCCCGCGCTCCTTTTTGATCGCGCAAGCACCTTCCGCTTTCCGTTTGTCTCGTCTTTTCTCCCGTGAATTTATTTGACTCCCCCGAGCGTTGCCCTGTCAAAGTCCAGCCTTCTGACGGTCATTTCGCGGACCTAAATAACCCTTAAACCGCACCTCCCCCAGGGGGTTTCCTCTCTTCTCCTTTTTTAGACAAGCGTCCTTCTTCTTTCTCGTTGCATTTCGAGCGTAAGCATGCTTGCGGAATCTGGTCTCCAATCGGAGCGCGGATAGCCGCCTCTCTCTCCCCCTGCTGCCCTTTCCCCTCTCTCCCTGTTGTCTTTTTTCGTTGGTTACTCATTCTGTGCCTTATCTGCCCGCATCCCTCTCTCTTCTCTTGCGCAGATTGATTCGGTCTGAAGGTCCGCCCTTTGAAAACCCATTCTCATTTGACCTTTGATGAGACCCCCTCATGTCCTTTTTGCCCATTGCCATTTCGGCACCCCAAGCAACTGCCCCCCCCTCCCCTCCCCCAGGCCAATTGGCCCCCTCCCAGAACGGATAATATCGTCCTGCCAACCGTTTCCCCCCCCTCTTCTTCCTTCCACCCTCCCCCAAAACCAATGGAGCTTTCCTGCTTTCCTCCCCCTCATCAAACATGGAAAGTCATTGAAGTTAGGTTCTCCTCTTTGTGACGTCTCGTCTCCCCCAATCCTTTCTTCCCCCCCCTTCCCGCATTTTTTTATCCACCGAAGTTTGGTAGAGATTTTTCTAACTCTTTCCCTCCCCCCCTGATTCACAATTTTCCCCCCGCCAAAAATCTCCGATACTCTCTACTTTCCTTTCTGCAACTTTTTTTCAAACTTATTTTACCGACTTTTTGAACTTTCATCGATCATCACCACGTAGTCCGTCTCCAAGTCATGGTTCTGCTTGATTCGACCCTTCTTTACCCGTTGCCCTCGTTCCTATTCAGTTTTGGGACCTCCTTTTTTCCCCCTTTTCAACGCAATTTTTCCCCCCCATGGTCTCTTTCAACCAGGGCCGGCCTTTTTGGTGATTAAGATGAAACGGTAGAGCACAATTCTCTTTTCTCTGCTCATCGTTCGAGCTTGCATATTAGACTTTTACCTGTATAGCTCTTTTCCCAAATGACTCTCTCCCCCCACGAAAGCTATCCTAATAGCGTGCCTCACGCATCCTCCCCCCCCCCCCCCCTGGTCGGTGGGCCCTTTTTTTTGTTTTGACCCCCCAACCTTTTGTTTTTTTTGAGTAATAATTCTTTACACCTGACTCTTCTTCTTTTCCCCTCTCTTTTTTTTTTTTTTTGCGCTTCAGGGCGTAGTTGATCTTCTTCTCCTCCTCCTCCGTTTTGTTTTTTTCCTTTTCTGAGTCTCCCCTGACCTGCGCAGTACGGCACTTCCTAAAATCAACCCCTTCTGGTCAAGAATTTGGGCTATTTAAATCCGGTGGGCTTTGTTTTTTTCACCAAGATTCCACCCTGACTTATGGTTGCTTATTCGAGTGTTTCCCCGGATTTCCGTTTTCCCTCTCTTTTAAGGCAGTGTCCTCTCGATGTATATCACTCTTCATGCTGGCCTTCCTTCCAGACTCTCTACTCTTTTGACTTTTATTTTCCCGCGTTGCCTTCTCCCTGCGGCCAGCCCTGTTTTGAAGTCAGAACCCTTTTTTTTCTGAACTGGCTTTTCCGATGGCTCCTGTCCGTCATTAACTGAACTTCCCCTTTTACCCTCCCGTGCCGTTCTTCGACCCAATGCTGCTCTTGTTTTGCTTCCTCCTGGATGCAAGCGCAATCCCACGGAAAGAGGTTTTTTTTTTTTTTTTCCAAGTAGTGTTTTCCAAGCCATTTAGTCCCTTCTTCAATCGAGATATAGATTCCCTTTTTTTTTTCGTAGAGTGTGAGTCTCAACTCTTTATCAACTAATCTGCACCCCTCTTTATGAAATCTGTGCTCAAAAAGTTCGGACTTTGAGGCTACTACCTGTGTAGTCTCTCGCCTAAAGCCCTCTTTTCATCTTGCATTCCGCTTTCGAAAGACGATTTCATGAGTGGCATTTGTGATTTGTCATTGTTGTTTTTCCTTTCCATCCCCTCTTTGCCTCTTTTTCGAGATGTTCATATTTTGAGATTTCGGTCTTTTCCCTTCTCTTTCTGTGGTGTTTGTTTTTTTTGCCTCCAGGGCCCTGTTAGCAGATGAGAATCTACTTTGATTTACCCCATCTTGCCATGCTTCAATTGTGCCACCCTTTTTTTTTCCCCGACACCTTTTCCACTCATGCCCTAATTTTGTTTGATATACCTTCTTCCCTTTTTTTTATGCAGATTCATTACACCCTAGAAAACGCACCCCAGGTTTTTTATATGAGTGTCATGGCTAAGTCCTTATTTATGAGATGTCCCTGTTTTACTCCCGCTCCTTAGCTTTCCTTGCGGAATAAGTCTCCCCTCTCTCTACGGCTGAGACCTGCTCCACCTAAATTGGAAAGCCTACTTTGCCATCGCTAACTAGATGAATCCCTTTTGCCATTTCTTTCTCAGTTTTCTGACGAAGCGGGACGATTGTCCTGTCAATGCCCTACTCTGCTTGGGAGGTCCCCCCCAGTCCCCTCGGCAATTTTCCTTCCAGGAAATCTTCTATTTTATCTGTCCTCTTACCTTCGCGGCGTTTTTTTTTCCTCAAAGCGTCCTTCTTCTCGAAAACTTAAGTCAGCCAGATTCCCCCGCCTGTACTCTTTCAGCGACATGTCAGCCTTTCGTCGCCAGGACTCATCCTCACCCAACCTTCCCGACCGTTCCTCCCCCTGGCCATCCTACCTTAGGAGTGAAGGAAATAGGGCGGCCCCTTGTCCTCCTAGCATGCTCTACCCCATCCGTCCATGGCTTGCTCTTGAGCTAAAGGAAATCGTAGGACCCCTTCTTGTCCTCCTCTACCTAGCAGTCCTAATTATGAAATTCCTCCTTCTTTTCTCTCGTCTTTTTTTTTTTATGAACCTGATAGGAGGTCATTGTTATTCTCCTTCTTTGTCGAGAGCTTTGGTCTCTTTCCTTTTTTTCCCTCCGATGTCCCTTTTTTGGTAGTGTCAATACCACTCCCCGCAACCCTTAACTTACCAGGTCTACAGAGACCCTTGGACTTCCCGTTTATGATGTCACTTATCCAACGTCTAACGTTTCCTCACTTTCTTTTTGCCCTTTTTTCTTCAGAATTCGCTTGATACATCTCGTTAGGCTTTTTTGAGCCTAAATTTCTTCTTTTTCCACCGTCGTTTTGGTCTTCTTGACAGTTTCCCGTTGTACGCGTTCCCTTCCTTAGTAGATCCAGTTTATTCTCTCCAAAGCGCGTTATCCCCAAAGTTTCCACAAGTGCTTGCCAGTTCCGTTATCAGTTTTTTTTCTTGCCTTTGCGGGCCCCGCTTCTGATAGATGTTGCGAAGAATCGCTTAATCCATCTTTCCTGTCCCGCAGAGGACCTCTTTTCTTGGGGTTTGTTTTCGAAAGTTTCTTCCAGTTTTCTGTACTGGGCTCTCCGGATCTTTTCCCTTCCCGATTTAATAGTGCATTTTGATGTCGCATGAAGAGTGACGTCCTTTTCTTTTTTAACTTCTTTCCCGGAGAATACCTCCTTCGGCAACGTCGTTTTACACAGTTTCTTGATGCCCGATTTTCCTTCTCTTCTTTTTTTCCCTTCTTCCCTTTCGATTATGACCACGTTGATTGGGTGCCTTGCCGCGCTTTTCACCCAGTCCTCATACATTAACCCCCTAACAAAAG
>Ga0179591_1262116_pt1 | contig 11339 bp, 8 predicted proteins | sample CZOMad2_1_08_16f_FD_182891 | JGI IMG/M metagenome (GOLD analysis project Ga0179591, IMG submission 182891) | Vadose zone soil fungal communities from Angelo Coast Range Reserve, California, USA - CZOMad2_1_08_16fungal (PacBio error correction) | ecosystem: Environmental > Terrestrial > Soil >... | reverse complement strand
TCCGGATAGTCTTCCCAAAGTCGTACTCGTGTAGCTTTCTTATTTGACACTTTACGCTTTGATGTCCTCTTTTCTGATCCAATCCATGGTGTCCACGTCACTTTGCTTAGATGGTCCACCTCGGATTTCCCTCCCATTCGCTCTCCTCCCCGTCCTACGGTTACCGTTCCTCTTTCCTTGATGTTTTGACTTGTTGATTCGTTGGTGACTTCGGTCTAATCTCGACGAGTGGTTCTAAACTATAATCAGTCATGATTTTATGGAGCGACGTCATTAAGCTCCCAGACACATGACGTGCTTTGTCCTCATCTTTTTTTTTTCTTACAAAATAAACCTTCCGAGGTAAGCATTCCCTTCGTTTCTGGTTTTTAATTGATTAGCTGCCCCCAAATTTTCGTTGGACCCCAGCGCGAACGTTCTCTGTTTCCTTCGTCGCCAGATTTTGAGAAAAGGTTCGGTCATACCTGCTCTTGCGGATGTAAGCTTCTCTGCTTTCCGTTAGCTTCCCTGCCTTTTGATTTTTGAATAAGCAGACCTCCTTTAATGTTTGTGCTCTTTCTCTGAAGACTGCGCCCCGTCGGATGTTTTTGATTTGTCGATGACTCAACTTCTTCTCCGCCCCTAACATCCTTTCCCGGGAGTTTTTTTTTTTACTTCTAGCTCTTTAACTCTGAACTGCGAGGCTTTCCCTCGTCCTGACTTGTACACCTAGCTGGATTGCTGTGGATTAAGACTTCTCCGGATCCCCGTTTTCTCACCTTTTATATAATCTTTTGAAGGAACGCGTGTGATCCTTCCTGTTTTCCTTTTCGGCGGCTTTGATCTTGACCCGTCCCACCGCGCCCGCTTTTTTTCGAGGTCAAACGTTCCCAAGTTGGTCTCCCTGGAGCCTATAACTGCTTCCAGCTTTTATCCCTTCTATTCTCCCGTTGTCGCTCAAGACTTTTTAGATAGTTCGGACAGCCCGTGCTGCCTTATTCTTTTTTTTCAGTTTTTTAAACCATCTGCCGTTTCGAGTAATCTGTTTCTTTTTAAAAGTCCGGCGTTCTTTTTTCCGCCCCTCCCTTTTTTTCTTTTTGTCGAAGGCTTCGCCCCGTCTACCCTGTCAGCAGATTAGGTTGATTTCTCCACCTCGGCATTTTATCGTTTTGATCCACTTTTCTTCAAGCTGTTTCTTGCCTTTTCTTCTCTGATTTTGTTTTCCGCGCCCTTTTCTTTGAATAAAGCCACTGGGACCGCGCTGTTTTCCTTCTGGCTTTTTCCCTCAGATTAGGCTTTTGATGTTTTTTTCGTTTACCCCTCCCGTCGCCGAATGCCTTTCGCTTCAGGCGATTGTCTTCTCGCGATTTTTTGACCCCCAAAGTTTTTTGCCAAGAAACTTCCCCCCCCCTATTCCTCCTTCCTTTTCTTCCCTGGTTTTTTTTTGTATTTGGAATGCCCTTTTTCCCAATGAGTGACACCTGATGTGTTTTCACTCTTTTCTTTTAGAGTATAGCCTCTTCTCCTACCCCTTCTTGGTTGAACATCTTGCTCCCTCTGCGCATCATGTTTTCATGAATTTCAGGATTCTGCTGCTGAGTTGTTGTACGCCGAGGGCTCTGGTTCTTCGCGCTGCCCACTGATATTTTGCGATGGTAGCCGTTTTTTTTACATTCCGCCCCGCTAAGAGCTGGTTAGGTCGCTGGTTGATTTTTCAGTCGTCTTTCCGATATTCCAATAAGCTTCGATCAATTCTCTTAGTTTTGAGCAGGCAATGGACTGTCTATCCGAGATTCTTTATTTTTTGATGCTCTTGTGCCCCCTTCGGCCTTTTTGCTGATTCCCTTTAGTCATTTTCGGTACCGAGGATTGGACCGCGACTTCCCCCTCTTCTTCATTCTTCCTTTTAGTCTTGTAGACCCCATTTTTTCTTTCAAGTCCTCCCCCCCTCTAAGTCGGAGAATTTTGCATCATCGTCTCGGCCTGCAAGAGTTTTCCGGTCCGCTGTTAAGTCTTTCTCTTTTTACGGCCTTTTTTCCTTCTTACTAACCCAATCTCTCTTCGTTGTTCAGTGAGTTTGGGCCTGCCGCCTTATTTTTGTTTTAGGGTAGCTATCTCTCATCTTTTTTTCGTCACCTCTCTCCCCCGAGGCTCTCACAGGTTTTTTTTTGCTATTTTTTCGACATACGTGGTCTGCGGATCGCGTTTTCTCAGGACAGAAGTCTTTTGGTTTCTTTCCTATTTTTGTTGAACGCGCTTTCCTTCTTTGACCCCCGTGAAACACTTAGTTACACACTTTTTCGATGCTAATATGATGGCTGGTTTTCCATCCTTCTTGAGAGTTTTGGTCCCCTTTTATCGCCAATTTAGTCGTGATCGTCTTTCATTTTTTGGACCTGTCGGCGCTGATTTTCAGGTTTTCCCCCCATTCTACAGTGAGATCTTTTTCGTACAATTTGTTTTCTTTACGTTATTTTTTTTTCTTCCTACTAGTCGCAGTTTTGCGTCTTTTTTGCTTTAGCCGGTTGTTTCCAGCGCGTCGTACGGCATTTTCATCTAACGTCACGCTGCTTCTTGCCCCATTTCCCATTGAAGGCTGTGAGTTCACTTTTTTTAGTCTTATAGTAGGCAATCCTCTCTTTCTTTTTCCTACTCAAGTGGTTTTCTAGGATGTCATTTCGATTCTTTTTTCCCACCCAAGGCCTCTACTAAAGGTTTTCGTGAAGAGGTTCCTTCCAGCTAATGATTATCACGGCTTCTACTTTTCCCCACTCGTCCTCCTGCCTTCCCTCCGCCACCCCCCCCCACCGGATTTTTTGTCATCCCTTTCCCCCAAATGTCCCACTTGTAGAACCCCCCCCCTTTGCTTTTTTCTCTATTTGAGGCTAAAGGTTTCTTCCCGTCCTGACCGGCGGCACAGATTGAAGGCAGATAGGTTAACGCCCCTCCCCTATACACCCTTCAGCTGACACGTTTGGTGTGAACTTTGCTGCATCTTTATATACTCCACCCATTCCAGTCCCTCTTCTCAGCCGCTGGGTTCAACTGCATCCCGGGCAGGACGTTTCCGCTAGAGGGTCCCTCATCAGTTCCAGGCCCCTAATTTTCGTTTTTTTCACTGCGATCTTGCGACCACATTTTTTAATGCTTGCTTGACCCCTCTTCCCCCCCCGCCGTTTTACTCCCCCCCCCTTTGTGGATTTCCCTCCTTCCCCCGCCAGCTGTCCCTCTCTTTTGGCCCCAGTTCCCCTAAAATACACAACGCTCTCATTCCGTCCTTCCCACCTCATCTCGAAGTTTCTCTAAGTGGTAGTATCTCCTCCTACGCCTTTTCCCCCCCCCCCATTCATTGCTGCGCGCATTTCCCCCCTTTTGCGTTCGCGTTAGAAGTATCCGATATTCCCCTTTCCTTCGCGATTTCCTTTTCCTGCTTTCTTTAATGAACTCTCAATTGGAAGTACCCTCTCTTTTTGCTCGTACTCCTCCTGCTTTGTACTCAAAGAGTAGGCGGCCCGCTCCTCGTGTCTCTCCAGATTACTTTTCCCCATTTCCCCTGGACTTTTGATTTCGGCTAGATTGGACCGTCTCCCCCCCCTCCACCACTGCTTTTTCTTCCTCTCATCCCCCTCGTTTCTTTTTTCCCAGTTGCATCTTTGTGATTGCTTTCCGCTCGATCAGTTCCTTTACCTTTGAAAGCCTTGCTTAACCATATCCCTCCCCATCTTGCCCCTTTCCGATGTCTTTGCAGAAACCTCTCGTCGCAGGCGCTCTTGGACATTCTCCGCACGAATTTTCGAGAGTCGTTTTCAACCATTCGCTCGTCCGAATTTCAAGACCTTTCTTGCTCCGCCCGATCGCTTCTTCTTTCCCGTTTTTGACACCTTTCTTTTCAGGGTTCGCCCCTTTTCGCTGGCTTCTAAAATCCCTATGACAGTTGCCCCCAACCTATTTAAAGGGAGCTACCATTGGGTGTGTGTGGGGTGGTTGCTTGTTGTTTGTTTTCAGGTTTTCTTGTTTTTGTCGCGAAACTTAACCACCTATTTTCCCTTTAATTAACTTCCGTTTCGTTTTCGTCTGGTAGTCGGGTTACCTTTAAACCCCCGACGTTAGTCCTTTCCCACTTCGCTTTTTCAAGGGCAGGCCTTCGGCCTCGCTGAGAAGGAAGAAAATCATCCTCCATTTTTGGCACTACCCTTTAATTTCACCTGCCGTCAAATGCGGTTCCCCTCGGGATAATTTTTTCTAGGTCCACGGCGCGTTTTCCCCTTTCGACCTACGATTTGGGCAACCAGCAGCCTTTCTGGTTTTTTGGTGGAGTTTGATTCTCCCCAGATCGGAAGCGGGTGATTCTTTTTTTTCCTCACCTCCCCGCGTAGGTTCTTTTTAACATTCGGGAGCCGCGGCCCCTCCAACCCGTTTTCATTACCTTGGCGGGTCCAACCACAAGAGGATCTTGGTCTACAGCGGGCTTCCTGCTCCCGAAGGAGTGGGGACGACGTCTCTTCTTTCCATTCGCCCGTGGGTGGGGTGTTGGGATTCCCTTTTCCTTCTTAGCCAGGAGGCGCATATCTGGTCCATGGATTGAAGTCCCAACCGAGGGCAGAAGATTTAAGAGATATTTGACGGACGTTCTACCCCCCCTGTGATTGTTGCACATCGATTTCAATACGGTTCCTCGTTTTTTTGGTGAGCCATCTCCACCGTTTCGTGTTCGCGGCTTTTCCCTTGAAGTGTTTTCCACCCCCCCCATTTTCCTCTGCTTTTTAGTTGCGCCACTTGTACCTTCCTCCTCCTTTTTTTCCTACCTTACAGAAAATCCCGTCGGACTTTTTCGAACATTTCGTCAGAGGAAGTTCGCCTTTCAGTTTTTCTGATTCTCCCGCAGAATTTCCCGCCTGTTTCTACTTTTTCTTGCCTGAGTTCCCTGCTTTCAGGATGTCCCAAACTCAAAAAACAGCTCCGCCGGATTGTACGGCGTCCTGAATTGACTTATCCGAGGAACATGGTCTTTTGAGTGCTCACCAGCTTTAGCTTTCTACAAGGCACGATCGACTTTCCAGTTGCTGATATGGTTTTTATGCAGCTCAGGTGGACGCAATCCTCTTGGTTTTTCCGCGTTCATCTATAATACTGGAGCCAAATTTTTCCCAGTTGCCTCACCCCCGTCGCTACAAATCCGCCCCCCCTTCCTCAAGGTTTCCCTGGGACGCCAAAACCTTGAGTAGATGAGAGGGTTTTTTTTTCGTTCGTTTTCCTTTTGGACTACGTAGCCGCATCAGCCTTACCGTTTTGGCTACCCCCTCCCCCTTTTCGCAGTTCTAGACAAAGGCAACGCTCACAAGTTCCCGACCTTCAGCTCTTAGGTTCGTCCTGGATCGGCAGAGGTATGAACCTCGCCCTGGATTTCCCTATGAGTTGTTTCCCGACTTTATATTTTGTGCCCCCCCTTTTGCTTCATTTGCATCCACTAAAAGTTGCAAGCGAGCGGACCTTTCCGTTGTCCTCTTTTTGGAGTTTCCCCTGACTGAAGTGTTCCCGGCTGACTTTGAGGTCCTTTCTCTGGTTGGTTTTGCGCTCGTCGCTCCGGTGAACATTCTTCCATTTACTAGCCGTTTGCATGCTTCCCTTAACAACCCCACAAACAATTTCCGCTCGCTTTCCCTTCTTTTTCCTGCCTTTATTTGACCAACGTGGCATGCCACGCTTAGCCATTTCTTCCCTCCTAGGACACCCTCCTAGCGATGGTGCCTTCCCCACATTTCTTGTAATGTGAGCCTTGTCTTGTTAGGTCTTGTGTGAAATTGGAGAGATTTTTTCGGGTCGGTCAGTGATCGAGTCATTCTTGCGTTGACCTTTTCGATCTTAATGCGGATATTTTTCGACATCTCCTGAACGTTTACCCTGACCTTCAACTTATGAATCCCTCTTTTTAGGACACTTAAGTAACCCCCTCTCCTTTTTATCTCCTGTTTCCTCCAGGCGTTTGATTGGCCCCCTCTGTCTCTGGGCCCCTCTTTGATCCGACCCTTTTAGATTTTAGTGCCCTTTCCTTCCCCGGCGTCCCGCCCTTAGAACACCGGCGCTTTTCTTTCCGCCTGGTCGGCCCTCCAGTTTCTTGGGGCTTTTGAGTAGAGCCCGGCCGTGTTGTCTTCCTCAATGACCGAACATTCTTTTCGTTTAGCTGCGCTGACGCCCCTTCCTTTCTTTGGTTGTTGATTTCTTTTATGCCTCTTTTTTTTTTTGAAGCTGTCGCTCCTTCCCTCGAACGGGCAGGTGGTGCATTTATCAGAAAAGAATTTTACGTGTTTCGAGTCGCGCTACGGTCTCCCCCTGTTTCAAAGTTCCTTGAGTGGCCCCTCTCGAATCCTAATGTTCTTATGAAGTTTCCGCCTCTTTACGGCATTCCCCTGGGATGCCCACTTAAAAGATTTTCCGGCTGAGGTTCTTTTATGTCCCCCCGATGTAGATTTTTTGATCGCACTCCCCTCCTTCACGTGGTTTCAGCCCGCTGCTTCTTGACTTCTCCGTTATACATTGGAAAGAGGGCTTTTCCCTGCATATAGAATGATTGACTTTGCTATTACTCCGGTTCGCGCCGTGCGGTCCTTTTATTTTTCGTTAACCATTCGATTCCCATTTTTTATCTACCGTTTTTCTCGGATTAAAGATCGAGTTTTTGGTTTTTGTCAGTCCCCTTGAACCGGTGATGTGACTACCTTCCACTTAAACCCGGCTGCTGAGGAATTACCCCCCCCTTGAAGAGGTCCCCGTTTATGTTTCTCTGCACGACCCACCCCCTCGGCCTTTCTCTTGGTTTGCCCCCAGGGCAACGATCCCTGGTCTTTTCCCCAGCTAGATCGTCGGATGTGGTTTCGCACGACCGCCTTCGATTTGGATACACTTTTCCCGCTCCTTAAGGAAGGTGACGTTTTATGGAGTACCGTCAGATTCGGCGTTCGGCTTTCGTTCCTTTTCCAGTTTCTATTAGCTATCCAGACAGGTCCCCTTAGCCCTTTTGACCTGAAAGTTGTTTGTTTGGAGTCCGTTCTTTTTTTGTTTTTTTACCCCCTTTTTTAATTTCACCGCACCTCCTCTCTTGTTGCTTTCCTTTTCTAGGTTGACTTCTCCAGCTGAACATGTCTTTTTGTTCCTTTTGTGTCCCAGGTTGTTGGTTTCGATTTCGATGGCGTGAACCCTTCCCGCTGCGCTGTTCCTCCGTCGCCGTCTTGGTGCGCCTTTCGATAGGTTCTTCCAGTTTTTGTAGCTTCTCTGTCGGCTTTGTCTTTTTTTTTCGTCTTTGGACCTTTATTTCGCGTTGATCTCTTCAATCCCCGTTCCTTTTGTCGATCGTTTTTCTTCCCACTTCCTAGCCCCCAGGTTTGTCCGCCCTTTGGCTGGCTCTGGTTTGATCATGGGTATTTCGATCCTGTTCTTTCCACGTTTCTATTCTTCTTCTTTTACCCTTCCCCGTGATCGTTTCTCCTTCGTCAGGTCAATTTGCTAGACTTCCCTCGCCGCACGACCTTTCATTTTGTTGAGGATTAATTTTTTAATGCTGTCCTTCTGAATGCGGAATCATAATGATGTCGGTATCCGCTCTTCTCTCGCTTTGAGGCAGATGTTTTTCCGTCCCCCTCTGGAATTCAGCCCAATCTCTTTCCCCTCCACTACTTTCCATCGCGATTCCTGTAGACAACATTCTCGCCACGTCCTCTCACGAGAGATTTTGGAAGTGTCCTGTTTACGTATTTCTTGATAAGTTTCGTCTGAGTGACTCCACAATCGAGTGTGGTGGTTGAGTTTTCACCTGCCCCCCTAGTTATTTGGTTTGCTTCCCCCTTTTGTACTCCGAGACTTTATTTCACGTTTTGCTTTCCTTCCCGCTCGCCATTGAGGCTGCCTCCCCCTGTTACTTTTTTTTGGCTGGTCACAATTTCCGCAGTGGGTGTCGGCGTCTCCGCCGGTAGTTGACCGAGTTCTGTTTACCTGTTTCAGCTTTGCTTCCCCGCTTCTATAGGAAAAGCGTCTGTTCCCCCTTTTCTTGCCACATTGGCTATGAATCTGTCGCTTCATCTAGCTCCTCCCCCAGCCTTTCTTGTCACTGCTGCGCTTTAGCTTTTCGCGGTAATTCCCTTATCGCGTTGTGTTACCTCTTTGTTTTTACTGTCTGTCCCATTGAGCCCCATCCAGAGACCTCTTTTTTTTTTTGGCTTTTCTGAACATCCGAAGTGCCGTTTTGCAGGTCCTAGTCTCCTCCAGTCCCCTTTCACCAAGCTTCAGTTTTTTTAGAGCGTTATCTACAAGTGCTTGATGCCTCCAGACCTGGAGTGAGTGATTATATAAGATACTGCAATGCTATATTTTTTTTTTCCCCTCCTTCAGGGGTGGTTTGCTTCGTGAGATGCTTTTTCTCTTGAGTCACCATTTCATCTCATTCCCACTGGTATTTTATTTAGTCCAGCTAGTTTTTATTCTTTTCCAGTGTCCTCTCCCGACTTTCTTTTTACACACCGCCTTCGCGGTCCCTTGCTGTTAACTTCCAACGTTCCGCTTCGTCGTTCCCCCGTCCCCCAGACCTTCGCACACGGCTGGTGAAGGTCCCTCTGAACTGGTCATTACACGTCCCCGTCCCCCGCTTTTTGAAGACCAGCTCTGTTGAACCCTCGATCCCCTGTTGTGATACTAGCCGACTCGACACAGGGAATTCGTTTTCCATTTTTCCCCCCAACTCCGCTTTTTTACTCTGATTCCCAGGACCTCAGCGTTATTCTGGATTTTATCTTTTAACTTTCTTACCTTTCCGCTCCTTTTCCTCAGCCTCTGCCAACCCTGAGTTTTTGGGTAGCCGGACTGAACGTCCCCCCGCCTAACCAGATGCGATTGCTCTCGCCCATTTCCATCGTGCTATCAATGGTCGGTGCCCTTGACTTCTACCAACTCTAACTCTCTTTCAAGTTGAAGCACCCCCCACGCAAATACCCCCGATCCCCCTTTCACTTTCCCAGTGCAGAACCTGACGTTACGTTCCGAGAAGCTTTCTATCTTCCTCCACGCCCCACTCCCCCCGCCCCCCCCCCCCCCCCCCCACCAGAGACACCTGAGTCCCCCCACCTCCCACGACGCACCAACCCGAAGTATTAAGAAGGATGTGGACAGGTAGCAGACGAGTGCCCCCGGGAGAGGAGGCGGTCGAAGCGTAAGGCAAGAGGATGAGGAGGGACGAAAAACACCAGAATCACAACACCCCTCTCCCAAACCCCCCTTCTCCCCCCGCCCCACCCCAAACCCAACCCCGACCACCCAAACACCCCCCCCCAACACCCCCCACCCCCACCCCCATCCCCCCCCCCCCACAAGTTTTTTCAGTGCCTCCCAGTCTACTTTGCGTCATTTTTCTGAGTCCCCTCATTCCCCATTTCGGCATTCTCCCTTCCCGCCGAATTTTAACCCCTTCTCTCGAACCCCCACCGTCTCCTTCACTCTCTCCAGTTGACGGCGACTTAGAAGAATTGGGCTGAAGACTCTTCCCGTCTTCGCATATAGGTGCTCCCCCGTCCCCCTGATCAAAGAGCAGTATTTTTCTCCTTTTGTTAGTCCCTCACACCCCGCTCCCATTTTTAAGTCTTCTCTTGCAAATTTCGCCGGACGAGAGATCTGCCCGCCCGACATTATTTGAGCCTAACCCTCAATAAGAAGGCTAAGGACCTCTTCAGTTCCCTCTCGTTTGCACTCGTTCCCCCCCGCACCGAGGTTCCCCCTTTTCTGTAGCTGGCCTTTCTATAACCAGGTTACGTTCCCTAACCCTTTTTTGGGTTTTAATTTTTCCGTCCCTGAGTTTCAAATCACTCTTCCCCTTCTCCTCACCAGGCGGGAGCTATCGTGTGTCCAAAACGTTTGCCCCCACCCCAAAACTCGACGCATAAATTTCACCGGGCTCGAGGACTTATGGCTGTTATACGTCTCCCTTTCCCCCCCGTACGACCACCACCTCCTACTCTTGACGGTCATTCCCTTTTTTCTCCTACGTCAAAGGCGCCCATCTGCGTCTCATAGTTTTTTTCTTCTGCCCCCGCGAGACCCCTCGCTCGATCATCTGTCAGACATTAGGAGCCGGATTTGCATCCCCCCCCTCGCGTTTGTTTTTTTTTTTAGGCTGTCCTCAGAACTGCCTCGGATTCCTTTTCTTCACGCTTCGTTGCGGCGGCGCACTCTTCGACTGGCCGGCGCCCCCCTTGTCTCTGTAACCTCACGACCCCTGTCTGTCGCGGGAAGTCCGTTTTTCAAACCAGACCCCCTTCGCTTGTCCTGGAGTGCGGCTATTCCCCCCGGTCCTGGCCTTTCGTCCCGTCGTCCGGATGGATTGCATCTCCCCAGTGGTTTCAGCGTTTCTCCCTCTCTCCTTCGCGAGCACCTTTCCAGGACTTTTTTGCAACGCGTATACATGGCTCGGGGTCTTTGCTGCCCAAGCTCCCCCTCCCCCCCCCGGCGTGAATTCAGTGGTCAATCCCACTCCATTTCATTTTGCCGATTAGTTTTTTTTTCGTAAAACTTTTCACGCTTAGTTCCCGATCTGTTATTGAAGTCTTCCCCCATCACTCCTCTTTTTAATTGACCAATGTCGGCGATGTTGAGAAATGGAAATTTTATGCCCACTGTACGACGGAAAACTACGTTTGACTTTCGGTACGGACCGACGACCCTAAAAAGACACCCACACCCTTTACGCCCCGGCGGAGCGTCGTTCAGCTTTTTTGAACACCATCGCGAAATGGTCTTCTTTATTTTTACTTAGGCATCGTCCGGCTCCTGTCGCAGAAGCACCCTTTTCCCCCCCCGGCCCTTGCTTGGGGATTGATGCAGGTTTCCGGCCCCAAAACGACGTCTACGTGCTCCTCCCGACCTTTTTTTTTTCGCCAAGCTGACAGCTCACTTATTCCATCAACACTGGTACCCCCATTCCCTCCCTCTTCCCCCCGCGTGTCCTTTTTTTTTTTTTTCAGGACAGAACAAAACCTACCATTCCTATTTGAGCGTCGTTGGCTGCGCGCGTTCCGGGCTATCGTTTTCCCCTCTCCCCTGCCGTCATTCCTTATGTCGAACTTGGTCCATGTCTTTTCCGACTCGACAGTCCTCCCCCCCCTCGATCACCCAGTCCCTCCCCCTTCAGAATCATTGCCAGGCCGTCTTTTGAATGTTCTGAACCAAGCGCCTTTTTTCATTCCGCTATGCTTTTGCACTTTTTACCTGTATCTTGGTTCCGGCACCATTTTTTATTCCCTTCCATCAAATTGAAGGAAAAGCATCAGTGGAAACTTTCGAGCATGCGGATTCTTAAATGTCTCATTTTTCCTGCTGACCTG
>Ga0179591_1132354_pt1 | contig 11339 bp, 14 predicted proteins | sample CZOMad2_1_08_16f_FD_182891 | JGI IMG/M metagenome (GOLD analysis project Ga0179591, IMG submission 182891) | Vadose zone soil fungal communities from Angelo Coast Range Reserve, California, USA - CZOMad2_1_08_16fungal (PacBio error correction) | ecosystem: Environmental > Terrestrial > Soil >... | reverse complement strand
TGTATGTTAAGCTGACAGAATGTGGCCCCCTGCGATCAGCGAACCCTATTTCGATCACTGCGAAATGAGCGTTTTCCCAAGTCCCCCCTTTTGTCTACTCGTGATTAATTTGGACGCCGGAATCTTTTAGACAAGCAGGGATTCAGGTCTTGGGTGTCTTGAGGGCCCTAGTTGCGCGTTTCCTTAGCTTTAGAATCTCGGTATAATCTTAACCCATCGATGAAAGCTTCCCGAGCGCTGACTGAATACCCCCCTTTTTGACGTGAGCCGGCGCGTCTAGTATTCTTGGCCTCCTCCCCCCCCCCCCCACCCCCCCCCCACACACCCCACTACACTAAAGGCCTCGGTAGCAGGGCCATGCCCATCCAGTTTTGAAGGGCTCAGCGAGTTCAATGCCCATTTTCGCTCACCCTTTCTTAACCCCCAAATCCCCCCCTCCGAAGCGGCTCTTTATGTCTGCCGACCCTCGATCCAGCTACCTGTCTTTCTTTTGTTCCATTGATTCGCCCTCTACAAGTCGCTGCCTACTTGTCGGGGCTGACCCCCCCCGCACTCTCAGCGCTTTCGGCCAGTTCGTTGTAAGCAAAGGCATTGAGTAGTTTTCTTAACAGCATCCTCTACCCATGTCCCGGTGGTTTTTGCGGCATCTGGATTCGTCTTGTGCCCCCCCACGCGTGCCTGAGTCTTTTTCAGCCACCGTTTTTTCACAACCGCGACCGCCTTTTTCGAAAGAACAAACCCCCCAACACTGAGCATGCTCTTTTTCCTCTGCCTTACCCTCCAGTTTTCATAGATCCACTCCTCTTGGCTTTAAGGTCTGGTTCCTCGTCGTGCGGCCTCCCTTGAAATGAAATTCTCTTAGATTTTTCCCCCCCTCTTGCTGTCCTTGCCGAGGACCTTCAAATGCCAAAAGTTTTTGCCCCCCGTAGTTCGAATTCCAACTTTTCCACCTCGAGCCGCGTGGAGATTCTTCTAACTAGCGGTTAATCACGAGCACCCCTACTCAGTCCCTTCCCCAAGAACACCCGGTCTGACCATCAGTACGCTGCGCGGGCGTCTGTGTATAAACGCCTCAATTTCTGAGGACTCTGGGATATCACGCGTGTGGTTCCTAGACATTTTTCAAATTAACACGCAGACCTGTCTGGTTCGCGAGTCCCGCCACCTTTTGGACATGCCCACATACTCTATTCTCGGATAGCAGCCCACCAATCCTATAATTTATTTTCGCCCACAGTCGAGAATGATTAGTGTCGCCTTTCTTTTCCCCCAGATCAATCAACTGCAGGTATCCATTTTTTTTTTCCCCCTCATGCGAAGCCCCGATGTTTCCAGCTCCTCGAGAAGGGTCAGCGCTTGGATCCCCCCCAGGTCACTCCCTGAATGAAACCCCCCCACCCCACCCCCTGCTTTGATCAAAAATTGGTAATCATGGGCCCCTTTTCTACCTCTCCTTTTTATTGCCAACTGCGCCCCTTTTCGTAAAAAAAAATTTTTTGATCGGCCAGATTATTTTGTCGCGGACTGGAGTCTCTTCAGTTCCCCCTGTCATACGCATCAGGCTCGCCTGCCGTCACATCCTGCTTATGATTTGAGACCCTCAGTATTGCCTCAGAAAGTGACTTTGTCTTTTCGCCCCTTTTACCCCGCCCGTACAACGTGGCAGATATACTCGCCTTCCCGGGTCCACTTTGATCGAGATCCTGCGGCCTCTATGTGTACGCGCAGGCCTTTTGGATCCTCTCTTTTGCCCACAATCTAAGGTTCCCCTCTCAATATCTTCTTGATCACCAGTCGGCGTAGTCGCTCCATGTAGAGCGCCCCCTGTATAGGGACGGTCCCTTTTCGCCAGTCCATTCTTTTTCTGCTCTTGAATCTTCCCCTCAAGTAGAGACTTCCTCAAATTGGTCCTCGATGATGGCATGATCTCGTCCCCCATTCTGTTTCTCGAGGCCCCCTTTAGGGATTCCGCTTTGCGTTCGCACGTTTTTTGGTCCAAGGACTTTTGCCCCCGGCGGTCTTTGAAAGCCTACTAGATGTCCCGAACGCCTCCTCTTCATGCTATTTAATAGGAGTCGCACTTTTCATCAGGGGCCAGGCTTCCCACGCCGCCTTCCCCCCAGTCTCGGGTCCTTAGCAACAGTCCGTGAACTTACCTCCCTGAGAAGTTTGCCCCTTTATCGCGCGCTTAACTCCCCCCACGAGATCCGTGGATTTTGAATGGTATTTTTGCCTTTTACCTCAATGTACGCTTCCGTACTCGGATCTGCCCAGCGCCAGCCTCCATATCGTTGGAGTCCTTTAGTTTGAAAAAAAGTTAGCATCTTCCCCGCTGCAATGGATTTCCGAGCTATGACCAGCGACCCCTTGTTTTCCGCCCTGATCATGACCCCCCAACTCCCTCGTTTTTTACTGCTTGCCACCCCATTTTCGCAACAGGTGGACTTTCCTCGGGGCCAGTATTATGGTGGTCGCCTGCGGTTTAGCCTCTATTCGGTGTGTTTCCCAACTACTTACATCAGTTTTACCTTCGATCTCTCTTTTTCGGATCCTGCCTGAGATTTGTCTCAAAGGGGACCGCCGTTGGCTTTATCCTCTTCGTAAGGTGAATGTTTTTCTGCACCCGCTGAACGTTTTCCCTTAGTACATATCCATATTTTAAACTTTGATCCTATCTTATCTTCTGGCCTGATGGGGGATTTACTGATTCGCAATGAAAGGAGCATCCGGCTGAGGTTCTAAGCTGTAGGAACGGTTTGCAACTACTGTCGACAAGATAGGTCAATCCTTACTGTCAATCTTTATCAGTTACGAGGTTTTCTTTGTTTTGGTCATTCACATACGGTGCCACTTCTTTAGGATCTTTATATAGTCTAACTTTAGTGTTCCCTTAGTCCCTCAAAAATACTTCATTTATGGCCCTGCGAGGGACTGTAAGCTTATTAGCCAATTGGATTTAAAGTCAGATCGTTTTAGAACTCCCCCATTCTGTTTCGGCCAGGGGGAGATTGTTCAAGTTATCCCTCCTGAACTTCTTGTACCTCTATATTTTCTCTAAGTGTTGAGAGGTCTTTAAAGAATTCTGGTCAACAAAGACTGCGATTTCGCTCCCAAGACAATATTAACATTTCCCGACACCGGGACAGGGTTTGAACCCTCCTCTTCGGGCCGCCCACTTTAGACAGAGGTCTCCTCGCTTAAGAACAGGTATATCCCCTGGTTTTCGGTACTACACTGTACCCCCTTTTTCTATCTAAAGCTCTCCGATTAAAGAGGTTTCGTAGTGTTGACCCTCACCACAAGTGCCCCGCAACGTAACTCTCTCTTTCTTTAGCCCCCCTCCGCTTCTCCAAGCTGGTATCAGATGTAACCCCCCCTAGCGGAGACCTCAGAGGTAGGAAGAGCCTTGGCAATCTAACACCCACAGCTAGTCCCGTATACCTAAATCCAGTACCTATTGATTATAACTCCCTCCCTGTTAAGAGTGTCGTGCAGCAACATTTTAAACTTTCACTTCTTAACGAGCAAATGCCAAACTGCTGAACATCTCATCTCCCCCAGTAATATAGCTAGGATCTCTGAATTGAAGTAATTGATTGGAATTTCCCCCCACGTACCCCTCTTTACAATTTGTTCCTAACAACAATTTTCAATTTTACCTTCCCCCGATAACCAGTCCCCCCCCACATGTTTCCGTTGGCGAAGTGGTCCCCCCTCACTCATTCGAGTAGCGGCCCATGATTCAGGCTTCTTTGTTCCCCCTATTTTTTTCACGGCAGCCATATAATATGTCAATCGGTCTATCCTCCCCGTGTTCGGACTTAACGGCCCCTCCTCGTCCCCCCCCCCCGGTTGGCCCTTGCAGATTACTTTATGAGTACATTGATTGATTAGGAAACAGTTCCCCCAGTACCAATTCAACAGTGTTTATCTCTTGCGTAATCCCTGTAGCAGCCCGGCGCACTTACTCGCGTAAGTTTTCCCAAATTATGTTGGCGAGTCGTACACCTTTCTATGTGGAAAAAAGGGCGTCTTGAGGCTTCCCCTGATGTCCCCACAGTGCCGACATCACTTGCTTGTCCAATATAGAATTGATCGTTTATGGCTTTTCGACCCTCAACATATATTTGTGCATCTCAGACAGGCCACTTTGTTCCCAACCGTCCGGCCCCATTACCTCTCTCAGAGCGGCTACTGACGGGAGGTTAGCTAGAACCTGAATTTCTACCAGGAGCAATTTCAGCGCGGCCCCCATTGATTTCCCCCTTCTTCCCATTTGAACTCCCTACGGAAAAACCTTCCTACTTCTGGCGCAAAGAGCGCTTTTCCAGCTCGCGAGCGAGACTGACCCCCTACTTTCTTCTCATACAGTGTTGTAAAGCAAATAATGTAGTAGGCAGTTCCCCTGGCCTTCTGCTGTTGGAACCCTATCTGAGCGAAAAGTCAAGTATGAGTTTTTTTATTCACACATCTCGGCTCTAAAGGCCGCGTATACAACGTGACCTCCCTTCTCTATCAGAACAAAGTGAAACTGAGTTGGTTCAGTTCGTGTAAACCTTTCCCGTTCCACCTTGAAAACGGGAGGATTCTCCCCTCCCCACTCCTCGATCCCCCCAGGCATTTAGGACCTGATTCCCTGCATGCTTGTGCAGCCTGGCCGCTCTCGAAGCGTGCCTGAGAGTTGTTTGCATCCCGTCCTTAGGAATTGTGGCAAGTCCCCATGTCGCACGGTCGCATTTTCCATTGCTTTTCGAGTCCAATTTTCCATCGACCCCCCCGTAATTCGTTAAATGGGTGATATACATTTCTGCTTAGATCCTCCTGATGGCAACCATCGATCTTTTTGTCGTTTCAACAACCCCCTGCAGTACATTTGCTTCCTGATCTTTGCAGTGCAGTTCCGCAATATCATTAAAGACTGTTGTTTCCAATCTACTATTTTGAGTGTCTGCTATCGGCCGCCCTACTGATGTTTTCCCGACGTTGAGTTTGCTCGCTACCAAGAGTTCGGCGTGCGTGTTTCATGTTTTTCAATGTCTATGAACCTCAGCGCGTCTGCTCTCATTCCTTCTCTTTATGCGTGTCGACCCACACTGAATATCCCGCTTCCCCCCTCATGAGTCGATTTTTTCTTTTTTAAGAGGTGACTTCCTAGTTTCCCCGCCGCGGCATTTTGCTTCCGGAAATCTTCCGTGGAATTTCCCCGTTGGCATAATCGCCAACTCCCTCCTCTGGTGCAGTCTCACTATTGGACTCTGGCATCCCTGCTCCTCGACGCCGGATCAACCTTTCATGTTCCCTGAAGAACAGCCCCCTGCTTTTTCTGGCACCCAGACCTTACGCCGATGGATTTTGATCATCGACCTGCTTGCTGAGGCTGACGCGTGTCCTCTCCTTCTCAGTGTTTTGGTCTTATTTCCCTTTTTCTAAGAGGTTGCGGTCGCGGTGTTGCGACGAGACGGGCTCTCTGCAACTGCAAACGTTCTCGGACTCGCTTTTGAGATACGTGAACAATGCTCCTTCCAGGGACAGGGGGAGATGGCTCTCCTCATGCCTTTTGCCCTTCACCCCCCTCCGTGCCGAAAGCGTTTATTCGGGAGTTTTTCCTTAGTCAACAGCACCATATCCAGCGCTTTGTTAAGCAAGGCGACTCTTGAGTCCCTCACAGTTCAGGTCGACTTGTCGTGTCGACCCCCCTATAAGTCGACTCCTCTTTCCCTTTTCTCCCTTTGATGTTCTTACCCCCTAAAATTGCCGTTGATTTGTTGAACTCGCATGCCGCAATTTTTTTGATGCTGGCCCTTTCCCCTAATGCCGTGAGTTGGTCCGAGAGCCACCCTCCCTCCTCCGATCGAGACGGAGCCACATGATTATTCCCAGTCCTCGATAGGACAATGATGGAATTATTGTTTTCCATGATGTGTATCCCGAAGTCTTTAATGCTGGGCCTCCAACGTCGCCCTTTCCTTGGTGCTAACCCCGCACCCATCTAGCCGATTCCCGCTTGTTCTCTGGGAGTCAAACCCGACGCTAAAGTTTATGCCGCTGCCCCGAATGGTTTCTCTCGATGCTCCGGCTTTTTCAGGCGATCCGCCAATTGGCGCAGATACTCTTTCCTTACTTGCGGAGCCCCCCTACTCTTTTTCATCCCTTTTTTTTTACTCTCGGATGGTATGTTACTCTGCGCCTGTCAGTGGCCGTTGCGCTCTCGCTCTTTTTTTCCGCTCCACTCAGCGCCATATTTGCCGAATCGATTCCATTCTGTCTCCCCTCCCGTCCATAACTTGCCTTATTTTCTCCCTCTGAAAAGCAGTTCATCGAGTCTTGCCCTTTTTCGATTGACGGCACTCGGCAAGAATGGCCCTCGAGTACGTGATTTAGGTATCAGCCGTACCAATAAGCAGTTGCTGCGCGGACTACCCTTTTTTTCAGCCGGCGCGTTGCTTATTCTGCTTTCTAGTCATCCACCCCGGCCCTTACAGGATCAGGTCAATTTCTCCTTTGCTCCGAGTTTCCTATAGTTTCCCTTTTCCTTTCGCCTTAACCCAGAATTCTTCACCCTGAACCTTCAGAGGCGGTTTTCTCGTTCCTTCGCTCAGATCCCACGCTTTTAGCGTTCGGTGGACATTCGGCCTGTATGGTTAAAAGTTCTCCATTTAGAGTGAGTGAACTCGGCGTTTTAACCGCCACTTCCTATTTGCAATCAGTTTTACGCACCAGTGCTGATTAGCCTGTGCATAGTAACCGTCCTTATCCACCCCCTGTCCTGGGCCCATCATGGATTCGAACTTTTCCCAAAACGCCCCTCTCCCTTTTGCTTCATCTACAGTATAGTCTGGCCCCCCTAGACACGCGCTCTTTGCAAAATTTGCAAAACACGCTCCATGTCAGCCGTTTCTCTTCCCTAACTTCAGGCCTGGTTCAGCCCCTGCGTGGCGTGTAAGGTGTTTCAGCCTTCTCTTCGCCCTTACCATTTGTAAGGCTGCCTTATCTGCGTTTTTATCGGAATAGCCCCCCCCAAATATCCCCCCGGACCGATGACGAGTTTGTTTCCACTAATTCCATGAGTTCCGGCAGCCCTTTCCTTCTTCAGACGGTCGCCCCCGCTTAGAACTCGTACTTCGCACCGGTCGCCATATTTGAACAGGGGAAGTCCTTTCGTAATGTGTCGACCCCGTCATACATATTACGTTCTTCTCTTTTGAGCCCTGCCGCAGTATTCTAATCAACACCACCTGCTCTTTCCCTTTTGGGATATGCAACCTCAACTTCTGGGAAAAGGCAAACTCAGCTATCGAGAGCCCGACTCTGATTGAGGATCTTTTAGACCACAGTCTTCCTGGATGCATTGTCGGTGTTTACCATTGAACCACTTAAAGCATGTGTTCCCCATTTTGGCTTGTTTGCAAGTTTGTTCTAAACTGCCCCTTCCATCCCAGAGCTGCGCTCCCCCCCTCTTTCCTTGCTCTCACCTCGTTCACCCCCTTAAATGACTGCCCTAGCAGACGTCGACTCGCACGCCAAGCGCTCGCGTACCTCCCTTTTTCCCTCTTCCACCGTCTCTGCCGAGCCCTTCCTTCCTCTCCAGTAGAGCACAACCTTTATACGAAGTCCACCCCAGACACCTTAGAGTTGCGCATGTCCTTTGGAAATCGAACTTCCGCGTACCTCCCCCTACTCTCACTGGGCTCCTTTCCCCCCTTCCACTCTTCTTTTCCTCTTTCCCCTCGCCCGTCGCGTCCTCTCATTGGGACCTTCCCTAACGCCCCCCCGTGGTTTCCTTGACAACGGCATCCCCGGCAAGAGATATTAAACAAACACTATGCTCGGCGTTAGGTCATGTATCGTACATGGTCGTATATTCTAAAGCCCCAGAAAAGTTCGTCCGGCGGGTTACATCGAGTTCTTCCTTTTTCGCTCAAATGCACTGTGTGCGGGAATTTCCAAAGGACCGGTCCGGAAAGGGATATTACCCTCGACGTCCTTTAAGATGTACACACCCTTCCAGTTGGCACGCTTGGGCGATCTCGTTCACCCCCGGGAAAGGGTTCCATTTTTACCCGTCCAGCACCTCACTGGATACGTCGCGCTAGGTGGTCCACCCTTCCCTTTGAGCGGTGTTAGGGTGTACTACATATCTTTTTTTTGGTTACACAACCCCCTTCTTTCAGGGTTCTCATGGATCAACATTATTTGAATTCCAACAATTTTTTTTTATGAGCAGATCCCTTTCGCGCGAGACTCACGCAGGACGACTTTTTCGCCAGTCGTCCGACAGGCTTTTTCCCGTTTATTCGATATTCCTCCAAGGGACTCATCTACCCCCCCCCTCTAAAGTGGCCGTCCTCTTCTTGATAATGTGTCTTCCCGTAAATTCCGTTTCTACGATTTCAACTCCCCTTTCAGGGACGTCGCTCTGTACTTAGCAAGCTGGCACGGCATGTGAATAACCCCAAGGACTCGTATTTGCGAAATCGATTCATATGATCCTTTATTCCCCGTGGCCCCACGACCCGAGCCCCCCCGAAATGCCGTCCCCTGCCTAAGCACGCGAAGATGTTCCCTTCAAGTGTTTTCCTGGCTATCCTACACGTGGTTGGAAGAATTGTTGGCTCCATGCCTGACATATCTGTATTACTCGACGGTCATAGAGCTCCCAAGTCTTGCACCTTCGTGGAGTTCAACCTAGAAACCCTGCGTGACAAGTTCACCTATCTGAGAGAAGAGCCTTTCCTTAAGACGTTCCTCAATGATATAAGTGATTTGAATTGTAAGAGGTCCGTCTTCCTACCTTAAACCAACTATAGGATTTCCCAGATCACCAGACCTCCTTTCTGGTGATCGAGCTGCCCAACTTTCCCCTTCCTCTTTACCTATTCAGTTATGTCCCCGCTTGCCTTTGACCGCCCCTGACACCCTTGGTCTATGTCTCATTTTCCCAAACTATCGCTTTCCGTTTCAAGCGTTTTTTGTCCCACCTTTTCGCCCACCACACCTTTTCAATGTGCCCCTGTTCTGGCACAGTGGACGCTTTTTCTGGTTTGGTCGCTGCACAGTGACTCTTGTTAGTTTTGTCGGGCTTTGATCTCCCTTCCCATCAGGAACCGCGCCACCTCCCGCATCAGCTCCCCCCTCGGTCGATTGATGCAATCCCCTTTTTCTGGCTCTTGCTCTTTACCCTCGTACTTTAGGACTTTTCATGCATCTTTCCCCTGCCCCCCGATTTATCCGCCTTACTCGCACACATTCCGTTTGATCCCTTCTTCTCGCTCTTTTGGGGATGTTGTTTTCCCCCCGTATTATGCACATAGCCATATCCCTGATTTTTCCGAGCGACGGGTGCCTAGGTTTTAAGTCCCCCTTGTTTCTAGTCCGCCTCCTCTTGACTGTACGCTTTACCTAAGGTAAGCGGTGTACCTTTTTCCTTTTCACTTCCTTCTTTTTTTTTTTTGACCCTGTATCTCAGAGGCTTTTACGATCGCTACCTAGTTCAAGGAGTCTCCAAATGATCTCCTCCCGTACCTCTGTGTTGTGCAGGCTTTGCCTTTATCAGTCCTTTGTTCTTCTCTTTTTCTTCTTCTTTTTTTTTCGTGTCTATCTTTCTATGGAGTCTTTTTATGTGCTTTTCTTTTACTTTTAATTCATTTTTCCAGGGTAGACTCCCTTTTCTGTCCCCCTTTTTTTGTGTCTATTTTTTTTCTTTTTTTTTGTTATTTGCGCGCCTCAAATTTGTTGGTGAGGATGGATTTTTTGGTTTGGTTGTTTCATTTTTCTTTACTTTTCATTTTTTCCTTTCATCTTTTTCCTTCACTTTTTCTCCCCTTTACTATCCGCCTCTTTTTCTTTAAATATTGAGATCTTTGTATACATTCTTTGTTTTTTGTTTTTTTGTTTTTTTTTCTTTTTGTTTTTTTTTTTTTTTCTTTTATTTTTTTCGCTCTTTTTTTTTTTTTTTGATTTGACCACTATGTATTTTTTTTCAGGGAACCTGCTTTTTTTTTTTTTATTCTTGTTTTACGATTTTTTCTTTTTTGTTCTTTTTAACCCTTTACCATTTTTTATTCTTTTTTTTTCCTTTTTCTTTTTTTACTATTTTTCTCGGATGACATTTATTTAGGGCCCTTTTTTATGTCTTTATTATTCATATTTCGGGAAAGCAAAGTCTTTCTCTCTTTATCTTGTTTTTTATTTGAATTTTTTTTTGAGCTTTTTTTCTTTTATTTTTCTATCTACGCCTATTTTTCTTTTTTAGTTTTTTTTCTTTTTAATCCTCTCATATTCTTCTTTTTTTGTATAGATGTTCACATAGTTTCTCACTTTCCTCCCCCATCACTCTCTTTGTTTTCCTGTTTTTGACCCTCCTCCTTAGAGATCAATCCTATAGAGTGTTTTTTTTTGTTTTTTTTTTCTTTTGTCTTTCTTTTTATGTGTTTCCTTTAATGTACACCAGTTCCCCTTTACGTCCGAATGAGTACATGAACTACTTATTAGACCCTTTTTTAGTTTTTATCGCTTGGCAACTTTTTTTTTTCCCGTCTAGAGGATTCAATCCATTTTCTTCTCTATTTACTAGAATCCACCACCCTTCCACACTTTTTTGTACGAGAGATCTTTTTTTTCTCTTTTTTTTTTCTTTTTTTCTTTTTTTTTTTTATTCAAATTAATCCCCCTCGCCTTTGAACAATTTTCTTCTTTTTCCTTTCCCCTTATTCTTTTTTTTTCCTTGCTTAAAGGCTGTTTTTCATTACCCCTCTTTTTTCCTCTTTTCTTTTTTCTTTTTTTACTATTTTTTTTTTTCTCCTCAAGACTTTGTTGTCGTCTTGTTTTTTTTTACTTGTATTTTCTTCCTCTCTTATGTTCACTTTTATTTCTTTCCATGCCTTTTTTTTAAACATTTATTTTTTTTCTTCTCTTCTTTTCTCTCTCTTTCTTTATCTTTTCTTTTATTTTCTGTTCTGATACAGCCCTTCGGTAAAATTCGTGCCCCATCTCGCCTATTCCGATCTAGACCGGATATTGTTCGTAGGTTATTATGTAGAGAGTTCCACACCCCCCTTACCATCGTATACCCCTTGCAGGAAGCCCAGACGAATTTCCATTGCAAACCCCGCTTTTTTTCCCCCGTTCCCCCCCCGGTTTGACACCTTGTGTGTCATTCCTGAACCACTCCCCCCCCACTAAAGAGCTATTGTTCTGCTTATAACGGAGGCCTGCCAAGGGTGCGCTTTTTCAACGTCTCTAAATACATGTCGTGAGATCTTAACTTGTTCTTTCTTAAAGGTCCTACACTCTAGCCGGTCTGGCGGTTCTTGCCCCATTCGAGTTATAGACTAATCTGA
>Ga0179591_1415826_pt1 | contig 11340 bp, 12 predicted proteins | sample CZOMad2_1_08_16f_FD_182891 | JGI IMG/M metagenome (GOLD analysis project Ga0179591, IMG submission 182891) | Vadose zone soil fungal communities from Angelo Coast Range Reserve, California, USA - CZOMad2_1_08_16fungal (PacBio error correction) | ecosystem: Environmental > Terrestrial > Soil >... | reverse complement strand
TGCATGCGGTTCAAACGGCTGTTAAAATTTTCCGCACGGTTTGCAGGGGGGGACCAGAACATTCCCTTCGATGGCCGGGGGGTCGATTAAATTTTTTTTTTGGCTTGGGGGGGGGGGGGGACCCATTGGGGGCCGGGGGGGGGGGGGGGGGCCCGGCTTGCAGGAAACGTTTTGCGGTTTGTTTTTTTGCCACGGGGAACCATGTTTTGACCAACCGGGAGGGGGTTCGCCCCCAAACCGCGAGGGGGGATTGTATCCGAATTGCCCGGCAATTTCCCGGGCCCGAAAAGAAACATGCCCCGGGCCCGGCAAAAGGGGCCCGGGGGGGGGGACACCACCGATTTGGGGCAAAAATGTTTTTCTTGGGGGACGGGCCTTTTGGCCCGGCATGGGGGGAAACCCCCCCCAAACCCTTTGGGGGCCCGGCAACCCCCACGCTTTTCGGGTTGATCCGGCAGGGGCCGGGAAACAGGGGGGGCCAGCACCAGTTGGAATATCGGGGGGCCGGGAAAACGAGGGGCATGCTTTGAGTTTTTTCCCCTTTTCCAGGAAAAAATTTTTTCAATACCTCGAACCAGGGAAAAAAAACGGGTTGTTGGGGGCGGACGGACGGGGGGGGGGGACAGGGTCCGCTTTTCCGCCCGGGGGGGGCACCTCCCCGCCACGCACCCCCGCCCGCGGACGTTTTCACAGAGGGGGGGGGGGGGGGGAAAAACGGGTCGCCACCGAATTGGGGACGTGAAAAGGGGCTTGGGACCCCCATAAATGCGGGGGGAAAAGTTTGGGGGGGCGGGCGCGCCCCAACAAAAAAACTTTTTTGGGGGGGCACGGCGTTGGGGGACCTTTCTCCGGGCGGGGGGAAATCCCCCCGGGGGGCCCCGGGCCCCCGGGATGGCAAAAAGGCCTGGGGCCGTTTCCCTTCCTCCGTTTTGTTTTAGGGGGGGGAAGGGGAGGTGATAATGGGGCTTTTCCCATCGCGGGGGGAGGGGACAGCCCAGGGCAAGTGGTTTGGGTCCAAAGTTTCGGGCCCGGCGAGGGGGGAACACTTTTTGCCCAAAAAAATCCTTTTTCCGCCCGGGTCGGGGGTTGGGCGAGAGGAAATAGGGGACTCTTTGTTGGGTGGCGACCTCGCGGGGGCGGGGTTTCATTTAGGGCGGGGGGCATTGTAATTTGGGCGGGGATGAATTTCTGATGAAATTGGCGGGGGGAACACACGGCCCTTGGAGGGGGGAATCCCCCGATCGGGGGCCCATTGACAAATTTTCCCAGGGGATTTGCCCGGGGGCCCGCCTTCCCAAAAAAAACCCCCCCAACCCCCGCCCCGGAGGGCAAGGGGCGGACGTGGGGCCCGGCCGCCCAAAAATCGGGGCGGGATGTTGGCGTTTTTTGGGGGGGGACCCGGGGTTCTTTGGGTCCCACGGAAGGGGCCGGCCGAGGGGGGGGGACGATTCGAAGTTCGCATAAAACCCTTTGGGTCGGGAGGCCCCTCGGAAAAGGGGGGGCGGATTTTTGCCGGCATCCAACCGGGAAATTTGCGGGCAAGCTTTCAGGGGCCCCCGGGGCCGACACTTCGGGAAGGGAGGGAAAAAGAAATCGATTTGAAAAAAAAACGGCCTGAATTCCATTTGGGGGGGCCCAAGCCCGCCTTCCCCCCAAAAAAACCCAGATCGAAACCCCCCCCCCCCAAAACTGGGTTTCCCGTCCCCGGGGGCCAGGACCCCCGCGGGGCTGACGATTTTAACCGGGCGGACAATTGGAAGGGTTCGGGAGGTTTTTTTGGAACCACGGCCAAGCAAGTAAACCCCCAAAAGGGGCCCGATTTTTGTTTGTGTTTTCTTTTTTGGCCCCAAAAAAACAGGGGCCCCCATTTTGTATTGGGCTCCATGTTTTCGGGCCCCCCCCCCACCCTTTTGGGCCGGGGGGAAAAAGAAACCGGGAAAAAACTCGCCGAATGTGTTTCGGCCGAAGGGCCGCTGTTGCCCAACCCGCGGGCAAAATTCAGGGGGGGTGCCGGCTCGGGAAAAAAACCCCCGGCAGGGGTAAAAAGGGGGGAAACGAATTTCGCCACTTTTTTTGCGTCGATCAAGGGGGGGCCGCCGGAAAGGTTTGCCGCTCGGGAAACATTGCCCGGGGGGGCCGCTTGGGGGGGTTTTGGTTCGGGGGAGGGGTTCGGGGTCCACCGGCCCCAAAACCCCAACAAACGGGGGGGGACTTCCGGGGCCAAAAAAATCCAATGGGCTCTGGAAAAAGGGGATTCGACGGGGGAGAAACCCACACAAAAAAAAAAGGCTTATGTCCGGGGGGGCCGGTGTTTTTTCGGCGCCGCTGGAGGAAAAAAATTTTTCCGCTAAAGTGGGACCTTGGTTTTTGGGTTTGCCCCGGTTGGGGCTTTCGGCGGGGGGCTTTTTTGGGGCGAGTTGGGCGCGGAAGGGGGGTCGTGGGGGCAAAAAAAAGGGCCGGGGGGGGCCGCCGGCGGGGGGGGGGGGGGGCCCCGGGAAACGGCCAACCCGGATTTTGTTGGGGCCCCGCCCACCTTTTGGATTTACCCGGAAGCCAGTGGAAGGGAGGGGGGCCAAAAAACAAAAAACGGGGGGCCCCGAGGGGGGGGGGGACCCCAGGGATTTTTTTGTCGGGAGGCGTTGGCCGACCCGGTGGAAATCAAAAAAATTTCCCCAGGGGGGGTTTCCCGGCCCCCCCGCGTTTTCCGGCGGGCGGCCCCGGTCAAACCTTGTACAGGGGAATAAAACTCGGGGGGGACCCTGGGGGGGGGAAACAGTTTTGAAGGCGGATGCCGGGGGGGGCCGCTAAAAAAAACGGCGGGTGTGGGCCTCCAGCGGGTCGGGCCGGGCCCAGGACGACGGGCTTTCCCCCGGCCCCGGGGGGATGCGGAAGGAGGTGGCAAAATTGGGGAAACAGGGAATTTTGGCCCTCCCGGGGGGCGGAGGTTGCGGAAATCTCGCTTGCAATCCAAAAAAACGGGACGAGGATGGGGGGACGAGTTTAAACTTTCGGCGGGCGTTAAAAAAAAAGAGGGTTTTTTGTGGGCCGGGGGGGGGCGGGGCCCCTTGGGAGACAAACAAACCTCAAGGCGGAGGGGCGACCGGGCGGGGGGAAACGATTGCTGGGGGGCTTTTGGCCCAAGGGGACGCCCGCCCGGGGGGGATTTTTGGCAGGGGGGGGGGCGGGGCGTTCGCCCCACGCAGGGGGGCTGACATCGGGCACAAAAGGTTGGCGTGAGCAGGTGAAATTGAAACCCCGGGCCTCTCATCCAAAACAAAAAATTTCAGGGGTCGAAAGACTGGGGGCCCCCCGGGCCACCCCGCCGGGGGGCCGCTTTTTAAGGGGAAAAATTTTTTCAGGGAAAAAACAAAAAGGCCCACAAATCCGGCAGAAAAACAAAAATAATCCGAGGGGCACCCGTAAACAAGGCGCGGCAAAAAACGGGAATTTTGCAAAATCCGAGGTCTCGAAAGAAAAAAAATAGGCGGGCCCCGGGCAAATCCGTACGCACGGGGGGGACGGGGGGGAACCGGGGGGGGGGGGGGGGGACCCCAGGGGGGGGGGGCCAAATCCCAGGGGGCCGGCGGGGGGGGGGACCCCCGGCCCGCGGCCCGGAGATTTGGGGGGAAACAAAGCCCCCGGTTCTTGCCCGGGGGGGTTGGCCGCCGGCCCGGCGATGGGTTTCGGGGAAAGACAAAAACTGCTCCCAAATTTGAATTTCAGGGAAAAAAACCCCGGTTTTTAATTAGGGGCCGTCCCCAAAGCATTGGGCGTTTTTGACGAAGAAAAGCCCCCATTGATTTTTTTGGGGGGCGGGGGGGGCCCGACCAAGCAAAGCAAAAAACTGATAGGGGGGAATTCGGTCCGGGGCGGACATTACGGGGACCCAAGCCCCAAACCCATGGGAAACGGCGGCGCCCCAAACATTTTTGTAGGGGGAAAAGAAGGGGGGTCCCGGCGGCCCGGGCCGGGGGGGGGGGGGGGCCCGGCTGCGACCATCGGGCGGATTTTCAGGGGGCCGACACAAAACCATGGGGAAAAAAAAAAAATTGGCACAAGGCCCCGGCCCCCCATGTGGGGGGCCCCGCGGAAAAGGCGGGCACTCCCGCCCGAAAAGTTCCCCACAACCCATTCCGCTTGAAAAATTTTGAGGGGGGTCAGGGGGGCGGCCAAAAGCCCCAAAAAAAGAGGGGGGTCGGCCATATAAATTTTTTTTTCGGGGGCCAGGGGCCAAAGAATTCCATTCCCCCCCCCGGCCGTTAGTAGCCCACAAAAAAAAAAAAAAATTCTTTGCCCACAAAAACGAAAAAAAAAAACAACAAAACAAACAAAAGGGGAGGGATGAACCATGGCCCCGGGCAGGCTTTGAAGGGGCTTTTGGGGCGGTGTTTTTTCGGGGGGGGCCCCGGGTTTTCCTTTAAACGAAAAGGGCAAAAGGGGGAGGAGTTTTTTTTTGTGGCAAAAGGCGGGGCCGGGGGGGGGGGGGAAATCCTTCGGGGCCGACAGCCTTTGGGAAAACTTCACGGAAAAAAACCCCACTTCGGGGGGGGGGGGCCCATGGGGAGGCGGAGGGCCCCGCGGGATTTTTTGAAGGGGGTTAGGGGCCCCGGGGCGAACAAAAAGCGGGGGGAAAACAAAAACAACCACGGCCGACGGGGGGCGGGGAAAAAAAAAAACCCATTATTTTTTTTTGGCCAGCGCCAACATTTTCCCCGATTGCACCCGGGCAAAAAAGTAAAAAAGGGGGGCGTGGGGGGCGGGGGATTTGGGGGCTTTTGAGGCGGAGGCCCCCACCGCCCCAAGTTGGCCCAGGGGCCCCCCCCAGGCCCGGGAATTTAGGCTTTTGGAAGGGGCCCCCCCCGCGGGGGGGGGGCCCCCCCCCCCCAACGCTTCGATGCCCGGGCCAAGGGGTTTCGGGCCAAAAAAAAACCCCAAAAAAGGCCGGGGGGGCCATGCTGATTTGGCCGAAAAAATTCCGCGCCGGCCAAAAGGGCCGGGGGACCCCGGGGGCCAGGGAGGGGGGGGCGATTATAGAAAAAGGAAGTTCCCCCCAATAGCCTTGGCCGGGCGAAAAAAAAAAAACGCCGGCCAAACAAAGGGAAAAAACCGGTCGGGGGAAAAATTTACCCGGCGGAACACGGGGGAACGATGAGTTTTTTCCAAGGGAAGGCCGCGGGCAACCAGCGCCCCCCCCCGGGGGGGGGGGGGGGGGCGGGTGGGGGGGGGGGGCCGGATCCGGGGGGAAACAGGGGGGGGCATTGGGGGGGGGGCCCCAAAAAAGCGAGTTTGGCCGGCTCAACCCGCCGCCGATCAAGCGTTGGGGGGGGGCGGGTTTTTCACCCCACGGGGGGAAGGCCGATTTCGGGCCTGGCGGGGGGGAAAGGGGGGCCGGAGTTCCGCGCCCCCCGAATCGTTTCCGGGAAGCCATTGGAAAAAGGGCGAAGGAATAAAGGGAAAAAGGATCGAAATTTCCCCGGGGGGGGTTTTCCCCCAGTCGAGTTAAAAACCGAAGCCGAAAAAAAAAACCCGCCCGGGCGGCCTTTCAGGATTTTGTTGGTGCGGGGGGGGGGGGGGGGGAACGGTGGGGGTTTCCGGGGGGGCAGCCGCTCTCCCCCGCATGGGTTTTTTTCCTGGGCCGTTGATTACAGGGGTCATTGACCCACCCCCTTCTTCGTTGGAAATTCCCCGGAGGAGAAAGCCTGGTCAACAACCCCCAAACCCGTAAAATCAAATACCCAATAATTAAATCTTCAAAATTAAAATTTCTCCTCTTTTTTTCCTCCTTTCCCCCCCCCACCCCCCCCTCCGTTGTTTTTGTTGTTGAGGGGCCCGGCGGGGACTATTGTTTTGGAGAATTAAAAATAAATTTTGTAAACTTGGATTAACGGGGATTGTGCCCATGTTTTTCTTTTTTCCGTCGGGGACTTTCAAACGGAGGGCAAGGGGTGGTTTCAAAAATGGGGGGGGGGGGACTATCCCAACGGGGCCAAAAGGGGGGGAACCATTGGGACGGGAAAAGCGGGTGCCGGGGGGGGACCACCCCGTTTCCGGACAAGCAAAACAAATTTTTTTTTGCCTGGGTTGGGGGGAAAGGGCCTTGGGGGCGGGGTTTTCCGGCGCGGTTTTATTTTGCGGATGGACGGGGATTTGATTTCTTCTTATTTTGTTCTGGGCTTTCATTGGCGCGAACAAAACGAATTTTCGGGGCGGATTCTTCGGGTCTGGTCCGGGGGGCAGGGGGGCCCCGCCAATTGTCGGCGTCCGTGTTGGGACCCAGCCCACCGGCTGATCCGTCCGCGGGTGAGTGGGCGTGGCCAATCGGCTTTTGGGCACTGATTTTGGGTTCGCGGGGATGTGTTTTCTCGGGCCCGGGGGGCGTGGGCGTCCTGAACCCCGGGGGGGGACCATTTTTTTTTTTTTCCGTTTTGTTGTTTTTCCGGGTATTTTTTCCCCCCACAAACGGGTCTTTGGGTGGCGCGGTTTCCGCGGGCAAGGGGGGGGGCATATGTGGGGGGGGGGGGACCATTCTTGGGTTTTTTAAATCGCCCCACACTCGGGGGGCCCGAGCGTTCGGGCCCTGGCGGGGCCGGGGGAATTTCGGACATTCGGGGCCATGGGCGGCTGGGGGGACGAAAAGGGGGGGGGCCCTGGGGGCGACCAAATCGGGAAGCGTGTGGGGGGGGGCCCGCGCGATTCAAAAATTTGTGCCTTAATGTTCGGGGGCCCTTGGGCTGGGGGCCCAAAAAAACAAACTGGGGCGGGTGCCTTCTGGGGGGCCCGGGGGGGCAAAGCCCCATTTCCCGGCCCCCACGGGGGCCTTTTTACTTTTGCCGGTTGAAATCGGGGATTGTGGGGGGGGGCCGCGGGCAATGTTATTTCGGGGGGCCGGTCCGCGTTGTTTCCGGGCCGTTCGGGGGGGCTTACTTTTCCATTCCGCGGCCCCCGTCTTTTTTTTTCTCTTCCATTTTTGGAAGGCCGGAAAAAAAAATGTTTTTCGTGGGGCAAAAACAAAGTCGAAGGGGGAATTTCGGCGGAAGGGGGGAAGTCGGGCCGCTTGGCAAATTTGCCTGCGTAAAAGGGCGGGGGGGGGGGGGGGGGCGGGGGCGGGAAAAAAAAAAAAAAAAACCCCGCCAAAGGGCTTCCAAAAGGGCCTTAGGGGGGCAATGGTTCATCCTTATTGTTCGGTTGGCCAGGAAAATTTTGGGCTTTAACTTACGGGGCGTGATGGGAATCTTTTTTTTCTGGCTGTGCCCCGAAAATTTATTTGTTTCGGAACCCCGTTTGAGATTTGCGGATGCGGACGCCAAATTCAGCCGTGTGGGAAACTTTTTGCGTGGGACCCCTTTCCGCGGGGGGAGCATTTTGGGGGGGGCGCTTGGGGCATGTTTTCATGGTTCCGGGGGCCAATATCCGGCGAAAAAGTTTTCGGGACTCGTACGGCGGCCGGGGCCGTTTTCAAGGTACAATGTTGGGCGGGGGGGCCGCCGTTCATGGGTGGCTGGTGTCTAATTCCGCGGACTGGGGACCGATTTCCATAATTTTTTACCCCCCAGGGTTTGGCTTTTTTGTGGTTTCGGCGGGGGCCATTTCATGGGCTCTTTGCGGGTTCACAACGGGCCATTTTTTGGTGGGGGCGGGGCTTTTTTTTTAAGGTTGCCGGCTTTTTTTTGCTGCTAGTTGGGGGAAGGTGTTTCGACATAGGGGCGCGCCCCACCCACCGGCGGCCCAGAAACCAACGGTTTTGATTGTTTAAAAAAATCGCCCCGCGGCGTCGGGCCGGGGAAAAAAAATTTTTTGGGAGGGGGGGGGGGGGGCCCCCTGTTCGTCGGGGCCGGGCGCTTGGCGGCAGGGGACTAAATTCGTTTCGAGGACACGCGAAATTTGCGGGATGGCTTGGCACGTCGTTTTTTACGGTGGCTTCCGATTCTTTTACGCGATGGTTTTTTGGTGTTCCTTTTTTGATTCCCATGGGAAAGCGCCCGCGGCGCCCCAGCCATCAAACTGATGGTTTGGATGAGAAGGGGCGGTCATGTCCACTTTCGAATCCCCACCCCAACCCAAAACACACCTCCAAAACTGGTGGGACCGGGATGGGGGCCCAGCGCAGGCGACCCCGGGGGGCCGCCTTGCATTTCCGGGCGGCGGGCCCCTGGGCAGCCCCAAAAAAGGGGCAATTGGGTCCGCTGGAGGGTTGCCAAGGGGGGGTTCGCCCCGCCCCCAAAAATAACGTGTTTTAACGGCCGGGGTAATCGTTCAATTTTCTTAGGTCCGGTTGAATTTGCAGGGGCGGGAGAATCGCCAGGGGCCCCTTTCCGGCCAGGCGGGGGCCAGGGGCAATTTCTTCCCAAAATTGCTCTGGTTTTTTTCCGGAAATTTTTCCGGTGGCCCGGGGGGAGCACAAAACAAAAAAAAAAAAACCGTTCCCTTTTTTGCCGGTGCCGAACCGGATGAAGCTTTCTTATGGGGGGGGCCGGGCCCGATTTGTTTTTTTTACCGCTTCAAAAAAAAACAAAACGTAAGGGGTCGGAAAGTTCATGTAACCCAAAAGGTTTGGGGACGGGGGCCGCCCGGAAAAAAAAAAACGCCCCCGGCGGGGGGGGGGGACTGGATTTTGATCCCAGGGGGGGCCCGGGGGGGGGCAAAGACTTTTCCGGGACTAAAAAAAAATGTCATGGGGGGGGCCGCCTTTCGGGGGGCGGGGGGTTTGGGCTTCCCACAGCTCGATTTCCCCGTTGGGCGGGCCCACCAATTGTTCGGTGGGGGCCGTCGGGGGGGCCGCGGGGCCGGGCCGGGGGCTTGGCCAACGGCTCCGCGCCCACCGCCACAACAGGGGGGCCCGCGGGGAAAACGGCCAAAAAAACGGGCAACCAAAAAGGTCACTTTTTTTGCCGAATTTTTCAAAAGCGACCCGCGGGGGGCCCTCCGCCTTCCTCATGTCTCTTGGACACCACCGCCTATCCCTCCTCCTCGCCAACACCCCCAAATAACTCTCTTACCTACCCCCCACACCGCACACTCTCTATCTCCAAATACATGCCTACCCTCCCTTCTTCCTAACTACAGCATACCACAATCTAGCCCCTTTATACGTACCTGCCTGTCACATTTTTCGCTCCCCTGCCCCACCTTACTCCCTTCTTTCACATTACTCATTACCGAACCCACCCACGCATCTGGTAAACGCCCCCTTCGCGCTATTCCCTTATTTGAACTTTTTGCCATTGTCCCTTTGTCCCCTCCCACTAGAATGGTTCCCAATACTGCTTCTCGCGGGGCCCCGAGTTTTTTGCCGTTCTTCCGTTTCGGCTTCTTCTTCAAGGGAAAGGCTTGGTGGGGGGGGGCCGAAAAAAAAAAGTTCCGTTTTGGGGGGCCGGGTGGGGGGGACCGACGCGAGGGCACCGACACCCAAAAAAGAGTGGACGGGGGGGGCCAACCCAAAGGGCGTAAAAGCCGGCTCCCTTCGCGGGGCCTTGGATCGCGCAAAGGAAAAAAAAAAAGTTTTGCGATGGCGTTTCTTTTTTAACCTTGCGGCGGTTTCGAAGGGCGGGGGGCTGAATTTTGCGGCGCTGCAAACCAGGGGCCCTTCCCCCGCGAAATCGATCTTCGGGGGCGTCTTATTTTTCCCCCGGGCCAGGGGTTGGCGATGGAGGCCACAAAAAACCAAAAAGGCCCCTTTTGTTTTTTTGGGGGATTCGGGAGCCTTTGTTACTTGCTTTGCGTTGCGCGGAATTTCAAGGGTCGGGCGGTGAAAAAAAAAAAAAAAAATTTCGTTTCAGCCCCCCGCCGGGTTTCTGCTTTTGGGTGCGGGGGAACGGGGGGAAACCAAGTTGTGCGGAAAATTAATTCTGTTGGAAGGGGCCTTTGCCATTGAAATGTCAAAAGGGCCCCGTTTTTTTCCAATCGATCTTTTCTTCAGTCGATGTTCGGCCGGGCTAAAAAAGGGCTGCCCCCGGCAAAATCCCGGTTGAGCCCCGGCATTTTCGGCACCCCTTTTTGCCCGGGGGGTTTTTTTCGAAACCAAAAAGGTGATCCGGAAATTTCGAAAAATTTCGTCCTAGGCGCCTTCAGAAGGGGACCAAGGGGGGGGGGGAAAACACGGTCACGGCGCGGGGGAAATTGCGCGGGGCAGGGCAATTCCCCCAGACTTGCCGGGAGCGTGGGTTGGAAAGGGCGGCCGGGGGGCAAAGGGGCCTGAATTCAAATTTTTTTTGCGAATCGGGGGATTCCCTTTTTTCCAAAAAGGGGCGTGGCGCAAATTCATCGAGGGAAAAAAAATTTTCCCATTTTTCCCCGAGCAAAATTATTGCCGGCCTATTTGAAAACCGCCGGCTGGGTAGTTAGGTTCCTCGGTGGCACCGGGGGGACGGCGGGGAAAGGAAATTTTGGAAAAGTTTTCCGGGCGGCCGAAAAAAAAAAAACTGGGGGGAACCCCCCCACCCCCACTGGGCCTGGGCGTCTCGGGGCCGGATTTGGGAAGGCCAAATAAATTCTTTTCTGGGCCGAAAACATTCGCGGAGGGGACGGGGGGGGCAAGGGCTTTGCGATTTGGGCCGCGGGCCGGAGGGGGTTTTTTCCCGGCCGGGAAAAAAAGGGTCCCCAAACGCGGGGGGGGCAGGGTTTGTTTGGCCGAGCCGGCCCACCCAAAAAATGCTCCGCATATGGGTTTCCAAAAAAAGCTTCCACGGCCCCAAAAAAATGTTTAAAAACGGGCGGGGGACGTCGCGCAACGTCGGCCGCGGGGGGGTCGGCCGGGGGGGAGGGGCCGGGGGGGGGGGGGCGGGGAGCGGGGAAAGGCGGGGTCGTTTTCGGGGGTCGCCCAAACAAACACGTTTTTTCCTGCCGGATGGGACGAAATTTTGATTGTTTGAAAAGGGGGAACTTTCCAAAAGGACCATTTTTTTTGGCCCTCGGGGGCAAAAAATATTTTTTGTTTGCATTGGGGGCGGCCTGGTCGGGGGCCCTTTGCGAACTTTTCACAAGCCCGGGGATCGTGGTGCGGGCCGGGGGGTGTTTCAAAAATTTTTGCAGGTCCAAAGGGCCGTTTTAAGGTTTTTTGCCAAAATCGGGGGCGGCTGCGGGGGGCGGGACCATTTTCTTTCGCCCCGGAGGATTTTTGCGAATCGAAATTACAATTGCCTCCCAGCGGGTGGCGGGACCAGGGGCGTTTGGGCCAGGGGGGTCGGGCAAACCCCCGCGGAACGTTTCCTTGCAGCCGGGCGGGGGGCCCATTTAGGTTTCAAAGGGCATTTTGAATCGACGGGCATGTTCGGGAGGATTGTTTGCCTGCAAACAAAAACGGGGGGAGATTAGAGGGCGTGGGACCGATTTCACTTTTCTTCT
>Ga0179591_1374967_pt1 | contig 11340 bp, 12 predicted proteins | sample CZOMad2_1_08_16f_FD_182891 | JGI IMG/M metagenome (GOLD analysis project Ga0179591, IMG submission 182891) | Vadose zone soil fungal communities from Angelo Coast Range Reserve, California, USA - CZOMad2_1_08_16fungal (PacBio error correction) | ecosystem: Environmental > Terrestrial > Soil >... | reverse complement strand
CACGTTCGATCCTTTCCTACGAGGCGATCGATGCCGAGACTTCCTCTTTTCTTAAGACATCCTTCTGTTTTCTTAGTAGGAGTGCGGCAGCTGGTCCTCAGCCGGCGAGGACGAAGGGCCTCCTTCCTTTTCTGGTCCGACCGCGTCAGTCCCCCTTCCCCCCCCTGAAGAGTAAGTGACACCCCCCGCCCCCCTCTAAGTTCATGAACCCTTCTTTCGCTGGGAGGAGCTGAATTGGATACAGCTTCCCCCTCTCCCCGTGACACTCCTTTTGTCAGCCCTTGTCCCTTTTTAGAGGAAGGAGCCACCCTCTTTGACGGGAGGTTTCCGAGCTCCCCGCATTGCATTGAGCTGAGTTTGACTCCCCCTTCCTGAAAGAATGCCTTTCTGGAACGTAGTGTTCTTCGTAGGAAGGCGGTCCCGGTTCCCCATTTTCTGTTCCTCTTCTACTTTTGAGCACAATATCGTTTGTCCTTCGATGATCCCCGCCCAGACCTTTTTTAGGAAACACACGGTCTTTTCTTACGATCGAAATGCTTTTTTTTTCCTGACGGACAAATCACCTTCGCGTGCAGGATATTTCAAGGCCCCTTCTTTTTTGTGCCCTGCCTAGTTTCTGGTTCCTGCTCGCTTTTTCCTGTTTTCCTCTGGGTCGCGGAGGGAAACACGTCTCCTTTACACCGTTTGCTCCCACCTTTTCCCGACCCCGAGCAGCGCAACAAAGTCTTTTTTCCCTTTTTGTTAACAGCGTCCCTCCCCGCAAAGAGGATCGAGCGCCTTCCCTTTGAGTACTGTATCAGGTGAATTTTCAACCTTCGCCAAGCTTGCTCATTAAATCTTCCTCCTTCCCAGTCGAATTTTTTTTCTCCTTCCCCGAGGAAGCGGTACGGTTCCCCCCATAGACTTGCCTGCGATGGGGGAATTACGCACTAGTTAGGGCCCTTTTCCCTGCAATCCTTGTTCTTCAGTTTTCTTCCGCAAGGAAAGATCTTCCCCCAGGTCAGCCCCATTTCTCAAAACTCCCTGCGCCTCGTTTTAGGCTGTCGAAGACTTCCTTCCCCCCTGGTTCGATACAGTTCTTTTTCATCTGCCATGCGGAGGTTTTTTCTCCCCTTATAGGGAGGGAGGCAACTGTCCTTAATAGTGCCTCTTCCTCGGCGCCTGGGCGAGGGCGTCCAAAAGCAATTTCCTTTTCCTCCCGCTTAAGTTTCGTCTGCCATTTTCCCCCTTTTAATTCCCCCCTTCGTCTGACGGTTGTGGACAGTAAGAATCGTGAGATCCTTTTCTGCCGCGACGGCGACCCCCTCTCTTTCCTGCGATTTAATCCTTCCGGTTGGGATTACCATTGGGCAGGTGCGGCCCCCGTCCGACAATACTCCTCCGGAATCTTTGCTTTCTTCGTGGATGTCAGACATTTCCAGTCCTCTGACGATGAGTCCCACCTACGGCCCCCCCTTTTCTGATCTCCATTCATTGGCAGAGCGTTTGTTCTTTTTCTAGAAAATCTGGTCTCACGGATGTTCTCCTTCCCTTCAGACCCGACGAGGGGGCCTTTTCCCCGCACAAGCTTTTAACGTCCTCCCCCCCCATTTTCTCGTCGTTGTTTAATAAAAGGGGACGCGTCCCCTCATCAGTTGCCTTGCTTCTTAGTTTTATCACCCGGTTTTCCCAGGCAAAGGAATTTCCCCCCCTTTTCTTCTCCCTTCGGCCATTTTCCTTCACAATGCACTTCTTCACTAATCGTTGATTCTTCTTTTTCCTAAACAGAAGTTGCTCTTCCAGATGTTCGGCTGCCGCCCCCTGGCGTATCCGAAGTGCTCGTTGATTTTTTGTATTCATTCCTCCCCTGATCATTAATGTTGGCGTTTCCCCCCCCCGGCGGCCTTTTTGCACAACTGGTTTTTTTTTTTAATCGAGTGACCCGCGCTTTTCCCCCCCCCGGGAGACGGCTTTTTTTTCTCGCCCCGCCTCTCCGATTTCCCCACCGAGGGCGACGAGATCAGTTTTTTTTTTAACAGGGGCCTTTGTCCCCGCCTCAACCAAACTCCTCTGAATCCCCCCGTAGCCCCCTATCCTCTTTCCACGGAAGCATTTCACAGTTTCGTTTCCGTAGTAACAATCTTACTCCTTTTCAAGCCGTCGTCTCGATTGGTTCCTGTATGGTAAATTTCCCCCCCCCGTTTAGACCTGTTCGTCAATACGTTATAATATAGCCCATTGGGCCCTTTCCTTCGTACATTTTTTCATTTGTTGAAGTAGATTCAAGGGCCCTGGAGAATACTTTAATTTCTTTACCTGCACAGAGGGATAATTCATCCCCTCTTTCCCCAGGGACTCTATGTCTGTCTTTTTTCCAGGTTGATATGGTGAACCCCGCCCGACCTCCCCCATCTAATATGGTCTCCTTAAATCCAGCTGGCAGAACCTTCGTACTTTAAAGTACCCACAATGATGGTTCCCGGGATAGAGACCCTTCGCGTTTCGTACTTCGGTTACGGCCCCTCTCCCTTTTCGGCCTTTGTTTGGTTGATCCCTTCCCCCGAGGCGCGCCTTCCGTGCGGGCCTTTGTTGTACAGAAAAAAGCCCTCTATGCTCGCGAAACCCTTTTTTTTGAACCTCATTTCTTCTTTTTCCTGAGCGTACAGTTTTCTCCCGCTCAATTGTTGGGGTCAGCTCTTGAGGCTAATCTTCCCCCCTCCCCTAAATCTCCTTTTTTCGCCCTCCTGGAAGTATGGCCATTCTACCACCCCTGGCTTTCAAGAGGTTCTCTCTCTATCTTTTCCCCCTTTTTGAGAGAGATTGCTTTCCTCCCTTAGCTTTTTACTGCCTTCTTTTCCGAAAACGTTCTTCTTTCTAACGACCCATTGAGCGACCTCCCCCCGTTCAAAAGAATGAGGCGGCTTCTTCAGGTGAAGTCGAAGAATGAGGTGCTCGGCGAGAGCTTTCCTTTTTCCATCTTGTTAAAAATTCATTCCTCACAGAGCGCCCTTTCCTCTTGCTCGGGATACAACCCTCTCCCTCTCTTAGAGAATGAACGCGTAGCTATCTTTCCCTTCACCAGCCCCCCAACGTTTCCCTCCGACAGTGTTCCCTCCTCGCCCCCTGTAGTTCCTCTGCTTTCATCGGTATGCCTTCGTTCTGCACATTCTTGGCGTCCCGATGGGAACCGAGATCTTCTGCAGGGGCGATAACCGGTCTCAGGAACCTCGCGCTTGCCCCAAATCCTCCCCTGATCCGATTTCCCTCCAGATGTGGCATTTCCTCAATTTGTTCATCGAAAAATATTTCTCCCTTTTTTTTTCCCCCCTTGAGATGATATTAACACTTTTCCCATTACGGATGTCAACCCCTCCCCGGGCATTAGGGTTTTCTTGAAGTGAAGCCACCCGTTCCCCCACTACCAGACCCTCCCATGGGACCCCCTTCCTAGGACCAGAAGTCCTCCTCTTTCTTACCACCAAACTTGCAAAGGACTTACGCTAGTCCCTGTGCGGATAAGGGAGTTTTCTTTTTCCGCTCGGGCCTCGCCTCAACCATGGTTCTCTTTTTGGATGAGCGTGACAGGGATAGGTCAACCCTTTTAACCTCCAATGGAACCCTTTCGACGCTTGGATAATGTCACTTGCTCTTTTTGGGGGCGGCGGAGTCTCCGATTGCCGGCTCCGCAGTGATCTTCAATCCAGTACAATGTTTTTCCCGCGCTTCGTTCCACGGATACGAATTTTACCCTCCCCCCCTTAGAATGTTTTTCTTCATACACCGTCTTGCACCCTCAGACAACGAGTCTCATTGTAGCCCTCCTCCCCCCCGGTAGCAGCTGTATCTTTTTCCTGATTGAGGATTGGGTTTCAAGAGTCTCGTATGGTTCCCGTCCCCCCTTGTGAGGTGAACGACGTGTCGACGGTTAACCTCTTTCCTGGCAGCTTGTGATACCGTTAACTTGTCCTCTCCCCGAAGCCCTGTGACCGCGTCCCGTGTCACAGCCCGAATACGCTTTTCCGCCACTTACCCCGGAGTGATCCCCCTACCTGAATGGCGGGGAGAACCCCTTCTTGGACAAAACTCTTCTCATCGTCTCCAAAGATCGGCACAACTTCCTTCTTCTCCTCCGCCCTTTTCTTTGGTGCACGCTCCCCGCCGCGTGCTTTGCTTAGCACTGGAAAATGTTTTTTCCCCCCTCCCAAAGCCTTTTCGCAGAAGATTTCCGGCCGGATGGAATTCTCTTTTTACGCCCCTCACATTTTTTTCCTCTCGGCGGCAGTCTCTTCAATCGAAGGCCGTCGATCGTTTCGTGCACCTTTTTTTTTTTTTTTTCGCTCCTTCCGATCCTCTTTGGAAGACACTATCCCTTATTTGCCGGCAGCTTCCCCCTGGTTGAAAGACGGGGTCCCTCTAGATTCTTTTCTTCGACAAGACCCCTTTTCAGGGGTCCTTCCCCAGTTCAGACAAGCTTTGCAAGTGGCCCCCCGACGACATGTCCTTCCTCCAGATCCTTCCCGCATGGCCTCTCCCCGAGTGAATTTTCTTCCCCGTCAGGGGGATGGAGTCAGGGAGGTGGGCCCGATTTCTCCTTGTCCTGGGCTTCTCGTGTCTGGCGGACCCTCCCCTCCCCTTAAGAAAGACCGTCTCTTGCGAGTTTTTTCACAGCGGTCCCGTGCTCTTCCCAATCGCTGCGATCTTTCTCTCTGCGGGGATGAAGGTCCCTCTTGCGAAATTCGCTGTGTTCCTTTTCGGCTAGAGTTCAAATTCTTTTTATTAGAGCGGGATGTTTCATTCACCTGATCCGGTGTTTTTTTTCCCTCTCCGTTCTTTTCGCTCTCCCGGATTTGAGTGGTCCCAATCTCTTTTCATGAAAGATCCATTGAGAGATTGTTCGTGAAAAAGTGTGACTCCTGAGGCTCGCCGGGGTGACGTCCCCCTTTTTTAATTTTCCCGCAGAGACTTCCATCCACCAACGTGTCATCGTCGCCTGTTCCCTTAGTTAACGACGCTGAAGAGAGCCTTCCTTTTTAGATCAGATCGCCGGTCGGTTTATTGTCGGAGGAAGCATTTGGCCCCCCCTTCCTGCCTTGTACGATCGAGCCCACCTCCTTGTTTCCGAACTGAAGAGGGTCGTGATGATTTATCGGCGACATACACATTTTTCTTTCCCCCGTTTCTAGACGTTATGCGCAGCCTACTTGTCAACGCCGTCAGTGCCTCTATTAAAGTTGCCGTAAATTTCTTGCGTTCGCACCACCTCCTTTGGCCGAGCACTTTCTAGGGGTGCTCCTTCTCCCCCGGAAGGTTAATACGCGAGCGCCCATGACCCTTTGCTCTCGAGCATCGTATCTTTCGCGACGACATCCCTTCCCTCCGCAGGGGACCCTTCGGTGCAATGACTCCCTTTTTTCGGTGAAGTAATGAAAGTACTTTCTTTTTTTTTCTTTTTCGCAGGCTCTTCCTGGAAACGGCCATTCTGACGTCCTTTTTTAGCCCGCCATCGCCGCAGCTCCCCTCTTCCTTTCCGGGGTAAGATCTCTTCTGCCGCTCCTTCTCTCCCGCGTCGGCGCGAAAAAATTTTTTCTTCAAAGGATCTTTCTCTTCTATTTTTTGAGCAGAGATCCTTTCGATCCAGCTTTCCGACGCGGCGATCGATGCCGAGAACGTCCCCCCTTTTCCTTCAGACATGATTCCTTTTTCGAATGGTGGACTCGGCCTTTTGGCAGGGAAAGAAGGAGCTTCCTGTTACCCCTCTTTATCCCCCCTTGACCATATTGGCAATTCCCTAAATCCCTTTGCGGTCTTCCCAGACGAATTTTTTTTTTTCTGACAACCTACATGGTTTTTTCCTGGGAGGAGAGGAAATGCAGGTCTCTATCGCTTCCGATTCGCCGGTGAGGGCTTTTTTGCCCTGTGTACGGCTCCCTTTTTTCGGAGAACTTTTTTTCTGGTCCTCTGTTCCCCCTCAGATTGCTTCGTGCCCGGCAAGACCGGTCGTTCTGAAGATCTTTGAGCGCAGGCGGTTTTTTCTTGGGCTGTATCGTAACGCTACCCTTTTCGCGGAGGCACAAGATTTCCTTCTATTCCTGAAAGGTTCAAGTTCTTGTCCCCAACCTTTTTCTTCGGCCGATACGACTTCCCTAGTTACTGCCGACCCTCATCTCGTGAAGGATATTTACACCGATCTCCCGCTTTCCTTGTGACCTAGATCTTCAGCCACTCAAGCTCGAGGACAACGCATGCATGCGCGTGGGTCACGTTTCCCGATGCTATGCTGGACGCTCCCCTCTTCTTAAAATTTTTCCCCTCACTTATCTCAAGACGCAGCGACAACTGATTGTATGACTTTCCACGCAAAGCGGATGAGCGCGCCGACCCCTTGCTGAAGTCCCCCTATAGGTGACTTTTCCCTAAAGATGAGAAAGCTGCTCATTCCTTTCCCCTACTGATCCTTCCGCCATACCACGAGGAAGCGGTCTTTTAAGCCCCGCACTTTTTTTTTTCTCCCTCAGCTATTGGTGGATTTAAACATCACGCTGCCCCCCTCCCGATAAGAGTCTTCCTTGGTGGTCTACCGTTTATGGCGTTCCCGCCCCCCGTAAAAGAATGCTCACTCCTGCGCCTCTTAGGATGTAGAAAGCTTTCCTCTGTTACGTTCGCGGCGGTAAATGCCATGCGTTTTTCTGAGATGTTCTCTGCAATTGCCCTCGGAGTAATCCATTTCCCCAGCTTCGTAGGCTGGTTCGTCTTGCCCACGGCCGCAAGGTCTGAAGATTTCTAGCCGGCGTCTTCCCTCCCCAAACAACAGGGTGAATTTGATTCGGACGCTGTGATCGGGATTACGTGAAAGGGATCGAAGCGGAGCGACTTCTGCTTGCTTCCTCCGGCGGAAAAGATTTCCCTCCGCGGCGGCCGCTGCCCCTTTGGGATGGAACAAACTTCCCTTTTTCCTGATGAAAGCGCCCCCTAGCATCGTCTTTGCCTTGTGCTGTGGCTGTTAAGACCTTTTTTTTTCACTTCCTTAGACTTTTTTCCCAGCCTGAACACACTCTTCCCCCTTCAGATGATAATAACGTACCTCATTGGCCTGATCCTTTTCTCTTTCCCTCCTAGGTCTCTGGGTCTCGGGGTCACTCATTCCATTCATAAAGACCGACGTCCAGGGTTCTTGTCAACGCCTCAACGTTTTCCCTCCCCTGATTCGGCGTTGTTTCCTCCAGTCCCATAGCATCCCGGGGTCAATAACGGTGCTCTTTGCTGCCACAGGACAATGCCTTCAAACGTACTTTTTGACCCCGAACAATTCGTTTCCCCCCTCCGTCACCATACTCATCTTTTCTATTGTGGGACCACCCAATACTCCCTCTCATCTAGCGTATCTTTCCCCCCAGGGCGTCTCCGAAGTTCTCTTTTCGAGTTTAGTGAAATACTTTCCCCTCACAAAACACGGTTGGCTTTTTACCAACCTTTCCGTGGATAAGGAAGCTTTTACATTGCTCTGTAGTGACCCTCTTGTCCTCGGTCTGTTTTTAAGAGTTTTTCTCTCCGATCCGTGTCCTTACCGAGTAGCCATCATTTTGTCCTTTTTTTTTGTGGTGACCGAGCACTTGCAGCCCCCCCCTGGAAAACGTGTTCTCTATAACGTAGCAATCTGCTCGCCAATTAGATTTCTTCCTTGTACTATGTAAGTACTTGCCTTCTTAAGGATTGGATAAGACGTTTTTTTTCTTCTTGTCCTCGCTTTTTTCTCAACATCACACTGTTTTTCTTGTCTTTGCGTCACTCAGAGGTTGAAAATTTTTCCCCCCTTGTGCATCACTACTCCTTCACATGTTGAGTAGATCACGTTTCCGCGAAGGGAGAAATATTTTTTTCTTATGTCTTTTCTATATGCTCCCTCGATCAGGGGAGTTCGTCTTTTTTTGTTTTTTTGAGGGTTTTTCTGAGGGTCACGTTTTTATCTGGCGAGCAAAACTGCTCTTTCAAGATCCTTTTCCCCCATAGACGACCATCCGCTGGCGACCCGTAAGACAGATGGAAGCATCTTCGATTTACCACCCATTTTCCTTTTCCCTGCCGGCGCGATTTTCTTCCGGGCGAGTTTCCTTTTTTTTTCTAGCGAAGTCCTTGCATTTCTCCGTGGCGCTTTCCAGTGAAAACTGATGATTGCTCCCGCATGTGAGGCCGTGACTTCCATTGACAAGCTTGCAATTTTCCGCCCGTTCTCCTCTTAAGTTTTTCCCTTTAAGTTTATATAGACGTACTTACTTAGTGTCTTCCCCTTTTTCTTTGGGTAAGCTCCAGCCTTCCCTAATCGGTAGACGCCCCCTCCCGTACTTCAGTACTTGGCTGGACAATGAGAGCTGGAGAAAAGCCCTCTCCCTCGTGTTGTGTGCTCTTATTGCGTTTCGACTATGGCTTTTTTCCTTTCCCCCCTCGAAAAACTTCCTTTCTCTTCGCTACCCTGATTAGCCGCCCTTTGAGCTGAACAACACGATTTTTTCGCCTTCGGCTCCGGCTAGAGAAACGGTACGTTGCCCCGCTTTCCTTCCTTCAGGAATCGGGTTTTTCGCTCGTCGCTCTCGCTGGCAAAGTTGTGATGCGACCCCCCCTAATCACTTCCCTTATGAGACTTTTCGCAAGATTGCCCAAGGGATAACCCTCAAGCCATAAATGACATCATACTGCTGTAGATATCAAGCCGGCCCTTTCAACACCTAACAGAGAACGCCGCCAGTATTTTTCGGTGGTCCCTTTCTTCCCGATGCTTTACCTCTTTCTCATAAGACTGGTTCTGCATTCTGATGGCGCCTCTTTTTTTTTCTTACTGTCCTCCATTGTTCCCCTCAGAACCTCTCGCTGGACCTACTAATCCAAGGAGCTTTCTGTGGCCCTTTCCCCTTTGAATTTCGCCCCCCCCCTTCGCGACTTTCCCGTTACTCACATTGGTGATTCACCCTCAGTGATTTCCTGTCACAAATTTTGCCTCTATATTGTCAACGCTGGTCTTTCCACCAAACTTTCCCTCTGTTCTTTCCCCGATGGACCCAAGCTAGCCCTTCCAAAGTCTCTTTTTTTCCTCCAGAAAACTTATAAGACTGTACTTCAAGGACCACCGACTGTGTTCCTTGGCTTCATGGCTGGGATTATATTATAAGGATGATCTCGCCGTTCCCCTTTTTGCTGCATTCTTTTGTGGCTGAGTTCCCTTGCTCCCCTGTAAACTTTTCAAGCAAATGGTCCCACACATGATATAGTCGCCGCTTTTTCTCTCTTCGGAGAGGGCTGGTTCTAGCCCCGCTGCAGGATGAGCCTTCCCGATCTTCTTTTCAACTTCCACACCCCGCGATCGTCGGTTTTTTCCCATTTTTAACTCCCCCCTTAAGGAGAATTTTTTTTTCTAATTGACTAAAAAGTTACCTCCCAGAGCACCCCCTTCTTTTCCCCCCTGTTTGTACAGGACAGTCTACTCTCGGCGCAGCTGTTTAGCTGCGTCATTTCCCAACAAGAGCCCACCCGATGAGTGTCTTTTCCCCTGTGCACGACGTTTCCTCCGAAGGATAAGATTGTTGGCCTTGAGTTGCCTGGTTTCTCACCCGAGGCCGAAGTCCTTGAAATTAGCGTACCTGTCCCCGCCCCAAAAACGTCCCCCCTCTTCTTTGGCGAAGTTCCTACCCAGCTTGGACGGGGAAACTTTTTGAGCCCCCATCCATCCCCCCCCCCCCCACCCCCCCCTGGTTTTTAGGACCCCTCCCGGGCCCCCCCCAAGGCAGCCTCAGGAGATCATCGTCGAGCGACCACTCGCCTGACCTTTCCTTTTTTTTTATCAATCTGCCCATCTTGTTGCCGCGTGTGTCAGTTTCCCGTCATTTCCTTGACCCGCCATTTCGGCCCCGTCCAGCCACAGCGGCTGTTTTTTTCTGCATGCGAGAGCGTCCTTCTTTTCGGGCCCGCACCAGCACACATTTCAATCCAACAGGTAGGCAGGTTCCCCTCTCACTTCCCCCCCTCTCTTTTTTCGCCGTCGCGGTCATGGCGCTCCGCTGAGATCAACATTCAGGTTTTCCCTTACCATCACCATCTCCTTCAGAGTGGCCGTTTCTCACTTTTTTGAATCCTTTCTTTTCCGAGGTCAACTTAGCGTCTCGACCTTGAGTTTCAGTTGGCTCCTCCTTTAGAAGTGTTTCGACCTTTTCCCTTTCTGACGCCGGACTTTTTTATGTGCCCGACGCCCCTCCTCAGTCCTCTCCGAATGGCCTATGCCTTAAGGCTCTTCCCAGCGCCTTTCCTTTCTGATTCCTTGACGCGGCGCAGGAGGTTTGGGTCCCTCATTTATCAGGCGTTCTCCCGCTTCCCCTTCGGAAAACAGCAGCCATAACGCTGATCTGCACGATTCCCCCGTGCTTTGACGACTCTTCTTTTTTCCTTCACCAATCTGCTCTCTCCCCGGAGAGGGTTTTCTGGACGTCGGTTCCCTTCGAACTGTTGTTATGCTCGAAGGAAATGCCTTAGCAATTGCGCCTCGTGATTTTCCCCTCCCCTCATTTTGGACCTAGCCCTTTCGGCTCGTCTCTCTCCGATTTGCGTGGTCCTTTCCGACGTTTCCTTCCTTTGTTGTACGATGCTATTGAGAGATTTTTCGGCAAAGTGTGAAGAAGTGCGCTCTTTTGTAGTCGCCGTCTTCCCCTTTTTTTTGACCCAGCGCGACTTCCACAACGTTCAGCAGTGCGTACATTCGTTCCGACGTTCCCTCTCGGGACCAATCTGATCCCCGTCTCTCTTTGGCAAGAGCCGGGCGGGATTTCTTGCAAGAATTTTTTAGTCTTCGTCCGCCAGTTGTTTTGGAAACGCTCTTTTTCTCTTTTTCTCGACAGGATCCCCCCCTTGGCGGCCCTCAAAAAAACACACCCCCCCCCCCCCTGTAAGATGACGTCCAGTTCTCATCTCAACCGCCCGCTTCACTAATGACACTCCCCGGCTATCCCTTGCAGAATTCTTCTTGCCTGCCAACACAAATCGGTTTTTGCAATCGTGACGGACTCCCCTGCCGTGGATGATCCTTTCCCCTCTTTTTCTTTCAAGAATGAACCCATGTTTTCCTTCGATCCTTTGTGCTCCTCGTATCCTGCTCCGCCAAGCGCTCTCCTCGTTTAGTGCATTTTGGCGGTTTTTTTTCAAGAAGAGCAAAGGGATCGTTGACGTCCTTGCCGTCATGTCGGTTCGTGCGCTGTTCGCCCCCGGAAAGGCACTACGCAGCGCCCCCTCCCCCCGCTCCATCGACGCATCTCTTTTTTTTTTTCGAATATGGATCATGTCTGGTCCCTAGAAGTCTCGGAACTCCGATCGCCAGAGTCGTCA